>Ga0182738_1006134_pt1 | contig 12580 bp, 10 predicted proteins | sample eDN5th30CBELigMG_FD_128876 | JGI IMG/M metagenome (GOLD analysis project Ga0182738, IMG submission 128876) | Enriched Miracle-Growth compost microbial communities from Emeryville, California, USA - eDNA 5th pass 30_C BE-Lig MG (version 2)... ...
ACGATAAATAACAATGGTAGTAGCCAGCCATTAGAGATTGAAAAAAAGATAAGGAGCGAGAATATTTTGGATAGACCATTAAATGCTAACGGAACGCGCAAAAAGCGAATGGCCCGCAAAGAATATTTCATCAGTATCACTGAAGCCGATGAGAATACTGTTCCTCAGCCTCAGCCTATTTCATTACTGAAAGGTAAGAAAATAAAATCTGACAGGACAAAAGTTAATTTTTTTCAATAGGCAAACCCTTAAAACTTGATTTGCTAAACGTCACTCCAGGTTTCAAAAACATGCCAAGTCTTCCAGCTTTAAAGAAGGAAGGCGGTGCTCAACGAAGAGTCTTGAGTCAAAAGAAGCCAGAGCTCCAAACTGAAAGAATATTGCTGAGCAATTTGTCGCCCCTTGGTGGTAACGTTCTGAATCCCAAACCTCAACAAGGATTGAGAGCGGAATTATCAGCAGCTTGGAAAAATCAAAGAGGTATCAGAAGAAGCGATTTAGTTGGTGTGAATTTCAAACCAGAAATGAATGAAACTAATAAGGTGCCTTTATCTCGCAGAAAATTCCTCCCTAGCATCGTGAAAAACCACTAAATGGCGAGTTGGTTTGATGAAGAGTGAAGGAGAAAGAATATTTTTCCTTTGCTATTGAAAAAATGACTTGAGGTTTGAATAGTGAAAAGAGAAATTTTCCTTCTCTTTAAACTTTTTCAAAATAAAAAATTTATTGACAGTATAATAAAAAAAAAGTTCTTTTTACTCCCCCTTAAAAAACAAGTTTATTAAAAATCCTCATAAAGTAAATGATATTTACTTTTCAATAATATTTCTTTTTGTTAATGGTATGTTTCATACATTACTAAAGAACTTTTTGGTATGTTTATGTTTATATTTATAAAATCGTCCAAGCAAAGACATCGATCTATTCATTCATTTATTTTCTTTTCAAAATCAATTTCATAATTTCTTTCTGGAAATTTTTCTTATTTCGAAATCGTTTTTAAAAACTAATTTTTGGCGCCATATTAAAAACGAAAAATTTTCGTATGAAAATTTTCCAAAAAGAAATTTCATAAGCCACTTGAAAAAGTTAAATTTCCAATGAAAAACTGGACTATCGATGAGAATTCTTAGAGCTCATTGGAGATAGTAAATAATGAAGGAGCCAAGTTTTTGATTGAATTTTTAATAATTTTAAATATGAACGTCATAATTAAACTTGTGAGCGATGATGATTTAACAGAATAAAAATATCTAATCAAGCAACAAACTGGTTCTAATAATTCAGAAATTAACCTTAGTTAGCCGTCCAGACATCAGTTTTTAACAATAGTGCATCATTCTAGGATTCTCATAAATCATCTGAAATATTTTTAGGCGACAAGAGTTTTTTTTCTTTGAAAACATTGCTCTTCTGTATTTTGATACAACTATTAGAACCCTCTCCTCATTAATTTTATTTGCCTTTCCGAACGAGGACGAGCTTCAAGGAAAATCTGAGCCCTTCTGATTACAGTTTCCCGCTAGACTGAGTCTTTCCCTTCTCCTTCATGGAATCTAAGGATGCCTCGAAGAAGCAAGTTCACTGGTAAAGAAAAAGTTTTTCAAAGAGAATTTGGCGATTGGTAATTTTGAGATTGGAGAGAGACGGGAAAAGAAATTTTGAAAGATCCTGGAGGAGAGCGAAGTGAGTTTGATTTATTTTTAAAGGATTTTTCTAAATGACTCATTTTGAATTCAATTCAATTAGTCTTGTCTTGGTTGTCGACAAAGATCTGTACTAATTAAAAAGTTTAATTCTGCCAAAAAGTAAAAGAACAGAAGTCTTTTGTTGAAGAGAGAGATGGAAGTGAAGGATTGACGCCATGGACAGTCATGGACGTGGAAGGGAAAACTAAACGCCTATGGAGAGAAAAAGAAAAAATCTTTGTACAAATTCACAGGGTTTTTAATTAGAAAAGTTTACCTATATCTAATCAGTGAGGAAATTAACCAAATAAAGCCTGCTTGGATTTTAAATATTTTTTTATACAAGATAATGTCCTCATCAGAGTCTGAAGCAGAAGAAAATCCCTATGATCAAGGAGATGAACGTGTCAAATTCTCCAAACTTTTCGTCCTTCAGAAAGTTTTAGGCAAAGGCGCTTTTGGTATCGTCGTTTCCGCTATCATGAAAGCCAATCTCAAAGAATACGCTGTCAAGGTTTTTATTCATTTCCTTAAACAAATTTCTGAATCTCTCCATATAGATTATCCAAAAGAACATTCTGGATCCTGTTCAATACGAAGCTTTCATGAGAGAAGCTGATATTCTTCGACAATTGAATCACGACAACATTGTTAAATTTGTCCGAATGATTGAATCGGAAACCCGTGTATTTTTAGTGATGGAACTCAGTTCTGGTGGCCAACTTCAAGAGTATATTAAAGAACGATATCAAAACGGAAATCCTCTCAACGATGAAGAAGCCTCCACTATCATGCGTGCTATTTTCTCTGCTGTCACCCATATCCATTCCAAAGATATTATCCACCGTGATCTTAAACCTCGTAATGAGATTTTTTTATGCGGTGGCTAACCTTTCCATCAAATAGAAAATATATTATTAGCTGATAAGAATAGTTTGAATTCGATCAAGATCTGCGATTTTGGGCTTTCAGTACAATACGAGCCAGATCAACAAAGTGCGAAATTTACTATAAGATGCGGAACAAGGACATTTATGGCACCAGAACTTTATCAAAAGAAACAATACGGGAAAGTAATAATTGACTATGAAGGATTAGAATATTTACTGGTTCTTGTAGCCTGTCGATTTATGGAGCTGTGGAATAATTTTATACATGCTTTTATCAGGCGGAAAGCACCCTTTGTACGAATCTCATGATACTGAAGAAACTTACATGACAAAACTCGAAAATCCTGAGTGGGCCTTCCCGTCTTCTTTCAATAGGTAGCGAGAAGAGATTAGGTGAATGCTTAATAAAATTGTAGATATTCTAAAGATCTGTTTCTCAAGCTGATCTGCGCAGACCCTATTGAACGTTACACATGTGAGCATGCCTTGAATCATCCTTGGATTACTAGAAGATTCCAAGACGATATCCCTCTCACATCTCCTGAAAAAATGAGAGCTTTCTCCCAAAGCCAAACTTTGTCAAGGGTCGGTTAAAATATTGAGATTCTCAACTGAAAACTTTTTATCTAGATGTTTAAGACGATGTATATGGTATATAAATTCCCAGGAGCAAAACTTGAAGTTGAATCTCAACACAGGCAAAAGGTATAAGTAAAGTTCTTGAAAACAATTATTAACCACTCTGATAGATCGCCGAAACGAATGATAAATTTGATTCATTAGCCAAAAAGAGTCCGCTCATGGGAGCAAATTACCGTTTATTCTTTGATACAAATCCTGACAATAACTTGGAATTAACAACTGCTACATCAAATGCCAATAAAGACAGTGCATCTGGAAGCCCTGCATCTTCTAACAGCACCACTTTCAGTCCCAAATACCCAATTCTCAACAGCCAACCTCTTTTGCCAATTCAAGAGACCATGATGACAGAAACAACAAAAGATATGGAGGGCGATTTTAATCTGAATGTTGAAAGAAAAAGAGGAGTCACAATGGGATATACTGGAGAGAATTTTACGCTTCCAGAAGCACAAACAACATTTAGTGGATCCAAGAAACTTCAATTTACATTGTCAGTGATGCCAATAAAATATGAAGGACCAAAAGAAGGTGAGGATATCAAAGCAATGAAAAATGACACTTCTATTCAAATGCTTGAAGATGATGTATCTATAGATTTTTAAAGACATGAGAGGATTAATTCAAATAGAGTAAGATACAGATAAGAAAAGCGAGGACATTTGAAGGAGAAACAGGAAAAGATCTCGTTAAGAAATTACACTTCAGAAGCCCAAATACAATCATTGGAGGAGGAACAGCATCAAGTTTAACATTTACCAGTGGACCAAATAGTCCAATTATTCCAAAAATCAACTCCAATGGCAACTCAATTTCTGTGAAAACTGTAAAGAAATCCCCAGTATTGAGAAGCAGTATGGGTCCTCAATTGGTCGACCAACTAAGAGTGACTCAGAGAAACGATAGATTCTTGACAAAGTCCCAAGTGTCAAGTCTGAATAAGCCTCATAGTCCTGATTCAGCAAGAACTGGAGCTGAGTTTGAAAGTCCCGTACCAACATGTAAAGAATAAAAAGATGATAAAAGACTAATTTCTCACATGTAGATAATGAAATAAATAATGCAACAGAAGGAGAAACAAAGAATGCCTTGAAGAATAGATCTCCTTTGATAAGAAAGACAAAAGTGGGGGTAAATCCTGTGAATGATGAGAAAGCAAGAGATGTCAGAAGTTTGAAACTCCCATCAATTAATATCGAAACAAGAGGAAGAGGGACGAGTACGAGTCATAAAAAGCCACCAGGAGCTACTGATCCTGTAGTGAAAGCTCATGCAACAAGATTTTCTATTTCTCCAATTAAAGGCTCCAAAGAGTAAGGAAATATTTTCAAGAAGAAATTAGTAAATTATTTAAAGTTGGTCGCCAAGTAAAGACGTCAGGAGTAAAGTGTTTATAAATGATAAAATGGGAGTCAAGGAGCGTTTTGATTTTATGCTGGATACCCAATATGCAAGCTCCTTTGGAAAGAAAGCTTTTCAGTAATTGTCCATCTTGATGGTCTTCTATTTATTTTGCCAGCCAGCCATAAAATGGCTTACTTACCTACCTACCTACTGCTGCTTTAGTGTAACAATATTATGAAATTGAGAGGGATATTACTTACAGGACCTTTTATATGTTGGTTGTAATGAGTTGGTTGACATACTTATTTTTTTCTTGAAACAATTTTTATAAAGAAATATAGAGTAAGAATATGATAGAAAGAGAGTATTTCTATTTATATTAATTTTTTTTACCCATTCATACAGACATAATATATTATTTGATCACCTTTATGTTTTGAAAAGATTATTCAAAATAGTTTTTCTCTTTTTTTTTTTTCTGAAAAAAATATTTTCTTTATTTTTTTGATTGCTGTCCAAACCAAAAAATAACATCTGGACTGAGTTTTTGTCTCATAAATTGGTTATCCTAAAAGCAAGTTTCAACTATAAAAATGATGATTGAAAAAAGACGGTCCCCCATAAAAGAGGAAAAATAAGGGTATATTGATATTTCCTTGGCGATTAAATTATTTGCAAAGCAAAATAAAGGGGACCTGAAATGAGAATTTATTTTTCAAAAAATTAGAAAAATTCAAAAAAACGCTTGCCCTTTTGAACTTTTCAATATTAATGTCAGTTAATGTACGAAATTAATTTTTGTGCTCATTAGTAAATCACTTTTGAAACTTTTTAAAGATAAAATTAACAAGTATTCCAATTTTTCACACTCACACACATAAATCCCTTCAATAATTCATATTAAACGCTCAAAAGCCTTTCAACTATCGCTTCCTTAGATTGCTAAGAAATCACTTGATTCTTAAACTTCCTAAAATCTCTTGCAATAACAATTTAGGACTTTTTTTGTGAATAATGTCTAAAAATTTGAATGAATTTCTTTGAAAAAGAAATAAACTCTCAATGGACTGATAAACTTTCCATTCAGACCTGGCAATTTTCCCTGGATATTTCATCCAAGAGTTCAGTAGACTCCAGTTTGTCAAGAAAAAGCTCAATAGATGGTCCAAATTAGATGATTTGTAGAAGAAGGAAAATTTCAAAGAGGTGTCTCAGAATCTTGGATCAGATTTGAAAAAGGAAGGAAAGGGAGAGGAGATAAGCCTTCAGAATAAAACTAAATAAGGTCGAATAATGTATGGATAAGAGGTGAGGGAAAGGAAATTTTTATATGAAATATTAATAAATTGATTTGATTAAATTGAAATCGTGTTCGAATTAAAATGTTTTTAATTAGAAAAAGGAAAGTGCTATACTAGATTTAAATGATCAGAAACATAAGGGCTTTTTACACGAGGAAAAAAATAATTTAAGAGTATGAAAAAAGGGCAGAAAAATTAAATTCTTGATTAGTCGCCTAATTAATAATTTAATGAGGTAAAATTTTTTACTGAAGAAAGAAACCTGCAAGAACTGGAAAAACAGCGTGGGCACTTTTTGTGAATTTAAAAAGAGGTGCGAACGTGCTAAAACTTTTAGAATATTATACTTAACTGTAATTTACTTTGAATCAATTTAAAATAAATTTTATCCTGATCACAGGTTATCGATCCAGACGCAGCTGTATTTAGCAGAGATACTAATTTTTTTCATAACTAATTTATTAATCAAAATGGGAATCTATCTTGCTTCACCCAACAGAGAAAAGCATTCTGAGGACGACTCAGCTGGTAAATGGAAATATGCTGCCTGCAGCATGCAAGGTCCCCTATCGAGTTAGTTGATTTGTTTCTGACTTTTAACAGGCTGGAGAGTCAATATGGAGGATGCTCATATTGCCAAATTCAACATCGCTCCCGATGTGAGCGTGTTCGGTGTCTTTGATGGGCACGGAGGTATATATAAAGTTGGAGGAACGATAGTAAGTGATAATTTAAATAGGCAAAGAAGTCGCTCGCTTCGTTGAGAGACATTTTATTGAAGAGCTTCTTAAAAATCAATCTTTCAAGAATGGCGATTATTCCACTGCTTTGACTGAAAACTTCTTGAGAATGGATGAACTTTTAAATACCCCCGAAGGTAGAAAGGAGTTGGCTGCCATCAAATCCGGAGATGATGATTCCAAGAGTGATTATCAAACTGAAAGTTTCGCTGGTTGCACTGCTTGCGTTTGTCTTATTGCCAAGGGCGAAATGTACGTCGCCAACGCTGGTGACTCCAGATGCATCGTCTTGTCTGGTGGACAAGCTACCGCTATGTCCGAAGATCATAAACCCGATTTGGACGGCGAAAGAGATAGAATTCAAAAAGCTGGAGGCTACATTATTGATGGAAGAGTCAATGGTAACTTGAACTTGTCAAGAGCCATCGGAGATTTTGAATACAAGAAGAATACTGAAAAAGCCCCCGGTGAGCAATTGATCTCTGCTGTTCCCGAAATTAAAAAGAGAACTATGACTCCCGACGATCAACTCATGGTCCTTGGTTGCGACGGTATTTGGGAATGTCTTACAAACCAACAAATCGCCGACTTCTTAAAGGATAAGGTCGAAGAAGGAAAGTCCACCACAAAGGCTGTTGAAGACTTGCTCGATGAAATTTTGGCCCCCGATACCTCAAGTAAAAACATTTTTATTGGCTTTATAAACTAACCCCTTTGATAGCTGGTATTGGTTGTGACAATATGACATGTATATTGGTTACATTCAAGTAAAAAGAGATGGTGTTTGGTTGGTAGTATTTCTAAAAAGGAATTATAGAGCAATAACAATTTGGTAAAAAGTCTTTTAAAGTGCTTATGAATCTCCCTTTTTATACATAAAATTTCCTATACGAATTCCTAAAGAAATACTCTACATTCATTTTATTATTGTGCGGAAACATCACTTTATAGTGTGAGAATAAGCTTATCTAAATGGGGTTTCAACCATATAGATCCATATATACATAACTGAATTAAAATAAAATGACATGAAAAACCTTTAATAGTGAAAATACTCTTTCTAGTTTATCCTTGAATGTTGACTTGTTTCATAATGTTTTGGGAGTTTTTGAGAAAATCGGAAATATCTTGCATTAATTTTTCATCAAAGTTTGTGTCTTGAGGATGAAATTGTTGAACAACAGCTTTTTCAAATTCTTGACAGACCGTTAGGAATTCTGAGAGTTTCTTGTGATATTCAAGACTGAGTTTGTTTAGATTTTTCAAGGGGCCAAATAAGTTGTGGGTGATAACTTGGGGTCTGTATTCATCTTCAAACCATTCAAAAATCTTGTGAACAGTTTCTTTCACAGTGAGGTCGTTGAGATTATAGTTGGCTAAATATTTTTTAAAATCATTGGTAGTTTCATCGATATGTCCTTCGATAACGTATTCTGCTAGAGTTTTTTTCAAATTAATCACCTAGAAAATAATTGGTCAATTCAGTTTAGGACCAGTGAACAGTACGTTGACAATTATCTCGATCGCTCTTTTTAAGTCCTTCATCCAGCTCACTTGTCTTCTCTCTTCTATCTCAGTTTTCGCCTTCTCTCTCCCATATTTATCTGCCTCTTCCTATTGAGGGTGTTAAGAGAGAGGATCACAAAGTGAGATGAAAATTACCAATTCTTGGATTGCAGCTTCAATATTTCCATCAAATATATGCTTTAAATGAATGTTTTTCGAATCCAAATAGAAATATCTTTTCTCTAGATCTTGAGAAATGATAATGACCAATAATGACTTTCCATAGAGTTAAGGAGATAAAAAATAATTTCAGATACCCAATGGATTGTGACACCGAGAGGGAAGATAAGGATGGTGTCAGTTGGTTTTTCAGCATGAGAGACAGCAAATTTTTGTAGTTTTTCTAGTTCTTCTTCGTTATTCTGGATGACTCCTTAGAGAATTTATTGAAGAAACAAAAAAATAAATTTACCAAATCCAAAATAGAAAGGTTGGATAAAGAGTTGATAAGGAGATAATTGAGCTCTAACCTCTTTGAGTTTTTCATTATGCTATTTTGAAAAAGTTTGGTGGCCTCAGGCCTCAATAAAAAAATTCCTTACGTCAAGGAAATATTCCATATGGACACGATCAAGAGGACCGAGGTTATGAAGTTCTTTGAGCTCATTTTTGTTGGGATAATTATTGACAAGATATTTGTAAATTTCTTCATAACATTTCCAAAACTCTGCAGGATTTATAATTTCTTGATCAAAGGCAAGAGATGAATCGGAGCAATAATTAAGGAATTTGAGAATATTGAATAAGCAATGAAATCCACAAATGTCAGGATTCACTTGTTTATAACATTCAATAACCTCAACCTTTATGTCTTGTTGTTGTTGCAAAGTACATATTGTGCTTTGGAATTCAAGCCTAACAAAGGGAAGAATAAGCATTGAGAACTTTTTTCAGAATATTTACTTGATAGGATCAGATTTATTGGGAGATGACTTTTGAAGAGAAGAATGAGCATTTTCAACTTGAGAAATGATGGAATCGAGGATATGTTTAATAGAAGAAGAAGAGGGTTGCATTATCTTTGTTGGTTTCAAGAAGAAATATTTTGAAATAAATATTTTTAGAGGGGAAATATCTGATGATTTGTATCAGAAATTCTAACAAACAAATTTTTATGAAGGTATCAAACAATTTGATGATATTACAATAAATTTTTGTTTTTATTATATTTTATATCAACACAATGAATAAATCCAAAATTATTAATAGTTATATATAGACAGTAAACAATATTTAGGAGTTATTACGATTACCTCGAATACCAGTAAGGTTAGTCATATTATCAAAGATGATGGTGACAAAGCTAAACAAATTCAATGACTCATTAGAGACAGACCCAGCAAATCCAACAACACCATCTTTTAATCCACCCAAGAAGCTTCCTGAATGTCTATAGTTCATATAAGGTGAATAGAACAAATTCAAAGTAGCATTGGTTAAATTCTTGATATTTCTCAAAATAGGAAGATCTTTGACGAGCTGGCCCAATTGACTCTTGGCCTTTCCAATATAAAAGGCAGCTAATTCTTTCTTGAGATCATCAGTGCTATCAGCGCCACGAACAATAATATTAGGGAACCTTAATTTGAGATTTTGAAGGAGATCAAGGTTAAAGACAGCAATATCAAGGTTAATGTTCATTTTGACCTCACAGGGGGCGATCTGGAAGAAAGAGACAAAAAGGTCAGAGGGCTTCTTATTTCTTTGGCTTTCCTTTTGATTTCTGGCTTCTCTATTGATAATATCGTCATCACTGTTGGCTCTTTTGGTGAGATTTGCGGGAGATTTGAGCTTCATTTTGGCTTGGAAGAGCTTGATGAAATTATAGTGAGGCTTAGCGAAGTGGACTTCGAGAGGATGTAAGGCGATAAAGGTTCTGAGATCTTTTTGTTGGCAACCATTGTTGTCGAAGCATTCGAAAATGGCATCAAAAGTGTTGAACATGACCATTTCGTTGTTCTTTCTTCCACTTTGGAGGAGAGTGTATCTGACTGTTTGAACATCTTTGGGTTGTTGTTTGGAGAGGATTTTACAATTAGCTTCATTTTTCTTTCCGCCTTTGAAGCAATCCAAGATTTCAAAGTTTTCAAGGATAACAGAAGCTCTCCAAGAAAGATTAGTTCTAAGCTCAGGATTCTTGTTGAATAAAATCAGTCCCAAGCTGAATGACTCAAGAACAACCATGATACACTCTGATTTCTCGTTTTCATTGATATATTTAGCAGGAGCCAGCCTTTCTTCTCCAGACATTTGGCCTCCTAATCCACCTTCACCTTCTTCTTCCTCTTCTCCGAAAAGACTGAGAGGAACTTCCAAGACTTGTGGGCCATCTTCAAACTCAAAGGATTCAAAGATTCTAAGGGCGATTTCTCCGATTTTAAAGGTGATCTTCTTGGATGTAGTTTGATTTTCCAAGGTGAAATCATGAAGATTCTCTTCATCAAAATACAAGCAAGTAGCTGAAGAAACAAAAGAAGTGCTCATATTAGGCATAGAATCCAACATTTCATAAGATTTGGCATCGTCATCAGTTTCCTTTCGTTGGTCCTCATAATCATCATCTATCTCTTCTACATCATCATCACTGTCTTCATGTTGGCTCCTTCGAATACTTCCATGGTTTGCATCTAATGGTGCGAAATACTCTCTATCAATTTCTATCTCTTCATCTTCCATGTAAACCTGATCTTTTGGAGAAGCTTGCTGTTGTTGTTGTCCAGAAGCAGCAGCTTTGGAAGAATTGATACTGAGAGGAACTTCTTGTTCTTTCTCTTCTTCGATTTCGGCATTTCCATCATTTTCTCGGTATTTTCTCTTATCAATTAAACATAACAATAAATGAATGTGTTTCTCTATAATAGGGATAGTATCAGAATAAACACTGACTTCAATTCTATCAAGTTTAACGTCAATTGTTTGGATGTTCTCTCCAGTAAACTTCACAGAAACTCCACTAAGATAGAAAGGATGAGACTTGAAACCATAGAAATTAGTCAATTCTTCGAACTTTCTATCAAATAAGTTGTCTTCCTTGCTTCGAAGAATGACTCTATTCTCCTTAAATGTCGCATCCCCCTTTTGTTGTCTCATAAACAAGTCAAGTGAAGAAAGGTTGAACTCATCAAATTGCACGCTATTTCCAGTCTTTAAGAGTCTCAAGCCCAATGACTCGATCGCAATGAGACTTCTAGTATCAGAATAGAATAATAAGTCGCTATATTCACGGATAAGGTTCTCGGGGTCAATGTTGTAGTTGACCTTTCCGAATGTTTTGCAGTAGTCAAAGCTGAGATAAGGATTGATGTCAATAAGGATATTTTCCAAGGAGCATTGGATGACAATCTGAGTGTCATCTGGAGGAGAAGAGACTTTTCTGTCGATGCTCGAGTCAAATCTCATTTGGTTGTTCAAGTCTTCTTCCTTCTTTGGTTGTTTATCCTTTGCAAAAGCTCCTGCGATATCCTTGAACATTTCAATAAAGCTTAGCTTAAAGTCAGATCTGAGGACTAATTGCCCAATACAAGCATCGACATTCATCACAGGACGTCCATTTCTCACATTTTTGAGGAGTCCAACTCTGAAGACATTTCTATTTTTATATTCAAATGATTTGTGAGTATTGTCCAGAATCCAAATATCCCCAAGGTTCTTTCCTTCTATAAACGCTTCTGGTTCTTTTATCGTTCTTGTCGCTCCCATAGGTTTTGCCCAAGAATTCCAACTGGATTGTTTATAAGCAATACAATCTTGAGCTTCAAATTCTCTGGTAGCTTCATCAAAGAATTCTCGGCTGGCATCACGTTCTGAGGCTGTAGTAGGGATCACAAAAGATCCAAAGAAGGGTTTTTCTTGCGCACGATCCACAATAAGAAGATCTTGAATTTCTAAGTGAATAACATCAGTGACTTCTTTAGGATTCTTGTAGATAATCGCATCGATATGTCTGAAGATAAGTTTAAAGGCATAATAAAGGCCTCTTTCGAATTCTCTGCGAGGATAGATGTATCGAAGTTCTGGAGATTGGAAGGGAGTGGGAGCAAATGATCTTTCCAGAACGTTATTAGAGAAAGAGGCATCGAGAAGGATAGCAGAAGAAGCAAGGTTGGAGAAATTGACGTTTCGGCTTCTTTGAGAGTCGATCTTTTGTTGGAAATAATAATTGACTTGCTCATCTTGGAAGACTTGGACCATGGCTTCTTCAATATAGAAGGAAATATTTGTAGTAGGAGGGAGTTTGGAGGGTTTTTTATTGACTTCGAGTATTGAGCTGAATATTCTTCGTTCTTGTTCCAAAATATGGCTCACCTTTTCATTCAAGTCCTTCATTAAAGAAATCCAATCATTACTGAAGCCTTGAAGGAACTCCAAACTTTGCTTTGAGGCATTAATTTCAAATCTTGGGAAGGTAA
>Ga0182738_1006136_pt1 | contig 12576 bp, 14 predicted proteins | sample eDN5th30CBELigMG_FD_128876 | JGI IMG/M metagenome (GOLD analysis project Ga0182738, IMG submission 128876) | Enriched Miracle-Growth compost microbial communities from Emeryville, California, USA - eDNA 5th pass 30_C BE-Lig MG (version 2)... ...
TCACACATCCTTCAGTTATTAATTTAAAAGAGGCAAACAAAATATGACTGTTAACTGGTTTTTGAATTCAATTTTTTCCTTCATACATCAAGATCTCCTCATTTACTTCAGGTCTTCTCTCCATGATATCTGACTCATCCTTCCCAGCCTTCCCAACTCTTGGTGTTTTTTAATGGTGATAAAATTTTTTATCAAAATTCAATTCAAAAAAATACATCATATTTCCCAATATCAATATCTCACTATCTCTAAAAATCGATTTAGAGAGCGAAAACAGCCCTGCATCATTGCTCCCATCCAATACTCCACAACACTGAAGAGTTCTGGTGATTCTACTAGGCCAAAATTTTGTTTTGTTTTCTCTTTTCACGGTTTTTCGAAAAAAAATTTGTAGGTCGAAAATTGGCTTGAATTTTTCCGTCATGAATCTTTCACAAATTTTTGAAAAAAATGTCTAATTAGACCTTTTTGGAGGGAGACAAATTAGCAATGAAACAGAAAAAGATTTTTCAATATGAAACGATAGAAGATAACAGATTCAATTCAATGTGCACCGAGTTGTAGTAAGATTATTGGACGAACAAGACAAAATTATTAAAGAAGCTAGAGTTTAAATCAACAGATTGAAACTTGAATTTTAGTCGTCAGAATTGGAAGGAGAGAAAAAGTTTTAATTAAAAGTAAATTTAGTAGTTCACTTTTTCAAATTTCTGTTTAAAAACGTCCACTCTTGGTTTAAAAGCCGATTCTATCTTTTTATTTTCTATAATCTTTTTAAAAATAACTCAAAGGAGTATCTCCATCGATACCCATCAATATGCTTCCAATCCGCAAGCTGTTCTTTATTGTCGTTGCCCTCAACGCCTTCCTCCTCATCTTTTTCTTGAAAGGAGCTAGTGATGAATACAATCAAAAACGTAAACCTCTTTCTTCAATTCAAATTTTCTAAACCTTCCTCTAGATAACCGAGCTCTCCGTACCACCTCCTTCCTTCATTTGGGTTCTTTCTTAGATTCTTTCAGTTCTGAGAAGCCAACCCCAGTCAGTAAAGAAGGTGAGACCGTTGTTGTCTATGAAGAAAAGGACGGAAAAGGCTATAACACTAAAATTTCTGAACCTGAAAAAGTCGTTGAAGAAAAGCCCAAGGCCACCCCCACCCCCAGAGCTACGCCCAAAACTTCCCCATCCGCCCCTCTTGTTCAACTCACTGCTGATACTCTTAAGATCGACGAGCCTGCTGGTTCCAAGACCAACAAGAAGGCTGTCTCTCAAAGTGATCTCAATGATTTGAATGAAAAGATCAAGACTGATCCTCAATTGAGAGAATTGGTCTCCACCTTCAAGAAGCTCAAGACTTACTACTCTGACCTCTCCAGCAAGTATTCCAAGTTGGACAAGGCCCACAACAACCTCAAGAAGAGCCTCAAGAAGCCCGCTATGAAGAAGGAAACTGGTGTCACCTCCGGCTCTATCAGCAGCACCAGTCCTAAGAAATCCAATGCCAAGAGTACTCCCACTAAGAACACTACTACTGCTGCCCACCATGCTCCTGCTCAAACTGCTACTGCTGTTGTTGAAGTCAAGCACGTTAACGATACTGCTCTTGCTGTCCCCAACACTACTGAAAAGAGAGTCACCAAGGCTTATGCTGTCAAGAAACTCGAAATCATGAGAGAAAGACTCGCTCAAGTCCAAAACGCATTGAGAGTTAGTAATCCCTTCAACATTATGGGTGCTTATCCTGAAATCACCTTGGAATACTTCAACTCCTACCCTGCTGGCAGACCTTTCTACAACAAGTGGAACTATGGTCTTTACAATGATGATGACTACTGCGAACTCGTCGATTTCTACAACTTGGCCCACCCTGAAAACATGTTCACTAGAAGAAACTTCTTCACTGATTATGCCAAAAATGGTCTTGCTAGAGATATGGTCATGAGAAAGATTGGGTTCGATTTGAGTTGGAAAGTTTCCAAGTACATGCCCAGAGAAATCTTCAAATCAAGAAGCTTCCATCTTGACCCCAGAATCAACAACTTCTTCACCAAGAGAGTTGATCTTCACATCTATCACGAAATCGGTAAACACTTCATGTGCGCCACTCAAATGTACAACCACATTCCTGGTCACGGTGTCCTCAAGCGTAAAGATCTTATCGTCGACAGTGTTGAGTAAGAAATTTGAATTATTGAACCCCCTCTAATCTTTAACTTAGTACTTATGCTGAATTGTACAAAGAAAAGAGCCAATGCTTCAACAAGCAAAAGTTCTTCCCCTTCTCTTACAGATTGTACATTGAAAGCGAATGCAAGGCTTTCTTCAAGGAAATCCACTCCAAGCCTTATCTCCAAAAGCAAAAGGCTGACCCCATTCAATATGTTATCAAGATCGGTTTCGGTGCTCATAAGGCTGCTGGTGTCTTCCTTTTGGATAAAGAAAAGACTGTTTCCATTGAAGAAGAATACCAAAACGGTACTTTGTGCGGCTCTTTGAACCAATCTCTCATTGCCCAAACCTACGTTACCAACCCCTTGCTCTTGAACTTCGATAACAAGTTCGATTTCAGAGTTTACATGCTCGTCGCCAGTACTAACCCCATGATCGCTTTCTATCACGATGGTTTCTTGAGAGTTTCCCTCCACACTTACGACAAATTCTCCAACGATAGAAGCACTCACTTGACCAATACCCATCTTTCTAAGGACACTTTCGCTGAAGTTTCTGAAAAGAACGAAACTTTACACGGAATGAACGAAGAAGAACTTAGAAACTATCAAATGTGGACTTTCGAACGTCTCCACAAATACTTGATGGATGCTGGAAAAGTCCATGATCCCAACTGGTTGGAGAACTATCTTAGACCCCAATTCAGACAAGCCTTTGTTCATATCCTCAGAATGACCTCCAAGGCTTTCTGGAAGGGAAGTAACGTCTATGAAATGTTCGGTCTCGATTTCATGCTCGATGATCAACTTAACCTTTGGTTCATTGAATGTAACTCCAGCCCTCAACTTATTGGTACCAATGAATACAAGACCCAATTCTTGATCAAGATGCTCAGAGATCTCTTCGAAATCCAATACGCTTACTACAGATCTAGAATGACCAGATTTATGGATATCATTAGAAGAATGCAAGGAGAAACCCAAAATACTCGTAATGTCGATTATACCAGATGGAGAATCGAATATGCTGAAGCTGCCAAGAATAGACTTGAACCCGGATATAGCCTCAGTAAGAACAATGGCTTCGTCAAGATTATGGATGAAAACTTGAGCGGACCTGAAGCTTATTTCGGAAACTTGGCTGATGAATGTGTCATAGACTATTAGATGACGGAGTTGTGCTGCTTTCCATAAAGCAACTAATTAAGATTTCCTTTGTAAGAAGATAGCTTGTCAACTTGACTATCTTAGTTACAGTACAAATATTGGAAAAGATTTTTGTAAATAAAGATGTATTGAATTGAATTGAAAAAAGGAAAGAAGTATCTGTTTATCCCTGTACAAATTGTTTCGTAATGAATCATCTTCATTCATTGTGTACATATCTACATTAACAACTAGTATTAAAAGCATTGCGTAAATTTGAATGTTTATGTTTTAAAAAATTATCCATGTAAAACAAACTCTCTTATTCAAATTTCAAATTCTTCTCTCTAACTCTCTAACGCTCTAAATTTGACTGATCGAACTTTTTTGCTCCTCGTTATTAGTCTTCTTTTTTAAATTTCAAATTTTACAAGTCCAGTGAAATATTTAAATATTATTTTCATCCTGATTTCAATACCCGCTCTTGAGTAGCTTTGATCATAAATCCCACATTTACCACATCTCTCTCAGAAAAGATACATTGAAACTCCTTCCCCTTTTTCCTGAGTTCTTCTCTCGTGGAAGCTACACATTTATTTTATAGGAAGAAAAATATGTTTTTGTTTAGAAAAATTCAATTTTCAAATTTTTCAACTCAACTTAGCTCCTTTTAAAAAATTTCAAGCCTGTCTTTTGATCATTCCAAAGACTGTACTAATTCTACCTTTTCTCCAAAATCCTCCAATCTTCCTCTAAAATGCAGAAAGCCTTCATTTCTTTCTTCAATAAAACTCTTTCAAAGCCAAAAGAAGTCCATTTTCTCACAAAATATCCTAATTCAACATCTCGAGATATGGTTGGATATGGAAAGAACCCCATAGATCCAAAATGGCCAAACAAATCCCGTCTGGCTGTCCAATTTGTCCTCAATTATGAAGAAGGAGGGGAAAATTGTATTCTCCATGGAGATGCTGCATCTGAAGCTTATCTTTCGGAACTTGCTGGAGTTCAGCCATTACCAGGCTTGAGAAACCTAAACATTGAATCAACGTATGAGTATGGAAGCCGAGCAGGATTTTGGAGACTTTATCGAATTTTTACAAAACGAAAAGTTCCTGTGACTGTTTATGGAGTTACTACAGCATTAGAAAAGAATCCTGAAGCTGTAGCCGCAATGAATCAAGCCAATTGGGAAATAGCTTGTCATGGTTACAAATGGATTGATTATATGCATATGCCTGGAGAAGCAGAGCGAGATCAGATGAAAAAAGCAATAGAAATTCAGACAAAAATTACAGGGAGTCGTCCTTTAGGATGGTACACAGGAAGAATCAGTATAAATACAAGAAGACTTGTTGTGGAGGAAGGAGGATTTCTTTATGATTCAGACAGCTATGCTGATGACTTACCGTACTGGAACCACGAATATGGGAGACCTCATCTTATAATACCATATACTCTTGATATTAACGATCTAAAATTCACTACGCACGGCATGAATACGAGTGATGAGTTTTTTACTTATCTGAAAGCTAGTTTTGATGTTTTGTATGCGGAAGGGGAATACGCTCCAAAAATGATGAATATTGGGTTGCATTGTAGGCTTGCTGGAAAGCCTGGAAGAGCAGCTGCTATAATAAAATTTCTAGATTATATTCAAAAATATAATGATATTTGGCTCTGTAAAAGAATTGATATTGCTCATCATTGGCATAAATTTCATAAACCTTAATTCTTCAATATTATTGCTTATTTTCTTGATACTGTATTGAATCCTCTGGTATGATTTCAATAGGAAATTTCTTTTTGAGAAGAAAAGAAAGGAAAAAGATAGGTTCTTGAAAAACTGACAGATCAAGCAAGATGAGGTCGAGAACCTTTACTCAGAAGCAATGGGAGAGGTGATACCGGTACTTTTTGTAGTTATAATATAAAAATCTCGAAAGTCACGATGATACAGATACAGATACAAGTGTTAAAAATATGATTAATACGAGTGTAGGAATACTACTGCTGATGTAAAAAATATAAAAATATCAGAGAGAAAAAATATACATCTAATAATAATGATATAATATGATATTTAGTTCAAAATCTAAACACGTTAAAAAAATTAAACAGTTTGTTATTGATTCTTTCCTCCCTTCCATAAAAAGGAAGGGAAAAAAAGGAGAATGAGGGGGTTGAATAGTATTCAGTCCTCTCAGGCCTTCAAAAATATTTTTTTGTGTGAAGGATTGAAAAGGATAATATCTCACAATCCACAAAAAAAGAACAAAATTTAACGTATTCAGTTAAATTCCTTCTTCTGTGATTATCATCTTATCAACACTTCTTCGGAGAAATCTTCCTCCTGTACAAGGTCTAGTTGCTGGTGGTTTAGCTTCAACCTAAGATGAAATTAGGATTATTTTCAATCACTAAAGATTACTTTCCAAGCACGGGGTTCGCCAGAAGAGGGGTTAAAATACTGATAAGAATCTTTTCTTTGAGAAAATTTGTGGCCTTCCAAAGATTGATTCGAATCTAAAATCAACATATTGTTGCTGATTTCAGTACTAAGACGCGGCTGGTTATTGGAAGGAATTCTGACTGGAAGCTCAAATGCTGATTTTCTACAAATTTTCGTCAACACAAATCAACCTTAAAACCCATACCTTTCTCTTGGAATGCGAAGACTATTTTTCATGTGAGAATTCTCTGTAATTGTGGAGAAAGCGTGACTTCTGGCTTCATGAGTTTCTTCCTTACTATCCTGAAGAGTTGTTGCCATAGTTGTTGTCAGGTGACCCTCAGTGTCACTTTTCATCATTTGAGAAGTGTTATCCACGGAAAGTTTGGGAAGATACACTTTCTTCTCTTCTCCTCCTTTGAAAAGAACGACAGTGCTCTTATATTGTCTTGCTGAAGACAAAAATGCTCGTTCAGAAGGAATTTTATCTTCGGGAGAGATAAGTCTGATTCTTCCACTTTCTTTATAGAAGAGACCTTCATGATTTCTATCTTCTTCATTTTCAGACTTTTCACTATCATGGAACCCCAAAGTACATCCTTTTCTCAATTGTTCATTCAAAGTTGCTGGATTGACAGGACTGTTGAGTTCGCTCTTCATTACTTTTTCAAGCTTGATTGTTCGAATCTTGAATCCTGTTGGAGAACTGCATTGTTTTGTCACGGCTCCTGATAATGAGCCCATCGCTGGGCCTCTTCTAATTCTGATTCTAATGTTTTTAGCAGGGCTGGACGCCTTATCTGCTCTGTGAGATTCAGCCAAGTTGAATCGGTCATAGTCTTCCAAATCGCAGGATGGAGATAATCCTTCGGTCTTATCGAATTGATTCAATAAATCTTGGAGGGAGGCGACTTCTTGGTTGTTTCTGCAGGGACTCACGCCTAGATCGGGGTTCTAAAATGTAAGAGAAAGGAATGGAAGAGATTGGTACTGAGAGTTCCTCGTAGTTTGAAAGGTTAAGAGTGATGTCCATCATTTGATAAAATTACGAATTTCTAAGCGAGTGTGCTTAGCGCTATGCTAGTGAATTAATTTGACAAAAAATTATTTATTTAATTTTTAAAAGAGATTGGACCTTTAGTTGGATGATGCATTTATCATTAGATTTATGCACGCACTCCTAATCTCATATTTCGCAAAATTTTCCTCAGAAATTCAGGTCTTTACAATCTAGCCAAAGTTCGATATATTGCAAGTGATTCAAAGCAAAAGCAATGGAATTTGTTGGCTAGGCTAGGCTAGGTCTTTTATTCAAAACAAAACTTTCTATATTAAGAAAGACAAGAGGGAAAATCATAACGTTTTTCGAGGCAATTGAAGAGACGTTTAACAAAATGGTGGGATTCAAGTTGAATCGGATGACTGGGATAAGCTGAGAAAACTGGAGCGAAAAAAAAATAGAAAGAGCGGAAATTAACGAAAAAACGAAAAAAAATTTTTCCATATTAATTAGAAGAAATATCTTCTCTTCTTTATTTGACATAATATTCTCTCATTTAACTCCTCGTAAACAGGGCTTCCTCTTCATAACAAGGCTTTGTCATTATTTATTGATAGAGAGAAATAATTCAGGCGATTTTCGAATTTTTCCAGTGTTTAAAGTCTGGTATCCAAAGGACTTTTGGTTAATTATTAGAATTCAAATAAAAGCAGTTATTGCCAGAATTTGATAATAGGTGGCAAACAGAGTAATTTCTGTCTTGCCTGCATTTTAATTCTGGTTTTCGGTCTGAATTTCCCACATACGTCATGCATTTTCTCAAGACTTGAAGAATCTCTTGACTCCTTCGAAATATCTTCTTCTCTCCATGAAATTAAAAAGGCACTTTAAAAAATTTGATTTTCACAAAAACCTTAATAAAAAAATCCGGATTTTATTCAATTTATTTATAAATTCAGAGGACAGTTTTTGTTGAATCATCCACCATAAACCACTTTTCTCATTACATATCTGTATATTCAGATCTCATCAAATCACATTTAAACCTTTAAAAAGGGAGCTGAGACCTCGAACTGTAACAAATCTCAGAATAATATGTCTCGACAAGAAAACTCGCCGGAACCATTACATTTGATGATTAAGGAACGAATTTATTATAAAATTAGAAACGAGACTAATTCGCCAATTTTCTTTCAGGATAAAATTAGCCTTAATCAATTAAAAATATCATATCGCATATGAGAGAAATCGAACCTTCGAATTTTTAGCTTAGCAAAATTAAGAGCCTTTTTTGTTCGAATTTTCAATCAAATATGCGAGTTCACTCGCATTCTTGAGTTTCTAGATCAAAGAATTAAAGGAAAATCCTTCCAGTACAAAATAAACTACTGGGGTTGATTAGAAATAACGGTTAGCTGTTTTTTTCTTAAGAATAATAAAAGGCGTTTGCCCAAAATTTATAAAATATCATCATGAGAAAGGGAAAATAAATACGTGCAAAAATTTCAAATAATGCTCAAAAATTATTCTCCAAGACTCAATTTTGTTGTTATGGTGATTATTTGTTGGCAAATAATAATAAAACCAACAAAAATAAAGAACTCATCTTAATCAGAGCATTTTAAAATCACACGATTGGGATGATGCGATTCCGAATAAAAATTATTATTAAAATTTTATATCTAAAAGACGAGCCAATAATCAATCTGTCCTTTCTATTAATTTCCCATCATTCATTGCGAATCTATTATTGCCAAGTCTTTCCTATCAAAATTTATGCAACTCCTTCACGATATTTTTTATAATTCAGGTTAGTAATGAATATTTTTCTTATAAAAGAAACAGTAACTCACATTAGAAATCTCTAGTTTTCTCACTTTTAAATATTTCTTCAATCTCCTCTTTCGTTATATCCTCCACATTCTTCTTCACCCATTCACTTTCCTGCTTCATTAATACCTTCTTCACTCCTTTTATTATATCTCCATACGCCATCAATTTTGGTCCAACACTTAATTCCAGCTTCAAAACCTCTTCAACAGTCATATTCTTTCCTCTTTCATGAAGCTCAAAGTTCGCTTTTAAGCTCATAGGGCTATTTGCCTTCAGCACATCAAGGATTTTCTTCGCTTCTTTATTTGATTCCGCTTTATTTTTTAAACTTGCCAAAATTTCTTCGACTGATTTCTTTCCTTCAAAATGTTCCTTTATAACACTTCCCAAAGCCAATTCTCCTGTCACTTTCTTGCTATACTTATCAATTATTTTTCTTAAGCTCTCTTCTGTGACCTTATCGGCTCTATTCTCCATAATAAATTCCTTAATCTCCCTTCTCAAGCTCTCCAATTTTTCTGACTCTATGAAATAATGAGCCAGTCCTGCTCTCACAACATCTTCTCCTTTCAATGTAGCTCCAGTTAACATGAGATATAAACCTATTCCATTGCGTAATCTTGGAAGGAACCATCCTGATCCGACATCAGTAATATATCCTAATTTCGATTCTGGCATAGCAAATAAAGTATTCTCTGTGGCGATTTTTATCCTTGCAAAGAAAGAAAGACCGACTCCTGTTCCCATTACAATTCCATCAAGAAAAGCAATGAATGTTTGTTCCATATTCGACATCATATAAACAACTTTATTTATCTCATATTGATAAAATCTTTCAGCAGGGTTGCTTTCTTGCATTATTGACTTCAAGTCACCACCAGCACAGAATGCAGGACCTTCAGCTTTTCTGAGAAAAACTGCTTTGACATGAGCCATATTATTCAGCCTTTTTAAGAAAGATTGGTATTGTTGCGCCATTTTTATAGTAAAAGTGTTCATTTGGGCTGGACGGTTTATCACTATGTCAGCATAATGAGGCTGAAATTCAGCCTTTAAATATTGGCTTTGTTGAGGAGTCGATGCAGTCAAGTGATTTGTTACAAGTTCAAGCCTATTCATTTTTTATTGTTCGAAAGAAAGAATTTTGTGAGATATTAAGAAAATAATAAGTTGAAATTCATTAGGAAAAGTGAAAGAAAATTTGGAAAAAATTGTTTGTATTGGTTGTCTTCAGGACTTCCCGGAATGCCTGTTTTATCCGATTTTGTTGGATTTTCAAACTCATTTGGAGGAAAATTCAGCAAATTTCTCGGCAGGTTGACCCTTTTCTTAGAAAGAAATGAAAAAAAATAAGTCGTAAAAAATTTTTTGGGGAAATTCGACGCAAAAATCTTTTCTTCTCCAACTCTTTTCATAACTTTCAACATTTCTTGACAAAATAATTTTTCCTGTTCGGAAAGCATGCTTTTATGGCTTAGTTTCTTAGATTTGCTGATTTGCAATCTTACGTACTGAAAACCGTGATCACCTTTCCTCATAAGAGAAGAATTTTATTGAATTAAAGAAATTGTTGGGAACATAAGGTGGTATTCAATTTCTAAATATAATGAATGAGAGACAAAAAAATAGTAATATGATATCAAATCACATGAAATAAAAAATGCTCTAAAAAAAATTTAATCCTTTACGTCTTTATAAAATCAAGAAACTTTTGTCCATCTCTTGGAGAAACCGTTTTCATTTGAGATTCACCTTTTCTCAAAACCTTTGAAGATTGGGATTTTAGCATCTTTCCAGCATTATCCTTTTGTTCTTCGGTCTTTATCTTTGTAGAATTTATACTTTTCTCAGTATCCCTTGGATCTCTTACCATCGCTGAAACATTATACAAAGGTCCTCCTCTAACTCCTTTCTTCTTCGAAATAAACTTATCAACAGTAACTGAGTTCATTTGAGACCATTCATGGGCTTTCCAAGCCTTTTCATATTTCTGAGCCTGGAAATCTCTTAATCTTCTCACAAATCTCGAATCCTCATTAAATTTCTTGCCTTGGAGCTGCTTGATATCCTTCTCTGCTAACTTCATCTTCTTCATAAACTCAGGAGGCTCATTTTGATTCTCTTCATGCTTTAAACGTGTCCTAGCCTTCTCTTCAGTAAACCTTTTCAACATCCTTTCATATTCCTTTTGCTGAATCTGATGCTTTTCTATGTATTTTTCTTCCTTTGAGGCCCAGTCAGCCGTCGTTCCTCTAAACCTACTCCAAGATCCTGTTGTTCTTAATTGCGCGCTACTATTATTCAGGATGCTTTTATTGTTATTGTAAAATGTGTGTGAGGGATTCTTTTGATGATAGCTGTCTAAAATCATCGATTCTTTTATTTCAGTCACATCCAGATTCTTCCTGCTCATTGCTGGAGTTTTCACTTTCGAATCATTTAAGCCACCACCGATAGCCCCAGTTCCTCCAAATGTCAACCTATTCAGAGTATCTATGCTAGGATCTTCGCCAACTTTCGAATCCACTGCATGATTAAACAAAGAATGATGGACATATCTCCCTTTTGGAACGACAGGCTCAATTGATTTTGCGCTTTTTGTTGTTGAAACTGGTCTCCATACGCAAAAATGCCTTGAAACAGACTCTTGAGGGCTTTGTTGAAGATAATTGGGATAAAACAGATAATCTTGGGCAGGATCTGCTATTGAGAGAGTTGGTTCTTTTGGACCAAAATATCCAGCTCTTGGTTTTGGAAATGGTGAGAGGGAAGTTGACACGCTTGTGGAAATGTGATGTTGTTTTGTTTTGCGCGGGCGCTCAAATGCTTGAGGGCTTTTAATTTGTGGGAAATTGGAGGAAGTGACTTCTTTGAGGAGTTGGACTTGAAGTTCAAGACCTTTGGGAGTTACGATGATGTGGCTTGGATTATGGGACATAGGTTTGGTTTTAATAAAGTGGGTTTTAATTGTATAAAATTTTTGTGTGGGCTTTTTAGAGGATAACCCTTCAGAAATTACACACTGATTCTTTGTTTAAATAAATTTGAAAAATTATTAGGGGCACTTTAAATTTTAACCAAATGAAGATATCGAAAGTGAATTTCTCTCCTTGAAATGATTCAAAGCGATCACTCAATTCATCAAACTCTCTGGGAGGTCATTTGGCTCTCTTTCCAAAAAGGATATTCAAGAAGTGAGGAATAAAAGAATTGGAAAAGGTTTAATATTTCAATGGGAGAAAGGACTTTTTACTGATTAAGAGAGAGGGAGAGAGTTTTTTTTCATTTCTGATATCTAGTGTATAAAATAATGGATAATAATTACCATACTACTTACTCTTCACTTAGTTGATTTGTTATTCAAAGTCAATCAATCTTTTCATAAAAAAATTTTACAATGACAACAAACCCTTATTTATTCAACAAAACGATAAAAACATTTGACTCACGGTATCAATATTATATATTAAAACACTGAGAGATCTTTCACAAAATCCCCAATTCCTAATCCCAATTAATGGAAAAACTGGTATTCTTTAGTTTCTTTATGTTTAAGATCCCACCAACTTTCATCGAAAAGAACTGGTTCAAAATATTTCAATTGCTTCTTCAAAAACTTTGCCTTCATTTCTGTACGAGAAGACTTGGTTTTTGGGCTATCAAATGGCTGCATCACATATTTAAACACATTTATCAAATCATCCACTTCACTCTTTCCTTCTCTTTTCTTTGTTGGACTACTCATTTCTTCTTGAATAAACACTTTATATTCTTCAAGAATCTTTGGCTCAGCCTTTACGAGATGACAGACAACAATTTTAAACCACCAATCATGAACTGCTTCGGCATTTTGTAAATCCTTCAGAACAAAGAGACCATTTCTGATCTTTTGCTCCAAGATAGCAGCAGAAGATGGCTTATATAAGCAAACTTCTCCACAAACTGTCAATACACTAACCTTCAGCTTAGAAAGGAAA
>Ga0182738_1006139_pt1 | contig 12573 bp, 16 predicted proteins | sample eDN5th30CBELigMG_FD_128876 | JGI IMG/M metagenome (GOLD analysis project Ga0182738, IMG submission 128876) | Enriched Miracle-Growth compost microbial communities from Emeryville, California, USA - eDNA 5th pass 30_C BE-Lig MG (version 2)... ...
CAAGCAGCTTCGAGGAGTCGTAGCGCAATTTGCTTCTGGGCCATGCACGGCCCCCGACCTTTGCGGTCTCTTGGCAGCGTTCGTAATCCTCGTTCGTAATATTTTTATGTCAGCGGCGATCCGGGCGGCTGATCGCCAATCCGCACGTGCTGAAAAGCAACTCCGGGAACGGGTCGTGTCTGAGTTTGAATTTCGACTCGACCAGCATCTGTCTTCGCGGGGCTTGTCCCCGCGATCCATCGCGCAACGGGCGCAGAAGCTTGTGGCCGAATGGCGCTGCACTATCTGCCGTCGAGCGCGCTGATGGAAGTCATCCCGGCGAACTGCTGTCCGGTTCATCCACGACATTCGCAGCGTAGCGATCGAACGCGATCGGCAATTGGGACGCGCAACAACCGTTGGCTTCGATTTCGATCTCGCCCGTTTCGCCCTGTTTTGGCGTCATGCCCGCACAGGCGGGCACCCACGAGCCGTTGTGCTTGGTGAGACGCCCGTGGGTTCCCGCCTCCGCGGGAATGACGGTGTGTGGGGTGGAGTTGCAAGGCTTCATTCAGCAGGCGGAGCCGTACTTTGCTCTGCCGAAGTGAGACCTAAACCGGACAGCAGTGCGACGAGCGCCGGGATGACATCGGGGAGTGGCGCGACGTTTCGGACCTCGGCGGAAATTCAAACTGAGACACGACCCGGGACGGGTGGGAATTTCAAGTCCGGCGCGCAGACGATCACGCAGCTTCGGTGACCACTCTGTTTCGTCCCCGGCGCTTGGCGGAGTAGAGGGCGGTATCGGCCCGCTTGAAGAGCGTTTCGGGTGTGTCCTCACGCCGCTCGAGCGTGGAGACGCCGACGCTGGCCGTGACTTCGAGCGCAATTTCAGCATTTACCTGGAATGGCTCCGAAGCAATGCACGCGCGGAGCCGCTCGGCGACTTGCAGGGCACGTGGAAGCTCGGTGTCCGGCATGATGATGACGAATTCTTCGCCGCCCAGCCGGCACGCGAGGTCGATGCCGCGGGTGTTGCGCCTGAGGCGGGTCGCGAACTCGCGCAGGACATTATCGCCGGCGTCGTGACCGTATGTATCGTTGACCTTCTTGAAGTAATCGATGTCCGCCACCAGGATCGACAAGGTTTGTCCCGACTGTGTGGCCTGGGCAACGAGACTGCCGAGATGGCTCTCCATGTAACGGCGGTTGTGAAGACCGGTCAGGGGGTCGGTGATCGCGTGCTCCATGCCCTGATCGAGCTTGGCGCGTAAGAGATCGGCGTGCCGCTTGCGCTTGATCTGCGTCTTGATGCGCGCCAGCAGCTCGTTTCGGTCGAGCGGCCGGACCACGTAATCGTTCACGCCCATGTCCAGGCCGCGCAGGAGGCGTGCGTCGTCGCCCGGATCGACAAGCATGATGATGGGAAGATGGCGGGTGCGATCGAGCGAGCGCACTTGCGAGCAGAGCCTCAATCCGTCGGCATCGGCGAGGGAGAGACTGACGATCAGCAGATCATAGCTGTCCTCAGCGAGGCGCAGGAGGGCAGACTGAGGGCTTTCCTCCACCTTCACCTTGTGACAGTTGACCAGGCCTTCCGTGATGCGCTGGGCGGAGCGCAGATGATCCTCGACAAGCAGGATCTGCCCATGAGCCGAGCATTCGGCCCACAATCCGCCGGGGCCTGTGTCGATCCGGAAGTCCTGGGTGGTCGACGCGCGCATCATGAGCTCGTCGGCGAGCACCTTGAGCCGCGCCAGGCTGCGCACGCGCGTGATCAATGCGATGTCGTCGACCGGCTTCGTCAGGAAGTCGTCGGCACCGGCTTCGAGACCCTCGACCTTGTCGGAGGGCTGATCCAGCGCGGTGACCATGATCACCGGGACATGGGCGAGCTTCGGGCTGCGTTTGATCTGGCGGCAGACGGCAAAGCCGTCCATGCCGGGCATCATCACATCGAGGAGGACGATGTCGACCCGTTCGCGAGAAATGATGTCGAGAGCGGCACGTCCGCTGTTGGCGGTGAGGACCTCGAAGTATTCCGCGGTGAGACGGGCCTCGAGCAATTTAACATTGGCCAATATGTCATCAACGACGAGTACGCGCGCTGTCATCGTGGAATACTCGATCCTGGGTCACGCATCGCCGATGAAGCGACGGACTGTTTCGATGAAGGGGCCAATGGTGATTGGCTTGGAAATATAGGCCTCGCACCCACCCTGTCGGATGCGCTCCTCGTCGCCCTTCATGGCGAACGCCGTCACCGCCACTACGGGAATGTCCCGCAAACGGTCATCTTCCTTGAGCCACTTGGTAACCTCGAGACCGGAGACCTCGGGAAGCTGAATATCCATCAGAATCAGGCTGGGCGAGCGCTCGTGCGCAAGACGCAGCGCTTCCGGTCCGCTGCGCGCCTGCAGCGTCGCATAGCCGTAGGCGTCGAGGAGGTCGTTGAAGAGCTTCATATTGAGCTCGTTGTCCTCGACGATAAGCACGGTTTTGCGCGCACCTCCCGGTTTCGGGATGCGATCCTCGAATCTGCGCACGTTCTCCTGATAGGTCATTCGCTAGCCGCCCGCCCGGCACCCCCCCGACCCCAGCCGTGATTCGAGGGAGCTGTTGTTTGCGAGCTTGCCCGAAAGAGCTAACCAATTGTTTAAGATGTGAACACAACTCGTTCGAGAGGAGACGCGCATGCGTGAGAGACAACGTCGCACCGGCTCGATGACGCGAGAGGTCGCCGAGGCGATCGCGGCGCGGGCTTTGCTGTTTCTGGCCGAGGATAGCGCGCGTCTCGGCCGCTTCCTGGCAAAGACCGGCCTCGATCCGGCGGATTTCCGCGGCGGGATAAGGGAGCCTGCCACGCTCGCAGCCGTGATGGCCTATCTGATGGCCGACGAATCGGCATTGCTGGCGTTTGCGGCCAACGCCGGTCTCGAACCGGAGGACGTCGCACGTGCCGAGATCGTGCTCGGCGGCGGGTCTCCCTGGGAGAGCACATGACGGAATTGCGGATAGGCATCGATCTCGGCGGAACGAAGATCGAGGGGGTTGCGCTGGCGCGTGACGGGAGCGAGCGGGCACGGATCCGTATCCCGGCGCCGAAGGGGGACTACGACGCGAGCATTGCCGCTCTCGCAGACCTGGTCTCGGAGCTCGAAGGTCAGACGGGCGCCGAGAGCAGTGTCGGGGTCGGCATGCCCGGCTCGATCTCGCCGGTGACGGGCCTCGTGCAGAATGCGAATTCGGTATGGCTCAACGGCCGACCGTTGAAGCGCGATTTCGAGATGCGTCTGGGGCGTGAGGTGCGGTTCGCCAACGATGCGAACTGCTTTGCGGTCTCCGAGGCAACGGACGGGGCCGGCGCGGGGGCGGCCAGCGTCTTCGGCGTCATTCTCGGCACGGGCTGCGGCGGCGGTGTCGTGGTGAAAGGCGCGATTGTGGATGGCCCGCGCGGCATCGGTGGCGAATGGGGCCACAACCCGCTCCCATGGATGCAACCCGACGAATACCCGGGACCCCTCTGCTGGTGCGGGCGGCCAAGCTGTATGGAGACCTGGATTTCCGGCACGGGTCTCGCAGCGGATCACGCCCGTGTCGCGGGCGAAACGCTGACGGCCGAGGAGATCGTCGACAACGCGGCGCGGGGGGATGCTGGGGCACAAGCGACACTTGACCGCCACGCCGACCGGTTGGCGCGCGGGCTTGCGCATGTCGTCAACCTGATCGACCCCGAGGTCATCGTGCTTGGCGGAGGTCTTTCCAATCTGCCGCACCTCTATTCCGAGGTGCCTGCGCTGATGGAACGCTGGGTCTTCGCCGATGCCCCGCGGATCACAATTCGGCCACCTCGATGGGGTGATGCGTCGGGTGTTCGTGGAGCGGCGTGGCTGTGGCCATAACGGTCGACGTGGTGCTGGCGGGCCGCCAGATGGGGGTATTCGCTTGGAGGCACCGGCCGAACGCGGCTACGCTCCCGTTCCGTGCTTTGCCGGGCACGCAGAGGCGTCGTGCTCGCATCCTCTTCCACCTGCATGTCGGGGGCGCCTAAATGTGTCGATGGATCGCTTACAGCGGTGAGCCTATTTTCCTCGAGGATTTCGTCACCGTGCCGAAGCAGAGCCTGGTCGTTCAAAGCCAGGCGAGCCGCGAAGCGAAGAGCATCGTCAACGGTGACGGGTTCGGTCTCGGCTGGTACGGAGAGCGCCCCGAGCCGGGGATCTTCCGGGACCTGAGGCCGGCCTGGAGCGACGAGAACCTCATCTCGCTGGCGCACCAGATCCGGTCCCGGCTTTTCTTCGCGCACGTTCGGGCGTCGACGGGCACGGCGACCACCCGTCCCAATTGCCACCCCTTTGCGCTCGGCCACTGGATGTTTATGCACAACGGCGGTATCGGCAACTGGGAGGCGGTCCGCCGCCCCATCGAGGCCGGCATTCCCGACGACCTCTTCCGGCATCGGAACGGCACGACCGACAGCGAGGCCATGTTTCTCCTGCTGATCGCCTTCGGGCTCGAGAGCGATGCCGTCGGTGCCTTCCGTCGGATGCTGGGTTTCGTCGAAGGGATCATGGCGCAGGTCGGCATCGACGAGCCGCTGCGGTTCACCGCAGCTGCGACGGACGGGCGCACCATCCATGCCGTCCGCTATTCGACGAAGATCGTGCCCGAGACGCTTTACGCGCGCCGGATCAGCCGGGCGCATGGTCATCTGATCGCGTCGGAGCCACTCGATGACGGGCGGACCGACTGGGAGCTGGTGCCGCCGCAGAGCTTGGTCACGCTCGAGCCGGGTGGCATCCAGTTCGAGACTTTCGTGCCCGCAAAGGATGTCTCGTCTCCTGTGAGCGCGTAATGCGGTCTCGCATTATTCGGCAGCGCCCGAGGATTGCGTGCGGTTGTCCTGCGCGAGCTTGAGGTAGCCGTCCCGCGTCTGCGGCAGTTTCTTGTCGAGGATGCGCGAGGCGACGACCGTGCGCAGAATTTGCGCCGTTCCACCGCCGATCGAAAACATGCGGGCATCGCGCACCATGCGCTCCAGGGGACGGCGGCGGGAATAGCCGGCGGCTCCGAAAAGCTGCAACGCGTCGTTGGTCACCTTGATTGCCATGTCGGCCGCGACGACCTTTGCCTTCGCCGCTTCGGTCGCATCGGGAAAGCCGGCGCCCGCATTGGCTGCCGCGCGGTAGAGCATGAGCTGCGCGCAGTCGATCTGGATCGCCATGTCGGCGAGCATCCATTGCAGCCCCTGGAACTCGTAGATCGGGCGGCCGAACTGCTCGCGCTGCTGGACGAATGTCAGGGCCTGCTCGTAGGCGCCTTGGGCGATGCCGAGTGCCATCGTGCCGGCGCCGACGCGCTGCGAGTTATAGGCATCCATGAGATCGGCAAACCCCTTGCGCAGGCCCCGAGGCGGCATGACAAGCGCGTCCGCGCCGACGGCCATGTCCTCCATGATGACTTCTGCCTCGGGAATGCCGCGCAAACCCATCGTCGGCTCGCGGTTGCCGATCCTCAAGCCTTTCGTCTCGTCGCGGACGGCGAGAAAGCCGCCGATGCCCAGATCCTCGCCTTGCTCGTCGAAGACGCGCGCGAACACGAGATGCAGCCGCGACGCGCCTGCGCCCGTGATCCAGTGCTTCTTGCCGTTGATGATGTATCTATCGCCACGCTTGTCGGCGCGCGTCGTCATCTCTGTTGCCGCGCTGCCTGCGCCGGGCTCGGTAATGCAGATGGCGGGCTTGTCGCCGTCGAGGACCATGCCTGCCGCCAGCTTCTTCTGTGCCTCAGTGCCGTACTTCATGACGGTCGAGATGGCGCCCATGTTGCTCTCGACGACGATGCGGCCGGTTATGCCGCAGACCTGAGCCATCTGCTCGATGACGAGGACCGCATCCAGAAAGGTGAGCCCTTGGCCGCCGTACGCCTTCGGAATCGTCATTCCCATGAAGCCGGCGTTCTTCAGCTCCTCGACATTCTGCCAGGGATACTGCTCGCTGCGATCGATCTCGGCAGCGCGGCCCTCGATGCTGCTGCGCGCAAGCTCGCGGGCGCGGGCTTGCAATGTCTTCTGATCGGCCGAAAGCTGAAAGTCCATTGCGCGCGCTCCTCGAGTTCCTTCGTGCGACGACTATGGCGCCCGACGGGGGAGGCAGACAAGACGGTCTCGGCGTGAGTCCCGATACGGCGCGCTGGTGTTCCCGAGCGAAGTTCCGTTATCCTCGACGGGCGTCTGCGTCGGCTTCGGCTGGTGACGCCACGGTTTCGCCCGTGCCAAAACGGGTGGACCTCTGGCCAAGACGGCGTGCAGGCCGCAGAATGCGATGCGAGCCTGGAATGACGAGGGGAGGAGGAGCATGACCGAGCCCGACGCCGCGCGGGGCAGGCGCCTTTGCGCGCTGCCGATCACGCTGCCGCGTGCACGTTCCGTGTCCAGTGCTCAGCCGCTTGCCGATCCTAACGTTTGCTCGTGGAGGGCGGTGTGCGGTTCGTGAGCCTTTTCGTCACGCTCTTTCTCTTCTGGCTGGTTCTTTCCGGGCATTTCGAGCCGTTCCTCATCGGAGCGGGAATCGCGAGCGCCCTGGCCTGTGTCTGTGTCGCGCGCGCGATGGGCTCGCTCGATGGCGAAGGGCATCCCAACCATCTGATCCCGGCGGCGCTGACGTATTTTCCCTGGCTGGTCTGGGAAATCGCCAAGTCGGGCTGGTCCGTGACGAAGGTCATCCTCGATCCGAGCCTGCCGATCTCGCCGACCATGACGCGCGTCAAGGCCACACAGAAGACGACGGTCGGCCTCGTCACGTATGCCAACTCGATTACGCTGACGCCGGGGACGATCACGACCGGTGTCGAGGGCAACGTGCTGACGGTTCACGCCTTGGTTAGGGATGGCGCCATCGACCTCGAGGGTGGCGGCATGGACGCGCGCGTGACCGAATTCGAAGGGAGCCGCTGATGTTCACTGCTGCAGCGACTGCAATTCTCGCGGCGCTGGTCTTGGCCATCGTCCGCGCCGTCAAAGGGCCGACGGTGTTCGATCGGGTGCTCGCGGGCAATTCGATCGGTACGTTGGCGCTGCTGCTTCTCGCGACGGTCGGCTTTCTCACGGGACGGCCGGAATGGCTCGACATCGCGATTACCTACGGACTTCTCAACCTGATCGGGACGATCGCCATCCTGAAATTCTTTCGCCATGGCGATCTCGCCTACGATGTCGAGGACGAGGCGTGATGGGCATCCTGGTCGATGGCTTGAGCTGGGTGCTCGTTCTCGCGGGATCGTTCTTCATCTGCGCCGGCATGTTCGGCCTGGTGCGGATGCCCGATTTGTTCACGCGGATGCACGCGGCGAGCGTGACGGACACGCTCGGAGCAGGGCTGCTCTTTGCAGGTTTCGTGCTGCAAGCCGGGTTCACACTCATTGCGGCGAAGCTGGTCATCATTCTCGCCTTGCTCTTCTTTTCCGGCCCGGTTGTCACGCACGCGCTTTCGCAGGCGGCCTTTTATGCGGGCATTCTGCCGCGCCTGAGCGAGGATCGCCGCAAGCGCATCATTGGCGACGGCGGGGACTCGGACGCAGCCGCCTCACATCGCGGGGATTGAGAGGGCACCGTGGAAACGTTCATCAATGCGGTGCTTCTCACGCTGCTGGCCGCGGTCACCATAGCTATCGCGCGGCAGCGCAATCTATTCGGCGTCGTCATCCTCGCCGGTATCTACAGCTTCCTGATGGCGAGCGTGCTGCTCGTGCTCGATGCCGTCGATGTCGCAATGACCGAGGCATCGGTCGGAGCCGGCGTCTCGACAGTGTTCATGCTCGGTGCATTGCATTTGACGCGCACGCTGGAGCAAAGACCGCACTACTCGGCTTTCGTTCCGCTACTTGTTGCCGTGGGTGTTGGTGCAGCCTTGATCTGGGGCACGATCGGTCTGCCACCGTTCGGCACGCCCGATGCGGTGATCCATAAGCATGTTGCGCCGGTCTATCTCGCCGATAGCCTCAAGGACACGCTGGTTCCGAACGTCGTCACGTCCACGCTTGCGTCCTACCGCGGCTACGACACCCTGGGCGAGACGACGGTGGTGTTCACGGCGGCGATGGGCGTGATGCTGTTGCTGAGGGGACGACGGCGGAAAGGCGCCGGCGGGGACGAACGCGCGAAGAGCAAGGGGGAGCAACTGTGAGGCTCGACGCTATTCTGAGGGTCGTCGTCAAGTTGATGCTGCCCTTCATGCTGCTGTTTTCGCTCTACGTGCAATTCCACGGCGAGCTGGGGCCGGGGGGTGGATTCCAGGCCGGCGTGATCGCGGCAGGAATGGTGATCCTGTATGCGCTGATCTTCGGTGTCCGCGAGGCAAAGCGCCTCGTGCCGCAAGCGCTGGTCGAGAGGCTGGTGCCGCTCGGAGTTCTCATCTATCTCGGCACGGGTCTTGTCGCCATGCTTCTCGGCGGCAACTATCTCGACTATTCGACGCTCGCGCACGACAGCCGGCACGGCCAGGAATACGGCATCATGGCGGTCGAGCTCGGCGTGCTGATCACCGTGTCCTCGTCGATGCTGGCGATCTTCTACGCGTTCGTCGAGCGGGGGCGGTGATGGAGACGATCGGCAAGCTGGTGGCGCACTACAATTACGTCGTGACCATCTTTCTCATGGTCGCGGGCCTCTACATCGTCATCGCCCGCAGCAATATGATCAAGAAGCTGGTCGGCCTCTCGCTGTTCCAGACGTCAGTCTACCTGCTCTACATCGAGCCCGGAAAAATCATCGGCGGGACCGCACCGATCATCGATCCCGCCTTCAAGGTCTACTCCAATCCGCTGCCGCATGTGCTGATCCTGACCGCGATCGTGGTTGGCATCGCAACGGTTGCTCTCGGGCTCGCACTCGTCGTGCGCATCTACGAGGCTTACGGCACGATCGAAGAGGACGAGATCTTCGAGACGGAGGGCGAGGCGTGAAGCTCGTCGCGGCCAATCTGCCCGCTCTCCAAGTCCTCATCCCCCTGGTCGGTGCACTGCTTGCCGCTTTCGCGCGTCGCGGTGCTACGGGCTGGGCCATTGCGTTGGTCGCGAGCTGGCTGGCGCCGGTGATCTCCATCACGATGTTGTTGCGGGTGCTCGAGGGAGGCGTGATCTCCTATCACCTCGGCGGCTGGGCGCCGCCCATCGGCATTGAGTATCGTGTCGATCTGCTGAACGCGTTCGTGCTGGTGATCGTCTCGACGATCGGCGCCGTCGTCATGCCCTTTGCCCGGCGATCGGTCGCCGACGAGATCGATGGCGACAAGCAGTCGTGGTTCTACGCGATGTACCTGCTGTGCCTCGCCGGCCTGCTGGGCATCTCGGTCACCGGCGACGCTTTCAATATCTTCGTCTTCCTCGAGATCTCGTCGCTGTCGAGCTATGTGCTGGTTGCGATGGGCAGGAGCCGGCGATCTCTCCTTGCCGCGTTCCAGTACCTGATCGTCGGCACGATCGGCGCGACGTTCTATGTGATCGGTATCGGCTTTCTCTATCTTGCCACCGGCAGCCTGAACATCGCCGACATTGCAGTCCGGCTTGGCCCTGCGATGGCTGAAACGCCAAGGCCGGTGCTGGCCGCGCTTGCGTTTCTCACCGTCGGGATCAGCCTGAAGCTCGCGTTGTTTCCGTTGCACGTGTGGCTGCCCGGCGCCTACGCGGGCGCACCCTCGCTCGCGACCGCGTTTCTCGCGGGGACCTCAACGAAGGTCGCCATCTATGTTCTGATCCGGCTTTTCTTCTCGGTCTTCGGAGTCGGGATCACGTTCAATGCGCTGCCTGTCGGCGAGGTGCTGCTGGTGCTCTCCGTTGCGGCGATGTTCATCGCATCGCTGAGCGCGGTCTCGCAGGGCGACGTCAAACGGTTGCTGGCATACTCGTCCGTTGCGCAGGTGGGCTATATCACGCTCGGGATTTCCCTCGCGAACGTATCCGGTCTGACGGGCGGCATCGTTCACATCTTCAACCATGCCATCATGAAGACAGCTCTTTTCCTTTCGCTCGGTGCCATCGTCTATCGCACGGGCAGCGCTGGTTTGTCGGACCTCGCCGGCATCGGACGCCGGATGCCTCTGACCATGGCGGTGTTCGTCATCGGCGGGGCGGGCCTGATCGGCGTGCCGGGAACGGCAGGCTTCATCTCGAAGTGGTATCTGGCAGTCGGTGCGCTGGAGCGTGGCTGGTGGCCGCTCGTCTTTCTCATCGTGGCAAGCTCGTTGATCGCGGTGCTTTATATCGGCCGGGTGGTTGAGGTCGCGTGGTTTCGGGAGCCTTCCGCGGTTGCGGCCAAGGCAACGGACCCGCCCTTGTCGATGCTGCTCCCCATGTTCGTTCTCGCTGCCGCAACGCTCTATTTCGGCTTCGAGACGCAGGCGTCGGCCGGCCTTGCCGGCAGGATCGCCGAAGGTCTGCTCGGGATCGGGAGTGCGAGATGAGCGGCATTCTTTCCCCCGAGACGTGCGTGCTGCTCGCCCTTCTGGTGCCTCTGGCAGGTGCCGTGTTGATTGCCGCGCTGCACCGCCAACCGAACCTGAGAGAAGCTGCAACACTCGGCACCGCCGCACTGCTCGCATTGCTCAACTGGTCGTTGCTGCCGTCCGTCATGGCCGGAGCACGCCCCGAGACGATGCTCGTATCGGTCGCGCCCGGTCTCGATCTCGCGCTCAAAGTCGAACCGCTCGGTATGCTGTTCGCGCTGGTTGCCTCATCGCTCTGGATCGTCAATTCGATCTATTCGATTGGCTACATGCGCGCCCATGACGAGCCGAGACAGACGGCTTTCTATGTCTGCTTTGCCTTGGCCCTCTGTTCGACCATCGGCCTCGCGTTTGCGAAGAACCTCTTTACGCTCTTCGTCTTCTACGAGCTTCTGACTCTGTCCACCTACCCGCTCGTCGCCCACAACGGGGACGGGAGTGCGCGTCAGGGTGGTCGGACCTACATCCTGCTGCTGATCGGCACGTCGATGGTGCTGATGCTGCCGGCCATCATTCTTACGGCCGTCTATGCCGGAACGCTCGACTTCAAACCGGGTGGTATTCTGCCGCCGGAGCTCGGCACGGGGATCATCGCGGCGCTGCTGGCGCTCTACGCGTTCGGGATCGGCAAGGCCGCTCTCATGCCGGTGCACTTCTGGCTGCCCGCGGCGATGGTCGCGCCAACGCCCGTCTCCGCCCTGTTGCACGCGGTGGCCGTGGTCAAAGCCGGCGTGTTCGCTGTGATCAAGGTTGTCGTCTACGTGTTCGGCGTCGAGCGGTTGGCGCGAACCGGCGCGAGCGAATGGCTCACGGTCGTTGCGTCGATCTCGTTGCTGATGGCGTCCGCAGTCGCGTTGACGAAGGATAACCTGAAGGCCAGGCTTGCCTATTCGACGGTGTCGCAACTTGCCTACTGCGTGCTCGGCGCGAGCCTCGCCGTGTCGTCGGGCATCATCGGCGGGGCGTTGCAGATCGCCATGCACGCGGTCGGCAAGATCACGCTCTTCTTCTGCGCGGGCGCGATCTACATTGCCACGCACAAGACCGAAATCAGCGATATGACCGGTCTCGGACGGAAGATGCCGTTCACGTTTGCCGCCTTTCTGATCGGTTCACTATCGGTGATCGGCTTGCCGCCGCTCGGAGGGTCCTGGTCGAAATGGTGGCTGATGCTTGGCGGACTCGACGCGGGCACGTTCGGCGTGGTGATCGTGCTTCTCGTGTCGTCGCTGCTCAACGTGCTCTACCTGCTGCCGATCTTCCTCAGAGGCTGTTTTCTCCCGCTTCCGAAGCTCGCGAGCGTCGGCGCGGCGGGGTACGAGTTGGGCGACGACCTGGAGCGCCGGCACTGGCTGGTCGTCCTGCCGCCGTGCATCACGGCATTCTTGTGCGTCGTCATCTTCTTCCATGCCGATCGCATCGTCGCGCTGATTGCGCCGATCGTCGCGCCTTGAGGTTCGAGAGAATGAGCGAGCGAGAGGGAGAGAAGCCCGGTTGGTTCGACCGCCCCGGCAACGTGAACAAGCTTTGGTACGGGCTGCTGATCCTATGTGGCGCGCTGGTCGTCTCCGAGTTCTTCTATGCGCATCATCCGCATTTCGCGATCGAGAGGATACCGGGCTTCTTCGCGATTTTCGGGTTCGTCGCGTTCGTCCTGATCGTGTTCGCCGGCAAGGCGCTGCGTAACGTCATCATGCGCGACGAGAGCTACTATGACCGCGATTGAGATCAATCCCGGCTTGCTGATGATCGTGGCGGGGCTGATCGCGGCGTGCTTGCCGCTGCGCGCACGCCAGGCGCTCGCGTTGGGAGCACCGGTCGCCGGTATCGCTCTGCTGCTCGCGACGCCCATCGGCGCGCACAGCGTCGTGACGATCGCCGGGCTTCCGCTGACGATCCTGAGGCTCGACGCGCTCGCCTATCCGTTCGCGCTGATTTTCCTGATCGCTTCGTTCGTAGCCGCGGTCTACGCACTGCATCAGGACGACCGATTGCAAGATGCGTCCGCCATGGTCTACGCGGGTGCCGCTATCGCTGCCACGTTGGCGGGCGATCTGGTGACGCTGCTGATCTATTGGGAGCTGACGACCCTCTC
>Ga0182738_1006140_pt1 | contig 12572 bp, 12 predicted proteins | sample eDN5th30CBELigMG_FD_128876 | JGI IMG/M metagenome (GOLD analysis project Ga0182738, IMG submission 128876) | Enriched Miracle-Growth compost microbial communities from Emeryville, California, USA - eDNA 5th pass 30_C BE-Lig MG (version 2)... ...
CAGAGAAGTGAGAATAATAATAGGTATCTGAATGTTTTGGTCCCAGCGAGAAAAGAAGTCGGAGACAAGACACTCGAAAGATTGGGAAAACTGGTGTTTAGAAAGTTGCCCAGTTTAGAATATTTAGGACTTGCTTTTGGAGAGTAAACTAGTTTAATGAAGGAATATCGAAAATTTATTACTTTTCTTTGTAGTTATCCGGGAATAACAGATAAAGGGTTGAAAATGTTTGAAGAACAGATCCGCGAAGATAGGAATAGACTTCAATATGTTTCGTTGGTTTTATTCAGTTGTCCAGGAGTTACAGCCCAAGCACAACAAGACCTCAAAGAGAAGTTGAAGTTTGTAAAAAACGTGTTTATCTCAGGTGTGACCTGGTAGTTTTGTATTATAAAAATTTTTGGTGTTTCTCTCCTTGTAAAAAAGTTTTCCATTAGAGTTGAATTGAATAAATTTTGTTATAAAACATCATCTCTTCTACATAATTCTTCCTCCCAAATACGAAAACCAAAAAAATTCTTTTAACCCTTAAATCAAACCAACAATTCAAAATTTGAAATTTATTTCAACTTTCATCTATGCTTGATTCCTACGATATCGGTAAGCTATTCTAATTCTCTCCACTCTCTCATCTGATCTTCTTTAGACTACAGTGTCGTACGTGAAATCCTTATAAATGCGAACCAGATCTACAAGAAAAATCATGCCAGATCATCTTCTAAAGCCAATCCTTTAGACCTGATTACAATTCTACAATCCTACTCAAGCGTCTTACGAGCTCGACGTACCCACTCCTCTTTGACAATTTCATTCATTTTTCCATATTTAGATCTCGATAGTTCAAAGGACACGATCTATTATCAATTTCTTTTAGATCTCAGTGTAGAAAACAATAAGCTAAGAGAACCCGATTGGTTTTCTTGTTTTGAGAAACTGCAAAGACGATATGAAAGGAAGCGGATAGCTTATTCTCAGTATCACAGAAGGCTATTATTACGAGCTCTTTCAGGCCTTTACCGTTATGCTTCATTATCAAAACAAGACCGAAGCCACGATTTCTCCAGACTTTCCATTATTCAAAAGCACAGCAACAGATCTGCAAGTTTTGTAAAGGATATTTCTCAAGACCAAATCCGAACTCTCAAAAGATTTGTAAATCCTAGTGATAATATATTGGGCTCGAGATCTTCCAGAGTCCTTGATACTAGTCAAACTCACGGAAGAGCTGCTGCGAAAATGTCAGGAAATCCTCATAAGCATGAGGTCAGTGAAAGGGATTATTCTCCTACAAGGGAGTTGTCTTTTGTGGAGGATATACCAGAAAGAGAAGGATTGAACACAATGAATGAGCATTCTTTTACTTTACAAGATAAGTCTACGTCATTTTTGAGGCCGTTAGATTTGAATTTGATGAATCAGTCAATGGAAAGACCTCAGCCAGTGAGAACACCGTATCTTGGGAAGATTGAATTCAATAATGAAGATACAAAACAGAAAGAGAATAATTTGACAGTGAATAGTGATTGTAGGAGTCAACCTTTCAAGACTGGGAGTTCATTGAGAAGAAGGACGAAGGAGAGTGAAACAGATGTGGATAGATTGGTGGAAGAATTGATGGGAAAAGATAAAGAAATAGAGAGCATACAAAGAGCAATAATGAAGAAAGAAGAGGAATATGATAAAGAGGAAGCTTTGAAGGTGATGAATCAAGTCTTTTTCAAATGGTCAAATTACGTCAATAAAAAGAAAGCAAAAAGGTAAGCTTTTTTGGGAGAGTAAAATAATTGAGTATTTTTCAAAGGCAGAGAAAGGAAGATAATGTGAGGAATTTGGTGAATGCAATGGAATATAATTACCAGACAATATTGACAAAGGGATTCATTGCATTAGGGTTTAATGCAATAAATCGAAGGAAAGCAAGGGATGCATATGAAGTGATCAGGGAGAACCATGAGAGAGAGACTATGAGGAATGCTTTCAGTCGATATAAGTTTGCATATGAGACTCATGCTCTTAAAAGGTTACGTAAAGAAAAAGCTGGAAAATTCTACGAGAAAAAGTTGCTCAAAAAGTAAAATTTTTTGGAGGAGGGATTGTGGTTTCTAACATTGCAACAAGGCAATTATTGACATGGAGAGGAACAGTGAAGCAAAGGATAAAATCAGTAAAGAGATTCCAGAGCGTTTGGCAACCAAAGGTGCTGATTATATTGCTCGGAAGTATTTACAAAGTGGACTTAAATCGAGCTTATCAAGATGTTCTGGCGAAGTTGGCCCATGTAAATTTTGAGATATCAATCTTAGTCTAACTTGGGAGTAGAAATTATATAGTCCACCATCGAGAGAGGGGAGATTAATGGAGGCAATATCATTATTGAATGAAGATTTAATGAAGAGAGCATTTGCTTTTTGGAAAGTTTACAAACAAAAATGCTTGGATTCCAGAACATATCACGAACAAAGATCGAAGCAAAAGATCTTTGTATTTTGGAAGCACTATTCCAAGAAGAGAGAACAAATAAGGACGAATTTGGCCTTATCAAAGCTGAACAAAGACCTGAAGGTGAAAGACAGGATTATCACCAAATGGAGACAATTTGCCAGATCAAGAGCCAAGGTGAATATTCTAGCCCAACAATTGGCGAAAAAGATCAACATCAAGATGAAAACCAAATATTATAACCACTGGAGTCGAATCTATGAACATTTGACTTATACAAGAGAAGCTGATCAATTAAGTAACGGTCACTACAGAGAAAAACTATTGGAGAAGGTATTGCGAGGGCTACAATACACAGTACATAGAGAAATGACTCAGAAGATGAATAAATCAAGGGCTGTGGAACATAGGGACAGCAGAAAATTGATGAGATTCTTTGTGAAATGGCATGGTTATGCAGCAAAGAAGAGGATATTAAGAGAGAAAGAAGCTGAGCTGAAGAAAGAGAGAAGAATTCAGGCCCTTGAAGGTTGTATGAGAGAATGGATTTTTGCATATGAATCAACAGTGAAAATCGAGAATTTCAGATCGAAACATTTGAAGATTGGGCTATTTGAAGCGCTGCAGAAGGTGGAGAGATATAATAACAGAATAATAGCAAGAGTCCAAGAATTTTATAATCGAAGAGAAGGCACAGTGGAGACTAGGTTACTGAGAAGATGTTTTGGAAAATTGAAGTTGGCGATGAGTTTAAGAAGAAGAAAGGAAGAATATATGGAAGACAGTACAGAAAGATTAGCAAAGAAGTTCTTTAAGAGATGGAGAAGAGAGTATTTGAGGGCACAAGAAATCGAAGGAAATTTGTTACAGACAATGGATTTGCAAAGATATAAGGTGTTGTCTTCTGTATTTGAAGGTTGGGCTGGACATGTGATGAAAAGGAAAGGAGAGAGATTGCTAGGAGAAGAATTAAAGAGAAGAACTGAAAAGAAGGCCATCAAGAAGTGGTATAAGCAGTGGAGAAGCTCTTTAGAAGAAATAAGAGAAGAAAAATACTGTGAAGAAGTTTTTATGCAGGCTCATGGAAAGGATTTATTGAGGAGAGGCTTTGAAGGGCTGAGAGAAAGGATGGAGAAGGCGAATAACGACAGAGTAAAAGTGAAGAAGATCCATAGAAAGAAGCTGTTGAGTGTGGCGTTTAGAGCATTGAAGGAGAGAGTCGTGAAAAGAAGAGAAAAGAGGGAGAATAGAATAAGTAAAGAAGAGGTGACAAATTATTATAATACGATATTATTGGGTCAATGTTTATTGACATGGAAGATTGAGACACAAAAGAAAGTTCAAAAGAGAAAACTAGTGGAGAAATTCAGAGAGAGAAGAGAAATGGAATTGAAAGGATTTTTATTCAAGGCGTTAGAATGGAATCGCGCTAACCAAAAGAATATTAGAGGAGTTCAAGAAATGTACTCAAAGAGAACATTAGCGAATGGGTTTGCTAGATGGAGAGAAGAGTTTTTGGTGTCTGTAGCTGGAAGAGAGATGAGAGAAATGAAGGAGCAAAGAGTAATGAGAGCTTGTTTTGATGAGATACGGAACGCTGGCCGAGAAAATAAGAAGATGAAGATGTTGAAGATTCTTGAAGAGAAATATGGAGATAGAAGGGTTTTGGAAGATGCGTTTGAAGACTGGAGAGATATGATCAGATATCAGGGAGGTGATTTGAAGGAGTTTAAAGAGGTGAATTTGTTGAGAAAAGTGATGAGAGGGTTGAAAGGTCAAAAAGCGAGAAGATTATATAAAGAAGAAATGGGAATTTTGATTGAACAAAGAAGTTTGATGAGAGTTTTCAGAGGACTCAAGAGAGTGGCTGATCAGCAAAGAAGATTGAGAGAACAAGAGGAGCAGATGATAATCTATGATAGATGGAAGAGATTACAGAGAGGATTTATGGGATTGAAGAAAGGATATAATGAAGTGAAGGAACTAATGGGACAGGCAAGAGATATGATTCATAGAAGAAGCGATCGATTGTTGGTGAAAGGATTCACATTCTGGAAATATTATACAATAAGAAAGCGAGAAAATGAAGCTATTATCGCAGAATTCCAAGCTAGAAGATTAGAACGTACTGTCGGCTCTAGGTTGTTAAGGTATGGAAATGAGATTTTACAGTGAAATAATTTACCATTAGGATGCCAGAGAATTATGTGAGGGATTATATAGCAGAGGAAAATGAATTAGAAATTGAAGATATTGATATGTTGAGTTTAATGAGAGGATGCTTTAATGGCTGGGCAAAATATGTAGAACTGAGAAAGATAAAACAATATGAAGAGCAAAAGGCGAGAGAATTTTATGAGATTTCTCTGGGAAAGAAGGCGTTGTTTGGATTGGCAGTGAGAAAGACAAAAGGAGAGCTGAAGAGATATCAAGAATCAGTGGCAAATCATTATTATACAAAGACTATTTTCAAGAAGTTTTTGAGAGGAGTTTTTGTGAGATTGGAAAAAAGACATGGAAAGATCCAAGCAATCAGACATTATGCTAAAATGGTAAGAGAGTCGTTAAAGAGAATGATGTGATTAATTTTATGATTAGTTGATGCTGAAGTCGATGTTGTATTGGAAGAGATATACAAAGATGAGATTTTCGTCAAGATACAAAAAGATTATGGAAACTCAGACCTCAAGCCACAGATCAGTTGCTTTTGAGACAACTCAGAATATCTCAAAGCACATGGAAGGGATCATGTCTGAAAGACACAAACCCGAATATAGTGATCAACCTTGAAAGAGAGGGGATTTGGATAATTGTTTTTATTAAGAAAATAAATCTTATACATTTATTTTTATTGTAAATAATATTCTAATGATGAGATGAAACACTTTGATATATCACTTGCTTGTAAGAAATTGTTTGATGGAATCAGTATAATTAGCGTTACTCCGCTAAAATAATTATCTTTAAACGTTATCATTGAAAATTGTTAATTATCATCATATCAGAAGCCCTCCCATTTTTTAAAGAAGAATTCGATCTTGACAATTCACTTTCCTTTCAAAGCATTCCTTCCAATCAAGGCTTTCTTTTCTCAGGAACTTGTTTGATCAGACCAAAGGTCGTCCGTTTTTGTTTCGTGAACGAAATTTTTCTGCTTGAGTTCTTTGAATCTCAAGTACCAGAAAAATCTCTGAAAATTCGACTTTTAAAGAGGGAAATTTCTCATTATAAAAAATTCTCTCTCTATCAATCACTCCGCCAAGCTCTAAAAAGTCCTTTATTAACCGTCTTATTCAAAACGATGTCCTGTGATATTCATAAAGGATAAAGGACTCACTTACCTTATAAAAAAAGCACATTTTTTCGGACACAAAAAAAGAAAATGAGCCAACAACAACATCGAAGGAACTTTTCGATTGATTTTGAGAAACTCCAGAACGCCTCACGAGCTCTGAATCATCACACACGTCTAAATTCTGAAGACATTCTTCTCAGCATCACGACCTCTAGTTCCTCGATTCCAACTCTTGAATCTCAACGTCAAATTCACAGCACTCCTCAATTCCAATCCAATAATGCTATTATTCTGGAGTCTAAGGCAAGTACTTCCCGTCATCGTAGTTGACATTCTGTTTACGCGATCAATAAATGTCAAGAGCTTGCCAAGACCTTGAATCAAATAACGGTCTCTTCTTCAAGATCGAGATCAGAAGGATTTGTTACATGTAATAATAAAGGAGTGGCGTTGGATAAAGAAGGGAAATATGAAGAGGCAATAGAGTTTTACGATAAGGCGATAATCCTGAAGCCGGATTATCCGGATGCATATTTCAATAAAGGATCAACATTGGATAATTTGGGAAGATATGAAGAAGCAATAGAATATTATGATACAGCGATAAAGCTGGATCCGAACAATCCAGACGCATATTATAATAAAGGAGTGTCGTTGGATAGTTTGGGTAGGTACGAAGAAGCGATTAGCTGTTATGAGAAAGCGATAAGTTTAAAACCAGATTATTTTGGCGCGTATAATAATAAAGGAATTTTGCTGGATCACCTTGGAAAATATAAAGAAGCTATTGAGTGTTTTAATCAAGCAATCTTGTTAAGGCCAGACTCCTCAGATGGATATTTTAACAAAGGATCAACTTTACACAGCCTTGGGAAATACAAAGAAGCTATTGAGAGATTCAACAAGGCGATCTCATTGAAATCTGATTATTTTGCTGCGTATATCAACCGAGGAATCTCGTTAAACAGTCTTGGGAAATACAAAAAAGCTTTACAAAGTTTCAATCAAGTGATTGAAAAGAAGTCAGATTACGTAGAGGCTTATATTCATAAAAGTCACTCTTTGAGATTCCTGAAGAAATATCAAGAAGCTCTTGAGAACTTTAACCAAGTAATCAAGCTACGACCTAACGATCCTGAGGCATATCTGCACCGAGCTGAACTTTTGAAGATGATAGGAAAGCAGAAAGAAGCCAAGGAGAATTATAAAAAGGCAATGGAGCTGAAACCTAATTATCACGAGACCTTTATTAATCAAGGGAAACAGTTGAGTCATACAGGAAAACACCAGGAGGCTCTTGAGAATTACAATAAAGTTATTGCTTTACAGCCTGAGGATCCTGAAGTGTATTACAAGAAAGGGTTAGCTTTGGGAAAACTGGGGAAAAATCAAGAGGCACTTGAGAATTATAATCTTGCAATCGAGTTGAAACCGAATCATTCAGAAGCTCATAATAAGAAAGGAAATTTGTTGGACCATCTTGGGAGGCATGATGAAGCTCTAGCTAGCTATAATGAAGAGATAAATCTTCAGCCAGATTGTACTGAAGGATATTGTAATAAAGGGAATTTGCTGGATAATATGGGGAAATATGAAGAGGCTATGGAGAGTTATGAGAAAGCTGTGGAATTACAGCCAAATGATGTGATATTACATTGTAATTTAGCAAGCAATATGCTGAAAGCTGGAGACGAGAAAGGAGCTTTAGAGGAGTTTCATAAAGCAGAAGTATTAATAGAAACAAAACAGCAAAAAGAAATGGATGAAGGAACAGTGAATTTAGTCAAAGGAACTTTGAGCAAGATCACAGAGGTTGAAAATGTAGCGAATGAAGCTGATGAGGTCCTAAAAGAACTGGATCATGAGAGTCCTGCGGTGCAAAAATTACAAAAGGCGTTTAATAAAACACAAGGGAAGAAGAAGGATATTTTGGCAGGGCTGAATTTTAGAAAATGTGCTGAGTTGAGCACAGGAGAATTGGAAGCAATCAAGAAGGATATTTTGAAGGCTCAGAAGGAGATAAAGAATTTAAAGGCGACAAGTGAGAAAACTAAGGAGAAATTAGACCAAGTAGAGCAGGAGATGGAGAATAAAATGGATGATTTTCACAAGAAATTGATGTCCACCCTGGCTTCTCAAGGAATGAATAAAAAAGATATTGAGAAATTACAAGGCTATTTTAGCGCATTTTTGGATACATTTAGCTCATGTTATAATACTTCACAAGTGGTAGAAAGTGGGCAGGTCGAGTTGGATGTTGGGAATGATGTAGCGGATATTTTGTCAACTCTGGCGTCATTTTCGCCATTTTTTGGAGATGCGATATCGAATAGGCTATCAGAGATAGGAGAATTTTTAGCAATGAAGGAACTCAAGACAAATGCGAGAAAAATGTTGAATTTAGCGGCAGATACAAGTCATGTGAGTCAGATAGCTGGGGAGGTTGGATATAAGATATTGATTGAGAAGAAAGTTCAGAATGTGATTTTGAAAAGTAATGAGAAAATTTTGAATCAAGGCTTTGAGAGTAAATTGCAGAAGGTTCTCAAGTTTTGTCAAGACCTTGGTGAGAAATTGGATACGAAATTATTTAGCGAAAGATACAAGACAAGCTATCAAAAATTGGGGAATAATGATGCTACTGGATTAATAGAATTATGGTTGGAAGAGGAGTTTCAAGAAGGTCCAGAAATGGAAAAAATAAAGAAGAAATTTGTTGAGAAGATCTTGGAAGACTATGAGAAGTTTGAGAAAGGAGAGAATGCTGCTACTGCTGGTGGACTTGGGAACCAAAAGAGTGTAAATTCGAAATCTAAAGCAAATTGCTGTAATATTTTTTAATTAATAGAGAGTGATGGTGTAGAGGTCAAGGTGAATGTGAAGGTGGAAAATTTTATAATATAATAATGAAAGGTATATTTTGTTGTATGGAAAGAAGCATATTTAGTTAGTGTAAAAATGAATAAATTTTGACTTGAGAGATTTCATAATTATGAACTGAAACTTTTCAAAATTAGCACAAAAAAATTTTTCAAGGAACATTGAGAAACTATATTCGATATTCTATGTTTGAGAATTTCTATTTGAACAAAAAGATGTGGGAAAGGCTTTTGGTTGTGAGATTTACATCACAAAACACAAAACAACTCTAAAGGGGAACCTAAAGTGGATGCACATAATCCACATAATAATTCCTTAGAAAAAATATCTCCTTGAAGTGCAATTTTGCTCAGACTCAAAAATCTAAAGAGTCAAGAACATCTAAGATTTTGTGGGAAAAATATATTTAAAAACCTATTTAAATTAGTTTTATAAAATGGAAAAAATCAAGCATGTCAAGATGTCAAGATCGTCAAAAACAAGAATTTGAAGGAAATTGAAAACTCACTCTCTAGTTTGGGCTCTTTGTTATTTGAGAATATGAAACTTTCAAAATCTCCCTTTCCAAAAATTTTCACACCAGACACTTTGCACCTCACAAAGCTAAACTTTTCCAATAATGAGAGGGCTCAAGAGAAAGTGTTTTGTTTTGTGTTTCTTTGTAATGAGAATAGAAGAATGGGAAAGGTCTTCTTGAATTATAGCCTTTTGAACAAGAGTTCTGGAGTTTTTTGAAGCACCATAATTTCCAAAAGGATTTACACCTCAGCTTTTTGGTTTGACTTTTTTTGAATCCGATTTTTTTCGAAAGAATTCCAATCCAGTACTTTTATAATATTAAACCTTTGTGCATCATCACTTGAGATTTTTTATGATATTTAACAACAGGATTGAGCAAAACATGCTTCGAGAACTTGAAAGATACAAGAAGAGGGAAATATCTCGATATTTAAAAAATGGTTTTTCTCAGCCAAATTTTTAAGATTAGACGAGATGATCAATATCTATATCTTATGGATACAGCCTCTTTAATTTGCTGATTTAACGATATCACCGTTTTTCTCAAACTGTCGGAGGTTGGTAATACTTTGAAACTAATGGAGATCCTCTAGATCCTCTTTATGTCTTATTTCTAAGTGGAGGGCTATGGCTAGCTTCAATTGATCGATGAGATCAGCATTGATCCACTGATACTTGATCAAGATCTTTTCTTAAGAAGCTAATTTCTCCTCTCCACTCTTGTTTGATTTGATATTCTCATTTTCTTTCTATTTTTCTTTTGAGCTTCTCTTCATATCGTCTTTCCTGCTTCACATACAAGATTTCAATACTCAGGAGACTGAATATTTCAAAGAAAATCGATTCATTTACACAGTAAAAAGAAGAACCGCTATTCTTTTATCTCCAAAAAATGTAATAGAATGCAAAGCCTTTTTGGGACTTGATAAAAGATCTTTTGCAAATAGAATAAAATAAGAAATGCAGATTGATACGGAGAAACTTTTTATTGGTTTCTTATTCAGTCTTTTCCAAAAGAAGTGATTGAAGTTAACCTTGAAGAAAAGTTGAGTCATCAACTCAATTTAAGAAGAAGGAGTGAATTGGATATTGAGTATGGGAAATCAATAAAATGACTAATTAATTCAGGAGACGTATGCATTCGAAAAAATCATGAAAAGGTTAGAGAAACTAAGAGCACACGTTTTAATTTGATTAAAACCCACTGCACATTAAAATTAGCCATCAATATGACAAAACAAAACCTTTTGCCTTTTCTCTTGAAACATTGACTTCCTACTCCCTTCTCCATATAAACCTCTCTAAAACTGTTTATTCACCTTGAAAATGAATATCTCTAGATTTTCCTCCACATAGGCTGTAGAAACTAAGAGCGAACTTGATTATGAGAATGTGATAATGTACATTTTGTTAAGAAGAGAGCATTGAAAATTTTTTAAGGACTATTTCTGAGTGGTTAACGATGTATTGATGTAAATCATGAGGGATTTGAAGGGTTTATGGCTAAAAATGGCTAAATGATATGGTGTGATGTATTAGTGAGATTGCTTACAAAACAGAATCAGAGGCTTTGATTTAAAAGAATGAATAAAAGAGAATTTCTCTGAAAAAATGAAAATTTAGAATATCTTTTGAGATGGAGAAGAAAAGAGAGAAGAGTCGTTAATGAAATTGCTTAGTTTGATTGATTTACAATAACAAAGAGGGATATTAAAAGTATTTGGGGTGAGCGATGCATTGAACCAAAAATATCTAACAAAAAAGAGCCTTTAAAATTTTGAGAAAGAGCGTGGTTTATGATTTCTGGTTCGAAAATTCAAGGGCAAGAGAAGGAGTGGAGGAGAGAGGCAATTAAGAAAAAAGAAGAGGCTAAAATAAGATTTGTTGGAAGGAGATTTGGTGTCCTGTGAAATTATTAATAGTAAAATCTCTACAGTGCAAAGCATAGCCTCTCAATTAAAGCAAATTTTTGCATTTAGAGCAGCGATTTTGAGTTAATTAATAAAGATTTAATCTTTGATTAATACAAACAAAGATCGATAAAACACCATGCCTCACTCATACGGATACAGAGCCAGAACCAGATCCAAGTTCTCCAAGGCTTTCAGAAGACACGGTTCCGTGAGAATCTCCAACGTCCTCACCTCTTACAGAATCGGTGACTACGTTGATATCGTCGTCGACGGTGCCATCCACAAGGGTATGCCCCACAACCTCTATCACGGAAAGACCGGTAGAGTTTTCAACGTCAATCAAAGATCAGTTGGTATCATCGTCAACAAGCAACACAGACAAAGAATCATCCCCAAGAGAATCCACGTCAGAACTGACCACGTCCGTATCTCCACCTCCAGAGAAGGATTCTTGAAGAGAGTCAGAGCCAACGACAAATTGAAGACCGAAGCCAACAAATCTAACAAGAGAATCTCCACCAAGAGACAACCCGTCGCTCCCAGAGAAGCTCACACTGTTAAGGGTGATGTCAGATTCCAACACCCTCAAGCTTTCAGAGAATTCTGGTAAGGAATTTCTTCAAGAGTTATTGGTGCGGACAAAAGGAGATCTATAAAGTACATAGAAGCTTTTATGTTTGTATAGTGATCATTGCATTGCTTATATATCATCCCCAAACCAAAAAACTTAATACCCTAGTCAAAGAAGCTTAAGTACAATCACATTTATTTAGGCCCTACCTCTACTCTAGATCCTCCTCCTCCCCCTCAGGTTTAGGTCCTCCAATTATCTTTGAGACTCAAAAAAAAACAAGAGAAAGGTATCTCGAAATTTATGGTCCAAAAGTAATCACATCTCTGCCTCTCAATTTTTTTTCTTTTTTAAATTAATATAAAAGTCCTGACTTGAGAAAAACCTCTCTCGAGGAACTCTCTTGCTTTTTACTCCAAGGATATCCCCTTCTCTTTGTCTTTTGAAGAAGATTTTAAACTTGGATCAGAGAAAGAAAGGATAGTATGGTGTAGGAAACATAATGTTTGAGAGATGTGATGTGATTTTTTCTTGGAGCCTTTTGAGAAGATTTTCATCTAAGAGGAGTTAGGCGGATGAGTTTTTAGTATTCTATTTCTTTAAGGTCAACAATAAGGCTAAAAGACTAAACTAGACGATAAGTAATAGGAAAAACATTTTTACGAATGAATTGATCATAGTTCGAAAAAGATTTTGTATTTGAAAGAAAAGGTTATGGAAGGTTGATTTGTGATAATGAATAATAGGGCTTTTTATTGTTTTGTTTTGTTGAAACAGAAATACCTTTAGAGTGATATCGAGATGGATGAAGAAGAGATATTGAGAGTTCTTGCAAAAAAGCATTTTGGTAGGGAAATTGAATAAGAGATATGTTCTGTATTGTCTTGTTTGAAAAGAAGAAAAAGAGATTTTTTAATGAAAGAAAAAGCGAAAAGAGATTTTTTCAAGTCCTAAA
>Ga0182738_1006141_pt1 | contig 12572 bp, 7 predicted proteins | sample eDN5th30CBELigMG_FD_128876 | JGI IMG/M metagenome (GOLD analysis project Ga0182738, IMG submission 128876) | Enriched Miracle-Growth compost microbial communities from Emeryville, California, USA - eDNA 5th pass 30_C BE-Lig MG (version 2)... ...
CCGGAGAAGATGAGCAGCGGGGTAAGCAGGAAGCCGCCGCCGACGCCGAACAGGCCGGACAGGAAGCCGACGGCGCCGCCCATGCCGAAGATGACGAACATGTTCACCGACAGTTCGGCAATGGGCAGATAGATCAGCACGTCGGAACGCCGGTGAGGATCGCTAGGGGCGGACGCGCGGGCTGTTGCGCGGGGCTCGTGCCGATAAAGCGCGGCGGGCCTTTGACTGTCAATGAAGTCGAGCCGCGGAGGCCGGCCGCGGCCTTATCCGATCCGCTGCGACAGCCGTGTCACGAGCGTCCCGTCGATCTGGCCGGTGCTCGCGACGCCGATGCTGCGCTGGAAGGCGCGCACCGCCTGGATCGTCTTCGGCCCCTCGAGGCCGTCGACGGGACCGGGATCGTAGCCGCGCTCGGCGAGCAGCGTCTGGACGGTGCGGACCAGCGCCTGGCGGCTCTCGACGGCCGTCGCCCCCTGCGGCAGGGCCCGCGCCGGCGCGGCCGCGGCGACCGGCGGCGCGACCGCGGCCGGGGCCGCCGTCGCGGTGGTCGGCACCGGCGCGATCGCGTCCACCGCGCCCGGCGGCGGCGTCCGCGGCCGGAAGGCGGTGGCCGCCGCCCTGGCGACCGAAAGCTGGTTGGCGTTGAGCGCCCGCGCCGCCTGGTCGCGCTGGACGACGGCGGCCGGGTCGCCGGCGTCCGCGGCGATCGCGAACCAGGTATAGGCCTCCTGCCGGTCTACCGGCACGCCGATCCCCCGCGAATAGATCACGCCGAGATTGTACTGGCTGTCCTTGACGCCGTGCTCGGCCGCGGCGCGGAACCAGGCGAGCGCCGCACCGGGGTCGGGGGCGCCGGCGGCGCCGGCATTGAGGAGGACGGCGAGATTGTACATCGCCCCCGGATTCCCCTGCTCGGCGGCGCGCTGGTAGAGCGCCATCGCCTTCGGCACGTCGGCGGGGACACCCTGGCCGCGCTCGTAGAGGCTCGCCAGCCGGAAGATCGCCGGCACCATGCCGGCGTCGGCCGCGCGCTGGTACCAGATCGCCGCCTGGCCGAGGTCGCGGAGCGTGCCCCGCCCATCGGCGTAGAGATTCGCCACCTCGTAGGCGGCGAGCGGGTCGCCCGCCGCCGCCGCGGCGCCGAGCTCCTCCGGGCCGACGCCGGGCACCGGACCCGTGCTCGCGGTGGTGTACGGATCGACCGGTCCGACCGCACGGGGCTCCGCCCGCGCGCTGTCCGCGGCCGGGATGGGCAGGGTGTCCTCCGCCGGGGCCGCGCTCGTTTCCGCGCCGAACGGCCGTTCGACGACGATCGCCCGCGCCGCCTGCTCGCCTTCATCGGCCATCGGCCGGCCGAACATCTGGAGCGCGCCGATCGCGAGGACCAGCGCCGCCGCCGCGAGGAGGAGCGGCCGGCGCCGGGAGCGGATCGCCTGGCCGATGCGGGCGAAGGGGCTCGGCCCACCAGCCGCGGCCAGCATCGCCGGCGCGTCGTCGTCAGGCAGGCTCGCGCCCGCCGCCTGTTCCATCGCGGTCTGCACCGCGCGCCGCGCCGCGGCGATGAAGTCGGCCCGGCGGTCGGGCGCAGGCCGGTCCTCCGCCGGAACGGTCGCGACGACCTCGCGGACGAGGCCGAGGTCGCGGCGCGGCTCCGGCGCGGGCGGCGGCTCGTCGTCTTCGCCGACCGGGGCGAGATCCCCGGCCTCGGCAAGGCTCTCGATGCGGTCCGCCACCTCGGCGAGCTTCTCCTCGATCGCGGCGTCGTCGGCCGCAGCCGGCCGGTCCGCCCGGGCGATGAGGCCGCGCACCTCGTCGAGGTCCTTCCGCAGCTCCTCGACCAGCCCGCGGGTCGCCCCGCTCGCCTCGAGGTCGCGGACGGCGGCCTGCGCGGCGGCGCGCGCCGCCTCCACCGCCTCCTCCCGGCCCTCGGCAAGGCTCTGCCGGAGGCGGTCGATATGCTGCTCGACCTGCTCGAGCGCGTCCGCGCGCGGCGTCGCGCCGGCGAGGTCGGCCACCAGTCCCTCGACCCGCGTCTCGAGCGCGGCGAGCTGGCCCGAATCGTCGGAGCGCGCGGTCGCACCGATCTGCTCGATCAGCTCGCGGATGCGCCTCTCCATCGCCTCCATGCTGCGGTTGCCGCGCGTCGCGACCTCGAGGCGAACGGCGGCGATCTCCGCCCGGATCTCCTCAAGCGCATTGGTGCGGGACGGCGCACGGATGACGGCGTCGACCTGGGCGGCGAGGCGATCGATGCGCGCCTCGACGCCGCGGACCAGCGCCGCCGGATCGGCCCGCGCGATGGTCTCGACCCGCGCCTCGAGCCGGCGGAGGGCCTCGCCGCCCTGGCGGCCGGTCTTCTCGAGACCGTCGACCTTGGCCCGAAGCTCGGCGAAGCCGACGACGAGGCCGGCGATGTCGTCGACCTCCGCGGCCGGCCGGCGCGGTACGGCGAGGTCGTCGAGCACGGTCCGGATATCGCCGAGGGTCGCCGCGATCGCGGCCATCGAGGCCTGGCCGGAGAGCGCCGCCTTCTCGACCCGGAGCCGGGTCGCGTCGTACCCGGCGCGGCCGGCGATGCTCTGCTCGGTGAGGGTCGCGATGCGCTCGGCGAGCGTGCCGATGTCGACGCGGAGCGCGGCGAGCGCCGCCGGCGTCGTGTCCTCGGCCGCGGGACGTCCGGCGAGGAAGTTCTGCCGGCTGGAGATGTCGGCGATCGCCACCGACAGCGGGTCGGCCTCGGCGGGCCGCCGGCGGGGAGGATCGGCGCGGCGCGCCTCCGGAGCGGGACGGGAGCGGAGCCGCGGCCCGCGGCCGATCTGGGGGCCGGGATCGCGGACCGGGCGGTGGCGCTCGCTCGCCCGCGGCGGCGGCGGCTCGGGATCGCGCGGCAACTCCGCCGGCGCGCCGTCCGCCGGATCCGCGTCATCGGGCCCGGCATCGGCGCGGTCGGCGAGCGCGGAGACCTGCGCCTCGATGTTGCGGAGCGTCTCCGCGAAGGATTCGCCCTCTTCGGGCAGCTCGTCCGGCTGCGGCCCCTCGATCGCCGACCGCGCCGTCTCGTCGGCATCCTGAAGGTCGCGGGCGATCCGCCGGATGATCTCGTCGAGCTCGGCCCGGTGCGCCGGGCTCCGCTCGCGCTGCGGCGGCGTCATCGCCCGCACCTTGTCGCCCAGCCGCGCCAGCAGCTCGTCCGCCTCGCCGGCATCCTCCGCGCCCGCGGTGCGGCCGGCGCCCACGGCATGTTGCTCGACCGCGGCGCGGATCCACGCCTCGAGCGACATCCCGGCCCGGCGCGCGGCTTCCTGAGCCATGTTCCGGATCCGGGGGTCGAGATTGCGCGTGTTCCACGACCTGTCAGACGTCATCGACGTGACCCCACCGCCGGTCACCTGCCGTAGAGGAACGGCGTGAATCCCCATCCGCGCACCCTCCATGGAGCTGAAGGAATCGCCCCGGTGTCCCGCGCGGACCAGATTTCGGTAAACTTGGTAAACAAAGTCTTAAGGATGCCACTAAGCCGGCGCGAATGCTTGCATTTTCGGCCCGGCCGCCGGTTCCCCGGGGCGCCCCGGCATACTACGCTCGCAGCCCGACGCCCCCGAGAGGACGAACCCCGATGCCCGCCTACCGCGCCCCGATCGAGAACACCGTCTTCCTCCTCGAGGACGTGCTCGGCCTCTCGCGCCATGCCGGCCTTCCCGGCTTCGCCGATGCGAGCCCGGACGTCGTCGCGGCGCTCCTCGCCGAGGCCGGGCGCTTCGCCGCCGAGGTGCTGGCGCCGCTCAACCGCATCGGGGACACGGCGGGATGCACCCGCCACGACGACGGCTCGGTCACCACCCCGCCGGGTTTCCGCGAGGCCTATCGCGACTTCGCGGCGGGCGGCTGGATCGGGCTCGCCGGCGATCCCGCCCATGGCGGCCAGGGCCTGCCCTCGGCGCTCGCCGCCGCCGTCAACGAATACGTCGCCTCCGCCAACATGGCCTTCGGCATGTATCCGGGCCTCACGCAAGGGGCCTTCGCCGCGCTCTCCCTCCACGGCAGCGCCGAGCAAAAGCGCACCTACCTGCCGCGCCTGATGTCCGGCGAATGGGCCGGCACGATGAACCTCACCGAGCCGCAGGCGGGCACCGACCTCGGCCTCCTCCGCACCCGCGCCGCGCCCGGGACCGACGGCAGCTTCGCCATCACCGGGACCAAGATCTTCATCTCGTCGGGCGAGCACGACCTCGCCGACAACATCGTCCACCTCGTCCTTGCCCGGATCGACGGCGCACCGGCCGGCACCAAGGGCCTGTCGCTGTTCGTCGTGCCGAAGTTCCTGCCCGAGGGCGAGGGCGACGGCCCCGGCTCCCGCAACGCCGTCTCCTGCGGGGCGCTCGAGCGGAAGATGGGCATCCACGGCAACGCCACTTGCGTCATGAACTACGACGGCGCGACGGGCTGGCTCGTCGGGACTCGCGACCAGGGCCTCCGGGCGATGTTCACGATGATGAACGAGGCGCGGCTCGGCGTCGGCATCCAGGGCCTCGCGGTCTCGGAGGCCGCGCTCCAGGCCGGCGTCGCCTATGCCCGCGAGCGGCGCCAGGGCCGGGCGCTCTCCGGCGCCCGCGATCCCGCCGCGGCGGCCGACCCGATCCTCGTCCATCCCGACATCCGGCGGACGCTCGCCGCCATCCGCGGCTTCAACATCGCGGCGCGGGCGCTCGCCCTCTCCGTCGCGCTCGACGCCGACATCGCCGTCCGCTCGCCCGACCCGGCGGCGCGCGAGGCGGCGGAGGACCGCGTCGGCCTGCTGACGCCGGTGGTCAAGGGCGTGCTCACCGACCGCGGCTTCGACAACGCGGTCGCGGCGCAGCAGGTGTTCGGCGGTGCCGGCTACATCGCCGAGACGGGCATCGAGCAGATCGTCCGCGACGCCCGCATCGCCATGATCTACGAGGGCGCCAACGGCATCCAGGGCCTCGACCTCGTCGGCCGGAAGCTCGGACGCGACGGCGGCCGCGCGATCACCGCCTTCTTCGCCGAGGTCGGCGACCTCGTCGCCGCGCATGCCGGCGACGCGACGCTGGCCCCGTTCGTCGTCCCGCTCGGGCGGGGGCTCGACGACCTCAAGGGCGCGACGGTCTGGTTCATGGCGAATGCCATGATGAAGCCCGACAACGGCGCCGCCGGGGCCACCGACTACATGCACCTCCTCGGCCTCGTCGCGCTCGGCGCGATGTGGGGCCGCATCGCGGTCGCCGTCCGCGACAAGGGCGGGCGCGCCACCGCCCCCGAGCAGGCCGACCTCGCCTTCGGCCGCGTCTTCATGGAGCGCACCATGCCCGAGACCGCGCTCCGCCTCGCCCGTATCGAGGCCGGCGCCGCCACGCTCATGGCCATCCCGGACGCGGCATTCTGAGCGAGCTCCGCGACAACGCGGGAGCGGAGCCCGAGCCGCGTCCTGTTCCCATGGCCGCCGAACGCTCCTAGACTGCCGGCCCGCCCACGGAAGGGGACCGCGCATGGCCGAGTACGTGCTGAACTGCTTCGACAAGTCGGGAAATTCCTACAAGGCGGCCCTGATGCTCGAGCTCGCCGGATGCGACTGGGAGCCGCGGCTGGTCGACTATTTCCACGGCGAGACCCGCGGCAAGGACTACCGCGCGCTCAACGTCATGGGCGAGGCGCCGGTCCTGATCCACGGCGCGACCGTCCTGTCGCAATCCGGCGTGATCCTCGACTACCTCGCCGAGATCACCGGCTGGTACGGGCCGGAGACGCCGGAGGAGCGCCGCGAGATCCTCCGCTGGATCCTCTTCGACAACCACAAGCTCAGCAGCTACACCGCGACGCTCCGCTTCCTCCGTGCGATCGCGAAGTCCGGCGAGACGCCGGTGACCGAGTTCCTCGAAAACCGCGCGCGGGGCGCCTGGCGGGTGCTCGACCGCCAGCTCCGCGACCGCGACTTCGTCATCGGCGGCCGGCCGACCATCGCCGACCTCTCGCTCTGCGGCTACCTGTTCTACGACGGCGAGAGCGGGATCGACATCGCCGAGTATCCGGCCATGGCCGCCTGGCGCGAGCGCATCCGCGCCCTCCCCGGCTGGAAGAGCCCCTCCGAGCTGATGCCCGTGGCTCCCCTCCCCGCGTCGTTCTGACGCCGATGCCCGACGCCTTCATCTTCGACCACGTCCGAACCCCGCGCGGCCGGGGCAAGGCGGACGGCGCGCTGCACGCGGTGCGGACGGTCGAGCTCGCCGCCCAGCCGCTCCGCGCCCTCGTCGCGCGGAACGCGCTCGACGCGACCGCCATCGACGACGTGATCCTCGGCTGCGTCGATCCCGTCGGCGAAGCCGGCGGCGACGTCGCCAAGAGCGCCGCGGTCGCCGCCGGATTCCCCTATACCGTGCCGGGCATGCAGGTGAACCGCTACTGCGCCTCCGGACTCGACGCGGTCAACGTCGCCTCTGCCGCGGTGCGGAGCGGGAGCCACGACCTCGTCGTCGCGGGCGGCGTCGAATCGATGAGCCGCGTCGGCATCGGCGCCTCGGGCGGCGCCTGGCCGGTCGACCCGGCGGTGGCGATCCCGTCGTGGTTCATGCCCCAGGGCGTCTCGGCCGACCTCATCGCCACCAAGTACGGCTTCGCCCGCGCCGACGTCGACGCCTATGCCGTGGCGAGCCAGATGCGGGCGACGATCGCCTGGGAGGAAGGCCGCTTCGCCCGGTCCGTGGTGCCGGTCGACGACGTCAACGGCGTACCGCTGCTCGCCCGGGACGAACACCTCCGCCCCGACACGTCGATGGAGGGCCTCGCAGCGCTCAAGCCGTCCTTCACCCTCTTCGGCGAGATGGGCGGGTTCGATGCGGTCGCCATCGACGCCCATCCCGAGATCGAGGCGGTGGAGCACGTCCACACCGCCGGCAATTCCTCCGGCATCGTCGACGGCGCCGCCGCGGTGCTGGTCGGCTCGGCCGACGCCGGGGTCCGCCACGGGCTCACCCCCCGCGCCCGCATCCGCGCCTTCGCCAACGTCGGTTCCGAGCCGGCGCTGATGCTGACGGGCCCGGTCGACGTGACCCGGCGGCTGCTGGCGCGCACCGGCATGGCCCTCCCCGACATCGACCTCTTCGAGGTCAACGAGGCCTTCGCCGCCGTCGTGCTCCGCTATCTCCAGGCCTTCGACCTCGACCCGGATCGGGTCAACGTCAACGGCGGCGCCATCGCCATGGGCCACCCGCTCGGCGCGACGGGCGCAATGCTGCTCGGCACGGTCCTCGACGAGCTCGAGCGGCGCGGGCTCTCCACCGCTCTCGTCACCCTCTGCATCGGCGCCGGCATGGGCACCGCAACCATCATCGAGCGGGTGTAGGATGAGCGGACGGGATTTCCGCCTCGACCTCGATCCCGACGGCATCCTCACCGTCACCTGGGACATGCCGGGGCGGTCGATGAACGTCTTCGACCAAGCCGCCATCGAGGAGCTCGAGGCGATCGTCGCTCGCATCGCCGAGGACGCCGCGGTCACCGGCGTCATCGTCACCTCCGGCAAGGAGACGTTCTCCGGCGGCGCCGACCTCAACATGCTCGATCGCCTGCTGGCCGGCTTCCGTGCGGCGGAGCGGGCCGGCCATGGCGCCGCCGCGATGGAGCGGCTTTACACCGAGATCTTCCGTCTCGGCGACCTGTTCCGGCGGCTCGAGACCTGCGGCAAGCCGGTGGTGGCGGCGATCAACGGCACCTGCCTCGGCGGCGCGTTCGAGCTGGCGCTCGCCTGCCACGGGCGCATCGCCGCCGACGGCGACGCGGTCAGGGTCGGCCTGCCCGAGGTGCGGGTCGGACTGATGCCGGGCGCGGGCGGCACCCAGCGCGTCGCGCGCCTCGTCAATACGCAGGATGCGCTCACCATTCTGCTCAAGGGCGAGGCGCTCCGGCCCGCCCGCGCCAAGGCGCTGGGCCTCCTCGACGCGGTGGTGCCGGCGGGCGAGCTTCTCGATGCCGCCCGGCGCTGGCTGAAGGAGACGCCGCGGAAGACGGCGCCCTGGGACGAGGACGGCTTCAAGGGTCCGGCGGCAAAGGTGTTCTCGCCCCAGGGCTTCAATCTCTGGCCGGCCGCCAATGCCCATTACCGCCGCGAGACGCACGACAATTATCCCGGCGCCCGGGCGCTGCTCTCGGCGGTTTTCGAGGGCCTGCAACTGCCTTTCGACCAGGCGCTCCGGGTCGAGCAGCGCTGGTTCGCGCAGGTGATCCGGACCGATGCGGCGGCGGCGATGATCCGCACGCTCTTCGTCTCGCTCCAGGAGCTCAACAAGCTCGTCCGCCGGCCGGCCGAGGTCGCGCCGGCGGCGATCGGGAAGCTCGGCATCATCGGCGCCGGCTTCATGGGCGCGGGCATCGCGGCCGTCGCCGCGCAGGCCGGGCTCGACGTGGTGCTCCTCGACCGCGACGAGGACGCCGCCGCCCGCGGCAGGGCGGCCGTCGAGGCCTCCCTCGGCGCGCAGGTCTCCCGCGGCCGGCTCGCCGCGCCCGACCGCGACGCGGCGCTCGCCCGGATCGCCGCCGGCACCGACTTCGCCGCCCTCGCCGAGGCAGACCTCGTCGTCGAGGCGGTGTTCGAGGACCGCGCGGTGAAGGAGGACGTGCTCGCCCGCGCCGCCGCCAGCATGCGGCCGGACGCCGTCCTCGCCTCGAACACCTCGACCCTGCCGATCACCTCGCTCGCCGCCGCCACGCCGCGGCCGGCCGACGTCATCGGGCTTCATTTCTTCTCGCCGGTCGAGAAGATGATGCTGGTCGAGGTGATCCGTGGTCGCGACACCGGGGACCGGGCGCTTGCCACCGCGCTCGACTTCGTCCGTCTGATCCGGAAGACCCCGATCGTCGTCAACGACGCGCGCGGGTTCTACACCTCGCGCGTGGTGACCGCCTATATCGGCGAGGGGCACCGGATGCTTACCGAAGGCGTCCCGCCGGCGATGATCGAGAACCTCGCCCGCGCCGCCGGCATGCCGGTGGGGCCGCTCGCCCTCAACGACGAGGTGGCGATCGACCTCTCGCTCCGCATCATGGATGCGGCCCGCGCCGACCTCGGTCCGGACGCCGTACCCGAGGCGGCCTACCGGCTGGTCGCCGCGATGGTCGGCGAGCACGGCCGGCTCGGCCGGAAGAACGGTCGCGGCTTCTACGACTATCCCGCGGCGCGCGGCGAGAAGAAGCGCCTGTGGCCCGGCCTCGCCACCCTCCATCCGCCGCGACGCGACGTCGATGCGATCGACCGCGGGGAGCTCAAGCTTCGCCTGCTCGCGGCGATGGCGCTGGAGACCGCGCGATGCCTCGAGGAAGGCGTGATCACCGATGTCCGCGAGGCCGACGTCGGCTCGATCCTCGGCTTCGGCTTCCCGCCCTTCACCGGCGGCACGCTGTCCTACATCGACTTCACCGGCACCGCGGCGTTCGTCGCGATGCTCGACAGGCTCGCGGTCGCCCACGGCCCGCGCTTCCTGCCCAACGCGCTGCTCCGCGACCTCGCCCGGACCGGCGAATCATTCTACGCCCGCTTCGCGCCGCCCCGCGCCGAGGCGGGCGAAGGGGGACAGGGCGACCCCGCCGATGCCGTGCCGTGAGGCGCCAAGCCCTTGGCACCGCATGACGATTCTCGTCGGAAATCAGGACTCGACATCCCCGGCGGACGGGGATAGATCGTAAGGCATATATTCCTGCCGCACGGGCGGGATGCGGCACGGAGGGGTCTCGTGCTGTCGCATGAGCGGATCTGGGCGGCGATCGACGCGGTCGCCAGGCGCTATAGCCTGACCACATCGGGCCTTGCCCGCCGGGCGGGGCTGGATCCGACGACGTTCAACCCCTCGAAGCGCACCGGCCCGGATGGCCGCGAGCGCTGGCCGTCGACCGAGAGCGTCTCCAAGATCCTCAAGGCGACGGGGATGTCGCTCACCGAGTTCACCGTCCTCCTCGACGGCGAGGTGAGCTACGCGCCGCCGGAGCCGGGCTTCCGCCAGGTCCCGCTGCTCGGCTTCGCCCAGGCCGGCGCCGGGGGCTTCTTCGACGACGGCGGCTTCCCCGCCGGCCATGGCTGGGACCAGGTCGATGCGCCGGTCGCCCGCGGCGAGGGCATCTATGCTCTCCAGGTCACCGGCGATTCGATGATGCCGGTCTATCGCGACGGCGACACCATCATCGTCTCGCCGGCGCAGGAGCCGCGCCGGGGCGACCGGGTCGTGGTCAAGACCCGCGACGGCGAGGTGATGGCGAAGGTGCTCGAGAAGAAGACCGGGAAGTCGGTCCAGCTCGCCTCGCTCAATCCGGACCATCCGGTGCGGACGATCCCGATGGCCGAGGTCGAATGGATCGCGCGGATCATGTGGGCCAGCCAGTGACGCGGCGGCGCGCCCGGCGGTCCCTCGCCGCGGCCCTCGCCCTTGCGCTCCTGCCCGCGATGGCGGCGGCTGCGGAGCCGCGGCTCGAGGTCGTGCCGCGCGCCACGCGGAACGTCACCCCGCCCGGGGTCACGCCAGGCCCGGCGGTCGACGGGCCGCTCCTCCGCGAAGTCCTTCCCGAGCCGGAGAAGAAGCCGGAGCCGGCGCGCTGGCGCCGCTTCTACCTGCCCGAGACGAGCGACGCCGGCACCTTCCACGTCAAGAACTTCACCATCCGCGTCTCCGGGGTCGATCCGGTCCCCGCCGACGAGACCTGCCGGCGCGCCGGCGGCGAGGAATGGCCCTGCGGGCGCACGGCCCTCTTCTCCTTCCGCCGCTTCCTCGGCGGCCGGGCGGTCGAGTGCTATTTCCCGCCGGTATCGGAGGCGACCGAGATCGTGGCACCCTGCCGGATCGGGCAGATCGACATCGGCGAATGGCTGCTCCGCCAGGGCTGGGCGACGCCCAACGACTACGCGACGGACGAATACCGGGCGGCGGCGAACGACGGCCGCTGCGCCCGCCACGGCATCTGGCAGGGCGCCGCCGCCGACGCCGGCTGTCCGGCGCTGTCGAACTGAGCGGGCTCGGCGGAGGCCCGGGACGACGAGAGGCACGGCACTCGGGGAATGCCCGGCGCCGCAGTCTCCACGTCCCGGGGTCCCTGCTCGCGTCGCCTCGCGGCGCGTCCGGGCCGACGGCGAGGGTCCGCTACGCCCCGAGCTGGCCCCCGAGTTGCCCGTCGAGCGCCTTGCGGATCAGCGCGCGGGTCTCGGGGATGCCGTAGATCGCGACGAACGAGCCGAAGCGGGGGCCGCGCTCCATGCCGAGCAGCACCTGGTAGAGCGTGCCGAACCAGTTGAGCGCGACGCCGGGGCGGCCGTCCGGCCCGGCCTTGCCCTTGTCCTGGAAGCGCTCGAACGAGCGCCCGACCTCGTAGACCGCGTTCTGGATCGCGCCGCCGTCGGTCACGCCCTCCGCCTCGAGCCGGCCGAGCGCGGCGTCGAGCGCCCGAAGCGCCTCGCGCTCCTCGTCGTCGGGCGCGCGGAACACCTTCTGCGGCGCGACGAAGTCGTCGTAGTAGCGCACCGCATAGCCGACCATCTCGTCGAGCTTCGGATGGCTCTCCGGCGTCACGCCCGGCACGTGGCGGAGGATGAAGCCCCACAGCACGTCCTTGTCGCCGGCGTTCGAGGCGGCCGCGAGGTTGAGGAGCATGGCGAAGGCGATCGGCATCTCGACCGCGGGCGGACTGCCGCCATGGATGTGCCACGCGGGGTTGCCGAGGCGCTGGTCCTCGGGCTGGCCGGGATAGGCCGCGAGGAACTGGAAGTAGTCGTCGACCGCCCGCGGGATCACGTCGAAATGGAGCCGCTTCGCCGCCTTCGGCTTCTGGAACATGAACAGCGCGAGGCTCTCCGGCGAGGCATAGGTCAGCCACTCGTCGATGGTCAGGCCGTTGCCCTTGGACTTCGAGATCTTCTGGCCGTTCTCGTCGAGGAAGAGCTCGTAGTTGAAGCCCTCCGGCGGCGTGCCGCCGAGCACCGTGCAGATCCGGCTCGACAGCTGGACCGAGTCGATCAGGTCCTTGCCCGACATCTCGTAGTCGACGCCGAGCGCCGCCCAGCGGAGCGCCCAGTCCGCCTTCCACTGGCACTTGACGTTGCCGCCGGTGACCGGCTGCTCGACCAGCTTGCCGGTATCGGGGTCGCGGTAGACGATGGTCCCGGCATCGACGTTGCGCTCGAGGATCGCCACCTGCAGCACCGCGCCGGTCGTCGGGCTGACCGGCAGGAAGGGCGAATAGGTCTCGCGCCGCTCGTCGCCGAGCGAGGGCAGCATGATCGCCATCACCTCGTCATAGGCGGCGAGCATCCGGAGCAGCGTCGCATCGAACCGGCCCGAGCGATAATAGTCGGTCGCGCTCGCGAACTCGTAGGAGAAGCCGAAGCGGTCGAGGAAACGGCGGAGCCGCGCATTGTTGTGGGCGCCGAAGCTCGGATATTCCCCGAACGGGTCGGGCACCGCGGTCAGCGGCTGGTTGAGGTGGACCGCCATCATCTCCTTGTTCGGCACGTTGTCGGGGACCTTGCGGAGCCCGTCCATGTCGTCGGAGAAGCAGAGGAGCCGGGTGGGGATGCTGTCGCC
>Ga0182738_1006142_pt1 | contig 12569 bp, 14 predicted proteins | sample eDN5th30CBELigMG_FD_128876 | JGI IMG/M metagenome (GOLD analysis project Ga0182738, IMG submission 128876) | Enriched Miracle-Growth compost microbial communities from Emeryville, California, USA - eDNA 5th pass 30_C BE-Lig MG (version 2)... ...
GGCAATTTGGACATCACCGGGGATGAGCTTGAAGATGTCCTTAATTTGTTCTTGGAAACCTCTTCCGAGCATTTCATCGGCTTCATCCAAAACGAAGAGCTTAAGATGTTCAGCCTTGAGGAAACCTCTCTTGAGCATATCGTGGACTCTACCGGGAGTACCGACGACAACTTGGACACCTTCTTGGAGTCTCTTTCTTTCATCCATAACGTTGGTACCACCAGTACAGATGTGAACAGAGACCTTGAGGTATTCACCGAGGCACATGATGACTCTTTGGATTTGTTGGGCAAGTTCTCTAGTGGGGGCGAGGACGAGGGCTTGGCATCTGGCAGCTTCAGGGTCGATGACTTGAAGGATGGAGATGGCGAAAGTAGCAGTCTTTCCGGTACCAGATTGGGCTTGGGCGATGGTATCTCTGCTCTTGAGGATGGGGAGGATACCCTTGGCTTGAATGATAGAGGGCTTAACGAAACCATAACCTAAGGAGAGAATGAGATGGAGGAAAATGAGGAAAATAACGTACCGTAGATACCTCTGAGGAGGTCAGCCTTGAGGTCGAGTTGATCAAAGCTTTCAACGGTTTCTTCCCAGTTGGTTTGGATTTCAGTTTGGTTTTGGCTTTCCATATTTTGAGGATAAAAAGATATGTTTAGAGTTTGTGGAGATTCTGACTAGCAGATTATAAATTTAAAATCACTTCTGCAAAATTTCAATCAAACTCTCCACACATTAAAATTGAATCATCCATCATTGACTTTTAATTTTGCCAAGGGAAATTAAGATGTATTGGAATAAATACAAGGAGAAAATGAAAAGTATATTGAAAGAAATAAACATACATAAAATACAATTATTTTTCTTCAAGATCAATGAGATCAAAATCTGTGTTTTCAACTTCGCTATCTGAAGAGTTTTCAGTCTCAGTGCCAGAACCATTTTCATCATCTTCCCATTCTAATAAAGAAGGTTCGTAGTCCATATCAGAAAGTTGATTTCCGTAGATTAATTTTGTATTTCCATTTGGCGAAGAGATTTCAAGGGAAGAAATGACTTTTTGATTTTTGAGGGCTTTAAGTAACTTGTTTTTCAATGGTTTATGGAATCTTTTAGCATTTTCTATGATGAGGCTGGCTTTAGGAAAGCTGCTATTGTGAGAAATAAAATGCAGCAAATTTGAAACAATTGTTTCTGAATCAATTTTTCTGGCATCAAGCACAAGAGAAGCTGTAAAGGAATAATGTGATAAAGCTTTGAGTAAATGAAGTAAAGAGTTTTGTGCTTCTTGAATGACTATGCTTTGTATGTTGAGATTTTTTGGTCCTGTTGATTTATTTTGAAAGATTTGAAGGAGATTTTTGAGGTTTTTGTCGAGTCCAATAATAAATCCTTCAATGTAAAGGTTTTTGAAATTTGGCATTTGAACATCGCCTAGTGCTGCATGAAAATTTTGAAATGATATTGCGAAATCTTGGATATTTAGTTCTTCAAGTGTCGGTGCAAGGGGTTTAAGAGAATTCCAAAATTGAGAAAAATCGAGATATTTTCTCTTTTGTTGACTAAAGCGATACCGATTTGAATAAATCAGAGTTTGAATTTGATGAAGATACTTTACCAAAGGGGCAAAGAAGTAGAAGCCAGGAATAAATGGTCCACTGATATCTGAAAAATAAACTGAAAGGGATGTAAGCTTGCAAAGGTTCCGCCATTTCTGATAGAAATGCAAACAAAGTTGGTGATTTTCAAAAGGGTTACTATCAACACCGTTCATAGAGATGTCAGGGATAATAGTTTGCCACGATAAGCCAGCAAGTTTAAGTGAAACTGAAGTAATTGATGAGGGAAGGGAGAAATCTTGTAAAAAATCCTGAAAGGTGATTCGAGAAGAATAAAATTCCAATGAAAGGTGAATGTGTTGGAGCTTTTCAAAATGAGCAAAACTTGTTGAAAGATGTTGTAGTGGCAATGGATCGGCTCCTTTATTCTTTTTTGTGATAGATAAAGAACGAAGCTTTTCAAAACAGTTGGGATCTGAAAGGCACCACCGATCTGCAAAGGTCTGATAGATATCTTCGTTAATTGTAAAATGTGTCGTTTTCGCAAAAAACTTTTGAAATTGCAAGATATGCTGAGAATTAAGATTTTGAGGTATAGAAGTTTTTCCATAAAAGATAAATTCAACTTTGATTATGGAGGGAGTGACTGGATTATCGTTCAATTTTTTTATTAATAAGAGCATGTGTTCAATAAAGAGTCCTTCCATGGAAATCTCAAGAGATTGGAGGCATTTAAGTGAATTTAAATGGTACCAGAAGTGCCATTGTTGGTGCTGCAAGACTTCTTTTCCACAAAAGAAATTTTTATAGACCAGTTTCAAGCGTTCAATCTTTACAGCCTTAAGGAAAGCTCTTTGGTGAGTTTGACTTCGAAGATCGACTGTCATATTTGTCAGATTTGGAAAATATTTCTGGAGATAGGGCTTGTAATTGGAAGAGGGCAAGGTTTTAACTGACTTTCTTGAAGTTTGAAAAAGAGTGAGAAAGAGGTAGCTCGATCTTGTTTGGTTGATTTGATGAAAGAAAGGTTTGGAGATTATCTTGATGCATTTCAATTTGTACCGAGTTGGTCCTGCCCACCTGAGATCAAGGGTATTCAAATATTTTGGGAAATATTTGCAAATTTCAGTGGAATGGGACTTAAGTCTCGTGAAAGGAATTGGTTTCACTGATGTTTGCATTCTTTTTACATCCGAAATTTATAAAATTGTCTCGAAAAATTAATTTATTCTTTTTGAATTCTCAGAAGAATCTCCAAAGTCGACTTTTTTTTCAATATTTAATTCTCCCCAAGATAGTCATTTATATTGTGAATCCGACGAGTGTTTTGCTGAACTTCATGTTTTATTAGAGAAAGAGAGGGAGTGACATAGGAAAAATGAGTGAGTAAGTTGATTGAAGGGTTTGAATCTTTAATTAAATAAAACGCGATTGATAAATTTATTTATTGAATTATGCTTCATTTTAGGGTCAAGACAGCATTTTCAAGACCTTTTATTCCTGTGATATTGTAAAATGAGTTGATATGAGGATTTGAAGGAATAAACTTGTTTAGAGGTCAGCATTTTTCGACAACGACAGCAGAGATCAAGAATGAAGGAAATAACAAATTTTTCAATCAATTTAAACAAGAGACATCCCTTGATGAAAACACAATAATGGATTCTTTGATGCATAAAGATTTTTTGAGGTACATGCGAAATAACTTTCGTGTGATGCCATTTCTATTCAGTTCCAGCAAAGTGAAAAGTGTAGATGATATCTTTAATTTCATGAATGAACAGTTGTAAAGTTTAAGGAAAGCTTGGATAAGAATGAAAACCTTCAGAAGGATATTCTTGAATGGTACAAACAGTCTCAGAAAGCTGTAAAGTTTACATTGAGAAAAGTTCAGATTGATTTATTAGAAAGTGGCATCGCTGGCAGAATACCCTCTTGACGAATTCATGACAGAAAAGAAAACAATGATGATGAAGCCTTTTATTCAATCATACTTGGAATATCTTCAAGAAAATCACCCTCAAGAGTTGGATGTGTCAATTTCAATGGTCGAATCAACAGTATTTTTTGAGAAAATGTGAGTATAAATTCAATATTTAGGATTTAAGAATGCCTCATGAGTGGTACCCAGAGGCCAGAAAAATGAAGAGAAAGATAATTTTTCACCATGGTCCAACAAATTCTGGAAAAACGTTTTCAGCCTTGAATGATTTGGAGAATTCCAAATCTGGAATTTACTGTTCACCACTGAGACTTTTGGCTTGGGAGGTTGGTGTTTATTATGAAAAGAGTTTAATGTTAAGATTCAAAGAAGACTTGAGGACAAGCAAATTCCATGCAGTTTGATCACAGGACAGGAGTCAGTTTTAAAAGGCGACGCTGGGCATATGTCTTGCACAATTGAAAGTATAAATATGCAGAACAAATATGACGTTGCAGTCATTGATGAAATCCAAATGATAGCAGATCAAGAAAGAGGGTCTGCTTGGACTACAGCACTGCTTGGTTTGCAAGCCAATACAATTCATCTGTGCGGTGAATCAAGAGCACTGGCACTCGTAAGTAAGTTGTGCGAGATAACAGGAGACACACTGGAAGAGAGAGTATATGAAAGATACAGTCGATTGCACGTTGAGGATAAACCATTTCAGTATAAAGATTTGAAGCAAGGAGATTGTATAATAGCTTTTTCAGTCAAAAGCTGTCATCAAACAAAACGAGTACTTTAAAGAGAGAGAGTTTTCAATTAATGGAATGTGATTTTTAGAAAATAGAAGCAGCAAGCCAAGGATCTCATAACAGTTGTGCTATAATTTATGGAATGCTTCCACCAGAAACAAAGAAAAATCAGGCTTTAAAGTTTAACGATCCTGATTGTAATACTAAATACTTGGTTGCAACCAACGCCGTAAATAGAGGGTTTCGTTAGTTGTTAGATTGGATTAGATTGGTATGGGAATAAATCTCAAGATAAGAAGAATAATTTTCCAATCTTTATGGAGAAAAGGGTTAGAAAAATATCAAGATAGAATTCCTGACAATGAAATAAAGCAGATTGCTGGAAGAGCTGGAAGGTAATCTTTTATGAGATTTCAAGATGTTTACTCATAAAGACATACCGAGCCAGGATATGTAACAGCAACAAATGAAAGGGATCTGGAAACTTTGCAAAAAGTTTTAAGAGACATGAATAGGAATGTTCGAAAGGATCCTTCCAAGCCAGGACCTGTGAGACAACAAATCATCGTTCAAGGCAAAGAAGAAACACCTGAAGTGGAAAAAGCAAAACCAGAACCCGCTCAAGCTAAATCAAAATGGCTCGTTAAAAAGAAACCCGCAAATGAAGTCAAACGAATGTAAGGATATTTGAGAGAGGGAAAGATCTGAGAATGTTAGATTTACATCTGAAGAGAAACAGATAGGAAAAGCTGTGTTATTTCCACTTTATTCACAAATAGAACCAGTCTTTTTGGCATTTAAACAGTTAGGAGAAGGTTGGAGACTTTCTGATATCTTGAAAGAATTTATCGGCGCTGCTGCTTTTCATGATATCTACGAAATTCAAAATTATAATAGTTTTTGTTTGGTATTATTATTGGGAATGAAAATTCAAAACATAATTTCTATTATTAGATTGCTGATTTTTTGGAGAGAATCGGACTTTCATTGAAAGACCATTATACGTTCAGTTGTATTCCACTAAAATGGAATAGTAAGACAACCCAGTCAGCTGTCAAACAATTTGCACTTACATATATGTAAATTTGATGAAATGCTGTTCTCACAATAATTATTGTAGATATGGCCAGGGAGTTTTGTTACCAAAGATTTTTGAGCCAGAAAACCAGTTGTTTTCAAAGACAGAGTATGATAGTAAAGATCTCCTTCTTGCCCAAGATATGTATCATAGTAACATTTGTTGACCAAAACTTTGTTGATTAATTTTGACAGTCCTTGAAGTGTACTTATGGCTTGGACAGAAATATCCAAATTCTTTTGTTGAAACTGAAAAAGCTCAGATCATTAAAGAGGAAATTGTTGAAATCATCGATAAACTTGTCGATTTAGTAGAGCCGATACAACCCCCCAAACCTGAAGAATCTGTGGGAGAAGAAGGAGAAGAAGCATTCTTAGAAGATGAAAGCGATTCTGAAGATATCGAAGAAGATGATGTTGATGTTGAGGAAAAATAAATGAAGGGAGTTTGTCTGTAATTCTACGTGAAAAGGAATTTTTGTTTTTGAGTGAATAATTTGAATTGAATTTTGACAAGATAAATACAAAAATGGCTTTGAAAGTAGGATAGATTAAAAAATAGCAATGATTAATTATTAGATTAATATTATATTATTTAATGATAAAATACCAAAAAAGCAGAATGTACATTTACGAAGAAGGGTGTTTTTGTTTTAAAATTTCTTCAATTTTATTTTTTATGATTTCAATCTCTTTAATCAAGGCAATATTTGCATTTTGGTAAGAAGCAAACACCCGCCCAATTTTTTCAGTGAGATTATAGTTCAACTCTGGGATTGTCTGTTGTTCTCGTAGGCTTTCTTCCGGAGCAGTTTCAATTGCTTCTCCTGTTTATAGATTTGAATAAACAAATATGTTGAAATAACTTACTGATATGGAAAGAAGCAGATCCTCTTTTTCCGAAAGGGCTTTCAGAAGTTGAATATTTACAAGTTTCGCTACTCTTGGTTGAGTTATCTCGGACAATACCAACAGATTTTTTCATTCGAAAACTTGAAGAAGTGGTTGGTATTATATTTTGACCAGGTTGTTTCTTATTTTTGATAAATACTTTTTTGAATGTATTTGGAGACGGGGAATAGTTGTCATCCTTGGATTGAGGAGTAGTATCGACGAATTTAAGATTGAGTTTGGCATCGAGTTTTTCAAGGAATGAAGTTTTGTTGAGAGTTGGATGAGTGCTTTTTTGGAGTAATGATGTATTGGAAAAAGTTGTTGCAGATTCTGCTCGGCCCAAAGTGCCTCTTCCTTTAATATTTCTGACACTTCTAAACTCTCCCCACTTGGATCTATCATCCACTATCTTTATCATATCCTCTGGAATAGCATGTTTATGAACAGATTTTCCAATATTCCTTGTTATTCCTTGAAAGGCGAAATCGGGCTGCTCCGTGCTGCCTGTGCAGATTTGAATCATTTTTTGGTAGATTTGAATGATGAGCTCCTTCTTTTGGAGTTCTTTGAGGAGGGCTGTTTGGTTTTCTGCAGTTTTACCAACAAGGACAGTTTGACTGGAATGGTTTTGGGGATTTTTTTTCTTTCTTGTTCCAAAAAAGTGAGAAGTCGATTGATCTTTTTTATTCTTTTTGGATTTTTTCTGTACGGTGAAATGTGAGGGCATAGCCATTGGAGTTTTTGGCCTTGAAGACTTTGAGAATTCATCTGGACTGATGAGGGTGATAGATTCAGCCTGGCTTGGGATTTTCTTGAAAGCTCTGACTGATTTTGGAAAAACTGCGGAAAGAAACTGCGAAGTGCTTCCTGGTTTATGATCCTCTAAAGATTTGCCTGTAAAAACTTCATGAAGTGATGATTTTGGAAGGCTGTTGTCACGGATATGAGTTGCAGATTGGTAAATGTTGGTTGGATTATGGCCTTGAAGAAGATTTGCAATTGAAACCTTTTTGAGACTTGAGTCAAAGTCCATGGATGGACTTCCTGTAAATTGTTGTTATAGGTGATGTTCACTGTTGTTCATTACTTAGACGAGGAGGTACAACTGTAAGGTGGCTGATCATAAATAAAATTGGAAGCCTGTTTTTCCAACAAAATTTCTATACAAATTAAAACTTTACTTGATTGTGAAATAGCAAAAGCTCTTTGTTATTTAGGGTCTGAAATGCTTAGGAATATTTCTTTTTTAAACTTAATTTTAATCTGCCTTTTTAATGCCAATGCTTGCGTGAATGATTGAAACCCCATGAGATGTTCTGAAATATTGTGGGTAGTCAAGTCAAGTTTTTTTGAAAGTTCTGACAATGGGAACTAAACTGGCAAATATCGACATGAAATTACCATTTTGGATTTTATTTTGAATAAAAAAATCTCCAAAAATTTTGTGTCACATTGATTGATTTTAGAACTGTGGAAGACATGAAGTAGATAGATAAAATATTGACAAAATAAAAGTAATTATTGTAATACGTATGTATGAAAAGTAGATTTAAAACTTATCTTACAATAAATTTAATTTATAAACAAACAAGGAAGTAAAAGGTTGGGCTCTTCAAAATATGAATTCCCATCCTTTATCTATTTAGATGTATTCTGTAATACTTGTGATGACTTGTTCATTCACAAGATTGGTGAACTCGTTTTCATGTTTTTCAAGAGTGAATTCAACCAACTTTGAACGAAGGAATGGATATAATTCCTATGAAAGGGTTAGGTTGTGTCTCATTAGTCATTTTATTACTTCGACATTTTGTTTAGCTAAGATGTCTTCCTCACATAGAGAAAGCATCTTAAGGAGAAGATCGACTATGACATTTTCACCAACCAACAAAAACATGTCTAAAACTCTCTTTGCAAATCTAAGAGGAGAGTTATAGAACATGAGAGTCAGGAAATATTGAGATAAACAAGCGGGTATTAAGGCCTAAAGAAATGAATAAGTGCCCAAAAAAAAACTTTACATTCTCATCAAAGAGTTGATAAAGTTTGGGTAAATCTCTTTTGATTCCATCTTCAAGCTTTGCAAGAAGTTCAACTAATTTTGGAGTATTGTCTTTATAAACATCTCTCCATCCTTTTTCTTGCATGACATGGACTAAAATCCAAAAGACATCACTTTCAAAATCAGGGTCAAGAATATAGTAATCTATGGAGTTGAGGTATTGGCAAGTACAAAATGAAACCTTTTTCAGTTCTCTCAAGATGCATATAATAAATGAGTGTGCCAACCAAAAAGTTCATTCCTAGATTGGGTTGGTTCCGATGCTAAAATGAATATTTTTACCCTGAGTATATCCGACTTCACGATCGAAATTTGCATATGCATGCAAAACATTTTCAAGGTGTTGTAATCGGTCCTTTCTCTTTTTAAAATGATTGAGCTGGTCTTTTTTTTCAAGTTATATTTACGTTTTCCATGAAAAATTCATGATTAGGGAAAGTTCTTGGTATGTCCTTATGAATTCTGTAGCTTTCATCGCATTTCATTTGCAAGAGTGACTTATAAGTTACTATGAAAAATCGAGTCAGCTTTTGCACATAAAAATTTCACGATTACTTCCTTTTTTGGCATTTTCTTTTTTGAGTTCTTCAACATTTGCAAGGTAAAGCCATATTCTTTTTCTCCTTTGGAATTTTTAATTAACAAATAGGAAAAGCGAAAATACAAGTCTCGAGGGACTCCTTGATGGAGACTTGAATAAAGTCTTGGTTGTTCGATTTGGAAATCTCCTGAGTTTGCAAGTATCGACCTCCATTCTTCAATATTGTAGGGTTCGCTTTCTTTAAAGTCTACAACTACAAATTCAGACATGGGGTCTTTGTTTTCTTGGTAAAAGTAGTTTTTGGGCTGCTTTGGGGCAATATGAGTCGTTTTGGGGTTTTGTCGTTTTGAGGGATTGACTAGAGAGGCCGAATTTTGAGATTCTTGGTTCGGAGAATTTTTTGCTGGCGAATGGAGGTTTCGATCATATTTTTGCTCCTTTTCAGAAAAGAACTGGCGTATTGATTCCAATGACGTTCTAGAAGAGTCAAATGAATCAGAATCCTGAAGAGTGAATGGATTTTACTTGATCATAGTTTCTCGAGGGCTTGTTTGTTCGAAAATGAAATTATTAAAGAAATAGACTAATTGTTTACCGAATTATTTTAATATAATTAATTCCAAAGGCGTAACACAGTTTGATTAATACTGTAGAATTAGCGCGTAATATTTTTATTTATTCATACTGGCCACCTCACCGCTTTCTTTATTGCAATATATGACTTGAGAGGTTCGAGAATCTTATAAATCGATTGAATTCTTTTTAATCAAAATTTTTTCAATTTTATAACAAAATATGAATGAAATGGAATGGAACAATCACATAATACAAGAAAAATTTATTTTCCTTTTGTTCCTTTGTACTGGTCGATTCCTTTTTTCGATAAGGCATCAGCCTCAGTGTTTTGTTCTCTGGGGATGTATTCGATTGTGCATGATTCAAAGCCTTTCATTAAGTTGAGAGCTTCATAATAGAACTTCCAGAGATGTTGTGTTTTGATTTGATATTTTTTAGTCATTTGGTAAACAACAACCTGGGAATCACCATAGGTTTTCAATTGTTTGATTCCTAAGTTTTGAGCAGACTTTAGTCCGAAAATAAGAGCAGAATATTCTGCTACACTGTTGGTATTGAGACCAACGTAGAGAGAATTTGAGAAAATTTTTTGAGAGTCCTTGTCAAAAATTGCATAACCAGCTCCAGAAGGACCTGGGTTATTGGAAGAGCCTCCATCAAAAAATAGGTAATATGTATCAGCTGGATTGACCTTTTTTCTTCCTCTTTCCAAGGCTTTTTCATCTTCTTTGAAGAAATAATACGCGTTCCATTCAAACTTTTTCTCTCCATTTTCAAGAGAGCCTCCTGATGTTTCTTGTTCTTCGAGGTTTTCTTCTGATTGTTGTTGTTGGATTCTATCTTTTGCAATGACAGATGGTGCAGGGAAACTCTCTTCAGCGTCTTCTAATGATTCTGGCTCTTTCGCAGGGGCCTGAGTAGGTGCAGAGTGTTTTTCAGGTTGTTCAAAGTCAAAATTAGGTTTGAGGGATGAATTGAATTTACGGAACTGATCAACATCTGGAAGTAAATCATCTTCAGCAGATTGATTTGCCAATAAGGGATTGTTTTTGAAGGCATTATAATAATTTGTGGCTTCATCTTTGGTAAAGAAGGATTTGACGTCGCACTCAGGATATTTTTCAAGATATTTGAAGAGAGTTGCTTGGTTGCTTGCCATCCTGGGCTTTAGCATCTTATCGACCAAGACATAAAAGAATTTTTTGGTACTCATCTTTGATGACTAAAATGTAGATTTACTTGGCGAGTTAAATTGCGAAATTTTATTATCGGTGTACAATAACTGACCTTAAATAATTCCAAGATTCCTTCAAATACAATAGATCAGATCAATATCCCGTTAGTGGAAATTCGAAATAAATTTTATGTTTTTTTGTCTGTCTACATTGGGATGGAGGGAGGATTTAGTCATAATTGGGCATAAGAGACAAGTTCATCAAAAGAGATAATGAGGAGAGTCCTTGTGAAACACAAATTGGATTGAAAACCTGAAGGAGTAATCGGAAAAAATCAATTTTGGAAGAGGTCAGTCAACTTGGGAATACAGACCAGGTGACTAAAGTAAAAATTAAAAGGAAATTCAGGCGAGTGTGAAGAAAAATCAAATTTCTGGGAATAAAGAAAAGAAATGAGTCTGATGTGATACTGAATCAATCAATGAATTGAAGGCCAAGATGAACGAAGACCAATCCTATGAGGATCTTATTTTCGAAGCCAAATGAAATTATTCTAGCTTTTTTCTCATTCAAAATGTAGCTCGAATAATTTTTTAAGGAAAGTTTGATGAAAGGTTGTGAAAAAAAGTTGGGAATATTTTTTCTAAAAGAAGAATTGATTTTATTTTTTTTTCAACATCAATATCCGATTTTTTGTTCCGCCATATTTGTGAGTTTTTTCAAAAAAGTAGGCATTTTTAACGGTGGCACCTTTTAAAAATGGACATTGGCTGAAGAGAATTCTGAATCAAAATTCTGTTGATTCCTAAGTCTCTCTTTAATAATTTTCATTTCCTGGCTGCTTTGAGACATTTTCAGTGATGGGAATTGAGGTTCCCCAAAATGGCTTTCAAAAAAAAGGCTTTTATGGATTGAAAATTTCGAAGCCAGAGGCTTTGAAAAATGGTTTTTCTTCCTGCCTCCGGAATTCTCCTCTGACAATGATCTCAGGGCTCAAACTCTCTCAACTTTTCATAATTGAATCCCCTAGGGCTCAAGTGCTAGAAATATTGAAGTTTTACAAATGAGAAAAAGAGTTAAAAAAACTTTCAAGTAAAATTTTTTTTTTTTTATTTTCAAAAAGAAAACGTTGAGGAAAAGTATTGGATTCAAAAACATAATGGATTCAAGTTTGAAAAAAGTTTCATTTGGTTTTAAAACATAAACAAATGTTGACTCTTTGCAAATCCTTTAATTTTTCTCTTGAGTCAGTTCTGTCGAAAAAATTCCTTTTTTTGTCTATTACCACAAAGATCAGTCCAAAAAAAAATTTCCAGTTCACCAATCACAAAGATGAAGTCGACGATTGAATTAAAAAAATAACGAAAAATTTTGTCAATTTTTTTTTTTGCTTTCAAAAAAGCCTTTAATTGGGAAACTCAAGGAAATCAGTATAAATTTTCCAAAAATTGTTTAGAAATGAAATGGCTTTCCCTTCCAAAATGGTCCAAAACGGTTTTGAGTAGCAAAAAAAGGTTTTACTGTAAATCCCATCACTGGACATTTGCCTTTTCAAGAATTTTTTTTGAACTTTTTAGATTTTTTTTGTGAGTGTCAGATTGAAAAAAAAAATCAGATCTTTGAAAGCAAAGAGTACTGAAGCGCTTCAAAATTTCAATCCAAAGAAGAAAATTTTTCAAAGAAATTTGCTCAAGTTAAGCTTTCTGTTCCAAAATGGAAAAAAGAAATTCATATTGATTTATTTTAAGTTAAAAGAATGAGGAGCTAATTCAGAATTAATTTCTGTAATAAAATAAAACGAAGAAAACCGAAAGGAATTTGTGTTATAAATCACATGTACAACATTCCAAATTTCAAGGCTTCTCCTCAGCCAGTTTCTATATTGAAGCAATCATCGTTTTATGATGAAGAAGGGTCGCCTTTTCACCTAACTCTCGGCCTTCGTCAAGTTTCGCTTCCTCCAAACACCACTCTAGATACAACATTTCACAACACCACATTGCAAAATA
>Ga0182738_1006143_pt1 | contig 12568 bp, 5 predicted proteins | sample eDN5th30CBELigMG_FD_128876 | JGI IMG/M metagenome (GOLD analysis project Ga0182738, IMG submission 128876) | Enriched Miracle-Growth compost microbial communities from Emeryville, California, USA - eDNA 5th pass 30_C BE-Lig MG (version 2)... ...
ATTTCGAAGCTCATGGGCACTCCTTGGGTGTCTCTGTGCGATTTGGTCTGATGGTATACCATAATATTGGAAGTGCAAGAGGCAGGGTGGCAAAGGCGGTGGGGTCTGGCGACGGATGGTTGCCCGGTGCTTACGAAGAAGGCCTGCCGCTGGGAGCGCCGACCCTTCTATCGGTTCAGGATGCAGCTCTGGTTTCGCCCCAGGGCAGGTGAGGCGCCCGACTCTTCCTTCGCCTGTGTGGGGCTCCCGGTCATGCTCGAACCAACAGCGTGCTTCGTATGGCGACGTTTGAATGCTTCGCTGCTGGCGGCGGGTCTTCAAATAGGGCTGCGTTGGGTGCCGGGCATGATGACGTTTGCTATGGCACAGACATGGCGTGGTCGTTGGTTAATAAAGGTTATTCATTCAATTTTGTAGGGCTTTTCTTTGTAGGGATATTGGCGGGCATATTGTTGAATGTTCTGAGTTTAAAAGAATTGTCGTCCGCCAATCATTTGCACATGCGTATGGGTGACGAGCACAACCGTTTTCTTTAAAAGCCTTGGTCGGTTCACGCTTCAGTCTTTATCCACAAGGTTGAATGGCTGATGGCAGGCAAGGAGCTGTTCTTGGGAAAGCAAAAGGAACTGCATGAAAATCGACATTGCGCTATCGAAGCTCGCCGTGCCGAGCATGATCTGCGGGCTCTGCGCCGTGGCAGCCTTCTATGTGTTCAGCTTTCTGAAATGGCAGCGGCAACTCGATGAGGCAATCGTTCCTCAGTCCCCGGGCGGTGAAGTCGCACGGCAAAAGCCGACCCCAAACCGTGAAGTGTTGGCGCAGCTTTTCGGTAGCCCGGCTCCAAAAGCTGAGACTGTACCTGTCAAGGAAAGCAATCTGTCTCTAAAGCTGGTGGCCAGTTACGCCGGTAGCGAGGAGTCACGTTCAGCTGCGGTTATCGAAGGCAATGAGAATGCGCAAGCTCTCTATTATCCCGGTGACAAACTGCTCCCTGGCGTTGAACTGGTTTCGGTTCAGTCGCGTCGGGTATTGATAAGGCGAAATGGAGTTCTGGAAAGTGTGAGTCTGGACGAACGAAAACAGGATGTGGAAGAGTTGTCCAAGCCAATTGTTTCAGTCGCGCCGAAAGTTTCCTCGCCGACACTCGAACCGCTTAATAGTGGAAGGCTCTCGGAAAAGTTGAGCAGGTTGAAATCCCTTGCGGCCGGGGATAACTGAACATGCGTATTGTATTTTTAGTGCTGGCTTTATTTAGCGCTTGGCTGCATGCCGAAGAAAAGGCTTCCAGTTCTTTTGGGCTGGACATGAAAGGAGCGGATATACGGTCCCTGATAGAGTGGGTGGCCGATCAGACAGGAAAGAACATTGTCATCGATCCCAGGGTCAAAGGGCGGGTTTCAGTTGTCACGGGTGGAGCCATCGGCGAGGCGGATCTTGGGCAATTGCTGAGTTCGGTATTGAGCGTTCACGGCTATGCGCTGATAAAGGAAGGAAGCGTATACAAGGTCGTTCCCGACGCGGATGCGAAGTCATCCAGCATCCCGGTTGGCGAGCAGCATGCCAGTGCCGGCGATAATGTCGTGAAGCTCTTCAAGTTGAACAATGTCTCCGCGGTCCAGTTGGTGAACCTGTTGAAGCCCATGGTTCCCCAGACAGCCTACATAGCGGCCTACCCTGAACGGAACTACATAATCGTTGCCGATCGCGCCGTGAACATTTCCAAGATCGATGACCTGGTCGGGCAACTGGATCGTGTGTGGGCGGTGAGCACCGAGGTGCTGGCTCTTGAGTTCGCCAGTGCACAAGACATCCTCACGATGCTCAATGGTCTATTCCCAAAACCGAAGTCGGAGACGCCAGAGGGCTTTTTCTCCATTGGTGCGGATGTTCGAACCAATAGCATCGTGGTTGCTGGCGACGAGGTATTGCGGCGGCAGGTGAAGGATGTAGTGGCGCGTCTGGATCGTAAGGTCCAGGGGCTTGGAAACAGCCGAGTCTTCTATTTGCATTACCTGCGTGCGGCCGATGTATTGCCGGCCATTCAAAGTATCAGTTCCAGTATCCAGAAACAGGGCTTGAATATTCAGGAGTCCTCGGTAGAGGTGAACATACAGGCCAGCGAGGCTACGAACGCCCTGGTCGTGACCGGTCCCCCGGATGTCATAGAGGCGGTAGAGCACATCATTCGCAAGTTGGACATCCGCCGTGCCCAGGTTCTGGTCGAGGCCGTCATCGTGGAGGTTTCCGAGGCGCAGGGGCGGGAACTGGGCGTCGAGTGGCGCACGAGCAGCAGCGGAAAAGGCGGGGATGGGTGGTACGGCGGCACCTTGTATCGTGACGGGACAGGAGGCGGCGCGGTGGACGAGGCTCCCAACCTGCTCAGCGGCCTGTCGCTGGGGTTTTATCGCAACGGTTCTCTTCGGGGACTGATCAAGGCCCTTGAGACCGGCGAGTCGCTGAATATCCTGTCCAAGCCGAATCTGGTCACCCTCGACAATGAAGAGGCGAAAATTGTCGTCGGGCAGAATGTTCCTTTCGTCACGGGACGCTCCACCAGTGCTGCCAGTCCAGTGGAGAACCCCTTCCAGACCATAGAGCGTAAAGACGTGGGGATCACGCTGACCATAAAGCCCCAGGTCAATGAAGGGGATGCCGTCACGCTGGACATTACCCAGGAAATATCCAGCGTTTCGAACGCTCGTGTGGCCCAGGCCCAGGACATCATCACCAATACGCGCTCGGTGAAGACGCGTGTTCTGGTCGAGGATGGTCAGACCCTGGTTCTGGGCGGGCTTATCTCGGACGAGCAGCAGGAGGGTAATGCCAGCGTTCCGTTTCTCGGGCGGGTGCCGGTACTGGGAGCGTTGTTCCGCAGTGATCGGAACAACAAGAAAAAGAACAACCTGATGATATTCATACAGCCGAGGATCCTGCGGAGCACGGAGGATGCCCAGTTGGTGACCGGTGGGCGCTATCACTACATCGACCAGGCGGCCAGGCGCATGGGGTATGAGTTCAATGCGGAGTAGCCGATGGGGGGTAGTCATTGTTCTGGCGTGCGCGGCTGTGGGTAAGGTCTTCGCCTCCTCCTCGACCGATGACGCATGCCTGGTGACCGAACTGCCGCAACGGTTGATCGACGTGGATGGAAAGGGGCGCGTCCATGGGGCATGGTCGGTTCCGACCGGCCAACTCATTGAGCATCTGCAGCGGGCACGTTTGCCGACCGGCGTTTTGCTGGCGGGTTATGACATTCTTTCGGTCCGGCGGGTATGTACCGAGATCGGGCAAGCCGATCTGGAGCGAGCCCATGTGGTATTTGGCGGGCGCGAATGGCTATTGGCCCGACAGGGCGCGTCGGCATGGGAATGGCTGGTGTCGCCAGTCGAGAGGGTCGCCACCAACCTGCTGAGTGGACGTTTGTCGGGGATCTTCGTTGGCCCCGGTAAGGTCGTGATCGGGCAAGGGTTGGAGCGGTCGACAATCACCGATCCCGCCAGAATGGCGGCGTGGCTTATCGATAACCACCAGGCCCGCATGGAGCCAGTCGTACTTTTTGTCGAGAAGGAATACCAGCAAAGTTTCTTGGAGTTCTTTTCAAATAATCCGTTGCCTGGTGTGTTTCTATCATTTGACGATGCAGAGAGAGTCAAGGAAACGCTGAATAGATATGCGAGCATTTCCCAGGATGATCAGGTTCGTCTGCTCGACTACTACTGTAAGTAAATTCATATATTGGTTTGATTGTTGTCTCAAGAGTGATCTTGGGGGTCCGCCGTTTTATGTTGTTTTCGGAAGGTTCGGGCTTTATCTGTACTATTCAGGGGATCGAGGTCTGGTGCGTTTGCGTCTGTCAGACGGTTTGTAGGCTTTTATCTTTTGGTCTCGGATGGATTTCCCTCGGCTATGTAGGAAGTATTTGTCGGATTATCGATTTTCGTTATCTGTGTCATATAAAACGACATTGTAATTGCTACTTCAGGTGCCTTTGTTATTTCCTGATCCCTTGGCGAGAGTCTGTTGGGTCTCAACTCCAGACGATGCGGAGTTTAGCTTGGCGGGTGTTTTACATCTGCTTTCAGGGAGTCGAAGAGAGTGTTCAAGCAATGGATGGCGGGCTTATTGGCCTTGTGGGCATTCGGGGCGTGGGCGAACGACCAGCTTTGTGCTGTGGTGATGCTCGAGATTCCCCAGGAATTGAGCTTCGAGCGCCAGGCCTTCGTAGCCACCATGCGCATCAACAATGGTCTGGACACCATGGTCCTCGACGAATTGAAGGTGCAGGTCCTCTTCGAGGATGACCTGGGCAATGTGGTCAAGGCCAGTTCCGACCCCGATGCCACCGATGCCGCTTTCTTCATTCGCCTGGATGACTCCCAGAACGTCAACAGCCTGCAGTCCGGCGCCGATGGAGCCGTAACCCATGGCCAGGTGCCGGCATCTGCCAATGGCGTGTTGCGCTGGTTGATCATCCCCGCGGCCGGGGCTGCCGGTGATACGGCGGCGGGAAAGCGCTACAACGTGGGTGCCAGCCTGAGCTACAACGCCGGCGGCAAGGTCGAGTCCCTGGCGGTGACGCCCGACACCATCGTGGTCAAGCCGCAGCCGGAACTGACGCTGGATTACTTCCTGACCCGGGATGTCATCGCCGACGACGCATTCACGCCGGATATCGAAGCCCCTGAGCCCTACACCCTGGGGGTACGGATTCGCAACAGTGGTCGCGGCGAGGTCAGCGGGCTCAAGCTGGAGTCGGCCCAGCCCCGCATCATCGGCAATGAGATGGGAGTAGCGATCAACTTTCGAATTACCCAGAGCTTCGTTGACGAAGCACCGGCAGAGCCCTCCTTGCTGTTGGACTTCGGCCGCATAGCTCCCGGGCGCAACCGCAATGGTCGCTGGATCATGGAAAGCACGCTGTCCGGTGAGTTCATCGACTTCAGTGCATCCTTTACCCATCCCGATGAGCTTGGTGGCAGCCTGACTTCTCTGCTCAAGGCGGCCAATACATATTTCCTGCTGCGCGATGTGCTGGTCGATCTGCCTACGCGTGATCGTATTCGCGACTTCCTCGCCTTCGTCGGCGACGACCTCTACGTGTTCGAGTCCGATGCTGCGGGAGAGGCGCGTAATGCCCCGTGCTCGGATTGCACGGCGGTCCGGCGTCTTACGGCGCAACTGAAAGGTGGTTCCGTCCAGCGCACCCTGGTCGTTTCTGTAGAGCCGGGATTCGGTTATGCCCGGGTGCCTGATCCCTATGCCGGCAGCAAGGGATTGCGGCGGGTAGTGCGTGTCGATGGTACGGCCGTTTCGCCTGCCAACGCCTGGCTGAGCAAGGAGCGCAGCGCCGATGGGCGTACCTTCGACTACTACCTGAACCTGTTCGATACGCAGCCGGCCAGCGAATATGCCATCGAATTCGGTGATTTGACCCAGGAGCCCAAGCCGCCGGTCTTCCAGCATGTGATGGATCGCTCGGTCCACGAGGGTGGTCAGGTCGGCTTCATGGTGCGCGCCAGCGATCCCAACGGAACCGTTCCACAGCTTTCCGTCGCGACGCTTCCTGTAGGGGCTTCCTTCAAGGACGAGGGGCGGGGACGGGGGACATTCCTCTGGGCCCCCACGCAAGGGCAGGCAGGGCGTTACGTCGTCAATTTCAAGGCCAGTGACGGGTTGCTGGAGACCACGATGCCAGTGGGTATCCAGGTGTTCCGGATGGGGGACAGTGATGGCGATGGGATGGACGACGATTGGGAGCAGGAGCATTTCGGCGATCTGGACCGTGATGGCACCGGTGACTATGACGGCGACGGAATTTCCGATCTCGATGAGTTCCATAACGACAGCGACCCTACGCTGGCCGATGCGACTCCATTACCTCCGCAATTGTACGATCCAATGGACAATGCCCAGGTCGAGGATCTGTATCCGGCACTGCGGGTGCGAAACAGCCCGACGCAGGTCACCGGGCAGCCCCTGAGCTATTGGTTCGAACTGTACGGCGACGAGGCCATGAGTCAGCTCCTGGCCAAGTCTGATGCGATAGCCGAAGGAGCAAACACCACCGAGTGGGTGGCCAAGGCCGATCAACTGGAGCCGGGAGCGAACCTCGAGGACAATCGTCGCTACTACTGGCGTGTAAGGGTCAGTCACGCCAAGGGCAGTAGCGAATGGTTGGGTGGGCGCTTCTTCATCAATACCGCCAACGATTCTCCGAGCGCGCCGACGCTGCTGGATCCAACGCCCTTGGGCCTGGTGTCGGATACGCGCCCGGTATTCCGCTTCAACAACAGCGTCGATGTGGATGAGGATCCGCTGACCTATCGTGTGCGCGTCTATGACGAAGACGACGATGATTTCAGCCTGCCGGTAGTGGAGGTCAGCGGTCTGCTGCCGGGTAACGACGGTGTCACTGCCTGGCAATCTCCTATGGAACTGGCAGATGGCCGTTTCTATTTCTGGTTGGTGGAAGCCCATGATCCTCATGGGGCCGTGACGCCCAGCGAGCCCAGCCTGTTTGGCGTGAGCCTGAGCAACAAGGCGCCGAGCGCGCCGGGGCTGGCATGGCCGGTCCAGGACCAGCAGGTCGCTGAAGCCGTCGGGCTGACGCTGCGCCTGGATGCGGCGCAGGATCCTGAACGGCAGCCGTTGCAGTATCGCATCCAACTGGATGACAACGAGCGCTTCGATTCCGCGCAGCGTATCGACTCCGAGTGGTTCTCCGCAGGGCAAGCAGCCGTCCAGTGGACCGTTCCGGTCGAGTTGCGAGAGGACCAGGTCTATTACTGGCGGGCACGTGCCAGTGACGGAGAGCTGGAGTCGGAGTGGGTCGTGGGGCGCTTCCGTGTCAACCAGTTCCAGGCCCCGCCTCCCGTGCCCGTCGCCAACAATCCCGCCGAGGGAGCCTGGATCGAAGTACTGGAACCGCGCCTGTCCGTACATCCGGTCCAGGATCCCGATGGCGATACGGTGAGCTACGAATTCGAACTCTATGCCGCTCAAGAGGACCAGCCGCTGGCTGCTCAGGTCAGCACCGAGCCTCATTGGACCGTGGGTTTCGCGCTTACCGATAACACTTGGTACCGGTGGCGGGCGAGGTCGGTGGATGCCACCGGGTTGTTTTCCTCTTGGGGTGGCTGGCAACGCTTTTTCGTCAATGAAAATGGTGTGGATGACGCTCCCACGCTCAGCTTCGTATCGCCGGAGCAGGACCTGACCCTGAGCGGCGGCAGCGTGGCTATCCAGTGGGTCGATACGGACCCGGACAGCTCGGCGACCATCGACCTGTATGCCGGCGATCTGTTGATCGCATCCGGGCTCCCCGAGGACGAGGATGGCGACGGCGATCGTTTCGAATGGTCTCTGGCTGGCGTGGCTCCTGGCACCTATCGCATCAAGGCGATCATTCGCGATGCCAGCAGCCAGGTCGAGGCCGAGGCTTGCTGTTCCATCACCGTGCAACCTGCCACTGCCCAGGTACAGGTCACGCCCCTCACCCCACTGGAACTGGATGAATACGGCGAGGCCGTGGCGGAAATAGAAGTGAGCCTGAGCCGAGCGCCCAAGCCGGGCCAGAGCGTGATGCTCAACCTGGCGGTCACCGACCCGGGCGAAGCACGTCTGCTCAACCAACCGCCCTACTTGTATTTCACCGCCGAGAATTGGCAGATACCACAGCGTATCCGCCTGCGCGGGGAGGACGACTGCGAGATCGATGGACCTCAAAAGGTAGGCCTGGAACTGCTGCCACTGCACAGCAGCGATCCGGGCTTCTCCGGGCTGGATCCGCAGGATGTGCTGCTGACGACCAGCGACAACGAGGTGGAAGGGCAGACCTTGTTCGTTTGCCATTACCAGGTGCTGTCGCGCGGCGAGGTCGATGCCGAGGGCATGGTCGACATCGTTCTGCGGCCGGAACTGCTCAATACCGGAGTAGCTCTGATCGAGGCGACGGCGACGCCCTCGTTGCAGGGCGATGACATAGAGCTGTCCGGTACGAACACCATGCGTTTCAGCAAGGTGCTCAATGGCATCAGCAGCCAGGCCCACGACAGCCTGGTGTTGCGCCAACCGGCAGGTGAACCGGTGCTGTTCAGCCGCATTCGCTGGAGTGTCGTGGCAGGGGATGCGGCGCCTGTGACCGAGGGGCAGGACGGACATGACGTCCTGCATGGTACCGCTGGTTCGGACATCATCTATGGTGGGGCGGGCAATGACCTCATCTTCGGTGGCGACGGCGACGACGTTCTCATCGGTGGCATGGGACAGGACACCCTGGTTGGCGAAGGCGGTGACGATACCTTCATCGTGACCGGAGAGGATCAGCACGCTGACAGGGTCATGGGCGGCGCCGGCTATGACCAATTGCTGGGTGGTGATGGGAACGACGTCATCCGCCTGAACAACTTCTCCTATGACTGGCGTGTCGAGCTGATCGATGGGCGCGGTGGAAGCAATCGTATCGAAGGCACGGAGGCGGGCGACGTGCTCGACTTCCGTGAAACCGAGTTGCGCAACATCGACCTTATCGATGGCCTGGCAGGCAATGACATCATCATGGGCAGCCAGGGCAGGGACGTGATCAGGGGTGGGTTGGGGAGCGATCACCTGTCTGGTAACGGTGGTGACGATGACTTCCTGTTCGACGGTGACCAGGGCGTCGATCGGATCAGCGGTGGCGATGGCCAGGATCGAATATTGGGAGGCCCTGGCGATGATTGGATTCGCCTGCACTCCTTCTCGCCGGCTTCGAGTATCGAGCTGATCGATGGGGGCGAAGGGCGCAACGTCATAACCGGGGATCCCAAGGCAAAGGCCTCCCTCGATTTCCGTGAAACGACGCTCGTCAACATCGAACGAATAGAGGGCCACGTCGGGGAGGATGTCATTTTCGGCTCCCAAGGAGCGGATGTAATCCTGGGGAGCGCCGGCGATGACACCCTGGACGGAGCCGGTGGGAACGACGTCTTTCTTGTGCAGGGTAGCGATGCTGGGTTCGATCTGTTCATCGGCGGTGATGGGCATGACGGTATCAAAGGCGGCCCCGGCGACGATGTGATCGGATTGCGACGCTTCAGCAACGATGCCCGAGTCGAATGGATCGATGGCGACGGCGGTTTCAACCGCATCCGGGGAACCTCTGGCCACGACAATTTCGATTTCACCGAGACACGGCTGATCGGCATAAACGAGATCGACGTAGGAGTTGGCAACGATACGGTCAGGGGTAGCCCGGATAGCGACGTAATCGTCGGTGGTCCTGGTTTCGACACGCTGTATGGCTTCGATGGCGACGACACCTTCCTGGTGTCCGGCGCCGACATCGGTTTCGATCGGATCGAGGGCGGTAAGGGGTTCGATCGTATCCTGGGCGATGAGCACGATACCGTCATCGGCCTGCAGACGATGTCGCCGGAGTCGAGCGTGGAACTGATCGATGGTGGCGGTGGCTTCAACATCGTTCGGGGCGACCCCTTGGCCAACCGGTTGGACTTCAGTGCGACCACCCTTCTTAACATCGCCCGGATCGAAGGCGGGAATGGTGACGACCAGATTCTTGGCTCCAAGGGGGCGGACGTTCTGGTAGGTGGACCTGGCAACGATCAACTATCCGGAGGTCCGGGGGACGACACCTATCGCTTCAGCCGGGGCGATGGCCAGGACTCCGTTCAGGACAGCGGGTTGCTGGAAGACTCCGATACCTTGCTGCTGGACATTCCCTCGGGCCCTGAGCAGGTCTGGCTGAAACGCCTGGATAACGATTTGCAGGTGTCGCTGCTCGGTACGACGGATCAGGTGCTCCTCCTTGACGTATATGGCGGCGGGCAGAACCGCGTCGAACAGATCGTATTGGCCAATGGGCAAGCATTGCCCTTCGCCCAGGCGGTGTCGTTGGAGCGGTTGATGTCGGCCATGCCTGTCAACCCTGCGGAGCGCACGCCCGAACAGAGAGAGCAACTGGCTGCCGCATTGCGGCAGGCCTGGGGCCGACCATGACCTGTTGAACTGGAGTGGGGCGGCACGGTGATTTATCCCATCGTGTGCTGTATGTCGAAAACATATTTCAAAGAATTAAGGAAGACTTATGCAGGGACTTGGAAGTTTTTCTCTGGTGAAAAAATATAGCCTTGCAAAAATCTGCTCTTGGTTTTGGATAGTGTCTTTTGCTTTTCCTAGGCTTGGCGGGCGGTTATATGTCTTTCTTGTTTTGTTTTTGGGAGGATCCCTCCTGTCGTGCTCATCGTTGGCAGGTATTGATACTGGGTTGTCAGGGGATGATAAATATGCCGGGCCTTTTCCTATAGGGTTTAGTTTTAAATATTATGGGCAGGACTATGAGAATTTTTATGTTTCTACAAATGGTCTCTTGCAATTTTCATCGCCTACTACTGCCTTTGAAAATAAGTGCCTGCCCGCCCTGCAAAATACTGTTTATGCTTTCTGGGATGATCTACGCACGGATGTTGCAGGTCAGCCAAATGGAAAAATTGAGTATCTAACTATCGGTGATGCTCCAAATCGCAAACTGGTTGTTCAGTGGACGAATCAGTATTTTTACTCGTCTAATCTCCCAATGGGGACGTTTCAGGTGATTCTTCATGAGGGCAGTGGAGAAATGAAACTTCAGTATCGCTATCTATTGGGGGGGATGAGTAAAGGAAAAAGCGCTACTATTGGCATTCAGGGGAGCGGTTCTCATGTATCGCAGTTGGGTTGTAATCAAGATGATATAGTTCGCGAAGAGTATTCTGTATCTTATGTCCCAGATGGCTCCGGTGCATATTACAGTGTCGATAGTGGGGCAGTGTACGATTTTGTTGATATTTCAGGGCTCTCTGTTCAAAAGCCAGGTATTTCCAGTAGATACAGTAAATCGAATATTGATTGGAATTGGCAAAAGATAGATTCAATTAATCGCTATCAGATAGAGGTTCAGCTTGATGGCGGCGAAATCGTCCTAAGCGAAGTGTTAGGTGACGTTGGGGTGTTCTCTTGGAGTGGAGGGGTTTCGGGGAATATATATAGGGCACGAGTCAGAGGTAGCGTGAATAATGGTGGAACCTGGGAGATGTGGTCTGCCTTAAGCGATCCTGTGATCATGGATAAGGATTATCCTGAGGGCAGTATTTCGTCGATTATGCAGGTTGGTGGGGCAGCTGTTGAGCTCAGATACCAAGTGGAGGATACGCTAAGTGGCATAGATAGTACTGACCTGCAGATTTCACCAAATGAAAATTTCGCTAATATCTCTGTGGAAGAGGGGCTTGGTGATGGAGTGAGGAGGGTTGAACTACCTGATGGTTTTGCTGGGCAGAAGCTGTATGCGCGCCTGAGGGTTGTTGATAGAGCAGGTAACAAAAGCCTTTCAAAGGTTTATCCGTTTGCTTTGATTCAAGGGCCTTCAAAACTTGAAATAACACCTTATTTCAGTAGTTTTGAGGCCAGTTGGGAGGCTGCACAGCCTGCCAGGTTTGTATCTGGGTACCAACTTTTCGTAGAGGGTGAGCAATTTTCGTCGGTTGAAGGTTTGCAGCCGAAGAAGATGTTGGCTGCGCATCAATTGAGTACTTCCCTGGCTGGGCTGAAAGTCGCAGGAACTTATCATGTGGCTGTTGTTGGGCTGGACGCCAGTGGGGGGCGGGATCCAATCGTGGCCTCCAGAGTGGTCGAATTGCTCCATGACACTATGGGGCCTGATCTGAAAGTTTTGAATTGGAAAACGGTAGAAAGTGTTTCGACGATACTTGATGGCACAACGTTAACGGAGTCTGGGGAGTTTCAGGTCCAGGGGGAGGATCATTCTGGTGTGGCTCGTATTGATTTAGCGATCGCAGGCAGGACACTGATCGAGAGCGGGCGTGAAGGTACTTTGCATCGCTTCGCGGTGGACCTGACGCAGATAGCCGACGGCCCGCATCAGCTGCAGGTCCGCCTTCACGATACCCTGGACAACCTGTCGGAATACGACATTCCCATCGAGGTTGCACTGGCGCCCCCGGCACCACCGACTGTGGCGCTGCAGGGCCAGGTGCATCGGACCAACCAGCCCGGGCAGGTGCTTGTGGTGAAAGGGCTGGCTCACAGCCAGGCAGAGATCAGCCTCAACGGCACCGCGCTGGGAGACCTCGTGCCGCTGGATGCGACGGGGCAGGCGCAGGTTCCCCTGACCCTGGTCGAGGGCGACAACCTGCTCAGCGCGCGCCTGCGCCATGCCAGCCGCACGCAGTTCAGTCCTTCAAGCACCCCTTTGCAAGTAACTCTGGACACTTCGATACCCGACGCTCCAGGCAATCTACAGGCTGTGTCCAGGGCCCAGGGCGTGGTGCAACTCAGTTGGGCAGCGGTGGGCAATGTGGCGGGGTACAACCTGTATGCCGCCAACCAGCCGTTCGAGACGGCGGGTGATGCCGGCGTGACCAGGCTCAACAGTGGATTGTTGACGGGATTGGGCCATAGCCACCAGACCACCGAAGATGGCACCTACTACTACCGGGTGGTGGCAGCGAATTCGCTCGGCTCGGAAAGTGCGCCGTCGGTGCTGCGCATGGCGGAGGCCGATCGCACCTTG
>Ga0182738_1006144_pt1 | contig 12567 bp, 12 predicted proteins | sample eDN5th30CBELigMG_FD_128876 | JGI IMG/M metagenome (GOLD analysis project Ga0182738, IMG submission 128876) | Enriched Miracle-Growth compost microbial communities from Emeryville, California, USA - eDNA 5th pass 30_C BE-Lig MG (version 2)... ...
CGAAGCCTTCGTCGCCTTCGCCGCCCTGTCGCCCGCGGCGCGGCGGGCGGCCGCCGAGGAAGCGGCGTGACCGGCTCCTACCGGTAGGGGAAGCGCCCGGTATAGTCCGGGCGGAACTTGCCGAGGTCGAAGCCGAGTCCCTGGAGATCGGCGAAGACGGAGCTGGCGGGCGGGGCGCTTCCCGCATCGGGCCACGCGCCGGCGGGGGCGGCGAGCGTGATCGCGGCGAGGCAGGCGGTCGCGAGAATCGACTTCATGGCGGTCCCTCCGTTCCGGGCACGCCTTCCGTGCCGTCGGGAGCGACATTGCGTGCCGCGCCGTGAACGGCCGCGGAGGGCGGCGTTCACCGGCGGTTCACGCGATGTGACGCGGGCCGCCGGATTCGCTATGGTCCCGGCCTTCCGCCACCTGCCCCCCGCGAGGATTGCCATGACCCTTCACCCCGCCATCAGCTCCGGCCGGACGGCCGTCATCACCGGCGGGGCCGGCGGCATCGGCCTTGCCGCCGCGCAGCGGTTCGCCGCCGCCGGCATGAACCTCGTGCTCGCCGACCTCGACCCGGCGGCGCTCGACGCCGCGGCGGCGACGATCGCAAGGGCCGCGCCCGGGGCGAAGGTGATCGCGGTCGCCTGCGACGTGAGCCGGATGGAGGAGGTGCGGGCCGTCAAGGAGCGGGCCTATGCCACCTTCGGCGATGTCGCGGTGCTGATGAACAATGCCGGCATCCAGCCCGCGGCCGGCCCGTTCGACCACTACGAGGTCTGGCAGCGCGTGCTCGGCGTGAACCTCTGGGGCGTCATCAACGGCGTGCAGGCCTTCGCCGAGGCGATGATCGGGCAGGGGGACGACGCGATGATCGTCAACACCGGCTCGAAGCAGGGCATCACCTGCCCGCCGGGCAACACCGTCTACAACGTGTCGAAGGCGGGGGTGAAGGTGCTCACCGAGGCGCTCCAGCACACGCTCCGCAGCACGCCCGGATGCCGGGTGAGCGCGCATCTCCTGGTGCCGGGATGGACCCATACCGGGCTCACCGCCAAGAGCCCCGGCGAAGCCAAGCCCGACGGCGCCTGGACCGCCGACCAGGTGGTCGACGTCATGCTCGAGCGCACCGCTCGCGGCGACTTCTACATCATCTGCCCGGACAACGACGTCGACTGGGAGACCGACCGCAAGCGGATCCAGTGGGCGGCGGGCGACATCACCGAGAACCGGCCGCCGCTGTCGCGCTGGCATGCCGACTACGGCGAGGCGTTCAAGGCGTTCCTCGCCGGGGCGTGAGGACGGGACCGTCCGCGCCGGAGCGCGGACGGCCGCGTCACGCCGCTACCACTGCGGCGTGAAGAGGTCGACGTTGTCCGGCTTGATCACGTAGCCGTGGTCCTTGAGCGCCTTCACCGGCGGCAGGTCGGTCTCGGAGAAGTAGACCGGCGTCGTGTCGCCGTTGATGCAGGCGATCGCGAGGTCCAGCGCCTGGGCGGCCTCGGACTTCGGCGCGAAGGGCGTGGTGGCGTAGGTCTTGCCGTCGCGGGTGTAGTCGATGAAATCCTTCTGCCCGCCATAGCTGACGATCGGCACCTTGCCTTCGAGCGGCGTGCCGACCAGCACGTCCGCCGCCGCGGTCGCCATGTTGTTGGTGATCACCAGCGCGCCGTTGATCCTGTCGCCGAAGCTCTGCACGAAGTCCTGCATCACGCCCCGCGCCTTGGCCGCGTCGTAGTCGGCGGGCCGCGCGGCGAGGATCGCGATCTCGGGATACTTCTCCTTCCAGACGTCCTCGGCGCCCTGCTGCCGGGCGGTGGCCGAGGTGCTGGCGAGGATGCCCTGGATGATCACGACGTTGCCCTTGCCGCCCATCGCCTCGGCCAGCGCCTCCCCGGCGTAGCGGCCGCCCTCGTACTCGTTCCAGCCGACGTAGGCCTTCATGCCGGGATAGACCTCGTCGAGCTTGTCGCCGGGGCCGGTGATCACCGCGACGGTGCAGATGCCGGCGGCGTTGGCCTCCTCGATCGCGGGCACCATGCCCTCCGAGCTCACGCCCTGGACGATGATCGCCTTGGCGCCCTTGGTGATGGCGTTCTCGATGTTGGCGACCTCGGCGGCCGGGTCGAAGTTCGAGTGCGTGATGTAGGCGTTCGTCAACCCGAGGAGCTTCGCCTCCTCCTCGAAGCCCTCGTTGCCGGCGGCGACATAGGGGTGGACGCCGGGCTGGATGAACTGGATGAAGGCGTCCTTGGCGGCGCCGACCACGACGTCGTTCTCCGTGAGCGGCGAGTGGATGGCGTCCTCGGCGAGAGCCGGCGAGGCGACCAGCGCGAGCGCGGCAGCGCCGGCGAGCCATGGTGCGATCGAGACTTTCCGCATTTCCTCATTCCTCCCTTGGGACGGTTAGGGGCTCATCCCGCTTGATTGCGGGTGATCTTGCTTCTCCTCTGGCGAGGCGGCCGCCGAGCTGCCGGTCGACTGCCGCCGCCGCCGACCCGAGATAGTTCGCGGGGTCGGTGAGGGAGCGGATGCGTTCACTGGAAAGGTGGGCGGCGATCTCGGGCGATGCGGCCAGCACCTCGGCCAGCGGCCGCCCGCTCTCCTCCGCCTCGCGGCAGGCGGCGTAGACCGCCTCGTGCGCCGCCTGGCGGCCGAGGAACGGGGCGAGGCCCATCATCACCGCCTCGGCGACGATGAGGCCGCCGGTGAGCCCGAGATTGCGCGCCATGCGGGCTTCGTCGACGACGAGGCCGCCGAGCATGAAGCGGGCCTGCGCGAGCGCGCCCGCGGCGAGCACGAAGGCGTTGGGCATGGCGAGCCATTCGAGATGCCACGGCCCCGTCGCGCGCTCGTGGTCCTGCACCATGGCGTCGAGCATCGCGCCGGCGTGGGCGGCGACGCCCCTTGCGGCGGCGATCATGATCTCGGACGAGATGGGATTGCGCTTCTGCGGCATGGTGCTGCTCGCTCCGCGCCCCTCGGCGAAGGGCTCGCGCACCTCGCCGACCTCGGTCGCGGCCATCAGCATCACGTCGGTGCCGATCTTGCCGAGCGTCCCGGCGAGGAGAGCGAGGAACTGCACGGTCTCGGCGAAGCCGTCGCGCGCGACGTGCCAGGCGATCGGGGCCGGCGCCAGCCCGAGCTCGGCGGCGAAGGCGTCGTGGACGCGGAGCCCCTCCGCCCCGAGCGAGGCGAGCGTGCCCACCGCCCCGCCGAACTCGGCGACCAGAACGCGGGCCTCGATCTGGCGGAGCCGCTCGGCATGGCGGTCGAGGCTCGACAGCCAGACCGCCGCCTTGAACCCGAAGGTGATCGGCAGGGCCTGCTGGAGATGGGTCCGCCCGGCCATGGGCGTGTCGCGGTAGCGCTGCGCCAGGGACGCGACGATGGCCCGGACCGCGTCGAGGTCCCGCTCGACCAGGACGAGGGCGGAGCGGATCTGGAGCACGGCGGCCGTGTCCATGATGTCCTGCGTGGTCGCGCCCCAGTGCAGGTAGCGGCCGGCATCGCCGAGCTGCCGCGAGAGCTGGCTGACCAGCGGCAGGATCGGATAGCCGACGTTGAGCGTGTCGCGGCGGAGCTGCTCGCGGTCGATCATCGCGATCGAGGCGCGGGCGTCGATGTCCCGCGCCGCCTCGGCCGGGATCACGCCGGTTGCGGCCTCGGCGCGGGCGAGCGCCTTCTCGACGGCGATGTAGGCGTCGATCAGCGCATCCTCGTCGAAGACGGCGCGCATCTCGGCCGTCCCGAAGATGTCGCGGAAGAGGCCGGAATCGATCGCCGACACGCCGGGCGGATTGTGGGAGAGGTTCATCTCAGCGCGCTCCGCCCGGTCCGGGGAAGGGCGCCGCGCCGGTGACGCCGTCGAGCTCCAGCGCCCAGAGGCATCCGCCCATCGCCGGCTGCCCGGGCGTGCCGGGCGGGCCGCCGTCGGTGACGTAGAGCGTGCCGCCGTCGAAGGCGCAGTTGGTGGCGCAGAGGCCGACCGGGATGGTCTCGACGAAGGTGCCGTCGCGGCGGACCACGTCGATGCCGGCATTGGTGACCCCGGCGATGTAGAAGTCGCCGTTGGCGGCGATCTTGAAGCCGTCGGGGATCGTCGTCGCGGGGAGGACGCAGACCTCCTCGATCACGCCGTCGCCCCTCAGCCGCCGCACGGCGCGGGTATAGGACTCGACCCAAACGACGCTTCCGTCCGCCTCCACGGCGATGCCGTTCGGGAAGACCGGCGGCAGCTCGGCGAGCACCGCGCCGGTGCCGTCGGGATCGAGGGCGAGGATGTAGCCGGGATCGGGCCGGTTCACCGGGTCGTAGCCGCCCACCGGATCGGTGAAGTAGAGCCGGCCGCCGGGGCCGAAGGCGAGGTCGTTCGGCGCCCTGAGGACGTGGCCGTCGATCTCCGTCGCCAGGACCTCGACGCGCCCGTCCGGGCCGATGCGCTGGATCGAGGCGGGCCGCGGATGGTCGGAGCGCCAGGCGCCGACCACGCCGCCGTTCTGGGTGAGGTAGAGCGCGCCGTCCGCCGCGGCGACCACCGCGTTGGGGCCGCCGCCGACGAAGGCGTGTTCGCGCACGCCGCCGTCCTTCGTCCAGCGCGCGATGCGGCCGAGATAGGTCTCGACGAAGACGACGCTGCCGTCGGGAAGGACCGCAGGCCCTTCCGGCCAGCCGAGGCCTTCGGCAAGTCTGATGGTGCGCACGCGCTCCCTTTCCGTTCCTGGTGCCGCTTCGGGCGTCACGGCGCCGGATCGGCGCTGTCCGCCGGCGCGCTGGCGCGGGCGCCGAGCGCCCGCATGGCGGAATCGATCGCGACGGCGACGACGATGATCACGCCGGTGAAGATGTTCTGGTAGGTCGGGTCGATGTTGAGGAGGTTGAAGCCGTTGCCGACGACGCCGATCAGCAGCACCCCGACCACGGCCATGAAGATCGTGCCGCGGCCGCCCGCGATGCTCACCCCGCCGACCACCACGGCGGCGATCACCTGGAGCGGGAGCTGGGCGCCGGCATTGGGGGAGGCGGTGTTGAGAAGGGCGGTCAGGATCATCGCCGCAAAGGCGCAGAACACCCCGGTGAAGACGAACGGGATCAGCGCGACGCGGTCGACGCGGATGCCGGCATAGCGGGCGGCTTCGGCGTTGGCCCCGATGGCGAACAGCTCGCGCCCGCCGACCGTGAGGTGCAGGAACCAGGCGGAGAAAGCGATTGCGGCGAGGAAGATCCACGTCGGCACCGGAACGGCCGCGAAATGTCCCGACATGAACGCCTGGAGCGCGCGGTCGGCGAGCACGATCGGCTGCGAGCCGGAGGCGAGGAAGGCGAAGCCGCCGAAGGCGAGGCCGCTGCCGAGGGTGGCGACGAGCGAGTTGACCTTGAGGCGGGTGACGATCAGCCCGTTGACGAGCCCGAGGACGAGGCCGACGAGCACGGCCGCGACCAGCGCCGGCCAGATGCCGACGCCGTTCATCACGCGCGCGATGACGACGCCGATGAGGGCGACCTGGCCGCCGACCGAGAGGTCGAGATTGGCGGAGATGAGGAGCATCGTCATGCCCATCGCGACGATGCCGACCACCGAGATCTGCTCCGAGACGTTGGCGAGGTTGCGGATCGACGCGAACGTATCGGTGGCGACGGCGAGGTAGGCGCAGATCGCGAGGAGGACGATCAGCACCGCATAGTCGCGGAGCCTCCGGATGAGCTCGACGTTCCGTCCGGAGAGGCCGGCCTTCATGGATGCGCTCCGAGAGGGACGCCGCCGTCCGCCCGCACCTTGGTGCGCGTCGAGGCCTCGATCCGTTCGGTGGTGAGCGCCTCGCCGGAGAGGACGCGGCTGACGCGGCCCGCGACCAGGACGACCACGCGGTTGCAGAGCTCGACGAGCTCCTCCGGATCCGTCGAGCGGACGAGGACGGCGTTGCCGGCATCGCAGAGCCGCACGAGGCCCTCGTGGATCGCCGTGCGGCCGCGCACGTCGACGCCGCGGGTCGGCTCGTCGGCGAGGATGCAGATGCCACTCCGGTCCAGCCAGCGCCCGAGCGCCACCTTCTGCTGGTTGCCGCCGCTGAGGGTGCGGAGCGGCTGGTCGGCGCGGCCCTTGATCTCGAGGGCGGCAATCGAGGCCTCGGCCTTCCTGCGCTCCGCGGCGCGGTCGAGGCGGGCCGCGAAGGGCCGCGAGCCGAGGTCGACCAGGCCGTAGTTCATCGCCACCAGCCAGTCGCCGATCAGCGTGCGCGGCCGGTCGCCCGAGACGAATCCGATGCCCGCCTCGATCCGGGTGCGCGTGTCGCCGCGGAGCGGGCGGCCGCGCCAGGCGATCCTGCCGGAGCCGGGCAGGAGGCCGTAGATCACCCGGAGGATCTCGGCGCAGCCGGCATCCTCGAGCCCGTAGAGGCCGATGCAGGCGCCGGTCGGCACGTCGAGGTCGACCGGGCCGATGCCGGGCGCGCGGAGGCCGCGGACGACGAGCCCGTCGGCGGTGTCGCCGGGCACGCCGCCGGAGCGCTTCGCCGGCCCGCGCTTGCCTTCGCCCACCATGGCGTGGAGGAGCTGGTCCTCCGACAGGCCCTCCGCCGCGCGCGACATCACGCGCTTCCCGTCGCGGAGCACCGTCACCACGTCGCAGACGTCGAGCACGTCGTCGAGGAAGTGGCTGACATAGAGGATGGCGGTGCCGGACCGCGCCACCTCGGCGAGGTTCGCGTGGAGCAGCCGCCGCTCCTCGGGGTTGAGGCTCGAGGTCGGCTCGTCGAGGATCAGGACGCGGGCATTGGTCATCCGCGCGCGGATGATGGCGGTGAGCTGCCAGCCCTGGAGCCCCACGGCCTCGAGCATGGTGTCGGCCGGCGGCGCGCCGGGGAAGCTCGCCGCGATCCGGTCGTAGGCCGCGTTCACCTCGCGCCGGCGCCGGCCGCCGAGGAAGCCGCCGGCCTGCTGCCCGAGGGCGACGTTCTCGGCCGCGGTGAGGTTCGGGAAGAGCGGCAGCTCCTGGTGGACGACGCCGATGCCCGCGCCCAGCGCGTCCGACGGCCCGGCGAAGGCGACATGGCCGCGCCCGGCGATCCGGATCGTTCCGGAGGTCGGCGCCTCGACGCCGCTCAGGATCTTGATGAGCGAGCTCTTGCCGGCGCCGTTCGCTCCGAGGAGGCCATGAATCTCGCCGGCGCGGAGCTCGAGGTCGACGCCGCGAAGCGCCTGGGTCGCCGGCGGATAGACCTTGGCGAGGTCCGTGACCTCGAGGACGACGTCCCCGCCGCCGGCGCTCACGCGGCGCGCTCCGGGATCGGCCGGACCCCGGCGCCGCGACGCCGATCCCCCGCGCTTCCTGACGGTTGCTGCGCCAACGGTCTCCCCCGCGCCTCGCCTCCCGCCCCGGCGGCGACCCGCCGGGCATGGCCGCGCGCTGTGTGCGGCCGCGACGATCATTTATAGATTATAATCCATCCTTGTCCAGTGCGCTCGGACGGGTTAGAAGCAGGGAACGGGCGACAAGCGCCCCAGGTCGTGTCGGGGCCGTCACAGGCCCGCCCCAAGTCGCCTCGAATCGGAGCCAGATCTTGCCCAGCGTCGTGCCGATCCGATCTCCCATACCGGCGGACGGCGGCAGCGCGCCGGGGCGCGCATCGTGAGCGTCGTGCCGATGCCCAAGGCGCGCCGGATCGAATCGATCGGCGACCAGGTGCTCGACCACATCCGGCGTGCGATCCTCTCCGGGCAGCTCGCGGCGGGCAGCCGCATCGACCAGCACGCGATCGCCGACGCGCTCGGGGTCAGCATCATCCCCGTCCGCGAAAGCATCCGGCAGCTCGAGGCCGAGGGCCTCGTCGAGAAGCGGCCCTATCGCGGGGCCTTCGTCGCGGTGCTCTCGATGACCGAGCTCGTCGACATCTACGTCGCCCGGGAAGCGCTGGAGGAGCTCGCGGCCCGCATCGCCGTCGAGCGGATGACGCCGGAGGTGCTGGCCGGGCTCGAGTCGCTCCTCGCCGACATGGAAAGCGCCACCGAGGCGGGCGACCGCAGCGCGCTCTTCGACCTCAACGGCGCATTCCACTTCACGCTCTACACCGCGAGCCGGAACAAGATCCTGTGCCAGCTCATCGAGGGGCTGTGGGAGCGTTCGACGGTGTACCGCCGGCGCTTCACCTTCATGCCGGAACGGGCGCAGCAGGCGCTCGCCGAGCACCGCCGGATCCTCGACGCCTGCCGGAAGGGGGACGTCGAGGCGGCCGGCCGGGCGGTGCGGCTGAACGTGGCGCAGACGAAGAAGGCGATCTCGGAGAGCGGCGCGGCGGAGGAGGGGGCGCGCCCGCCGCCTTCGGGCCCGGGTGCCTGAGATGCGACCGCTCGCCGGCAAGCACGCCGCCGTCATCGGCCCCGGCCGGGTCCACGCCCGGGACCTTGCGCAGTGCCTCGCGGAGGCCGGCGCCACGGTCTCGGAGAACGCCGGGCCGGAGGTGTCGGCGGCCCTCGACATCCTCGTCCTCTGCCCGTCGGCTTCGACGGCGCGGCCCGGCGGAAGCGTCGAGGTGGCCCTCGCCGACGTCGCGCGCCTGGCGCGGTGGACGACGGACGGGGCGACGGCGATGGCGGCGCGGGGCGGCGGGGTGATCGTCCACGTGACCGGGCTTGCCGGACTCGGCGGATGGCCGGGATGGGAGGCGGCCGGCGCCGCCTTCGCCGCGATCCACGGCCTCGTTGCCGGCGGCGCGGTGCGCTTCGCGCCCGGCCGCGTCCGGATCAACGCCCTCGTGCCGGGCGTGACCGCGGACCTCGCCGCGGCGATCGCCGGCGAGCGGGGGATCGCCGTCGATGCGGTACGCGCCCGCATCCCCGCGGGGCGTTTCGTCGACGCGGCCGCGCTCGGCAACGCGCTCCTCTATCTCGTCCACGACAGCGCCGGCTACGTGACCGGCGAGACCCTCACCGTCGACGGCGGCTGGGATGCCTGGGGGCGGCTCCATGCCGCGGCGACGGCGTGAGCGCGGCGCTGCCTTTCCCCTACGACTTCGCCGGCCAGGTCGCGGTGGTGACCGGCGGGGCGCGCGGCTTCGGCCTCGAGTTCGCCCGGGCGCTCGCCACGCGCGGGGCGACCGCCATCCTCGCCGACCGCGACGCGGCGCACGGAGAACGCGCCGCCGGCCTGCTCCGCTCGGAGGGTCATCGCGCCGCCTTCGTGCCGCTCGACGTCCGCGATCCGGAACAGGCGTCGGCCGCGGCGGCGTTCGCGCTCTCGGAGGGCGGCCGCCTCGACCTCTGGATCAACAATGCCGGCCTCGCTCGCCACGGCGCCTCGGAGGCGCTCTCCGCCGCGGCGTGGGCGGAGTCGGTCGACGTCATGCTCTCCGGCACGTTCCACGGCGCGCAGGCGGCGGCCCGGGCGATGCTCCCGGCGGGAGGGGGCACGATCGTCAACATCGCCTCGGTGAACGGGCTCCTCGGCCAGTCGGGACGCGCCGCCTATGCCGCGGCCAAGGCCGGGGTCATCCGCCTGACGGCGGTGCTCGGCGCCGAGTGGGCGGGCCGCGGCGTCCGCGTCAACGCCATCGCGCCCGCGGTCTTCCTCACCGACCTCGTCCGGGCCTCGCTCGCCGACGGCTCGGCCAGCATGGACACCTACGTCCGGCGCTCGCCCACCGGGCGGCTCGGGGAGGTGCCCGAACTCGTCGCCACCCTTCTCTTCCTCGCAAGCCCCTATTCGTCCGCGATCGTCGGCCAGACGCTCCGGGTGGACGGCGGCTGGACAGCGGATCACTATATCGGATGACCCGGATCACGACGCTTTCCGCCTACGAGCTGCGCGTGCCCCTGCCCGCGCCGTTGCCGCTCGCCGGCATGCCCATCACCGCCCGCGACTACACCGTCGTTGAGATCGTCGACGCCGACGGGGCGCGGGGGCGCGCCATCGGCTATGCGCGCGGCGCGCCGATCGCCGCGGTGGTCGAGCGGATGCTGGCCCCGCGATGGCAGGGGCAGGACGCTGCGGACCCCGTCGCGCTGCACGACCGCACCGTGCGCGGCAACGTCATGCAGGGCACGCACGGCATCTTCTGGCGGGCGCTGAGCCTTGCCGACCTCGCGCTCCACGACCTCCTCAGCCGGCGCGCCGGCATGCCGCTCGCGACGTTTCTCGGCGGCGCGATCGGCCCGGTCGAGACGACGCTCGCCGGCTGCTATCCGGTCACCACCGAGACGCCGGTGACCATCGAATCCCTCATGGGCACCATGGCCGCCTACGGCGCGGCGGGCATCAAGGTGACGAGCTCGGGGGATTTCGCGCGGGACACGGAGCGGCTCCGCGCATGCCGCGCGGCGCTCGGCGACGGCCCGCCGCTGATCGTCGATCTCTACGGCTGCGTGCCCGACGCGCCGTCGCTCCTCCCCCACGCCCGGGCCTGGGGTGCGCTGGGCATGGGCTGGCTCGAGGACCCGTTCCGCTTCGACGACCTCGAGGACCTCGCCGCGCTCGCCGCCGGCATCGACTATCCGGTCGGCGTCGGCGACGAGCAGTCGGGCCTCGCCCATTTCCGCCACCTGATCGACCACGGGCGGATCGGCGTGGTCCGGCTCGATGCGACGACCTGCGGCGGCGTCACCGGGTTCCGTCGCATCGCGGCCCTTGCCGCCGAGCGGGGGCTGCCGGTCTCCTGCCATGTCTTCCATCATGTCCATGCCCAGCTCGCCACGCTCCTGCCGAAGGCGATGGTCGAGTTCATGCTGCCCGAGACCGGGGTCGACGCGACGCATCTCCTCTACGAGGAAGAGCTGCGCTGGGACGCCGGGCGCCTCGTGCCGGCCGGCGGCCCGGGCCTCGGCGTGGACTGGAACGAGGCGGCGCTCGCGCGCTTCCGCGTCTGAGGGAGGGCGGCGCGGACCGCGCTCCTCGCTCCAACTGAGTCTTGTACGGCCGACGAGCTATCTGTATGGTGCGCGCCGGCCAAGGAGAGGTGCCGGAGTGGTCGATCGGGGCGGTCTCGAAAACCGTTGAGCGCGCAAGCGTTCCGAGGGTTCGAATCCCTCCCTCTCCGCCAGTCATCTAATTGATTTTATTAATTAAATTTCGTTGCCGGAGTGGCGATGCGCCGGGGTGTCTGCCGCGCGAAAAGCGGAGATGACACCCAATCCCTCAGGATTTGCTCCCGGTCGGTTTCAGAACGGCCTCGATAGCGGACGCCGCCGCCTCGTCGGTCTTGTCGAACAGGTGCGCGTATACTGAGAGGATGATCGTAGGCGATCAACGCCGAGGCGTGTGAGTGGCGGAGCGCGTGGAGTGTCACCGACGGAAGCTTCTTCGTCGTGACGAGATGGCGCCAGTAATAGGTGATCCGGTCAGGATTGGTGCCGTCGAAGTTCTCGAAGACGTGGTGATTCGCCCGGAAACGACCGATCCCGGGCTTCATGCGGATTTCGAGCTGCGCGCGGCGATGCTCGGTGAGCACGGCCACGGCGGTGGGGAGCAGGGCGATCACTCGCTTGCCCGAGCGTGTCTTGGGCGGTTTGATCCGCAGGCCCTGCGCCTTTGTGACCTCGACGGCCCGGTTCACCCGCACGCGCCCTTGCTCGAGATCCACATCCTCCCATTGTAGGCCCATCAACTCGCCGCGGCGCATACCGGTCGAGATCAACACCACGACGTGGGCGAAGATCGGCGAGCCCGCCAGTGCCGCCAGCACCATGGCGACCTGCTCGCCGGACAGGATCGCAACCTCCTCGGCGTCTACCTTGGGCGGCGCCACCCGGCCCGCGACGTTCTTCGTCACCAACTCGCGGTCAACGGCGTCTTCCAGCGCCTTGTGCAGGACCCGATGCGCGTGGCCAACGGTGCGGGCAGTGAGTGGGCTTCCATCGTGCCGCCCCTTCGTGAGCAGGGTGGCGTGCCAGGCGGCAACGTTTGTCGGCTTGAGCTTCTGCAGGAGCGTGGCGCCGAGGTGCGGGATGATCTGTCGCTCTATCAGCTGACGGTAGCGCTCCGCCGTCTTCGGCGACACGGCTGTCGCCTCGGCGATCGACACCCATGACCGGAGGTATTCCGAAAGGGTCAGCTTGCTCGGCTCGACGAGGTTGCCGCCGGCGGCGTCCGCCAGTTCGACTTGCGCAGCGCGCTTCGTACCGCGGAACGTGACATACCGAATGACGCGCTTACCGGTGCCGGGATCACGCCCGACGTCGAATTTGAGCCGCCAGCTATTCGGACTGCGCTGCTGAAGGTGGCCCTTCATTTCTTGCCTCGCTTCCCGGGACCGGGCTCGAACAGGCGATCAAGCCCGGCCTTTGGAGGCGCATCGCCGAGATCCACGCGCTTGGCGGCGTCCTCAAGAGTGAGTCCGATAGCCTGTGCGGTCGCGGCTATCGCTGCATCACGCCAGATGATCGGGCTCCCTGCCCCCGCTCGCGCGTTGGATGCCGTATCCAACGTAGCGGCAGCGGTCATCCCATTGACGGCTTGAAGCAGTCCAATGACGGCGGCCTGAACCGCCCCGGGTTTGCCGGAGGCTGTTTGGTTTGAGTCACGCCGCCATGGCTGGCTCGTCGAGCATGGCGTAGTAGCGCTCCTCGGCTTCGGCCGGCGGGATGTTGCCGATGGGC
>Ga0182738_1006145_pt1 | contig 12567 bp, 7 predicted proteins | sample eDN5th30CBELigMG_FD_128876 | JGI IMG/M metagenome (GOLD analysis project Ga0182738, IMG submission 128876) | Enriched Miracle-Growth compost microbial communities from Emeryville, California, USA - eDNA 5th pass 30_C BE-Lig MG (version 2)... ...
AGATTCCGGATCCCCCCCTTAGGATCGACCCGGAGATGAATCTCGGGGCGATCGAGCATGATGGAGGTGGGCATGAAAGTCCCGCGAAGGAGTCGCCAGGGGGTAAGGTCGGTCGAGGCGAACGCCACCCTGGCCAGCACGGGCGAGTCGGCTTCGGGCGACTCGCGCAAGGTCAGGCCGGTCACCCCGGCCGATCGGCCGTTGAGCCACCACCCATCAATCGTAACATGCCCTTCCACCTGGGCCTGGATCGTCCGAACGATGAGCGCGGGAACGCCCCATGTCCAGGTCGCGACGAGAAGCACGACCATCACGGTCAGGATCGCGCCGAGCCATGCACCGTGCTTGCGTGTGAATCTCATCACCCCATCCTCGTCCGAGCTCCGTTGGATTCCAGGTGCGATACGCGCTAAAGGACTTGGCGGAGCAAATCTCTTACCACTCGGGTCGAATTGCCGAAGCTCCTCAAAGTATGCGCCATCCAGATCGGTCCTGACACGTTCTCTTCCCATCCACAAGGTAAAAGTTAGAAATTGGCCGATATCGCGTATCGAACCGTCCAACGACGGACCCGCACATCTTTAATCTTTGCAATCCACTGTTCGTAGGGTGTGTCAAGCGTCAGCTCGGACGCACCAATGCCCAGAGTAAGGCACGACCACCGATCTTCCCTGGTCATCGTCGGAGTTCTTTCGATACGCAGGTTTCAGACCAGGAGATTGGTGCGTCCGAGCTGACGCTTGACACACCCTACGAATCCGCGAATCCGCGGGTAGGAGTAGGGGCTCTCCGCCTCAAAAAGGGCGATCGGATCCAGGTCACCGTCTCACCAACATTATACAATTTCTTAATTCAACTACACATGATTTCCTTTCAATTTCTGACGCGTCTCCAGAGCCATCTTCGGGTTTTGAGCTTGCCGTGGGAGGGGATGTTGGGGTAATCGTCTTCACTCAAAATCTCAGCAGGCCCCAACCCTCGGAATCGGTTCCGGTCGAACCTGCTTACTATTGAAACAGGACTGGGCACATTGCAGCTCTCGACCGCTCTCTACATACGGATCCCCATGAGCAGCAACGCCCAGAAGCGCCAGCACGTCGTGATCGACCTGAACGCGTTAGGGAGGTCGGCCACAACATGCTGATCTCCTTCATCGGAAGAATCATCGGCATCCCCTGGGCCAGGCGACTGCTCTGGAAAGGCTGGTATCAGTACCTCGCCCGGAAGTTCGCGGGAGAACACTGGTCGTTCATGAACTATGGATATGTAATCCTTGATCCGAGCGAGCCTGTGCCGGACCTTGCGCTGGACGACGAATCGGATCGGCTCTGCATTCAGCTCTACCACAAGCTTATCAAGGCGGCTGAACCCGAAGGGAAGGACGTTCTCGAAGTGGGGAGCGGGCGAGGTGGAGGAGCGTCGTACGTCGCCCGCTATCATCGACCAGGTTCCATGGTGGGGGCCGATTTTTCCCGGAAGGCCGTTGCGCTTGCAACGCGACGGTTCGCCAGTGCGAACCTCCGTTTCATCGAAGGGGACGCAAGCCAGTTACCACTCGAGGACGCCTCGTTCGACGTCGTCCTGAATGTTGAGTCGTCGCACTGTTATCCCTCACGCGCAGCCTTTTTCAGCGAGGTCCACCGCGTTTTACGCCCGGAAGGACGCTTTCAATACGCCGACCTCTTTACCCCACACGAACTCCCGCAAACCCGGAGCGAACTCGCGGCAACGGGTATGACAATCCTCTCGGAGCAACAGATCACCCCAAACGTCCTCGCCTCGCTCGACCAGTCTCACGCGATTAAGTCGGCCTATATCGCAAGCACGATGTCGGGCAAACTCGAACAAATCTTTGGAAGCTTCGCGGGAGTGAAGGGAAGTCCTGTCTACAACGCCTTCAAGTCGGGCGACCTGGTCTACGCGGCGTTCTCAATTCAGCGCGATGGAAAGCGGGACGCCGTCAGCATTGATTTGAATCGAAACAAAGGAATCGGAAGCCCAGAAAATAAACATACGCATCAGTAAATCTTCACAATTTGACGTTTAGACTTTACAAGCCCGAAGCGCCAGCGAGTGAATCTCTTCCATCTGATCTAACACCCAAGGTTAGAAGAGAAGAGACCCACTCGCTGACGCCTCGGGGTTACATTGGGAAAGAGCTGGGTATTCACCTCGTTTAAAAACGATTCTTTCACTTGCGCTTCGGGCTGGTAAAGAAAATTCGCTCGCTCGCTGGCGTTTCAAGTTGGCGTGGCGCGAAACGTGATTCGTGGTAGAGAGCAGTCACCGTCGCCCTATCTCGTGTTTGAGATCGGCCCGGCATCGTTGAAAATTCGTTCACGAATAAGCCCGAGAGGATTGTAGCTCGAACGGCTGGCTCGCGCTATATTGGGAGCGTGTCCCCAGGCCATTATACGCCTCACGGGGAGAGTTCAACGTACGACGCAAGAGGCACGATCATGAACAAGCGAACGTTCTTGAAACTCTCGGGTGCGCTCATGGGTGGGGCTTCCTGGACCCGGGCCTTCGGACGTGGCCTCGACGAGCCCGCGTCGGCGGGCGGGCTCACCAACTGGGCTGGGAACTTCCGATACGGCACCGACAACCTGGTCTCGTTCCGGTCGGGCGAGCAGGTCCGTGAGTACGTTCGAGGCCACGACTCAATGCGAACCCTCGGCACGCGCCACTGCTTCAACAGCATTGCCGACAGCCGACACGTACTCCTTTCCCTCAAGCCGATGGACCAGGTGGTCGCGCTCGATCCGAAAACGTCCACCGTGACGGTCGAGGCGGGCGTGACCTACGGGCGGTTGGGGCCTTATCTTCACGAGCGGGGCTTCGCCCTGCCCAACTTGGCCTCGTTGCCGCATATCTCCGTGGCGGGGGCCTGCGCCACGGCCACTCACGGTTCGGGGGTCAAGAACGGGAACCTGTCGTCGGTCGTTTCGGCGATGGAATTGGTCACTCCCAGCGGCGACCTGGTGACGCTCTCACGCGAAAAGGACGGCGACACTTTTCTGGGGGCGGTCGTCCACCTGGGGGCGCTCGGTGTCGTAACGAAGGTCACGCTCGACATCCAACCCGCCTTCGACGTGAGCCAGGAAGTCTTCCTGAACCTTCCCATGAAGCAACTCGCCGACCACTTCGACGAGATCATGTCTTCTGGCTATAGCGTGAGTCTCTTCACCGACTGGCGGAAGGGGCAGGTTTCCGAAGTCTGGGTTAAGAGTAAGAGCCGCGCCGGGTCCAACGCGCCAAAGCCGGCGGACCTCACAAAATACGGAGCGGCCCGCGCGGACCGGAACATTCACCCGATTGTCGAGCTCTCGGCCGAGAATTGCACGGAGCAGATGGGGGTCGCGGGCCCCTGGTTCGACCGGCTCCCCCACTTCCGCATGGGGTTCACGCCAAGCAGCGGCAGGGAGCTTCAAGCGGAATACTTCGTCGCGCGCACCGACGCGGTTGAGGCCATGCTTGCGGTCGAGCGTCTGCGAGACCGGGTCGGCCCCCACTTGTTCATCTCGGAGATCCGCACGATCGAGGCTGACAACCTCTGGCTCAGCCCCTGCTACAAGCGCCCCAGCGTAACCATCCACTTCACCTTGAAGCCCGAATGGAACGCCGTCCGCAACCTGTTGCCACAGATTGAGAAGGAGCTCTCTCCCTTCAAGGTCCGGCCTCACTGGGGCAAGCTCTTCTCCCTCGAGCCGGCAACCCTACGCTCGCGATACGAGCGACTCGACGACTTCAAGGAACTGGCCGGGAAGTACGACCCGAAGGGCAAGTTCCGCAATGAGTTCCTGGCCCGGAACCTCTACGACTGACGCGCCGGGCCATCAGGTCGGCTGGCGAGCGGTGAAACGTCCGCCGGTCCGTCCGGCCCAGAATGGGTCGGCGAGTCAGGCCAAACGTTTTGAACGATCAACGAGCACCGGCCGCCGAGCTCTCCGCCCCTCCGATCGCCCAGTCGATCGCGTTATGGAGCAGGCGGTTGAAGTCGGCCAGGGCGAAGTCGTCGCGATGCCCGAGCGACGTATAAAAGACCCGCGCTCCATTGGAGGGGGTATTCACCCAGGCGACGGGCTCGGCCGCGTGACCGGAGATCGCCCCCATCAACAGAACCTGAGTGGTTGAGGCGAGCGGGTTGACTTTATAGAGCGATCCGAAGCCCGTCAGCTTCGGAACGTTCACCTCGCGCAAGATCGGATGCTCGCCAGCACCGTTGGGACGCGTGATTTCCACCTTGGGACCGGCCTTGTGGTGTCCCTGGTAATTTCCTCCCAGAACCTCGGGGTCGAAACGGGTCCACGACACATGACCGCCTGGAACGGCTTGTTTGGCCGAGGCCGCGAACGCGTGGCTCGCCGTGCGAATCCCCAGGACCGGCTTGCCGCTCGCCACGAACGACTGGAGCAACTTGACTTGCTCCTCGGGCAACACCCGTCTGCGCACGCTGACAAACAGAGCGTCGGCCTGCTTCAGAATTCCGAGCCCAGGAAGGATGTTCCGATCTTCACCCGAATCGAGCACATAACTTACATGATATTGATGTAAAAGTTTTTCCTGAGCAATGAACGCGGGCAAGGAAAGCTCGGTCCGATACTCATCCTCCGCAATCACAAAGACCAGGTGGGGGCGTTTGTCACCGGAGAATCGGGAAGGGGTTCCGCCCAGGATCTGGTCGCTGGTGATCGAGGGGCAAACGAACTTCTCAACGTGCTCAACCATCAAGTCCGTCCCGGAGAAGTGACTCACGAACGGCGCCTGGGTGGGGTCGTACATCGTGTCGGTCAGGTCGCGCATCAACACCACATTCCGCCCGTTCTTCGCCATCTGGCGCAGCCCAAACGGGCGGCCCAGCACGCACATATTCAAGTGAACGCCCATAAGGACCACGTTCTTGATCCCGCGTGCTTCAAGGATGCTCCAGATCTCCTCGCCCTGGTCGCTGATCAGGTCGCGGTCCGGGTCGATGGCCAGCCCCTTCATCTGCGACTTCCACGGAGCCTTGGGGTTTCGCCCCATCTTCTCGAGCTTTTCGGCCCAGGCGGCATGCTCGGCCGGATCGTCGTCCTCGCCGCCGTTCGCCTGGTCGATGGGGTAAGCCCCTTGCTCTTCGCTCGGAATCTTGTAACACCACTGGCCGATCCCGGCCGGTAGATTCCCAGCCTTCGGCGTGGCGATCACCCTCAGGCGGGCGGGGTGGTCCTTGTAAGTGTCCATGCAACCGCTCGGCGCATGGATGATCTGGACACCGCGTTCGCGAGCGTGCTTCAGAACCTGGTCCATCCTGGGCGCCATTTCCTCGGCTCGCCGGACGGCGTTCAGACAGTGATGAAGGTCCCACATGTCGCAGACGATGAAGGCGGTCTGCTCCGGAGCCCACGACGCCGTTCGTTCCACCACCTGGTACTGGCCGGCTGCGTCGGAGATTGGAACGCGCGATCGAAGGCGGAGCGATAGGGGTCGTTGTTCATCTCCAAGCGCCGTTGCTTGCCCCCCATGCGTGAAGAAGGCCAGACAGGACACCACCAGGGCCAATCGAGCGGACCGTCGGCCCGCCATGCAGGTCAGTTGGTTCATCCCCGTATCACTCCCTTCTCACTTCGGCTGTGCTTGTTGATCAAACGTCATGATGCGAACCTTCGCTTGGACCTGCGACGGGCTCGACTCGCATTCGACCGAGTATAGTCCCCGCCCCGTCGTGAACAAGCGGCGCACGGGCGGGATTTCCATGAACGCGGGCTCATCTCCGGTTGCTCTTGAAGTTCACCGGAGAATCGACCGACAACCTATTTAAAGAGGATGAGGTTGAGGAAGTGGGATCATCCCGGCCAACGGATCCAAAGGAATGGAGTCAACCCAGCGATGTCGAAGGATCAACTCACGCGCCGGTCTTGGCTGACTCTCTGTAGTCTGAACCTCTTCCTCGTAGGATGTGCCCAGGGTCGGGGTCGAGCGCGCTTCGACCGGTCGCGCGTTGGCGTCGACTCCAGCACCATCTCACCTCCGCGCAGTCAGGCCCCGAGAGGGCAGGTCATTCCGCCAACCGGCCTCGGTGTCGACCTGGTGAACCGGCCAAACGAGTTGGACCCAACCCTCACACGGGCAATGGTCGAAGACCAGCTTCATCCGTCGCACTGACCGATTCCCTCGAAGCCAGGCCGTTTTGTAGGGTGTGTCAAGCGTCAGCTCAGACGCACCAATCGCATCTTAGTTTATTAATAGCTAGCAAGCGAAAGCAACGCTGACACGAGCATTCGTAAATATATAGGCATCTTGTCCGCTCATCGCGTTTTAAATTGCGGGCGGGACGCCCGCGCTCCCAGGGAGGAGACGAACGTGGGCTCGACTGAGAGTGCAGGCATCTTGTGCGGGAATACTGAGTAGCTTGCGTGGTTCACACCTTGCGAACGTCAAAAATCTCGGTCCACGGCAAAGGCCAACGACTTGGATTCGGCGTTAACCACAAAGCCAATCCCGGTCGGAACCTTCCCGTTAATCCCCACGAATTCGCAGAACTCGTTCCAGTAGTCCGTCTTAATAAACATCCCATCGAAAAACGTATCGCGAGCAGGCAACACCGACGGGTTCACCCGGCCAGCGGCAAAGCTCACGATCGCCTTGATGGCCTTATCCGTGAGGTCCGACCGTTTCACCATAACGTATCCATTGCTATCCGGAACTTTCTGCTCGATCAAAGCGAGCAATTCCTTCTGGATAAAGATGGGAGGCTCCAACACGGAGCGGTAACGGACGCCCAGGTTGTACTTACCGGGTTTCGGCACGAACGACGCCATGTTCTTTCTCCTCGCGCTCGACCTCGAGCACTCGTACGTCAAATCCGCAAGCTCAAACGAGTCGTTTACAAACCCCGCATTGACGATACTTTCTTAATCCGAGATCATGATCAAGCATAAGATTTTTGTCAAGAACCCATTAAATTTATTACGTTAGATGATACATCAAAGGAATTTATCAAGCTTCGTTTTGGCTACTATTACTTTCATGTTCACGAATAGAAATTTATCAAGCCAGTTTTCGTGGGGTGTGTCAAGCGTCAGCTCGGACGCACCAATACCTGGGTAGGTCACGCACACGACCATCGATTCTCCATCGGCCTCGGCGGGGACGCATCCACCCGCGTGTTTCAGCCTATGTGGTGCGTCCGAGCTGACGCTTGACACACCCTACGAATCCACGGAACGGTTGGCTTGTTAGGCTCTAACTCGTGAACGCGTACACCGTGACAGCCTGCTTGGTGGCTGGGTAGAATGCATCAAGTCCACGTCGATGCACCCTACCACCACCGCTCATCAAGCAAAGCCCTGTTTTACTTGTATCGCATCACATTCGCATGAACGCGAACGTTCTTCTTCTATCGCGGCCGATGTCGCACCTCGCCAATGCCCACATCAATGTACTGGGCGCCTCGGACTTGCCGGCAGTGGACGGCGAAGGTGTTCTTCCCGCCAGGTCGTAGCGTTGCGCGGGCTTCTTCGGAGATGGGGAGTTCTTCGTACTCGGTGCCGAAGCCGGGGGCCTTGGCGGCGAGAACGCCGTTGAGGTAGATCTCAACATCCTCGTCGTGGTGGGTGAAGAGAACCAGGTTCTTGAGATCCACCTGGGGGAGTTCGAAGGTGCGGCGGAGCCAGATGTCGGCCGACTTCCAAACGGTCTGAACGTGGGGTCGGCTCTGCCCCTTGGTTCCGAACCCAGACTCCCCTTGCTTCCATCCCTTGTCGTCGAAGTCGGTCTGAAACCAACCGTCGGCTGGCTTTTCGAGCGTGTAACGCCAGGTTTGGGGTTTCACGCGCGCGGTCGGCACCACCTCGTGGTCTTCAAGAACCGTCGTGAACGTACCATTGTTCATGGCGGCCACGCGGGCAAGGTCGACTTTCACCACCTCGCGGTCGTAGGTGAGGAGTCCGTTCGCCTCGGTCTCCACGTCGGTGATCTGGGTGTAGACCGCGGCGTTGAGGCCGCCGGAATCCTTCAGGTTCCAGACACGCTGAAGGAGACGCTCGTACTTACGGGTCAGGTCTTCTTGGCTCGCGGTGCCACGATAGCCCCAGGTGGTGTCGGTCCAGGTGTGTCCATCGACCCCCAGGCCGAGACCACCGAACTCGCCGAGCACTCCAACACGTTTGGCCTCGACCGGAGGGGCCGCCGGGCCGGGGTAGACGTGGATGTCGTGAACGTCGCCCACCCCCGCATGGTCATTCCAACCGCTCGCACTGCTCACAATGCGGGTTGAGTCGAGCGAACGGGTCAGGTCGGTGAAGCGGGCCGTCTCCGACTGCCCCCACCCTTCATTGAAGACAACCCACATGATCACGCTCGGATGATTGATCCGCGAGGCGATCACGGCCTTGAGTTCCTGCTCGAACTGCCGGGTGGACTCGGGGGTGCGCTCGAGGTCGGGCTTGCCCACCGATACGCTCTTGTCGCCGGACGGCATGTCTTGCCAGACGAGCAAGCCCAGGCGATCGCACCAGTAGTACCAGCGCTCGGGCTCAACCTTGACGTGCTTGCGCGTCATGTTGAAGCCAAGCTTCTTGGTAATCTCCAGGTCGAAACGCAAGGCCTCGTCAGTCGGCGCGGTGTAGAGCCCATCCGGCCAGAAGCCCTGGTCGAGCGGACCGACCTGAAAGACAAACTTCCCATTGAGCAACAGGCGAGGGACGCCCTTCTCGTCGGGAGCGATCGAAATCTTCCGCATGCCGAAGTAGCTCGAAACCTCGTCCACCTTCTCGCTCGCGTGCACGAGCCGAACGCGCAGGTCATAAAGGAAGGGGGTCTCGGGGGACCAGAGCTTCGGTTGCGCGATCGCCAGGTCCAGTGGTTGACCCGGCTTCCCCTGAGCGCGAGCGACTTCCTTGCCGGAGTCGAGCGCCACGACCTCGGCGGTCAGCCCGTCGGCATTCTCCTCGACCGCCAAGGCCACGCTGACCTTGCTGGCATCAATGTCGGGAGTAATGCGCAGGGATCCGATGCTGGCATTGGGAACGGGCTCGAGCCAGACGCTCTGCCAGATGCCGGTGACGGGGGTGTAATAGATCCCCTTGGGCTCGAGAACCTGCTTACCTCGTGGCTGAGTCCCCGCGTTGGTCGGGTCGAAGACCTGGACAATCAGTTCTTGATCCCCCTCCGGTTTGAGTGCGCTGGTCAGGTCAACCGAAAAGGGATCGTAGCCGCCTCGATGGGTCTTTAGCTCTTTCCCATTGAGCCAGACGGTCGCCTCCCAATCCACCGCGCCGAAGTGGAGCAAGACCCGCTGGCCACTCCATTTTTGGGGGACCTGGAAGGTACGGCGATACCACAAACGATCGGAATGCTCCATCACGCCCGAGAGGGCCGACTCGACCGGGAACGGGACGAGGATCGACCGCTCCAACGTCTTGCCCGAGGGCAAGGCGTCCCCCTCTTTACCAAAATCAAGCTGCCAGAGCCCGTTCAAGCTCAACCAGGTTTCCCGCACCATTTGAGGACGAGGGTATTCGGGATGAACCCGTTCGGGGGTCACGTCCTTGGCCCATCGTGTCTTCAATGGTCCCTGCGCCGGCTTCCAGTCCGCGGCCAGCGCCAACGCCGGCAGAGCGAACAGAGCGGCGATCAGTCCGAGGGCGAGAGGTTCGACGCGCTTTCGATTGTGACTTCGACTTCGACTTCGACCCATCATGAAGCGTTCCCTTGGTAGCGGTTCAGGTCGGGGGCCCGTCTAACGACGACGAAGCCAACACTCTACCATGCCGCTACCGGGATGGGCACCACCTCAGAGAGATCGCCAACTTATCAATTCTAGACTCGAACATTAATTAACAACAGGAAACCATAGGTTCCGCACGGCAAAAAAGACCCCGTGCGGAACGCGTGTTTGCTTGCGGGATCAAGCCATGAGGGCCTTGATCACATGGGCTTCCTCGACACCGGTCAGCTTCTGGTCAAGCCCCTGGTATCGGTAGGTGAATCGCTCGTGATCGTAACCGAGCAGGCGGAGCACGGTGGCGTGGAAGTCTCGAATGTGAACGGGGTCCTTAACGATGTTGTAGGAGAAGTCGTCCGTCTCTCCATGAATCGTTCCCGGCGCCGAGCCTCCCCCCGCCATCCACATGGTAAAGCAGCGCGGGTGGTGGTCACGCCCATAGTTCGTCGTGCTCAAGCCCCCTTGCGAATAGATGGTTCGGCCAAACTCGCCTCCCCAGATCACCAGGGTCTCGTCGAGCAAACCCCGCTGTTTCAGGTCTTGGATCAAGCCCCAACAGGGCTGATCCACATCCTTGCACTGGCTAGGAAGTCGGCCGGCGACGTTTCCATGCGTGTCCCAGTTGTTGTGGTAGACCTGGATGAACCGGACCCCACGCTCAACCATGCGTCTGGCCAGGAGTACCGTGTGGGCAAAGCTTCCCGGCTTGCGGGCCTCTTCTCCGTACAGCTTGTAGGTGAGGGGAGACTCATTGGTCACGGCCGTCAGTTCCGGCACGCTGGCTTGCATCCGGAAGGCCAGCTCGTACTGCTGGATCCTCGTATGCGTCTCGGGGTCGCCCAGTTCCTGGTACGTGATTTCGTTCAGGGCCTTCAGCCCGTCCAGCATCTTCCGCCTGACCTGGGAAGGAACCCCTTGAGGATTGTTGATATAAAGGATCGGATCGCCGCCGCTCCGGAACGAGACGCCGGCATGCTGACCGGGCAGGTATCCAGAAGACCAGATACGGGCTGATATGGCCTGGACCTGCTCGGTATTACTCGGCTGGGCCACCAGAACCACGAACGTCGGCAAGTCCTGGTTCAATGAGCCCAGGCCGTAGGAAACCCAGGAGCCCAGGCAAGGGCGTCCGGTAATCTGGTTCCCCGTCTGCATGTAGCTGATCGCCGGCTCGTGGTTGATCGCCTCGGTGTTCATGCTTCGAATGAAGCACATGTCATCAACCATCTTGGACGTATAGGGAAGCAACTCCGAGACGTGCATGCCGCACTGGCCATGCTGAGCAAACTTGTACATGGAAGGGGCGATGGGGAACCGCTTCTGCCCCGAGGTCATGGTGGTTAGGCGCTGACCGTTGCGGATCGATTCGGGGAGGTCCTTATCGTACCAGTCGCGCATCTGGGGCTTGTAGTCGTACAGGTCCATCTGAGACGGGCCACCGACCATGTGCAGGTAGATGACGTGCTTGGCCTTGGGCGCGAAGTGGAGCGGAACCACCTCGTCGGCCTGCCCGCCCAGGCTCGAGCTCCCCGCGCCTCGGGCCGTGGTCCCGGTTAACGCGGCGAGCGCGGCCAGGCCCACGGCATTCGCGCCCCGACCGAAGAACTGCCGGCGCGTCTCGTACCGAACCCAATCGTCTATAGGGCCCATCGCGAGTTCCTCCGCAAAGGCGATTGATGCGAGGCGTGATTCCAATTGGCTGAAGCAAACTTCAAGCCAACTTACTTGTTCAATACTTCATCCAGATTGAGCAACTGGTTCGCCGTCATGGTCCAGGCGGCCAGAACGACGGGGTCGAGCAGGGGGTCCGGCTTCGAGTCACCGACCTGGATCAGCTCGTTCGCGTCGTCCGGATGCTCCCGGTAATAGGCGAGCAGGCTCGCGAACGACTCCTGAACGATATGCCCTTCCTCAGGCCGCAACGGGCGAGCGAGCAGCCGCAAGGCCATGAACTCCGCGCGGGTCTCGAGGGTCGAGCCTCCCTTGCGGATCGCGACCTGCGCCAAGGTCCTTGCCGCCTCGATGAACTGAGGGTCGTTCAAGGTCACGAGGGCCTGAAGCGGGGTGTTGGTGCGCTCTCGGCGCACGGTGCAAACCTCTCGGCTGGGGGCGTTGAAGATATCCATCGACGCCGGGGGGGCGGCCCGCTTCCAGAGGGTGTAGAGGCTGCGCCTGTAGAGCTTGTTCCCGGTATCCTGGGTGTACTCGCGTGTGTTACTACCGATCATCGCGACGGCCTCCCAGACTCCGTCGGGCTGGTACGGCTTCACGCTGGGTCCGCCGATCGTTTCGACCAGCAGGCCGCTGGCGGCCAGGGCATAGTCGCGCACCATCTCGGCGTCCATGCGAAACCGAGGTCCCCTGGCAAGGAGGCGATTGCCCGGATCCTTGGCCATTTTTTCCGGGGTCGCGACTGCTGATTGACGGTAGGTGGAGGAGGTCACCAGCATCTTGAAGAACGCTTTGACGTCCCAGCCTCCTTCACGGAAGTTGAGGGCCAGCTCGTCGAGCAGTTCGGGATGGGAGGGGAGTTCGCCGGTCACGCCGAAGTCGCCCGCGGTTCGCACCAAGCCCACGCCGAAGATTTCCTGCCAGAATCGGTTGACGGTGACTCGAGCGGTGAGTGGGTGCTCGGGCCGCAGAAGCCACTTCGCCAAGCCGAGCCGATTGCGCGGAAGGTCGGCGGCCATGGGGGGAAGCACGGCGGGGGTGGCAGGCTCGACCTGATCGCGCCGCTTGTCGTAATCTCCGCGGAAGAGGACATAGGCCATGGCCTTCTCGTCCCGTTCGTGCATGACATGCGCGACGGTTGCCCTGGCCTTGATGTTGCTTTTCTCCTGTTCGAGCTGCGCGAGCGTCCG
>Ga0182738_1006146_pt1 | contig 12567 bp, 9 predicted proteins | sample eDN5th30CBELigMG_FD_128876 | JGI IMG/M metagenome (GOLD analysis project Ga0182738, IMG submission 128876) | Enriched Miracle-Growth compost microbial communities from Emeryville, California, USA - eDNA 5th pass 30_C BE-Lig MG (version 2)... ...
CGACAGCGCGGCCGACGATCCGCTGCTGCCGGTCACGGCGCGCGCCACCGTCGCGCCCTCGCAATTGCCGCGCGCGCTGGCCGAGGTCGCCGTGGCGCTGGCCCAGGCCAAGTCGCTGGACGTGCCCGCCGAATTCGCCGGCGTGCAGCCGGGCGAGCCGGCCAAGTTGATCGCCGCCAGCCTGGCCGGCGGCGAGAAGGTCGCCGTGCTGCTGGGCAACCTGGCCGTGGCCAGCCCGCAGGCCGCCACGCTGGCCGCCAACGCGCAGGCCGTCGCGCAGGCCGCGGGCGGCAGGCTGGGCTTCCTGACCGCCGGCGGCAACACGCTGGGCGGCTACCTGGCCGGCGCCACGCCGGGGCAGGGCGGCAAGACCGCCGCGGCCATGCTGGCCGACCCGCTCAAGGCCTACGTGGTGCTGCACGCCGAGCCGCTGCTCGACGCCGACGACGGCGCCCGGGCGGTGGCCGCGCTCAAGCAGGCGCAGTTCGCCGTGGCGCTCTCGCCCTACCGCGCGGGCGTGCAGGACTGGGCCCACGTGATCCTGCCGGTCACGCCGTTCACCGAAACCTCCGGCACCTTCGTTAACGCCCAGGGCCTGGCGCAGAGCTTCAAGGGCGTGGCCGCCCCCTACGGCCAGAGCCGTCCCGGCTGGAAGGTGCTGCGCGTGCTGGGCAACGTGCTGCACCTGCCCGGCTTCGACGACGAGACCTCCGAGTCCGTGCGCGACGCCGCGCTGGCCGGCGGCATCGAGCCGCGCCTGTCCAACGAGATCCGCGCCGCCCGCGGCCTGGGCGCCGGGCCCGCCGCGCAGGGCCTGGAGCGCGTGGCCGACGTGCCCATCTACCGCAGCGACGCCATCGTGCGCCGCGCCGAGGCCCTGCAGGCCGCGCCCGCCTCGGCCGCGCCCACGGCGCGCCTGAACGGCCGCACCCTGGCCGGCCTGGGCCTGACCGCCGGCGTGCGCGTGCGGGTGGCCTGCGCCACCGGCGGCGCCGAACTGGAAACCGTCCAGGACGACGGCGTGGCCGACGGCTGCGTGCGCATCGCCGCGGCCTGGGAGCAGACGGCGGCGCTGGGCGGCGCCTTCGGTCAACTTTCGGTGGAGCGTGCCTGATGGAATGGCTCAACGTCCTGGAAAGCCACGGCGTGGCCCTGCTGGGCGCGACCGGCTGGCTGGTCCTGTGGACCCTCGTCAAGATCCTGGTGATCGCCGTTCCCATCATCCTGTGCGTGGCCTATCTCACGTACTGGGAACGCAAGATGATCGGCTTCATGCACGTGCGCCTGGGGCCCAACCGGGTCGGCTTCCGCGGCCTGCTGCAGCCCTTCGCCGACGTCTTCAAGCTGCTCACCAAGGAAGTCATCGTCCCGTCGCAGGCCAGCAAGGTGCTCTACATCCTGGCCCCGGTGGTCACGCTGATGCCGGCGCTGGCGGCCTGGGCGGTGGTGCCCTTCGGCCCCGAGGTCGTGCTGGCCAACGTCAACGCCGGCCTGCTCTACGTGATGGCGATCACCTCCATCGGCGTGTACGGCGTCATCGTCGCCGGCTGGGCGTCCAACTCCAAGTACGCCTTCCTGGGGGCGCTGCGCGCCTCGGCCCAGATGGTGTCCTACGAGCTGGCCATCGGCTTCGTGCTGGTCACCGTGCTGCTGGTCTCGGGCAGCCTGAACATGTCGGAGATCGTGCAGGGCCAGGGGCGCGGCTGGTTCGCCGACCACGGCCTGACCTTCCTGTCCTGGAACTGGCTGCCGCTGCTGCCGCTGTTCGTCATCTACGTCATTTCGGCGGTGGCCGAGACCAACCGGCACCCCTTCGACGTGGTCGAGGGCGAGTCGGAAATCGTCGCCGGCCACATGGTGGAATACTCCGGCATGGCCTTCGCCCTGTTCTTCCTGGGCGAATACGCCAACATGATCCTGCTGTCGTGCATGGCCTCGATCATGTTCCTGGGCGGCTGGATGCCGCCGCTGGACATCGCCCCGCTCACCTGGATACCCGGCTGGATCTGGCTGGGCCTCAAGACTTTCGTCGTCGTGTCGATGTTCGTGTGGTTCCGCGCTTCTTTCCCGCGCTACCGCTACGACCAGATCATGCGCCTGGGCTGGAAGATCTTCATCCCGCTGACCGGCATCTGGCTGCTGGTGGTGGCGATCTGGATGCAGACGCCCTGGAACATCTGGCGCTGACCGCAACGCACCGAGGCAGAATATGGAAGCGATCAAGGATTTCTTCGGCAGCCTGATGCTGACCGAACTGCTCAAGGGCATGCGCCTGACGGGCAAGTATTTCTTCAAGCGCAAGGTGACCCTGCGCTACCCGCAGGAAAAGACGCCGACCTCGCCGCGCTTCCGCGGCCTGCACGCGCTGCGCCGCTACCCCAACGGCGAGGAGCGCTGCATCGCCTGCAAGCTGTGCGAGGCCGTCTGCCCGGCGCTGGCCATCACCATCGAGTCCGACGTACGCGCCGACGGCACCCGCCGCACCACGCGCTACGACATCGACCTGACCAAGTGCATCTTCTGCGGCTTCTGCGAGGAAAGCTGTCCGGTCGACTCCATCGTCGAGACCCACATCCACGAATACCACGGCGAGAAGCGCGGCGACCTGTACTTCACCAAGGACATGCTGCTGGCCGTCGGCGACCGCTACGAGGCCGAGATCGCCCAGCGCCGCGCCGCCGACGCGCCCTACCGTTGACCGCCCGGGACCGCAAATGACTTTCACCTCTTTCCTGTTCTACGTGCTGGCGGCGGTGCTGGTGTTCGCGGCCTTCCGCGTGATCACCGCGCGCAGCCCGGTCACCGCGGTCATGCACCTGATCCTGGCCTTCTTCAACGCGGCCATGCTGTGGATGCTGGTGGGCGCGGAATTCCTCGCGCTGCTGCTGGTGCTGGTCTACGTGGGCGCCGTGATGGTGCTCTTCCTGTTCGTGGTGATGATGCTGGACATCCGCATCGACTCGCTGCGCGCGGGGCTCAAGACCTACCTGCCGCTGGGCCTGTTCATCGGCCTGGTGATGGTGGCCGAGATGGCCTTCGTGCTGGCCACCACCTGGGGCGGCAGCGGCCCGCAGGCCATGCCCGCGGCCGACTACAACAACGCGCGCGCCCTGGGCGAGGCCATGTACACCCAGTACGTGTTCGCCGTCGAGGTCGGCGCGGTGCTGCTGCTGGTGGGCATGGTGGCGGCCATCGCGCTGACGCTGCGCCGCCGGCGCGACGTCAAGTACAACGACGCCTCCGCGGCCGTGCGCGTGCGCGCCCGCGACCGCTTCCGCATGGTCAAGATCAGCCCGCAGGGCGAGCGCGCCCAGGCCCGCGCCGCCGCCGGCGCCCCGGAACAGAAGGAGCAAGCATGATGCTCTCGCTTGCGCATTGCCTGGTGCTGGGCGCCATCCTGTTCGCCATCGGCGTGTTCGGCATCTTCCTGAACCGCCGCAACCTCATCATCCTGCTGATGTCGGTCGAGCTGATGCTGCTGGCCGTCAACATGAACTTCGTGGCCTTCTCCAGCTGGGCGGGCGATGCCGCCGGCCAGGTGTTCGTCTTCTTCATCCTGACCGTGGCGGCGGCCGAGGCGGCCATCGGCCTGGCCATCCTGGTGCTGCTGTTCCGCAACCTGAACACCATCAACGTCGACGAGCTCGACCGCCTCAAGGGCTGACGGGGCCGAGAAGAACATGTCCAACGTACCCAACCTCTACCTCATCATCGCGCTGGCGCCGCTGGCCGGCGCCGTGCTGGCGGGCCTGTTCGGCACCGGCTTCCTGGGCCGGCCGGTGGGCCGGCGCGCCGCGCACCTGATCACCATCGCCGGCGTGGCCATATCGGCAGTGGGCTCGGTAATGGTGCTGGCCGACGTGCTGGCCGGCAACACCTTCGACGGCACGGTCTACACCTGGAGCCTGATCGGCCAGGCCCGGCTGGACATCGGCTTCCTGATCGACCCGCTGTCGGCCATGATGATGGTGGTGGTCACGTCGGTGTCGCTCATGGTGCACATCTACACCATCGGCTACATGGCCGACGACCCCGGCTACCAGCGCTTCTTCGCCTACATCTCGCTGTTCACCTTTTCCATGCTGATGCTGGTCATGTCCAACAACATGCTCCAGCTCTTCTTCGGCTGGGAGGCGGTCGGCCTGGTGTCCTACCTGCTGATCGGCTTCTGGTACACCCGGCCCACGGCCATCTTCGCCAACATGAAGGCCTTCCTGATCAACCGGGTGGGCGACTTCGGCTTCGTGCTGGGCATCGGCCTGCTGTTCGCCTACACCGGCAGCATGCACTACGGCGAGATCTTCTCGCAGAGCGGCAAGCTGGCCGGCATCCTCTTTCCCGGCACCGACTGGATGCTGCTGACCGTGGCCTGCATCTGCCTGTTCATCGGCGCCATGGGCAAGTCGGCCCAGGTGCCGCTGCACGCCTGGCTGCCCGACTCGATGGAAGGCCCGACGCCGATCTCGGCCCTGATCCACGCCGCCACCATGGTGACGGCGGGCATCTTCATGGTGGCGCGCTTCTCGCCGCTGTTCGAGCTGTCCGACACGGCGCTGTCCTTCGTCATCGTGATCGGCGCCATCGGCGCGCTCTTCCTGGGCATCCTGGGCATCATCCAGAACGACATCAAGCGCGTGGTGGCGTATTCCACCCTGTCGCAGCTGGGCTACATGACGGTGGCGCTGGGCGCCTCGGCCTATTCGGTGGCGATCTTCCACCTGATGACCCACGCCTTCTTCAAGGCGCTGCTGTTCCTGGGCGCGGGCTCGGTCATCATCGGCATGCACCACGACCAGGACATCCGCAACATGGGCGGCCTGCGCAAGTACATGCCCATCACCTGGATCACCTTCCTGCTGGGCACGCTGGCGCTGGTGGGCACGCCGTTCTTCTCGGGCTTCTACTCCAAGGAGCACATCATCGAGGCGGCCGGCGCGGCGCACGTGTGGGGCGCGGGCTTCGCGCACTACGCCACGCTGATCGGCGTGTTCGTGACCTCGCTGTATTCCTTCCGCGTGTACTTCCTGGTCTTCCACGGCAAGGAGCGCTTCCCGGCGCACGGCCACGACGATCATGCCCATGGGCACGACGACCACGGCCACGACGACCACGGTCACCACGGCGGCAAGCCGCACGAGTCCCCCTGGGTGGTGACGCTGCCCCTGGTGCTGCTGGCGATCCCGTCGGTCGTCATCGGCGCCTGGGTGGTCGATCCCATGCTGTTCGGCAAGTTCTTCGACGGCGCCATCACCGTGCTGCCGCAGCACGGGGCCATGGCCGAGCTGCACGAGGAATGGCACGGCTGGGTCGCCTTCGGCCTGCACGCCTTCTCCACGCTGCCGTTCTGGCTGGTGGTGGCGGGCGCGGTGATCGCCTGGTACTGCTACCTGGTCAACCCGAAGGTGCCGGCCGCCATCCAGCGCAGCCTGTCGGGCGTGAACAAGGTGCTCGAGAACAAGTACTACGTGGACTGGGTCAACGAGCAGGTCATCGCCCGCGGCATGCGCTGCCTGGGCCGCGGCCTGTGGCAGGCGGGCGACCGCGGCCTGATCGACGGGCTGCTGGTCAACGGCAGCGCGCGCCTGGTGGGCATGGTGGCCGCGGCCAGCCGCGCGCTGCAGTCGGGCTACATCTACCACTACGCGTTCGCGATGATCATCGGCATCATGGCCCTGGTCACTTTCTTCGTGCTGATACACCAATGACGGCAAGCGAGATGGCATCCTCCAACTTTCCCTGGCTCACGCTTGCGGTCTTCGTCCCCATCGTCTTCGGCCTGCTGGTGCTGGCCGTCGGCCGCGACGACCGGCCCGGCCTGACGCGCTGGCTGGCGCTGGCCGGCGCCGTCGCCGGCTTCCTGGTGACGCTGCCGCTGTACTGCGGCTTCGATCCGGCCACGGCCGACATGCAGTTCGTCGAAAGGGCGATGTGGATCGACACCTTCTCGGTCTACTACCACCTGGGCGTGGACGGCATCTCGCTGTGGTTCGTGCTGCTGACCGCCTTCGTCACCATCATCGTCGTGCTGGCCGGCTGGGAAGTCATCACCAGCCGCGTGGCCCAGTACATGGCCGCCTTCCTCATCCTGTCCGGGCTGATGGTGGGCGTGTTCGCCGCGCTCGACGGCCTGCTGTTCTACGTCTTCTTCGAGGCCACGCTGATCCCGATGTACATCATCATCGGCGTCTGGGGCGGCCCCAACCGCGTCTATGCGGCCTTCAAGTTCTTCCTGTACACGCTGCTCGGATCGCTGCTGACCCTGGTGGCCTTCGTCTACCTCTGGAACGCCTCGGGCGGCTCCTTCGACATCCTGTCCTGGCAGGCCGCGCCGCTGGGCTATACCGAGCAGGTGCTGATCTTCCTGGCGCTGTTCATGGCTTTCGCGGTCAAGGTGCCGATGTGGCCGGTGCACACCTGGCTGCCCGACGCCCACGTCGAGGCGCCCACCGGCGGCTCGGTGGTGCTGGCGGCCATCATGCTCAAGCTGGGCGCCTACGGCTTCCTGCGCTTTTCCCTGCCGATCGCGCCGGACGCCGCGCACGGCCTGGCCGGCCTGATGATCGGGCTGTCGCTGGTCGCGGTGATCTACATCGGCCTGGTGGCCATCGTCCAGGACGACATGAAGAAGCTGGTGGCCTATTCGTCGGTGGCCCACATGGGCTTCGTGACGCTGGGCTTCTTCCTGTTCAACACTGCCGGCATGGAAGGCGCCATCGTCCAGATGGTGTCGCACGGCTTCGTCTCGGGCGCGATGTTCTTCTGCATCGGCGTGCTGTACGACCGCATGCACACGCGCCGCATCGCCGACTACGGCGGCGTGGTCAACACCATGCCGCGCTTCGTCACCTTCTTCGTGCTGTTCTCCATGGCCAACAGCGGCCTGCCCGCCACCAGCGGCTTCGTGGGCGAGTTCATGGTCATCATGGGGGCGGTGGAGCATAATTTCTGGATCGGCCTGCTGGCCGCCACGGCGCTGATCCTGGGCGCCGCGTATTCGCTGTGGATGGTCAAGCGGGTGGCCTTCGGCGACGTCGCCAACGACCATGTGCGCGAGCTCTCCGACATCGGCCGGCGCGAGTTCCTCATCCTGGGCATCATGGCCGTCGCCGTGCTGTTCATGGGGATCTACCCCAAGCCCTTCACCGACGTGATGCACGTCTCGGTCGAGGCGCTGCTGCAACACGTCGCCGCCTCGAAACTGTAAGCCTGGACCATGATGCAACCGCAATTCGACTTCGCCCTGGCCGCGCCCGAGATCGTCCTGCTGGCGCTCGCCCTGATCATCCTGCTGGTCGACGCCGTCAGCGGCCATCCCGAGCGCAAGACCACCCTGTGGCTGTCGCTGGGCGCGCTGGCCGTCTCGGCCGCGGTCACGCTGGTGCAGTGGCGCGACGGCGTGGCGGGCGCGTCCTTCCACGGCCTGTACGTGGTGGACGAGCTTTCGCACCTGGCCAAGCTGGCCTCCTACGCCGCGGTGGCCCTCACCCTGGTATACGGCCAGGCCTACGCCCGCGAGCGCGACATGCTGCGCGGCGGCGAGCTCTACGTGCTGGCGCTGTTCGCCCTGCTGGGCCAGATGGTGATGATCTCGGCAGGCAGCCTGGTCACCATCTACCTGGGTCTGGAGCTGATGTCGCTGGCCCTGTACGCGCTGATCGCGCTGCGCCGCGACAACGTGGTGGCCACCGAGGCGGCCATGAAGTACTTCGTGCTGGGCGCGCTGGCCTCGGGCTTCCTGCTCTACGGCATGTCCATGGTCTACGGCGCCACCGGCCACCTGGACCTGGCCGAGATCGCCCGCGTGGTGGGCGCCGGGCAGGCCTCGCGCCTGCCGCTGGTGTTCGGCGTGGTGTTCCTGGTCGCCGGCCTGGCCTTCAAGCTGGGCGCCGCGCCCTTCCACATGTGGGTGCCCGACGTCTACCACGGCTCGCCCACCGCCGTGACGCTGATCCTGGGCGGTGCGCCCAAGATCGCCGCCTTCGCCATCACGCTGCGCCTGCTGGTCGAAGGCCTGCACGGCCTGGCCGCCGACTGGCAGCCCATGCTGGCCATCCTGGCCGTGCTGTCGCTGGCCATCGGCAACCTGACCGCCATCGCGCAGAGCAACTTCAAGCGCATGCTGGCGTATTCCACCATCTCGCACATGGGCTTCGTGCTGCTGGGCCTGATGGCCGGCGTGGTGCCGGGGCTGGACAACACTTCCTCGGGCGCCTACGGCGCGTCGCTCTTCTACATGCTGACCTACGTGCTGACCACGCTGGGCAGCTTCGGCATGGTGCTGCTGCTCTCGCGCAACGGCTTCGAGTGCGACCAGATCGACGACCTCAAGGGCCTGAACCGGCGCAGCCCCTGGCTGGCCGCCATCGTCCTGCTGCTGATGTTCTCGCTGGCGGGCCTGCCGCCCATGGTGGGCTTCTACGCCAAGCTGGCGGTGCTGCAGGCCCTGATCGACGCCGGCCACGTGGCGCTGGCGGTGGTGGCGGTGATGTTCTCGCTGATCGGCGCCTTCTATTACCTGCGCGTGGTCAAGGTGGTGTACTTCGACGAGCCGCAGGAAGACGCCGGCCCCATCCTGGCCTCGGGCGTGCAGCGCGGCCTGATGTCGGTCAACGGCCTGCTGATCCTGCTGCTGGGCCTGCTGCCCGGCGGCCTGATGGCGCTGTGCGTGCAGGCCATCCAGCGCTCGTTGTCGTTCTAGCGGCGGCGCGGGGCGGGCCGTTGCGGCGGGAACGGAGGCATCCGGCATGAACCAGACGCTGGCCATCTGGCTGCTGATCGCGCTGGCGCTGGCCAGCGCCAACCTGCCTTTCCTGACCGAGAGGGTGCTGGCCGTGCTGCCCTGGCGGCGCGCCGGCCGGCCGGTGCCCAAGCCCTTCTGGCTGCGCCTGCTGGAAGTCCTGGCCGGCTACCTGGTGGTGGGCCTGCTGGGCCTGGCCGCCGAATCCAGCCTGGGCAACCGCTTCGCCCAGGGCTGGGAGTTCTACGCCATCACGCTGTGCCTGTACCTGGTGCTGGCGTATCCGGGCTTCGTCTACCGCTACCTGCTGCGCAGGCCGGCGCGTTTTTAGGCGACATCGGCCCGGCATCGCCGGTGCCCCGTGCACCCGGCGCCCGGCGGCGCATCCCTTCTTCCCCTCTTTCCGGCGTAGCGGAAATGCAACGTCCCGGAAACATTCCACGAAGGCGCCACACGGCTCGCGCACCCGGCGGGGTGGGGCGCCCATCCGTCTCCGCTGGCGGTATTCCCGTCGGAAAAATAACGTAATAACAAACATTTGCACGATGCGGCCCATCCGGCCGCGGGCGGCAGGCAGGCCCGCGCGGCGCCGTCCGGCACGCGAGATGCCCGTCTTGCGTTCAGCTTTGGTTCAGAAACCCGGACAGATAATACAAAACTTAATAGAAATGGTTGTCATTTCTCAATGGAGAAACCGATTTTGAGTCCGCAAGAACCCCGCTCCCTCAATGTCCTGGCTACGTCCCTGGCCGCCGCCGTGGCCGTTCCGGCCATGTTCGCCATTCCTGTCGCCCACGCCCAGCAGCAATCCCCCGGCGTCTCGCAACTGGCCCCGGTCCAGGTCCAGGGCGACGCCGCTCCCGAATACGACGTGCCGGTCGCCTCGCAGACCAAGTTCACCGCGCCGCTGGTCGATACGCCCAAGTCGGTGCAGGTGATCCCGCAGGCCGTGATCCAGGACAGCGCCGCCACCTCGCTGCAGGACGTGCTGCGCAACTCGCCGGGGATCACCTTCGGCGCGGGCGAGGGCGGCCAGCCGCTGGCCGACCGGCCGTTCATCCGCGGCAATGGCTCGGCCAACAACATTTTCGTCGACGGCGTGCGCGACGCCGGCGGCCAGACCCGCGAGCTGTTCAACCTGGAGAGCGTGGAAGTCATCCGCGGCTCCGATTCCGCCTACGGCGGCCGCGGCTCCGGCGGCGGCAGCATCAACCTGGTGACCAAGAAGGCCAAGCTGGGTACCTTCGCCGAAGGCACCCTGGGCGTGGGCACCGACCACTACTGGCGCGGCACGGCCGACGGCAACTGGCAGTTCAACGACAATTCGGCCTTCCGCCTGAACGTCATGGGCAACAAGAGCGACGTGCCCGGCCGCGACTCGGTGGACTACGACAAGTGGGGCGTGGCGCCTTCGCTGGCCTTCGGCCTGGGCACGCCGACCCGCGTGACGCTGAGCTACTACCACCTGCAGACCGACGAAATGCCGGACTACGGCCTGCCGCTGGCCCGCAAGATCGACCCCGCCGCCAAGGGGCTGCTCGACGTCGACTACGGCAACTTCTACGGCGTTCTCGACCGCGACTACCGCAAGACCAAGGCCGACATCGGCACCCTGGAAATCGAGCACGACTTCAACAGCCGCGTCACCCTGCGCAACGTCACGCGCTACGGCCAGACGCTCAACGACTACGTGCTGACCAACCCGGGCGACGGCGGCGCCGCCGTGTTCGACCCGGTGACCAGCCAGTACTGGATGAAGCGCGGCCTGAAGTCGCGCTGGAACCAGACCACCACGCTGGCCAACGTGACCGAGCTGTACGGCAAGTTCGAGACCGGCTCGCTCAAGCACAGCTACGACGTCGGCGTCGAGATCTCGCGCGAGCGCAACAAGAACGCCAGCTACAACGTCACCAACACCAGCGGCAGCTTCTGCCCGGCGGTGATAGGCGGGGTGGATTGCACGCCCGTCTACGACCCCAACCCCCACGACCCGTGGACGGGCACCATCGACCGCGGCCCGCTGTCGGCCGACAGCACCTCCAACACGCGATCGCTCTACGCCTTCGATACGGTCGAGCTCAACGAGCAATGGCAGGTCAGCGCCGGGCTGCGCTACGACCACTACCGCATCCACGGCACGTATACGCCGCGCGGCGGCTCGCCCGCCAATACCGAGGCCAGCTGGGGCATCTTCAGCTACCAGGCGGGCGTGGTCTACAAGCCCGCGCCCAACGGCAGCATCTACCTGTCCTACGCCACCGCGTCCACGCCGCCCACCATCAGCGGCGGCGACCAGGAAGGCCTGTCCGCCGACAGCAGCCAGCTCGACCCGGAAAAGAGCAGCACCATCGAGCTGGGCACCAAGTGGAACCTGATGGACGAGAAGCTGTCGCTGACCGCCGCGCTGTTCCAGACCGAGCGCAAGGACGCGCAGATCGAGGTCGACGACGGCATCTTCGCGCAGGCCGGCAAGACGCGCGTGCGCGGCCTGGAGCTGGGCTTCTCGGGCGCGGTCACGCCCAAGTGGAACGTGTTCGGCGGCTATACCTACATGGACAGCGAGCTGGTCAAGGGCGCCTACAGCAACAACCAGGAAGGCGACGAGCTGGCCAACACGCCGCGCCACAGCTTCAGCCTGTGGAACACCTACCAGGTGCTGCCCAAGTTCACCGTGGGCGGCGGCGTCTACTACGTGGGCAAGACCTACGGCGGCAACCAGGGCGGCGCCGGCGGCGGGGCCAACGGCGTCTACATGCCGGACTACTGGCGCTTCGACGCGATGGCGGCCTACCAGTTCAACAAGAACCTGTCCGTGCAGCTCAATGTGCTCAACCTGGCCGACAAGGAGTACATCATGCGCACCAACGGCGTGCACCACGCCGACCCCGGCCCGGGCCGCCAGGTCATCCTGAGCGCCAACGTGCGGTACTAGCATATCCTTCCTTCCAGGGGCGCATCGGCGCTCCCGGGAGGCGGAAACTGCAAGGCCCGCGGGCGGCGACACGCCGCCCGCGGGCCTTGCCCCTTGTGAGCGGCCTTGTGCCGTTCGTCAGGATCGTTCGCGGTGCATCGATCGGGACCGACCATTTTCCTCGCGGGATGCGTGCCACCATGGGCAGCGTGCGCGGATCGTTCGTCGTGATCGGAGGAGCGCATTCGAGACACAGGTGGCGTTGGCCCGGAGGCTGCCATCGCATAGAATGGCACTGCCCAAGCTTTTTCATTGGGAGCTGCGTCATGACCAAGCGCCAAGACATCCGCAATCAGCCGGCCTATACCGTGGCCGAAGCCTCCCGCTACCTGAAAGTCGCGCCGGCCACTTTGCGTTCGTGGGTTGCCGGGCGCTTCTATCCCAAGGGCAAGGAGGTAGCGCGCTCCGTCCCTTTGATCAAGCCGGCGAAGAATCCCCCTCCGGTCCTGTCGTTCTGGAACCTGATAGAAGCCCATGTGCTGCGCTCGCTGCGGACTGATCACGGCGTGCCCATGGAAGCATTGCGCCGGGCGATCAAGTATGCGGAGAACGAGCTTGCGATCAACCGCCTGCTGCTCAGCCCAGCCCTGCGCACCGAGGCTGGCAAACTGCTGCTGGAACGCTATGGAGAATTGATCGATCTGTCCGCATCCGGTCAGATCGCTATGCGCCGCGTTTTCAATGATCACCTGTCTCGTGTGGAATGGGATGAATGGAAATTTCCGGTGCGGTTGTTCCCGTTCACGTCAAGCAGCGCTTCCGACATGGGACGGCGCCCGGTCACCATCGCTGCCAATATCGCATTTGGCCGGCCGGTTCTGGCGTCTCGGGGGATCGCCACGGCCACGATCGCGCAGCG
>Ga0182738_1006147_pt1 | contig 12566 bp, 6 predicted proteins | sample eDN5th30CBELigMG_FD_128876 | JGI IMG/M metagenome (GOLD analysis project Ga0182738, IMG submission 128876) | Enriched Miracle-Growth compost microbial communities from Emeryville, California, USA - eDNA 5th pass 30_C BE-Lig MG (version 2)... ...
AATGAAGCAATTGTCCTTGAGAGATATTGGACTCTGAATCATGAAATTAGCTTTAATCCTCGAGCTGGGTGAGGGAAAGTTGAGGATTTTTTGTTGACAAAAAATTTTTGAGGTTTAATAGGAGTGAGATTAATATTATAAACTCAAGTTTGAAAATTGTTCCAGAGAAGAGATAGGTAGAGAGAATAGCTAGTTTTTAAAGATGCAAGGAAGCTGGATCTTTCTTTTTCTGGGCATACTGTTCGTTTTATTAAGGTTTTCAAGATTCTCTTTTAATGGTGTAAGGAAGTATCATGAGTTGAATTTCGAGGTTTTAAATAGATTTTTAATTGCTCGAAGCAAAATATTTCCATAAGACCGGGAATTTAGTTGAAATCGAGAAAGTAAGAAATTTTTTAAATAAAAATAGATCGTGGATATGCTAAAGAGCGAGTTTTCTTTCCTTTCACTTGATGGTGACATCGTGAAACTTTTCAAAGTGAGAGAAATTTTACCAGAACTTCCTTATATTTCTAGAGTGACCCCAGAATTCCATGCAAGAATCGAATTTTGCGAGGGTAAATGTGGAGCCGGCGGTATTGCCAAAATAAAAATACTCCTTTCCGTTTCTTTGGATTTTTTCTCAAATGTTTTGTGATGATATAAAAATTCAACAAAAAACATCAAATTAAGAATTTTTGAAAAAGATTTCATGTTTAAAATTTTTTGTCTTCTTTGATCTAACTTCATTATTTTCTCTTCAAACAGCTTTTCAAAATCAGAAAAGTCCAAAATGATGGCATCTTTTTTGATTTCAAAAGCCAGAAAAAAATTGTTAAAAATTATTCTCTTTTTCATTTTCACTGGAGCAATATCTTTTTTATACAGCAGCACTACTGATGACTGAGAATCTGCATCCATATCACATCAGATTTTGAAATTTTATATGCAAGCTCTATTCTCTTAACAATCAGTGAAAAATTCATAGAATTTGGGGATCATTTTGAAAATTCGCTCAATTATGGTATTACATTTGATCAAGTATATAGAGTTCATATAAAGGCATCATCACTCTTTATAGGCCACTATACTCTCAAATTCATATCATATCTTATCTTTATTTCCAATCCGAAGTATTCCTTTTATAAAGATTTGTTGATCTTATCAGCTTGACTAACCAAATCACTGACAACGCCTTTTCAAGATGGTTAAAAACAACATTTTATTCTCATTTTACTTTCAATTTCTTTGTTAGAAAGATTAGCTGTGTGGACCTTTCTTTCAACACCAAATCCTACGCAGATTTAAATCCTGTTCTCTCAATATACTCTATACTATATCTTGCGACTATAATGGGATCAGCTTCTTCACATTCTCTGACAAGGAAAGGGAAATAAGGGTGTTGTTCCTTAACTGGGAAGTAATTATTAGCAACAAAGTCTCTACAAAAGTCCATGAGTCAATTGAAAGAGCAGGGCTAGGTACCTCATTCCTTGGGATCTGGAAGAGCTTTGGCAGAAGATGAAACGAAGCTCCTTAAGGTTTTTACCGACAGCAGAAGTCCAAGACATGATGAATTTTTTAATAAAATTTTATCTTTTTCTTTGTGTTGATGTATTTTTTATACCTTATGGATTTATTGGTTTTGTCAATCAGATTTCTTATTTTTTTCAAAAAGAGAAGAATATCTTTTAGTTTGTTTTTCAATTTAATATTATGAGAGACTCGAGGTCATCAACTCAACGGAGGTACATAAGAATTTATAATAAAAAAAACAACTCAATTCACATTACTTAGCAACGCCCTTGCTTGTAGAAGTAAAGATCAATTTTTCATCAGCCAATTCGAGCAATTCTGACTCATTCATATCAAACAAATTCTGAAGGTAAGGTTGTTCATTGAAAGCAATTTCAAGTTCAAAGAAATTGTCGTACATTTCATCGATCATGATACAATCCAAGAGCAGATTTAAATAAAGGGGTAAATTACCATTAGTGCTTTGGTTTTCAACGCTTCCTGATTTAATCGATTCTTTAAGAGATGTCGCATAAGCATGGACTCTCTTGTTGAAAGTTTTTGCATCAGCTTCAATAGCAAGAAAAACTGGATCTTGATCGATTCTGGGTGGTTTTGTGGGGTCAACAATTGTTTGCATGTAAGTTTTATAAGTTCCAATAGCATCATTGAATTTTGTGACCTCATTGGTTAATATTGCTGAAATTCTTGCATAATCAAACTGCGAAGATAAAGCCACAAATTCCTTTTTCGTCATTTGGCCTTGTTGATTTTGAAGGACTTTTTCAACCTCTTTTGAGTAGTTTTTGATTCTGTGAAGAGTGAGCAAGTTAATAATATGAGATTCGTCGTTGATAATATGGTCATAGCCTTGACTGAAGGTTCTCCAGAGGAAAAGGAGTTTATCTCTATTCTTTTTACAGTCTTTTGTGAAATAAGCAAGGATGATTTCGATTTCTTTGGCTTCGATTTTGGAGCTGTCCATATGCAAGCTTTCCAGGATTCCAACGACTTGAGGTTCATTATGAGCGACTTCAAGGGTGAACTCTTCTTGAAGACCATAGATATCAGTTTCATTCGTTTGTGTTAATCTGAAAATATCAAACAATTCTTGCCAACTTATTCTGGTTTCTTCGACAGGATCCAACAGTTTTCTTATCAAATGTTCAGTAGAAGGAGAAATTTTGTTATAAGAAAGGAAGCGAAGGTCTCCCTTTGAGATTTTATTCAAAAGACCGGGAATATTGACATCTTCATAAGGGGCTCTACCGAAAAGAACCTCATAGAGCATGACTCCCATTGAATAAATATCGGCTTTAATACTGTAAGACTGGCCTTTTAAGATCTCTGGAGCCATGTAAATAGGAGAGCCGACCATAGTTTCAGTGACTTCAAAGGAAGACGTCAGAGGTTTACTGAAGCCGAAATCTCCGATTTTTGCAATATTATTATGGAAGATAATATTGGAAGGCTTGATATCTCGATGCATAATATTGAATTGGACAAGGGGCCTGAAGCCATTAAGGACTTGGCGGAAAATTTGGAGAGCATCTTTTTCAGGAAGATATCTTTTTTGGTCGAGTAATTCTTCAAGAGTTCCTCCAGTACAAAGTTCGTAAACAGTGTAAATGTGAGTATTTGTTTTGATGATTTCAATGAATTTTACAACGTTAGGATTGTTGATTTTAGCAAGGATTTGGGTTTCATTGTCAGCCATCTCATGAAGTCTGGCAACATTATCGAATAAATCAAGCTGAATGGATTTAAAAGCGATGAACTCGTTGGTGTCAAGCTTCCTGGCTTTGTAAACATCACCAAATTGACCTGATCCAATAACTTTAATAGTTGCGTAATTGGGGGCTCCTTGGACAGGGGTTTCAGTTTCTGACATATGGGGAAGTAATAAATAAGATAAAGATTGATAGTATTTTGTTAGATTAAAGATTAGATTGTAACTGAGATTGATAAGAAGACTGATGGGATAAAAAAAACACAAAGGATTTAACGCTAGTTTTATTGAAGAAAAAATAAAATAAATAACCGGCTTGCGTTTGTTCATGAGGAGAAGGATGAGTCAAGGTTTTTTGTTGAAAATCGAACAAAAAATTATTTGTGATTTGACTTTAACTTGTTCTCCTTTAAAATTATCGAGGATAAAAATAAACAAAGAATGTGAGATTTATCGAAAAGAATGACTTGTGGTTTCTCCAAGGGTTTAGCGTTATTTTCGTCATTTTTTCCGAAGAATAACTCAATCAGTTAAACAAGAGGATCAGCACCAGCTTCTTTTCCTCCTCCTATATCAGTTTGACACCATCCAGGAGCCACAGTATAACACCGCTGAGTTGGCTTGAGCTTTTTCGACAACGTTCAATGGAGAGATACATTAACTTGTCCTTTTGAAGCGCAATAATTTACTCCAACAACAGGTTAAAATCATGATAATAATCCTCAATTCTAAGGGAAAAACTTTTCTCCATGCACGTTGAGTCAAACTTTCAACACTATTGTAAACCTCTGAGATTCTTGGTGTTCGCATCCTCAAACAGTGGTTTTGGGGAGAAATAACTCCTTTTTTTGTCGAGAGATGAGAACTCTGATTTTTGTTTATATTTGAAAAAAAGAGAATAGAAAATCCTCAAAAAATCGAAGAACCTTGAGAATCAGAAAAATTATGCTGAAGTGAATATTTTGCGCTTTTGGTCGGAATCTGGAAGAAAGTTTAGAAAATGAAAGAAAGAAATTTTGGGAAAAAAAATTCTGAAAATTTTTTTGGAAAAAAGATTGTTTGTCTTTTTTTGTCAAATCAAAGAAAATTTTTCTTTTTCTTTTACAAGAAAAAACTCCTCCAAGTCAATTCCAATCCAGAGGAAAAAAGTTTTATGGATAATCAATCTCACTGCCTGCGAAATCATTCAAAATGCCAACTTGGAAATAATATCCTCATATTTTTGGCAAAGTTAAGAAAATTTTATCTGATAATTTCTTCTTTCGAAAAACCATCTGTTTCTCTTCACTTTCATTTTCTTTCAAATTTATTATAAAAAGATCTTCAATAAAATTTTAATTCACACTCAACTAAAAAACTTCTATAAATTAACTTTCCAAATGTGCTATAAATAACTTTTTTTCGCCTCAATAATCCGAGCTTTTCATGACAACCCAACCTCTTTCCGCGCCATCCCCTTCTCTCTGGACTTACGCTCAACCTTTTCTTGTGGGTGGTTTCACTGGATCCCTCGCAACTACGATCCTTCACCCAATCGACATAACCAAAGTTCGTATCCAAATTACAAGTGAAATTCTCGGAAAAGCTCAGGGTTCCAACCACATTTCTCCTATTGATGCAGTCAAACAAATCATCAAAGAGGACGGTTTTAGAGGCTTATACAAAGGTTTAGACGCTGCAATCCTTCGCCAAGTGCTTTATACGACAACAAGGATGGGGGTCTATACAACATTATTTCAACATATAAAGGAGAAGGAAGGATCTGTAAGCCCTGCAAAGAAGATAGCCAGTGCTTTGACAGCAGGTTTTCTTGGTTCTTTGATTGGGAATCCAGCTGATGTCGCCCTGGTGAGAATGCAGGCTGATCCTACGCTCCCTGTAATTGAGAGAAGAAATTATAAGAGTGCGGTAAATGCGATAGCGAGAATAGTGAAAGAAGAAGGTGTTTTGATGCTTTGGAAAGGGTCGTCTCCGACAATTGTGAGAGGAATGGCGATAAATTTGGGTATGTTAGCGCCATATGACGAGATAAGAGAAAGATTAAATGTGTCAAAAGGGACAGTCGACACTGTTGGAACAAGGTTAATTGCTGCTGCGAGTGCAGGATTGCTTGCTTCAATCTTTAGTTTGCCTTTTGATAATATGAAGACTAAATTACAAAAGATGAAACCTGAAGGACATGGAACGCTTACTTATAATGGATTGACGGATTGTTTTGTAAAGACAATTAGAAGAGAGGGAATATCAAGATTATGGGTTGGGTTCTTACCATTCTATTCTAGAACCGCTCCTCATGTTATGCTCACTCTATTGATTCAAGATTTGTTCAATACTTGGTCCAGGAATAGAGCTCAGGGGAGAGTATAGAAATTGAGAATATATTAAAGTGGATTTTTTTGTTATGAAGGGAAAATAGAGTGTAATAAAAAGTACTTTTATTTTTAAGTTAAACTTATGATCAATACTCATATATATAATTATCTAATCCTAAGAAACAGTATGTTTTTATCTAAACTTGATTGATCTAATAGAGCGAATTCTGGGAAAAACTAATAGAGTCAAAAGTAATTTTTTTTTAAAGCAATTTTGAAATACTAAAGATGAGTGAGGCCTTTTTCCCTCATTTGGAAATTACTTCATCCGGTAAAGAACTTGAAGATTAATCTTAACAAATTCCTTAAGGATTTTGAGTTTTACTCAAAGAGAGACGATCCCGTTTTTTTTCTCATGGAAAAGGAAAAATAACGAATTTCAATTATGAATAATTAATAAGAAAAAAGGGGTGCTCTTATATTTGAAAAAATCACATACAACATACAAAGCAAATCCAAAAATCTATTTGTTAATAATTTAAATCAACAATTGAAAACAAATGCAGAATACGAATCCGTTTTCTCGCCCTACAGATCTTAAAAGTCCAACCCAATCTTTTGACATAAGATCAAGCCTTGACCCCAAAACCCAAAACAATCTTCTTCTGTCTGAAGTTGAACGTTTACAATCCATAAACACTCAACTTCAAAAAGAGATTATTTCTTTACAAACTCACGGCTCAAAGCATAACGATTATGAATTCAGAATCACCCAATTACAAGCTGAGAACAAAAGGCTCACTGAGATGGTCACCTCAGGCCACAGTCCCAGGAAAGACGTGAGAATTCACGAATTAGAAGCCAGATTGACTGTTGTTATTGCTGAGAATGAGAGATTGGGAAATTTGGTGTCAGGATATTTGAAGCAGATCGAAGAAATGAGATATAATGCGATAGATTCGAGTCGTAAAGAGAGAAACTTGAGCGATGCAGAGGATAAGATGACTCTTTTAGCAGTAGAAGTGGAAAGATTGAATACAGTTCTTGTGAATAAATCAAGAGAAGTTTTTGAATGGGAGAAGAAGACAATGGAATTAGAGACGAAAATCTCGCTTTTGATCGGAGAAAATGAAAGGTTGAACCAGGTTATTCATGACCAGGCTGCTCAGACTGAGCTTTGGAGAAGTAAATTTGGAGAAAGTGAGAGCACAGTGAGACAATCAAGAGATTTCCAGAGCCAGAATCAACGTTTACAGATTCAAATAGAGACTTTGCAGATGAAGCTGGATGAAAGAGTGAAGGAAGTCGAGACCTTTAAGACAAGAAGTTTTGAATTGGAGAGGAATAATGCTACATCAGGAGAATTACAAAGAAAGGTGAACTATTTGTCATCAGAAGTGGAGAGATTGAATGCTTTGTTGACGGATAAATTATTGGAGAATACCGAGAAAATAAGAGAATCTGCCTTAATGCAGCAATCTCATCAAGAATTGGAGGCAAAGGTCGCGTTGATTATTGCCGAGAATGATAGATTGAACACGATGATTGAGACAAGACAAGTTGATCTCGATAATTGGAGAACAAGATGCTTGGAGTTACAAAAGGAAATCAATAAATTTGAAGAGAAACAAAGGGATTTCAACAATTTGACCAAAGAGAATGAAAGACATCAGTTGATGATTCAAGAAAGTCACAAAGAGAAAGATGTTCTCCGAAGAAGAATTGCCGAATTAGAACAAGCTAACTTCTCAATTGGAGGGTTAGAAAGCAAGATGGCATTGTTAGCGTCAGAAATAGAAAGATTAAATGTAGTCCTCAGTGAGAAGAACGCAGAGATAGAAAGATGGACATTGAAATGTATGGAGTACGAAAAAGGCCAAAAGGAGTTGACAGATGTGCAGATAAAGGTGACAATGTTGTTGGCAGAGAAGGAGAAATTGAATACTATAATTGAGCAAAGAAGACAAGAAGTGGATAGTTGGAGAACGAGATATGTGGATTTAGAGAGAAACCATACAGAGTTGAATATGGAAGCCGAGAAAAGAGCGAGTACATCAAAGAATTTACAAGTGAAGACGGGATATTTGGAAGAACAAGCTGAAAGACTGAATGGAATAATATCAGAAAAAGTGAGAGAAATTGAAGAATGGAAAAGAAGATGTTATGAAGCAGAGAAGTTACATGGTGAGAATGAGGATTTAGGCAAGAAGATCGCTTTGTTGATTGAAGAGAATGAAAGATTGAATGATTCTATTGAGGAGTATTATAAACAATTGGAGGATTCAAGAAGAAAGAATCAAGAATTGGAGATGGAGAAATACAGATTACTGGAGAATGAGAATAAATTGAAGTCAGCCAATGCAAAGATTGACGAATTGAATGTCTATGTGAATAATATCATGCAAGAGTCGAGTGGCTTGAGAAAGAAGCTTGCTGAGAATGAGCTTGTGAGAAAGGAAGTGGAGGATTTGGAGACGAAATTGCAATTAGTGGCCAATGAGAACCAGAAATTAAACGGAATCATTATGGAAAGAGTCAAAGAGATTGAAGATTGGAGAAGAAAATACAATGAAGTCTTGGTCTTAAAGGGAGAAAATGAAGATTTAGGGTTGAAGGTTGGCTTGTTGATTGAAGAGAATGAGAGATTGAATAATCATATTGAAGAGCATTTCAAGCAAATGGAAGATTGGAAGCGAAAATACTACGAAATTGAAGGTAATAAGTACCTTGTGCAAGACCTCGAGAACAAGCTGAAACAAGCAAATACCAAAATTGAAGAACTGAACGTCTTCCTTGGAGAAAGAATGCAAGAGATCAACACATTGAGAGTCCGGGTTTTAGAAAGAGAAAAGGAAATTGAAGCATTGACTGAATTAGAAGGAAAGCTTAATCTGATCGTTGAAGAAAATCAACGTGTGAATAGTATCGTGGCTGAAAAGCACGCTCAAATCGAAGAACTTCACAAGACAGCTGCTCATGGACATGTGTTGAGAGTGGAGAATGAGGATTTAGAGGGCAAGATTGATATCCTTATTGGAGAAAATGAGAGATTGAATGGAGAAATTAATGCTGCGTATAGACAGTTGGATGAATGGAAAATCAAATGTTTAGAATTAGAGAAGAGTTCGTATATCATAGGAGATTTGGAGAATCAATTGATTGGGGCAAACCAGAGCGTGGAAGAGCATAGACATTTGATTGTGCAAAGATTGGAGGAGATTAATGAATTAAAAGTGAAACTACAAGCACATGAAAAAGACGTGGAAATCATAAAGACATTGGAGAATAAATTGGACATTTTGGCTGAAGAAAACGAAAGATTGAACGAAGTTATAAGGGAAAGAGAAGAGGAGATTGAGGAATGGAAGGCAAAATATTATGAAGTGGAGTCCTTGAAGAGCAGCTTTGATATTTTGCAAGACAAAGTGAATGTCTTGGTCCAAGATAACGAAGGATTGGCTTTGATTATTGAGCAAAAAGAAAGAGAAGTTGATGAATGGAGATTGAGATTCGTCGAATTAGAAAGAGACGTGTCTTACATGAGAACCTACGAGGTGAAAATCGAGCAATTGGTGACTGAGAACCAGAGATTGACGGCTATTGTGAAAGACAGAGTGAATGAAGCGGAAGGAAGTAAGAGCCATTGGGGAGTTTTAGAAAGAGACAATGCTGAATTACAAGCAAAGATGCAGGTTTTATTGGCAGAGAATGAACATTTGAATGATTTGATCAGTTCAAATTTGAGAGAGATTGATGAACTGAGGACAACAATCAGAGACTTGGAGATCCATAGACAAAAATCGATGGATTATGAGAATAAGGCAGGATTCCATTCAGGCGAAGCTGAAAGATTGAATAATATTTTGATTGAAAGAATGAAGGAGATTGAACAATTGAGAAATAGAGTGACTTTCTTGGAGAAGACTGAGTCAAATCTAGGCGAATCTAACCGTAAGATCCAAGCTTTGACGACTGAAAAGGAGAGATTGACTGCTATGGTGAACGACTTGAGAGCAGAATTGGATTCACACAGAGAGAAGACTTCTACTATAGAAAGAAACCAAATTGTATTGAACCAACTCGAGCAGAAATTGAGCTATTTGGCAGGAGAGAATGATAGATTGACGAGTATTATCGCTGATAAGACGAGAGATTATGATGTGGCCAAGAAAGAGATGTCAACAGTGGAGACATTGAGAGCCGCGCTCAGTGAAAGAGAGAGCAGAATAAATTTCTTGTCGGCGGAAAGCGACAGATTGAACGAGCAGTTGGTGGAGAAGAACAAGGAGATATCGAGATTGAAGGATAGAATTTATGATTTTGAAAGACATCAAGCTGGATTTGGAGAGGTGCAGAATAAAGTGGAACAATTGATCCAAGAGATCGATCGATTGAATTTGGTCATAGATGATAAGAATAGAGAGATTTTAGAAATAAAGAACAGGGTCTTGGACTTTGAAGCATTGGAGAGTCAGAATGATCAATTGAGTGAGAAGATCACGCTGTTTATTAATGAGAATCAAAGAATAAATGACATATTGGAGGCAAGATCGGAAGAGTTTGAGAGATGTCAAAGAGAATTGAGGGATTATGAAGAAAGAGTGGCGCAATTATTGACAGAGAATGAAAGGTTAATTGGCATTGTGGATATGAGAACAGATGAGATGGATAAATATAGACAAAGAGTGGATAATTTGCATTATGAAGTGTCTGAAGCGAACGCTGTGCAGAATAAATTGGAGGCGTTGACACAAGAGATAGAAAGAGTGAATAATATGTTGATAGAAAGAGAAAGGGAAGTGACTTTGTGGAAGAATAAGTATATACAGGTTGAAGGACAGAATCTAAGTGCGTCAACTGTTCAAAGCCAAGTGGAGTTCATACAAAAGGATTATGATGCTCTGACGAAAAGATCAAGAGATGAAAATGAGAGGTTAGTGAAGAGGATTATGGAGTTAGAAGAACACATGAATCTATTGTTACAAGAGAACGAGAACCTCGCTGCTCAATTAGAATCCAAAATTTAGCTGAGATAGTGGGATTTTAGATAGAGATTAGAATGATTGTTGTTTATATGTATTTTCTTGAAATTTTATATGCTGGAATAGACTTTTTAGTCATGACATATGATTCATAAAAAAATTGTTGAACAAATAAAAGAAAACATTTTATACTTCTTCTTGTTAAATATCTTGATTGAATTTTTCAAATAATAACAATTGAGTTCTCAAGAAGGGTTGATTACAAATACAGAGTTGAGGAGTTATGACACAGAGATACATATTTACAATCAAAGCTAATCTTGTTTTTGTTTTTCTTTAGGAATCTCGTCTTTTTTATTTCCATTATAAACTTGACCATTTTTGTTCTTTTGGTTTGCAGTATCCAAGATCTCTTTATAATCACTCCATGTTTTATTCACCTATGTGAGATTTATAAACATCTCCCAACGTCAACCTTTACTCTTGGCAATTCATGATTAGTTTCATAAATATCATAGATACATTTAGCCATTTCTGATTTTTCTGTTGGAATCTCTATTTCTCTATGACACAAGTCCATTCAAAAAATATTTACTTGGAATCGTAGCAAATTTGACAGTCATATGATTGATGGGGTTCATAAGCAAAGAAAGGCATGAGACCAAAGAGCTCGAAGATGTAGCATTTGCGTTATCATCATAAGAGATTGATGCGACAATTGTGTTTCTGTAGTATTTCTTTTGATAATCATATAAATCATCCACTAAAAGAGGATCAATATCAAGCACTCCTTTTCCATTTGTCACAGCTCCCTATGAGAAAATCATATGAGGATAGTGAAACCAGGAGGGACACATACTTCAAAGAAGATGACGATGGGGCCTTCTTTTTCAAAGAAATTATGCTCAGCCAATTTGATAGGATTGAGTTTTTTGTAAGGAGTTTTTCTGGATAATTCAACTTCATCAGAAACTTCAGGAAGGGCAAATCGATTTGACATGAAGTATTTCAATGTATAACCAAAATCCAACGGTGCCAATAAAAACTGAAGAGAAATGAGTTAGAACGTCAAGAAATTCCCAATTACTTCTTTTTCACCATTAGATTTGACTTTGGTAAACATTTTCACAAAAGTTGGCGAGAGTCTATTTCAAAAGAATTAGCAAAAGAGGAAATTGGTAAAGATGAGAACATGTAGCTGAAATAGAGGAAGTCAAAAGGGTGGGTATGATTGCATAAAACAACGAATCCTGAGGCCATTTTAGGAAGATTAGCACTATGTGGAGTGATAAGGAAATGGAATATTCTCAAGGATTATACTCTCTGCTAAAGAATTTATGGCTAGTTTTGATATTGGTGAAGCCGCTGATGATAAGGATAGATCTGTAGAGGATGAGTTGGACAAAAAGAGTGATGAGACGTTTCATTTCTTTGAAAATAATCTATTTGTTTTGAGCATTGAAAATGGTTTCCTGAGAAATTCATACCAGATTCTTGAAAAGATGGTGATAAAGATATAACTCAATCAAAACAAGAACGACTAAAGGCAGTCTGATCAATAGCAAAATGAAGCCAAGAGTCTTTTGAATAAGATGAGAGATAATAATGGGAATACGTATTTGAGAAGTCTTTTGGAGTCTTTCGGAGGAAGAGGCTCGAAAGGGTTGATTTTTGGAGGTTCTGTAGAGGAAGTTGGTTGGGAGTCTGTTTGCATTTTAGAGAATAGGACGTTTAAATGAGAATGTTGAATACAGACAAATATAAATTATATTCCTTGAATTGATCTGTGTTTTGTAAAAATCAAATTTAGCAGTCTGTTTATTTACAGAGGGAAACAATTCACTATGTGATATGAACCAGAAAAAGTAAAGGAAATGAGAGACTGAGACTAAAAATATCATTTAGGGCTACAGTAGACCTCTTTTCTCAAGATTTACTGATTTATTCTCTTTATTACATAAAGTAAATTCCTCAGTTTTTCAATTTATTTAAAAAAGGAGAGAGAAGAGTATTTTAGCAGGAGAGCTCTAGTTAAAAGGCTATTCATGC
>Ga0182738_1006148_pt1 | contig 12566 bp, 10 predicted proteins | sample eDN5th30CBELigMG_FD_128876 | JGI IMG/M metagenome (GOLD analysis project Ga0182738, IMG submission 128876) | Enriched Miracle-Growth compost microbial communities from Emeryville, California, USA - eDNA 5th pass 30_C BE-Lig MG (version 2)... ...
CCGGCCTGACCCACGTGCCCTACAAGGGCGCCGCGCCGGCCTTGACCGACCTGCTGGGCGGGCGCATCGACGCGGTCTTCACCAGCGTGCCGTCGATCGCCAAGTACGTCGAGTCCGGCGACGTACGCGCCCTGGCGATCACCTCGAAGACCCGCTCCACGCTCTTCCCCGACCTGCCCTCGATCGCCGAATCGGGCTACCCCGACTTCCACGTCGCGCCCTGGTTCGGCCTGTTCGGCCCGGCCGGCATGCCGGCCGACGTGGTCGAGAAGATCAACCGCGACGTGGGCGCGCTGCTGGACTCGCCGCAGATGCAGCAGAGCTTCGCCCAGCAGGCGGCCGAGCCCATGCGCACCAGCCCGCAGGACATGCGCAAGCTGCTGCAGGACGACATCGCCAAGTGGGCCGAGGTCGTGAAGAAGTCCGGCGCGCGCGTCGACTGACGCGAGAGTCCGGCAGGCCGGCGGACCCGCTGCGCCTCAGGCCGCCTCGGGCACCGCCAGCGCCCGCTCCACCTGCCCGCGCAGCCACTGCAGCGACCTGACTGCGTCCCAGCGGCGCGACCAGATCATGGAATAGCGGCTGACGGGCACCCCCGGCGGCAGCTCGGCGATGGCCAGCGGGAAATGCGAGGCCACCTGCCGGGCCACCCGCCGCGGCAGCGTGGTGGCGTAGTCGCTGCTCATCAGGATGTGCGGCGCCAGCGCCAGGTTGGACACCAGCAGCGGGAATTCCCGCTTCAGGCCCAGGCCGGCCAGGTATTCGTCCAGGTCGTTGGGGATACCCTGCATGGCCGTGGTGGTCAGGAATTTCAGCCCCACGAAGCTTTCGAAAGTCAGCGGCCGGGCCAGCACCGGGTGGCCCTGGCGCACCACGCACACGCGCTGGTCCACCGCCAGGTGCCGGCTGACGCAGCTGGCCGGACAGGAGCGGAAGCGTCCCACGGCCAGCTGCATCTCGCCCGTTTCCAGCGACTCCTCCGGCGCGACCGCCGCGCGCACGGCCGAAAAGCGCACCGTGACGCCCGGCGCCTGCTGGCTCAGGGCGCCGGCCATCCAGCTCGACAGCGTCAGCTCCACCGAGCTGTTGCAGCCGACGTGGAAGTCGTCGCGCGCCTGGGCCGGGTCGAACTGCGCCGAACCGGCCAGCGTGGAATCCAGCTCGGCCAGCGCCGCCTTCAGGCGCGGCCACATGGCCAGCGCCTGGGCGGTAGGCTCGAGCCGGCCCTGCACCTTGACGAACAGCGGGTCGCCCAGCATGTCGCGCAGCCGGGCCAGGTCGCGGCTGATGGCCGGCTGGGTGCGCGCCAGCAATTGCGCGCTGCGCGTGGTGCTGCGCGTCTGCAGCAGGGTTTCGAAGACCGGCAGCAGGTTCAGGTCGACCCGCCGCAGTAGCCGCCAATCCATGGTGTTCCCCTTGTGATGTCATGCCCGGCATGCGGCGGCCGGCGCGCCGGCCCCGGCCGATTCGTCATACCCGATACGGTATCAGGAATCTCAAATTATTCATTATGCGCATAGCCCTCGATTGCGTAGCCTGTCGGGACCGACGACCCCGACCCCACACGCATCCGCCATGTCATTGCGCATCCTGTCTTTCCAGTTCAGCCACGAGTGCAACACCTTCAGCACCACGCTGACCGACCGCGCCGCCTTCCAGCAGCGCGTCCTCGTCGAAGGCGACGAGGCCGTGCGCGCGCGCTTCGCCAACACCCGCACCGAGCTGGGCGCCCACCTGGACGCCGCCGCGCGCTACGGCTGGACCCTGGTGCAGCCCTTCGCGGCCCACGCCACGCCTTCGGGCCGGGTCACCACCGACATGCTCGACTTCGCCGTGCGCACCGCCGTGGCCGCCTCGGCCGGCGTGGACGGCGCGCTGCTGGCGCTGCACGGCGCCATGGTCGCGCAGGAAGAGGAAGACGCCGAAGGCTGTCTGCTGCAGGCCCTGCGCGCCGCGCTGGGCCCGGACAAGCCCATCGTCATCACCCTGGACCTGCACGCCAACGTCACCCGGCGCATGGCCGAGAACGCCAACGCCATCATCGCCTTCCGCACCTATCCGCACATCGACCAGTACGAAGTGGGCACCGAGGGCGCGGCGCTGCTCGACCGCATGCTGCGCACCGGCGAGCTGACCTCCACCTACCTGTTCAAGCCGCCCCTGCTGGACGGCTGCGACCACGGCCGCACGCACGGCAGCGGCCCGATGCCGCGCCTGCTCGCCCAGGCCGAGGACATCCGCAAGCGGCATCCCGGGCTGGGCCTGGACGTGATCTCGATCACCGCGGGCTTTCCGTGGTCGGACATCGCCGAGGCGGGCCCGGCCGTCACGGTCAGCACCACGGCCGGCCGCGCCGAGGCGACCCGCGCGCTGGCGCCGCTGATGGACGAAGTCTGGCGCACCCGCGACGAGCGCTCGATCCGGCTGCTGGACCTGGACGAACTGGTGGGCACGCTGCGCGAGGCCGCCGGCGCCGACCGCCCGGTGGTGGTGTCCGACTTCAGCGACAACCCCGGCCACGGCGCGCCCGGCGACGGCGTCGCGGTGATCAAGGCCCTGGTCGCAGGCGGCATCCGCCAGGCCGCCGTGGCCGCGATCTGCGACCCCGAGGCCGTGCAGCAATGCCACCGCGCCGGCGCGGGCGCCACGCTGGAGCTGGAATTCGGCGCGCGGGTCTTCCCCGAGATCTACGGCGAGCCGATGCGCGCGCGCTGCCGCGTGCTGCGCGTGGGCGACGGCAAGCTGACCCAGCTCGGGCCGATGCGCAAGGGCATGCAGATGTTCCTGGGCCCGACCGCCACCATCGAGATCGAGGGCGTGCAGGTGGTGCTGGCCACCCACAACCTGCAGGTGGCCGACCTGGCCTACTTCTACGCCAACGGCATCGATCCCCTGCAGCAGAAGGTGCTGGTGGTCAAATCGCAGCAGCACTTCCGCGCCGCCTTCGAACCCATCGCCTCGCAGGTGCTGCTCACCGACAGCGGCGGCTTCGTCTCGCCCAACCTGTCCAAGCTGCCCTACAAGGCGGTGCGCCGGCCCATTCACCCGCTGGACCGGGACGTCGCGCCCGCGCCCTATCTCTGATCCGCGGCGCATCGCCGCCGGATCGCGCGGCCTGGCGGCCCGCCGCGGGCGCCAGGCCGCAAACCGCCCGCGCAAGCAGGCGACAACATCCAGTCCATAACTTCACAAGGGAAAGCATCATGAAACCGCAAGCACCTTTCCGCCGCCGCCTGGGCGCCCTGCTGGCCGCGGGCGCGCTCGCCCCGGCGCTGTACGCGCTGGGCAGCGCGCCGGCGCGCGCCGCCGACGAGGCGGCCGACTGGCCGTCGCGCCCCGTCACCCTGCTGGTGCCCATCGCCGCGGGCGGCGGCACCGACATCATCGCCCGCGCCGTGGCCGACAAGCTGGCGCCCGAGCTGGGCCAGCCCATCGTGGTCAAGAACCAGGCCGGCGCCAACGGCTCGGTCGGCACCGCCGCCGCCGCGCGCGCGCCGGCCGACGGCTACACCATCCTGGTCGGCTCGATCGGCACGCACGCCGCCAACGAATGCCTGTACAAGCTGCCCTACGACGCCGACAAGGACTTCACGCCGGTGGCGCTGCTGGCCAAGTACAACAACGTGGTCATGGTCCCGGCCGACTCGCCGATCAAATCGCTGACCGACCTGGTCGAGCGCGCCAAGGCCAAGCCCGGCCAGATGACCTACGCCATCACCGTGGTGGGCAGCTCCGCCCACCTAGCGCTGGAGCGCTTCAAGTTCGACGCCGGCGTGCAGATGCTGGGCGTGCCCTACAACGGCGCGGTCCCCGCCACCGTGGACGTGCTGGGCGGCCGGGTCGACTTCATGCTGGACACCGTGGTCTCGCAGTTCGGCAACCTCAGCGCCGGCAAGGCGCGCGCCCTGGCCACGACCAGCCGCGACAAGCGCTCGGACGTGCTGCCCGACGTGCCCACCGTGGCCGAGCAGGGCTACCCCGAGTACGACGTCGCAGGCTGGACCGGCCTGTTCGTGCGCTCGGGCACGCCGGACGCCATCGTGCAGAAGATCGCCGCCGCCCTGCGCACCGTCTACGCCACGGGCGAGCTGCAAAAGCTGCTGGGCACCAAGGGGCTGGACGTCACCACCACGACCCAGCCGGAATTCGCCGATTTCGTCGCCAGCGAGCGCAAGACCTGGTGCGACGTCATCAAGGCCGCCAACATCAAGGTCGACTGATCCCGGATCGACCGAGCGCATGGAGAACCACCGGATGGACGACAACACGCCAGCCAAGACCGAACTGCCGCCGTCGCTGCGATGCGCGGTGCTGCTGACCATAGACTTCGATGGCCCCTGTCACGAAGTCGGCCGCGGCATCGCGCCGCTGGGCGTCAACTCATGGGGCCGCTACTCGGCCCGGCGCGGCATCCCGCGCCATCTGGACATGCTGGCGCGCAACGGCGTGCCGGCCACCTTCTTCGTGCCCGGCTACGACGCGCTGCACTACCCCCAGGTCGTGCGCGCGATCGACCAGGCAGGCTGCGAAGTCGCCGCCCACGGCTATCTGCACGAAGCCTGGGACGTCCCGGCGGGGGAAGAGGAAGAACTGCTCGCGCGCACCGACGACATCCTGCGCCAGACCCTGGGCAAGCCCGTCCACGGCTGGCGCTCGCCGTCGGGGCGCAAGAGCGACCTGACCATGCACGTGCTGAAGTCGCTGGGCTACATCTACGACGCCAGCGACAAGGACAGCGACCGCCCCTACCGCATCCGCTTCGGCAAGGGCGCCGGCGACACCCTGGTCGAGCTGCCCAACAACACCTACAGCCTGGACGACTTCCCCTTCTTCAAGTTCAGCCACACGCCGCCCTCGGAAGTGCTGGCGCAGTGGAAGGCCGAGTTCGACGGGCTGTACGACAACGAGCGCTATTTCATCCTGACGGTGCACCCGCGTTCCGGCTGGGGCAGCGGCACGCCCTCGCGCACCCGCATCATGGAAGAGCTGATCCGCTACATGAAGTCGCGCGACGGCGTGCAGTTCTTCACCGCAGAGCAGTTCGCCCGCTGGTGCCTGGCCAACCCCACCCATCTCGCGGAGGCAAGCCCCGTATGAAAACCGGATTCCCCTGGCCCCAGGGCGCCCAGGCCGTCGTCGCCCTGTCGGTCAACTTCGACGCCGACGCCTACGACCTGCTCTCGACCACGCCGGACCGGCTGTTCGGCCGCTTCTCCTATGGCCGCTACGGCGTGCAGACCGGCCTGCCGCGCCTGCTGGCGCTGCTGCAGGACCTGGCCATCCCGGCCACCTTCTTCGCCTGCGGGCTGGACGCGCAGCGCCACGGCGGCGCCCTGCGCGAGATCGCCCAGGCCGGCCACGAGCTGGCCTCGCGCGGCGCCGGCCTGGGCCCCGTGCCCGGCGACGCCGAGGAGCTGGACGCGCTGCGCCGCGGCGTGGACCTGCTGCAGGAAGCCGCGGGCGCCGCCGTCGCGGGCTACCGCGCGCCCAACGGCGAGCTGGGCCCGCGCACCCTGTCGCGCCTGGCGCAGCTGGGCCTGGCCTACGACGCCTCCTTCCAGGACGACGACGCGCCCTACCGCATCGCCACGGCGCACGGCGAGCTGGTCGAAATCCCCATGTGCTATGCGCTGAACGACGCCCACCCGTATTCGGCGCGCCACACCAACGCCCGCGTCATGCAGATCTGGCGCGAGGAAGCCGACGCGCTGCGCGAGGCCAACGCCCTGATCCCGCTGACCCTGCAGCTGCGCGGCGACTTCGGCTCGACCCGCGGCTCGCGCATCGCCGTGCTGCGCGACTTCCTGCAGTCGCTGCGCAGCGACGGCGGCCTGGCCTTCCTGCGCCACGACCAGGTCGCGGCGCTGGCGAACTCGGCCGGCCTGCCGGCCGAGCCGGACCCCTTCCCCGCCCACGCCGAGACGCTGGCCCGCACCGAGTACCGCGGCGACCTGGCGGTGCGGCCGCACTGAGGCGCGCGCGTGGCCGGCCGCGGCCCGGACGAACGGGCCGCGGCCGCCGCCCTCAGTGGGAAGAGACGTATTCCGACGCCTCATGAGCCGGCGCAAGCGCGAAGCTTTCCCGCATGCGCCGGGCTTCCTCGGCCGGCGGCAGGCCGAACAGGCGCCTGAACTCGCGGTTGAACTGCGAGGGGCTTTCGTAGCCCACGGCGTGGCAGGCGGCCGTGGCCGTCATGGCCTGGCGCACCATCAGCAGCCGCGCCTGGTGCAGCCGCGTCGATTTCACGTACTGCATGGGCGGCATGCCGGTGATGGCCTTGAAGTGGCCATGGAAGGTCGGCACGCTCATGCCCGCCTCGCGCGCGAGCTGCGAGAGATTCAAGGGCTGGGCATACGCGGCGTGGATGCGCCGCAATGCCTTGCCTATCCTGCCGAACTGCCCCTGCATCGCCAGGGCCGAGCGCATGGCGCTGCCCTGCGCGCCGGCCAGGACCCGGAAGTACAGCTCGCGCACCAGCGCCGGACCGAGCACCGCGGCATCGAGCGGCTTGCCGAGCGCCTCCAGGAAGCGCAGGACGGATGACCTCAGGGCGTCGTCCATCGGGCTGGACATCATGCTTTGCGGCACGGCCGCGGCCATGGGGATGCCCTGGCGGTCGATCTGGATCATGAGCTCGGCCGCCACCTGGAAATCCAGGTGCATGTAGATGGCCAGCAGCGGCCGCTGCGGCGACGCGTCGGTCTCCATGACGAAGGGCACCGGGACGGAGACGGCCAGGTAGTGCTGTTCGTCATAGCGGTATACCCGGTCCTTGAAATAGCCCCGCTTGCATCCCTGGCACACGATGACGATCCCCGGGTCGTAGAGGACGGGGGTGCGCGACAGCGGGCGGTCGGAGCGCAGGATGCGCACGCCCGGCAGCGCCGTCGGGTTGTAGCCCTCCTGCGGGGCGAGGGTCCGCAGCAAGGCCGCCATGCGCTGCCGGTCGCGCCGCGCGCCCGGCCGGATGGAGGTCGCGCCTTTCATCTGAGAAGCTATCGGATCATAAGAATAGGCAATAAAAACAGAATATAAGGCCTCGAAGACCATGGGCCGTGAGAATAGTATGCCCTTGTCCATTTTCCGGTTTCAAGGGGCTGCCCATGTCATCTTCGAAAACACTGCTCATAACGGGAGCGAGCAGCGGCTTCGGCCGCGCGCTCGCCCGGGAAGCGCTCGCCCGCGGCCACCGGGTCGTCGGCACGGTGCGCAGCGCCGAGGCGAAGCAAGCCTTCGACGCCCTGGACGCCACCCGCGCCTTCGGGCGCATCCTGGACGTGACGGACTTCGATGCGATCGAGGGCGCGGTCGCCGAAGTCGAGGCCGGCGTCGGCCCGGTGGACGTGCTGGTCAACAACGCGGGCTACGGCCACGAGGGGGTGATGGAGGAGTCCCCGCTGGAGGAAATGCGCCGCCAGTTCGACGTGAACGTATTCGGCGCGGTGGCGATGACGAAGGCGGTGCTGCCCTGCATGCGCGGGCGCCGCCGCGGCCACATCCTCAACATCACGTCGATGGGAGGCTTCATCACCCTGCCCGGCATCGCCTACTACTGCGGCAGCAAGTTCGCCCTGGAAGGCATCTCGGAAGCGCTGGGCAAGGAGGTCGAGCCCTTCGGGATCGCCGTGACGGCGGTGGCGCCCGGGTCGTTCCGCACCGATTGGGCGGGCCGGTCCATGGTCCGCACGCCCCGGTCCCTCGCCGACTACGACGCCTTGTTCGACCCCATCCGCCAGGCCCGCGAGGCAAAGAGCGGCAGGCAGCCCGGCGACCCCGCCAAGGCCGCCCGCGCGATGCTGGCGGCCATCGACAGCGCGTCGCCGCCCAGGCACTTGCTGCTGGGCAGCGACGCGCTGGGCCTGGTCCGCGAAAAGCTCGCGGCGCTCGCGGCCGAGATCGATGCGTGGGAGAGCGTGACGCGCTCCACGGACGGCTGACCGGCCGGCCTTGCCCAGCCGGCCGGCGCGGCCGCCGGGCGGCCTAGGCGGCCGCTTCCTCGCGCAGCTTGCGCGCGGCCTGCACCATGCCGGCCAGCGCCGCCTTGGTCTCGGGCCAGCCGCGCGTCTTCAGGCCGCAGTCCGGGTTGACCCACAGGCGCTCGCTGGGCAGGCGCGAGGCGGCCTTCTTCATCAGCCCCACCATCCAGTCGACCTCCGGCACGTTGGGCGAATGGATGTCGTACACCCCCGGGCCGATGTCGTTGGGATAGCGGAAGTTCTCGAAGGCGTCGAGCAGCTCCATGTTCGAGCGCGAGGTCTCGATGGTGATCACGTCCGCGTCCAGGGCGGCGATGGAGTCGATGATGTCGTTGAACTCCGAATAGCACATGTGGGTGTGGATCTGCGTTTCCTTGCGCACCGCCGAGGTGGACAGGCGGAAGCAGTCCACCGCCCAGTCCAGGTAGGCCTGCCAATCGGCGCGGCGCAGCGGCAGGCCTTCGCGGAAGGCCGGCTCGTCGATCTGGATCACGCCTATGCCCACGGTCTCCAGGTCGGTGACCTCGTCGCGCAGGGCCAGCGCCAGCTGGCGGCAGGTCTGCTCGCGCGGCTGGTCGTCGCGCACGAAGGACCACTGCAGGATGGTGACCGGGCCGGTCAGCATGCCCTTCATGGGCCGGTCGGTCAGCGACTGGGCGTAGGACGACCAGCCCACCGTCATCGGCGCGGGGCGGGCCACGTCGCCGAAGATGATGGGCGGCTTGACGCAGCGCGAGCCGTAGCTCTGCACCCAGCCGTTGCGCGTGAAGGCGAAGCCGGCCAGCAGCTCGCCGAAGTACTCCACCATGTCGTTGCGCTCGGGCTCGCCGTGCACCAGCACGTCCAGGCCGGCTTCCTCCTGGAAGCGCACGACCTGCTCGATCTCGGCGCGGATGGCCTTCTCGTAGGCCGCGTCCGACAGCGAGCCGGCCTTCCAGTCGCGGCGCAGCGCGCGGATTTCCGGCGTCTGCGGGAAGGAGCCGATGGTCGTGGTGGGATAGGCCGGCAGGCCGAGCTTGGCCTGCTGGCTGGCGATGCGCTCGGCGAAGGGCTCGCGGGTGCGCGACAGCGCGGCCTGCTGCGCCATGCGCTCGGCCACCGCGGGGTTGTGGATGCGCGGCGAGCTGCGGCGCGCGGCCAGCGCGGCGCGCTGCGCGGCCAGCAGGGCCGGCTGCCCGCCGTCGATCGCCTGGCCCAGGGCCTGCAGCTCCTGCAGCTTCTGGCGCGCGAACGACAGCCAGCCCTTCAACTCGCCGTCCAGCTCGGTCTCGTTGTCCAGGTCCACCGGCACGTGCAGCAGCGAGCACGACGGCGCCAGCCACAGGCGCTCGCCCAGCCGCTCGCGCAACGGCGCGAGCCGGGCCAGCGCGGCGTCCAGGTCGCTGCGCCAGATGTTGCGCCCGTCTATGCAGCCGGCCGACAGCACCTGGCCGGGCCGCAGCGCGTCGGCCACGGCCTGCAGTTGCTCCGGCGCGCGCACCAGGTCGACGTGCAGGCCGGCCACCGGCAGCATGGCGGCGGTGACCAGGTTGTCCTGCAGGCCGCCGAAATACGTGGCCAGCAGGATGCGCACGGGCGCGGCGGCCAGGCGCTGGTAGACCGCGGCGTAGGCGTCGCGCCAGGCCTGGGGCAGGTCCAGCACCAGCGCCGGCTCGTCGATCTGCACCCACTGCACGCCCTGCTGCGCCAGGCGCTGCAGCACCTGCTCGTAGACCGGCAGCAGGTTCTCCAGCAGCGCCAGCTTGGCCGGGTCGGCGGCGCCTTCGGCGTAGGCGTCGCCCTTGCCCAGCCACAGCCAGGTCAACGGCCCGGGGATGACGGGCTTGGGCTGGTGGCCCTCGGCGATCGCCTCGGCCACCTGGTCGAACAGGGACTCGCGGGCGATGCGGTAGGTCTGGCCGGGGGCCAGTTCCGGCACGATGTAGTGGTAGTTGGTGTCGAACCACTTGGTCATTTCGCAGGCGGCCGCCGGCGTGCCGGTGGGCGCGCGCCCGCGCGCCATGCGGAACAGCGTGTCCAGCGACACCGGCTCGCCCGGCTGCTGGCCGAAGCGCGCCGGCACGGCGCCCAGCAGCGTGGTCCATTCCAGGATGTGGTCGTACCAGGCGAAATCGCCCACCGGCACGAAGGCCAGGCCGCTGTCGGCCTGCTGGCGCCAGTGCAGCTTGCGCAGTTCGCGGCCGGTCTGCTCCAGGGCGGCCAGGTCCTGCCGGCCGGCCCAGTACGCCTCCTGCGCGCGCTTGAGCTCGCGCTGCGCGCCGATGCGCGGGAAACCGAGGTTGTGCAAGATGGTGCTCATGGATGCGGTCCGTTGTTGCGTAGGTAAGACCGCCATTGTCCGCCGCGCCTTCAATGAATCAAAATCAATGTGAACAAGTATAATTTGAGAAATACTCAAGGAATATCCATGCTGGAAATCCGCCACCTGGAAACCCTGCAGGCCGTGCGCGACGGCGGCAGCCTGCTGGAGGCCGCCGAGCGCCTGCACGTCACCCAGTCCGCGCTGTCGCACCAACTGCGCGACCTGGAAACGCGCCTGGGCACGCCGCTGCTCAACCGCCGCACCCGCCCCGCCCGGCTGACCACCGCCGGCCTGCGCGTGGTGGCGCTGGCCGACGACGTCCTGCCGCGCCTGCGCGCCACCGAGCGCGAGCTGGCCCGCCTGGCCCAGGGGCGCACCGGCCGCCTGCACATGGCCATCGAATGCCACTCCTGCTTCCAATGGCTGATGCCGGCGCTGGACGCCTTCCGCCAGCAGTGGCCCGAGGTCGCGCTGGACCTGTCGGCGGCGTTTTCCTTCGCGCCGCTGCCGGCGCTCGTGCGCGGCGACCTGGACCTGGTGGTCACGTCCGACCCGCAGCCGCTGGAGGCCGTGCAATACGTGCCGCTGTTCCGCTACGAGCTGGTGCTGGCGGTGGCCGTGCAGAACCCGCTGGCCCGCCGGCGCCACGTGGAGCCGGCCGACCTGGCCGACCAGACGCTCATCGCCTACCCGGTGGACCGCCAGCGCCTGGACGTATACACCGCCTTCCTGGACCCGGCCGACGTGGAGCCCGCGGCGCTGCGCACCGCCGAGCTGACCCCCGTGCTGGTGCAGCTGGTGGCCAGCAACCGCGGCGTGGCGGCGCTACCCAACTGGGCGCTGACGGAATACCTGGACCAGGGCTGGCTGCACGTCTGCCACCTGGGCCCGCAGGGCGTCTGGCGCACCCTGTACGCCGCCCTGCGCGCCGAGGACGTGGACGCCGCCTACGTGCAGGACTTCCTGCAGGTGGCGCGCGAGGTGTGCTTCCGCACGCTGTCGGGGATCAAGTCGGCCAAGGGATGATGGGCAGCGAGGGCCGCAGGATGGGCCTGCCGGCAATACGCCGCCGGATGCCACGCGGCCCGTCCAGGCAGGCAGCGACAGGCCTCAATCCCCGGCGTCGGCGCCGCCTTCGCCCAGGACCCTGCGTATCGCGTCGTGGCTGAAGCCGCGCGCGGCCAGGAAGCGGGCCTGGCGGGCGTAGTCGGCCGGCGTGGCGGGCGGCTCGCCGTAGCGCTTGCGCCAGGTGTCCCGCGCGCGGTCCAGTTCGGAGCCGCGCAACTGGTCGCGCACCTCGTGCAGGCGGTCGGCCGCGACGCCCTGGCGGCGCAGCTCCTGCACGATGCGCGCCGCGCCGTGGCCGCCGGCGCGGCGATGCACCACGCTTTGCACGTAGCGCGATTCGGACAGCCAGCCTTCTCGCTGCAAGGCGTCCAGCACGGCGTCCAGGTCGTCGCCGGGCTGGACGTGCGGGGCCAGCTTGCGCGCGAGCTCCGCGCGCGCGTGCTCGCGCCGGGACAGGTACGCCACCGCGCGCGCCTTCAGGCTGGGCGCGGGCGCACGGGGCATCAGTCCTGCTCTTGCTCGGCGGGCTCGGCCTTGTCCGCCTTGTCGGCCTTGTCCGCCCGGCCGGCGCGGCCTTCCTTGGCGGCCGGCGCGGCTGCCGCGCCCGCCACTTCGCCCGGGCCGGGCGCGCGCAGCGCCACGCCCAGGTGCTCGCGCACGCGGTTCTCGATCTCGAAGGCCAGCGGGGGACGCTCGCGCAGGAATTCGCGGGCGTTGTCCTTGCCCTGGCCGATGCGCTCGCCCTTGTAGCTGAACCAGGCGCCGGCCTTGTCGACGATGCCCGCCTGCACGCCCAGATCGATGATTTCGCCTTCGCGCGAGATGCCGGCGCCGTACATGATGTCGAACTCGGCCTGCTTGAAGGGCGGCGAGACCTTGTTCTTGACGACCTTGACGCGGGTCTCGTTGCCGACGACTTCCTCGCCCTTCTTGATGGCGCCGGTGCGGCGGATGTCCAGCCGCACCGAGGAATAGAACTTGAGCGCGTTGCCGCCGGTGGTGGTCTCGGGGTTGCCGAACATCACGCCGATCTTCATGCGGATCTGGTTGATGAAGATGACCATGCAGTTGGTGCGCTTGATGGTGGCGGTGAGCTTGCGCAGCGCCTGGCTCATCAGCCGGGCCTGCAGGCCGGGCAGGGAGTCGCCCATCTCGCCTTCGATTTCGGCCTTGGGCACCAGGGCCGCGACCGAGTCGATGACGATGAGGTCGACCGAGCC
>Ga0182738_1006149_pt1 | contig 12565 bp, 18 predicted proteins | sample eDN5th30CBELigMG_FD_128876 | JGI IMG/M metagenome (GOLD analysis project Ga0182738, IMG submission 128876) | Enriched Miracle-Growth compost microbial communities from Emeryville, California, USA - eDNA 5th pass 30_C BE-Lig MG (version 2)... ...
AGGGGCAGACGGTCCTGCTGAACCTCTGGGCGACCTGGTGCGCGCCGTGCCGGCAGGAAATGCCGGCGCTCGACCGCCTCGACGCCGCGCATGAGGGCCAGGACTTTTCCGTCGTCGCCGTCTCGATCGACACGCAGGACCCGGCCAAGCCAAAGAAGTTCCTGGAGGAGATCGGCGTCAAGTCGCTCGCCTTTTACGGCGACCCGACCACCGGCATCTTCACCGGCCTGAAGGGCAAGGGCATGGCCGTCGGCCTGCCGACGACGGTGCTGATCGACAAGCAGGGCTGCGCGCTCGGCGTGATGTCCGGGCCGGCCGAATGGGATTCGGAAGACGCCAAGGCGCTGATCGGCGCGGCGACCAAGAGCATCTGAGGGGGCAAAGACCCTCACCCCAGCCCTCTCCCGCAAGCGGGCGAGGGGGCTCGGCGAGCCCGGTCGTCCCGAAGATCCGCTGCCTGCACACCACACCGGCCGAAAAGCCCTCGCCCGCCTGCGGACAGAGTTGGGTGAGGGGCTTTCTTGCCGGATCGACGGGACTAGCGCGTGGGGACCGGGTGCTCGCCGCGATAGTCGTAGAAGCCGCGATTGGTCTTGCGGCCGAGCCAGCCGGCCTCGACATATTTCACCAGCAGCGGGCAGGGGCGGTACTTCGAATCCGCCAGTCCCTCATACAGCACCTGCATGATCGACAGGCAGGTGTCGAGGCCGATGAAATCGGCGAGCTGCAGCGGGCCCATCGGGTGGTTGGCGCCGAGCTTCATGGCCGTGTCGATCGCGTCGACCGAACCGACGCCCTCATAGAGGACGTAGATCGCCTCGTTGATCATCGGCAGCAGGATGCGGTTGACGATGAAGCCCGGGAAATCCTCCGAGACGGTCGAGGTCTTGCCGAGCGCCGCCACGTAGCCCTTGGCCGCCTCGAAGGTCTCGTCGCCGGTGGCGATGCCGCGAATCAGCTCGACAAGCTGCATCACGGGAACCGGATTCATGAAATGGATGCCGATGAAGCGCTCGGGCCGGTCGCTCGCCGAAGCGAGGCGGGTGATCGAGATCGAGGATGTGTTGGTGGCCAGCATCGCCTCGGGCTTCAGCGCCGGGCAGACGCCGGCGAAGATCTTGCGCTTGACCGACTCGTCCTCGGTCGCCGCCTCGATGACGAGATCGCAATCGCCGAGATCGTCGACCCCGAAGGCCGGCTTGACGCGCGCGAGCGCCGCCTTGCGGTCTTCCTCGGTGATGCGGCCCGAATGGACCTGGCGGGAGAGATTGCCGTCGATGGTGGCAAGCCCCTTGCGGACACGCTCCTCGGCGAGGTCGTGGATGAAGACCTCGTAGCCGGCAAGCGCGCTCACATGGGCGATACCATTGCCCATCTGACCGGCTCCAATGACGCCGATCGTCTTAATCGCGGTGCTCATGCCCCAAGGGCTCCTTTGTCTTCCAGAATCCGAAATCTTGCTCAAAAAAGTTCGGCCGTGCCCGATGACCGGAGGTCAGTCGAAGCACGGCCGTCGAGATTGTCAACCGGCGTTGGTAAAGGCTTAGTTCGCGAGCGCCTTGGTGAGGGCCGGAACCACCGTGAAGAGATCGTCGACAAGGCCGTAGTCGGCGACCTGGAAGATCGGCGCGTCGCCATCCTTGTTGATCGCGACGATGACCTTCGAGTCCTTCATGCCGGCCAGATGCTGGATCGCGCCGGAAATGCCGATGGCGATGTAGAGATCCGGGGCGACGACCTTGCCGGTCTGGCCGACCTGCCAGTCGTTCGGGGCGTAGCCGGAGTCGACCGCGGCGCGCGAGGCGCCGATGGCGGCCTTGAGCTGGTCGGCGAGCGGAGCGATCACTTCCTGGAACTTTTCGGCCGAGCCAAGCGCGCGGCCGCCCGAGACGATCACCTTGGCGGAGGCGAGTTCCGGCCGGTCGGAGACGGAGAGATCCGCTCCGACGAAGCTGGAAAGGCCGGTGTCGCCGGGAGCGGCGATGGTCTCGACCGGAGCGTTGCCGCCCGCAGCCGCGGCCGGGAAGGCGGCGATGCGCACGGTGATGACGCGCGTCTTGTCGCTCGACTGCACGGTCTCGATGGCGTTGCCGGCATAGATCGGACGCTCGAAGGTGTCGGGCGAAACGACCTTGGTGATTTCCGAGATCTGCATCACGTCGAGCAGGGCGGCGACGCGCGGCGCGACGTTCTTGCCGGTCGAGGTGCCCGGGACGACGATCGCGTCATACTGGCCGGCCAGCGAGACGATCAGCTCGGCCAGCGGCTCGGCGCGGCGATTGGCGAGGCTCTCGCCATCGGCGAGCAGCACGCTGCGCACGCCCGCAAGCTGGGCGGCGGCCTCGGCCACGGCCTTGGCATTCTGGCCGGCGACGAGCACGTCCACCGGCTGGCCGAGCGCCAGGGCGGCGGTCAGGGTCTTGGCGGTCGCCTCGTTCAGATGCGCGTCGTCATGTTCCGCGAGGATCAGCGTTGCCATCTCAGAGTACTCCCGCCTGCTTGAGCTTCGCCACGAGTTCATCGACCGTGCCGAGCTTGACGCCGGCGGTGCGGCCCGTCGGCTCGACGGTTTTCAGAACGGTAAGGCGCGGGCTGGCGTCGACGCCGAGTGTCTCCGGGCTGGTCTCGTCGAGCGGCTTTTTCTTCGCCTTCATGATGTTGGGCAGCGAGGCGTAGCGCGGCTCGTTCAGGCGGAGATCGGTGGTGACGATCGCCGGGAGCTTGAGCCGCAGCGTCTCGAGGCCGCCATCGACTTCGCGCGTCACGTCGACCGAGCTGTCACCGAGCGCGACCTTCGAGGCAAAGGTCGCCTGCGGCCAGCCGAGCAGGGCGGCCAGCATCTGGCCGGTCTGGTTGGAATCGTCGTCGATCGCCTGCTTGCCGAGGATGACAAGGCCGGGCGCCTCGTTGGCGATCACGGCCTTCAGCAGCTTGGCAACAGCCAGCGGCTCGACATTGGCCGCGTCGGTCTTGACCAGGATCGCGCGGTCGGCGCCCATGGCGAGGCCGGTGCGCAGCGTTTCCGCCGATTTGTCGGTGCCGATCGAGACGACGACGACTTCGGTCGCCTTGCCGGCTTCCTTGAGGCGAAGCGCCTCTTCGACGGCGATTTCGTCGAATGGATTCATCGACATCTTCACGTTGGCGAGGTCGACGCCGGTACCGTCCGCCTTGACGCGGATCTTGACGTTGGTGTCGACCACCCGCTTGACGGGCACGAGGATCTTCATCGCGAGGATTGTCCTTTCGCTGCAGCGATTTGCGGAGCGTTTGGCGCGGGACCGTACCGGCGGGTTCTCCCTGAGTCAACGCAAGGCGTGCCGCCTGGAAGCGGTCAGATCACCGGGTCGACCGGCATTTCCTCGTCGACCTGCCGCGCGAGCAGCGGAACGCCCGGCCGCCGGAAGAACAGAACCAGCACGGTGCCCATCAGCAGGCCGCCGAGATGGGCGGCCCAGGAAATCTCGCCCGGCGCCCCGAAGGCGAAATTATAAACTTGCAGCAGGATCCAGAAACCGAGCACCCAGACGGTGCGAAGCCGGATCGGCACGCGGAACAGCAGCAGGATCCAGATTTTCACACGGGGATGGAGGACCAGGTAAGCGGCGATCACGCCGGCGACCGATCCGGATGCGCCGATCAGCGCGATGTCGGAGCCCGGCTCGACCATGACATGCGCCAGTCCGCCCCCGATGGCGCAGAGGAAATAGAACAGGATGAAGCGGATATGCCCCATCGCGTCCTCGACATTGTCGCCGAAGACCCAGAGGAACAGCATGTTGCCGGCGAGATGCCAGATGTCGCCATGCAGGAAGGACGAGGTGATGAAGGTCAGATATTCCGGCGCGTGGTAGAGGCCGGGCGTGCGGATGTGGATGCCGGCCAGCGTCGACGGGATCAGCCCGAAGGCCATCACCGACGCGGCTTCGGCGTCGGCATTGCCGGCGCGCTGGTAGATCAGGAAGATCAGGCAGTTCAGCACGACGAGGCCGCGCGTCACCCAGGGGAAGCGGATGTAACGAAGCGGATTCTGGTCGTGGAACGGGACGAACATGGCCCGTCCCTCAGCGGTTCTGGCCCGGCACCCACAGGACATCCGTGGCGCCGCGATCATTGACGTAACGCGACGCCACGAACAGGAAGTCCGACAGCCGGTTGACGTAGCGGATCGCGGCCGGGTTGACAGCTTCGTGCGAGGCGAGGTCGACCATCACCCGCTCGGCGCGGCGCGCCACGGTGCGGGCGATATGCAGATGTGCCGCCGCCGGCGAGCCGCCGGGCAGCACGAAGGAACGCAACGGGCTCAGTTCGGCGTTGAGCAGGTCGATCTCGGCTTCGAGCCGGTCGGTCTGCGCATCGATGATGCGCAGCGCCTCGCGGCCCGGCTTCAGCCCGGCTTCCGGCGTCGACAGATCGGCGCCGAGATCGAAGAGATCGTTCTGGATACGCGCCAGCATGGCATCGACCCGGTCATCGTCGCCGACATAGAGACGCGCCGCGCCGACTTGGGCGTTGGTCTCGTCGACCGTGCCGTAGCTCTCGACGCGCAGATCGGATTTGGCGCGGCGCTCACCCGTGACGAGCGACGTGGTGCCGTCATCGCCGGATCTCGTGTAGATGCGGTTGAGCGCGACCATCGATATGCCTCAGCGGGCCGAAAAATACAGGGCGGCCATCATGATGACGACCGCTGCGAACTGCAGCATCACGCGCATGCGCATCAGCTTTTGCGAGCGCTCCGGCGACCCGCCGCGCAGCATGTTGAACAGCCCGAGCAGCAGCACGATGGCCACGGCGGCGAGCGCGATCGGGATCAGGTAATGGAAAAAGCTGTTCATCGGCTCATGCTTCAGGAATCGGGCGATCCGACCTTATACGCTTGATCCCTGCCGCCTCGCCATATCCGCTGCCTGCGCTCAATTGAGCCACCAGATTGCGGCATTGAGCGCGGTGGCAAAGGATACCCAGGCGAGATAGGGCACCAGCAGCCAGCTTGCGAGGCCGTCGATCCGGGAGAAAGCGCCCATGGTGGCGATGATCGCCAGCAGCAGCGCGACGATGTCGATCAGGGCGAGCCATGGCATGCGCAGGGCGAAGAAGGCGCCCGACCAGGCGACATTCAGCGCCAGTTGGACCGCGAAGGTGAGGACGGCAACCTGCAGCGCCGTGCCGCGGCCGAGTGTCCACACGCGCCAGAAGGCAATCGCCATCATCGCGTAGAGTAGAGTCCAGACGGGCCCGAAGACCCAGTTTGGCGGGCTGAAGAACGGCTTCGTCAAACCGGCATACCAGGTCGGGATGCTGGGAAGCGTCAGCCACGAGCCGAGCGCGGCGGCGGCGAAGCAGATGGCGAGGCTGACGACGAGCCGCACCAGCGAGCCGGGCGACAGCCAGAACTGCGGCGAACGAAATTCGGCGGAAACGGAACTCATGGCGGCGCACTCTGCTTCATCTGCCCACTCTACGCGCATCCGGCGTTCCGGTTCCCGGACCCCGATATTCAGGCTCAAGAATTGCGGGCGATCAACCCATCCATCAGGCGGGCCGGAAGAAGCCGCTTCATCAGCGCCGCCGCCTTGGTCAGTACGGTCACGCGGTAGCGCAGCCGGGGACGCGGGCTCTCGAGCGCATGCAGCAGGGCGGCGGTGACCGCCTCGGGCCCGAGCTTGAAGCGCGAGGGACGACGCGTGCCCTGCATGCGCGCGAGCTGCGACTGGTATTCCTCGCGATGGAGCGAGGCTTCGACATCGACGGTCGCGTGGAAGTTCGCCAGCGCGTTCTGGGTGAAGCGGGTGGCGATCGGGCCGGGTTCGATCAGCGCCACCTGGATGCCGGAGCCGGCAAGTTCCAGGCGCAGGCAGTCGGTCAGCCCTTCGAGCGCGAACTTCGAGCCGACATAGGCGCCGCGATACTTGCCGGCGACGAAGCCCAGGATCGACGAGCACTGGACGATGCGGCCGTGGCCCTGCGCGCGCATCACCGGCACGATGCGGCGGGTCAGCGTGTGCCAGCCGAGGACGTTGGTCTCGAACTGGCGACGAAGCACGTCGGTGGTCAGATCCTCGATGGCGCCCACCTGGCCATAGGCGCCATTGTTGAACAGCGCATCCAGCCTGCCGCCGGTCGCGGCCAGCACGGCGTCGGCGCAGGCATGGATCGAGGCCTCGTCGGTATAGTCGAGAGAGAGCGCTTCCAGCCCCGCCTCGGCCAGGGCGGCGAGGTCCTCCGGCTTGCGGGCCGTCGCGAAGACGCGCCAGCCCCTTGCCTTCAACGTCAGGGCGGCGTCGCGGCCGATGCCGGACGAAGCGCCGGTGACGAGGATCGATCGGGCGTCCGTCATGCTGTTCCTTGCTGCTCGCGGTAGTCCGCCGCCTTCGGGTGGCCGGCGGACTATAGAGGGCGGGCCGGAGGAGCCAAGCGGCAGGATGGTCGCGTGCGGTTGTGGTTGACCGCTCGGGCGGAGATTTCTACTGTCGGTCGATAGCCCCACCGACATCGTGGTTTCCATGTCCCGCTGCGTCTTCCCCGTGTCTGCCCTGCCGGGGTCAAGCGCATGCTGATCCTCGGCCGGCTGGCCGAGATCGCCTTCATCGTGCTGCCGATCGCCGGACTGATCTTCGTCGGCTATCTCGCCGGCTGGACCAAGCATCTGGGCGACCGCGCCGCCGACGGCCTGTCGGAATATGTCTTCGGCATCGCCGTGCCGGTGCTGATCTTCAAGACGCTGTCGGAATCGAAGATGCCGGAGGGCGGCCAGCCCTGGGGCTACTGGATCGCCTATTTCACCGGCGCCTTCATCGTCTTCGGCATCGGCTTCCTGATCGCGCGGCGGGTGTTCGGCCGGGCGCATGTCGAAGCGGTGATGCAGGGCTTCGCCTCGGGCCAGTCCAATACCGTGTTCGTCGGCGTGCCGGTGATCCTCAACGCCTTCGGCAACGAGGGCGCGGTGCCGCTGTTCCTGCTGATCGCCATCCATCTGCCGGTGATGACGACGGCCGCGACCCTGTTCGCCGAAGGTTCGGAGTCCGGCATTTCGCGCGCCACGCTGACGCGGTTGCTGAAGGCGCTGGCGCGCAATCCGATCCTGTTCGGCATCTATGCCGGCGCCATCGGCCAGGTCGCCGGCATCCATGCCACGGGCCCGGCCGGCGAGGTGGTGCGGATGCTGGCCGCCTCCTCCGTTCCCTGCGCGCTGATCTCGATGGGGCTCGCGCTGCGGCGCTACGGCTTCGCCGGCGACATCCATGCCTCGCTGGTCATCAGCTTTTTGAAGTTGATCGTGCATCCGCTGATCGTGCTGGCGCTGGTTCAGGTCCTGCCGATGCCGCCGGTATGGGCCGGGGTCGCGGTCGTTTTCGCCGCCATGCCCTGCGGCGTGAACGCCTATCTGCTCGCCAACCACTACAAGGCCGGCGTCGCCAGTACGGCCAGCGCGGTCTCGCTGTCGACCCTGCTCAGCCTCTTCACGGTGACGATCTGGCTCTATGTGCTGGGCGTCGGCTGAAGCCCGACCCGTGCCCGGATATCGGCCGGCGTCATGCCTGCCTGGCGAAGCCGGCGGAGTCCGGTCGCCCCTTCCGATTTCGAAAGCTTCCGGCCGGCCGCGTCGCGGATCAGGCCGTGATGGCGGTAGCGCGGCTCCGGCAGGTCCAGCAGCGTCTGCAGCAGCCGGTGCACGCTGGTCGCGTGGAAGAGATCTTCGCCGCGCACGACATCGCTGATCCCCTGCAGCGCGTCGTCGACGACGACGGAGAGGTGATAGCTGGTCGGGATCTCCTTGCGCGCGATGACGACGTCGCCCCAGCGCGCGGGATCGGCCGAGATCGCGCCGGTCTCGCCATCCGGGCCACGACCGGTTTCCTGGAAGGCGAGGGGGCCTGCGTAGGCGAGTGCTGCGTCCATCTTCAGTCGCCAGGCATAGGGCATGCCGGAGGCAATCTTCGCCGACGCCGCCTCGGCCGGCAGATCCCGATCGAAGCCCGGATAGAGCGGCGCGCCATCGGGATCGCGCGGCCAGCCTGCATCCGCGGTCGCGGCGCGGATTTCGGCCCGGCTCAGGAAGCTCGGATAGACCAGATCCATCGCCTTCAGGCGATCCAGCGCCGCGGCATAGGCATCGAAATGCTCCGACTGCCGGCGCACCGGCTGTTCCCACGTCAGCCCGAGCCAAGCGAGATCCTCCAGGATCGACGCTTCGAATTCCGGCCGGCAGCGCGTCACGTCGATGTCTTCCATCCGGATCAGCAAGCGTCCGCCGGCCTCGCGCGCGAGATCGCCGTTGAGCAGCGCGGAGTAGGCGTGGCCGAGATGCAGTTCGCCATTGGGGCTCGGGGCGAAGCGGAAGGTGCGGGTCATGGCGGAAATGGGCGGGACGTCGTGCGGGATGGCGAAACAGGGCGGCAACTTGCTAGTATGCGGCAGATTCGTTCGCCTGCCTAACCGGGAATTTCCATGCTCGATGGTCCGCGCCTTGCTCCGCTTTCCGGCGGTCCCGCCAAAAAGCTCGTCGTCCTGCTGCATGGCGTCGGCGCCGACGGGCACGACCTGATCGATATCGGCAAGCATTGGGCGCCGTTGTTTCCCGACGCCTATTTCGTCGCGCCCGACGCGCCCGATCCGTCCGACTGGGGCATGGGGCGGCAGTGGTTCCGGCTTTCGGTGCGCGATGCGCATGAATATTGGCAGGGCGCTTCCGCCGCCGCGCCGAAGCTCGACGAATTTCTCGACGCCGAACTGGAGAGGCTCGGCCTCACCGACGCCGATCTGGCGCTGGTCGGTTTCAGCCAGGGCACGATGATGGCGCTGCAGGTCGGCCCGCGCCGGCCGCGCGAAATGGCCGGCATCGTTGCCTATTCCGGCCGCATCGCCGGCGTCGAGCGGCTGAAGGCCGAGACGAGGAGCCGGCCGCCGATCCTGCTGGTGCATGGCGCGCTGGACGAGGTCATCCCGGTCGCCGCCCTCCGAGAGACGGAAAAGGCGCTGCGCGATGCCGGTTTCGCGGTGGCTTCGATCGAGCGGCCCGCCCTGGGGCATAGCATCGACGAGGCCGGACTTGCCGCAGGGGCCGCCTTCCTGAAACGCATTTTTGCCACAGCCGACGTCTGATCGTCGCGCACGCAAACGTCAACGTTTCATTGGCTTCACAAGGATGACACAGAGCCTATAGACTATTTGGGCAATCTCGAGGTTCGGCACGTCTCAACAGAGGAAGCCCATGTCTTGACGATAGCCGTGTCACCCGGCGCCCACCCGGCCCTTGTGCTCAATGCCGACTACCGGCCTCTGAGCTATTACCCGCTCTCGCTCTGGTCGTGGCAGGATACGATCAAGGCGGTGTTCCTCGATCGCGTCAACATCGTCTCCGAATATGACATCGACATCCGCAGCCCTTCCTTCCGGATGCGGCTGCCCAGCGTCGTCTCGCTGAAGAGCTATGTGACGCCGACGCGCAATCCGGCCTTCACGCGCTTCAACGTTTTCCTGCGCGACCGCTTCCAGTGCCAGTATTGCAGCACGCGGGAGGACCTGACCTTCGACCACGTCATCCCGCGCGCCCATGGCGGCCAGACGACGTGGGAAAATGTCGTCGCCGCCTGCTCGCCCTGCAATCTGCGCAAGGGCAGCCTGACCTCGGCCGATGCGCGCATGTGGCCGCGGCAGAAGCCGTTCCAGCCCAGCGTCTCCGACCTGCATAACAATGGCCGCGCCTTCCCGCCCAACTATCTGCACGACAGCTGGCTCGATTATCTCTACTGGGATACGGAACTGGACCCGTAAGCCCACCCTTTCGCAGCCATTGTCCGAGTCTTGCCGCAACTGATCCGCATCTCCGATCCCGCTGACCCGCGCATCGCGCCCTATTGCGCCGTTCGCGAGCGCGACCTGGTCGGCCGCGACGATCACTTCATCGCCGAGGGCGAGGTGGTGCTGCAGACGCTGGTTCAGTCGGAGCGCCACCAGCCGGTCTCGCTGCTGCTCGATGAAAAACGCGTCGACGGCCTCTCCGCCATCACCGATCGCCTGGCGGACGAGGTGCCGGTATATGTCGCCAGCCAGGCGGTGCTCGACGGCATTGTCGGCTTCCATATCCATCGGGGCATTCTCGCGCTCGGCCACCGGGCGCCCGCGCCTGTCCCCGACTCGCTCTTGGCCGGCCTCGAGGGCAGGGCGCTCGTCGTCGTGCTGATGGGCATTTCCAACCACGACAATCTCGGCGGTATCTTTCGCAACGCCGCGGCCTTCGGCGCCGACGCGATCCTGCTCGATGCGCCATGCTGCGACCCGTTCTATCGCAAGGCGATCCGGGTCTCGGTCGGCAACACGCTGACCCTGCCGTATGCCAGGCTGGCGCCGGACGAGGATGTCGTGGCGCTGCTGGAGCGGCATGGCTTCACGGCGGTGTCGCTGAGCCCGAATGGCGAATATCGGCTGGCGGAGCTGAAGCGTCCGCCCCGCGTCGCGGCGCTGCTCGGCACCGAGGGGCCCGGCCTCGCCGCCGCCGTGCTCGCCCGCACGCGAACAGTGCGGATCCCGATGGCGCCGGGCGTCGATTCGCTCAACGTCGCGACGACGAGCGGCATCGTCCTGCACCAGCTGACGCAGGCGGCGGGCGACGACGAGTAGAGCGGGAAGTACCTTCACCTCTCCCTGAGGGAGAGGTGAAGGCGGTAGGTCTGCCTCAGGCCCGCCGCAGGCCGGCACGGAGCAGGGCGGCGGCGATGACGGCCGAGACGACGGCGTTCCAGCCGGCGAAGGACAGGCCGAGCACGCGCAGCGCCGCCTCGCCGCAGTTCACCACCTTGGTCTTGCCAATCTGCGCCAGCAGGTCGCCGGCATTGCCGGTGGTCGCGAGGCCGCCGCCGCAATCGGCCGGTCCGAGCCAGAACTTCCATTCGACGCCGGCGTGATACAGGGCGAGGCCGAGGCCGGCGAGGAAGATCAGGCCGGCGAGGACGAGCAGCGCGCGTGCGAACCCCTCGGATTTGCGGGCGAAAAGCAGCAGGATCGCGACCAGCAGGACGGGCAGGCCGAGATAATAGGGGATGCGCTGTTCGAGGCAGAGCTTGCAGGGCGCATAGCCGCCGAAGATCTGGAAGCCCCAGGCGCCGAGGATCGCCGCGAGGCCCAATCCGAAGCTGAGGATGGCAAGCGGCAGGCGGCGGGAAGAACTATCGGCCATTCAGGTCTCGCTTTGATCGATGCGGTCTGCTTCTAGCCCGGCGGGATCGAAACTGTCGACGTCCCGGTATTTCACAACCGCGTGGGGTGGGGATAGCGCCTCGTGCGCGAGGCCCCGACAATTGGGCATAGGCGCGAAAACGCCGTTGCTTCTGGCGCAAGCCTGACTATAGTCGCGCCGTCGCAGGCCACTGGCCAGCGCGTTGCGGGCGTGGTGGAACTGGTAGACGCGCCGGACTCAAAATCCGGTTCCGAAAGGAGTGTCGGTTCGATTCCGACCGCCCGCACCAATTTTCTGGAAATCTTGTAGTTAAATCAGCTACTTAGACGCAGATTTATTTTTCGAAGCCACCCGCCTGTCCACCCTTTGAGGGGCGTTAGACAGGCGCGGGCCTGTTGCATCGCGTCGCGCTACCGGCTTGCACGTCTGCCTCGGACGGCCGAAGGCAAATCGGAAATGATTTCCGTTTCGTCGCGCTCCAGATCCGCGCCGGCCTCCTGGTCCGGATCGCCGTCAATTGCGTCGAGCAGACCGATGGCCCGCTCTATCCAGAGCTCGAGTTGCTGGCGCCGATAGGCATGGATGACGGGGTGCGTCATTGCCGCCACCTATCGGGGCGCTTCGGCGGCGGCAGTCCTAGGGCGCGCTCTTCAGCGTCGAGCAGCTTGAAGGCGATCCGGAACAGTATCCGGAGGCAGAGCAGGCGAACGAGGCTCATTGCACCAGCCCCCTGCGGATTAGCTCGGCTTTGAGGGCGCGAGCGTCCGCCTTGCGGTCGTGGCGCCAGGCCCGCGCCAGCTTCAGCCTATCGGGGCTTAAGGCGTAGGGCTCGGACACGTCCAGGCTCGTGACAGTCGCATCCCGGCCGTCTTTCCAGCCGCCGACCATCAGAACGATGGCATGACCTTCGGCGAAGACTTCGTCGATGTGCGCCGCGGCGCGTTGCTGTGCCGTGCTCATAGCTTCACCGCCTTCCGCTCACGCTGGCCGCGGGTGTACGAATAGAACAACTCCCGCAGGCCGGTCGCACGTTCTAGGGCGCTGCTCATGATTTCCAGCCGGGCGTCGACTTGGCCGTTTGTTAGCTGGTAGTGCCGCAGATGGCCTTCTGTTTTCTCCGGCTCCATGAGCGTTGCGTCGAGCAGTTCGGACATGGCCATGACGGTGGCAATAGTACGATGGATGGCGTCTTCGACTTCGGTGAGTGTCGCGCTCATGCTGCCGCTCCCCGCCGTGCGCGGTGCAGAATGGCAAACGTCGCCGTGTTGAAGGTGTCGATGTCGTGGCCCAGGGCCAAGCTCAGGTCGCGCGCGATAATCGAGAATGCGGCTGCGCGGCTGAGGTCCGTTCGGCTTGCAGGGCACTCGATGTTCAGCAGGTTCTCGA
>Ga0182738_1006151_pt1 | contig 12564 bp, 9 predicted proteins | sample eDN5th30CBELigMG_FD_128876 | JGI IMG/M metagenome (GOLD analysis project Ga0182738, IMG submission 128876) | Enriched Miracle-Growth compost microbial communities from Emeryville, California, USA - eDNA 5th pass 30_C BE-Lig MG (version 2)... ...
TCGTTGTGCTACTCAACTCGCACACACGTTTCAGGTGAAGCGTGTTCAGTATCCAAGTTGCGATCACGCCGCATGAAAACCACGTTTCTTCGCGTTGTACCTGTACATCCTCGCTGGTTTAAGTAATAGTCACTGTCAGCATCTGCATCATAGGGTGTCCGCATCTCAAGGTACGGCAAAATTGCATGCACAGCCTCATCCCGATCGCTTTTCAACAGAGATAGTATTGAAATGCGATCCCATGCATCTTCACTCAGAATATATTTTCCGAGATTTTCCGGAGCGTGTTCTTTGAGATACTCGATTGCAGGGAGTTCATATGCGATTCGAGGTTTCTGGATGACGCTATACGCAGCGTCAAAATAGCTGGGAATATATACTGCATCGGGGTTTACTGGTGCGCCTAAAAATGTTTCAGGAGGGCGCTCCTTTTTCTCGTTTTCCTGAGCAAATACTGCTGTTGCCACTAGCGAGAAAAAAGCGATCGCAACGCTGTATCCGGAAAAGTGACTCTGGCACAAAATCGTGATATTTATCGAATTCATTGTGAGTCCCTTACTCGATCTCAATTCATAGCGTTTTGTGTCATTGATGACATTCGAAATAGCGGCGGTTGCCATGATGGCAAATTCATACTCTCCTGCCTGGGTGGGAGTTCCTGAGAGGCTTCCGTTTGTATTAGAGCAAGTTGCTCTAGCCTGGTCCCGCGCAGCGCGCGTTTCACTTGATGAAAGACTGCTCACCGCGTGACGGAACGCGGCCAATGCGGGATTAATGCGCTCTAAGGCCCAATCCAGGGGGAGTTCACCACTCACAATGCGGGTGTCTCTGGAAAATTCTCCCCGGGCGGCGCAGCGGTCAGAAATGGCTCTGTTTGCAAGCACCTCTGACAAATAGGGAAGTCATTCCCACGACCTCTCACCGGCTCCGCCGACCCAAAGGTTGCAAGCAACCTGGCCGCACACGGTATGCCCCTACTGCTGACGCGACATGAACAGGCCACCCGGCCCCGTTGCAAAAGCGGAGGAGGAGGGAGGTCAGCTCAGGTCGCGGAAGACGGTCCAGCCCAGATAAATGACGATCCCGCTGCAGAGGATGAAAATCACATCCATCACCTTGGTGTGCGGAGACCCTGAAAAGGGAATCCCCACCACCAGGTCCGCAATGGCTGCCACTGCCACCAGTCCCGCGACAGCCATCGATCCAATGACGACTCGTTTGGACGTGTCCTGCATGTTGTTCTCGGTCGAAGATGTCAATTCTGCGATGTGCGTGTGGAATGCAAGAAATCCCACAACAATTTCTCCAGGCCAGGAGTCTCCTGATCAACATCCGGAAACCCGGAATCCCCTGCGAGAAAAGTGGAAGTATAAACATCTTGGTATGGACGGGGCCAGCGCAACAGCTGCACTGTTCCCGCTTTCACCCTGTCCCCCCATTCTCAAATGATTCTCTCCCACTTTTGCTTCCACTCGACCGAGTTCCGGCATGACTCTTCACAAAACCCCGCCCCATCGAGATTTTGCGAGAAAAATTTCCATTTTGCAGCCATAACTCGAAAGGTCATCTCGATGAGAGCAAGTTGCTCTGGCCTGGGCCCGGGCAGCGCGCGTTTCGATTGATGAAAGACAACTCGCCGCGTGGCGGAACGCGGCCTATCCGGGATCAATGCGTTCCAGGCCAGGTCTCGGGACATGGGCAGGTTAATTTTCTGCTCACGATCGATCACTTTCTTAGAGTCTGTCCGGAAAGGTCAATTTGGGCTGCGATCGGCTCTTTTGCGTTCTGAACTTCGTCAGCCTGTATCGACGAATCCTGCGAATTCGCCTGCTTCGGCTTCCTTGTCAGAACACAAAACGCTCGATCTCGCCTGACAAAGCACCTTTCCGGACAGACTCTTATTCCACGTTCAGAATGATTTCCCGCATCTTTTCGATGGCAGCCTTCATTTCCACCACGCGGTGGGAAATCTCGGTATTATTGGCTTTGGAGCCAGTGGTATTGATTTCCCGAAACAACTCCTGGCCGAGGAATTCCAGTTTGCGACCATTGACTCCGTCCCCTTCCAACAATGATCGATACTGCAGCAGATGCGAACGCAGGCGCATCAGTTCCTCTGTAATATCGCATCGGTCGGCAAACAGGCTGACTTCACGAATCACATCGTGATCGTTGAGCGTCAGGGAGTTGGCTCCCAGCATTTCATTGACCCGATGTTTCAGGCGATCACGATAATCCTGGACAACGCTGGGAGCCTGCAGGGCAATCTGCTCTGCGTTTTCCTCAATCGTCAGGCACAGCGACCGGAGTTCGGACGCCATGACACTTCCCTCTTCGCGACGGAAGTTCTGCAGATTGATCATGGCCCCCTTCAGGACCTGTTCGATGAGCGGCCAGTCCTCTTCCTGAATCGTCCGTGCATCTTCATCACTCACAATGCCAGGCAGATTAAGCAGGGGGGTGAGGTCGGCGGGCGGCTGAGTCCCGAGGGCTTGAGCCAGATCTGTCATCTGGTGCCAATATTGCCGTGCGACGCTGCTATTGAGGCGATATGCCGTCAAATCACCCAGTTGACGGACTCTCAAATGAATCGTCAACGTTCCTCGCGAGACCATTTCGCGGACCAGCCGATCCACATTCGCTTCCAGTGCGAGAAATGGGTCGGGGCAACGCAGGGTGATTTTCAGGTGGCGGTTGTTGACGCTCCGCACCTCCGCCGTCACGCTCATGCGGTCGTTCTGGCCTGTTGCGTCCCCATGACCAGTCATGCTCAGTAGCACTGTCGACCTCAACTCTTATAGATTTGAATTGATCACTTCGAAGGAACCATCCCCCTATGGGCTGTCTCCGACAGATGACGGACGCAGCATTTCAGTGATTCCACCTTTGAGTGCGCGAACACAGCGTACGGAAGAAATCCGTTACTTCTCCGAACTGGTGCCGGCGGATTCAGGGGAATCAGCAGAACCTGTTTCTGGAGTTGCGGGGGTGACAGGTTGTTCTGAAGTCGGTTCTGTGGCCGGCTTCGCCTCTTCAACCGGCTTGGACTCTGTCGCAGGTTTCGTTTCTTCCGCAGCAGGTTTGCCAGCCTCGGGTTCCGCAGACTCAGCGGCAGGTTTCACTTCCGGAGCTGGTTCGGGAGCTGACAGTTTTTCAGTTTTGGGAGGAGCAGATTTTTCTTCAGCGGGCATCTCTGCGGCTGGTGTCTTGCTGTCAGACTTTCCGGTCGTAGATTGTTCCGCTGCCGGAGTCTCTGTAGTCGGGGTTTCTGGTTCTGGATTTTCTGTGGTGGGAACTTCCGGCAGGGCAGGGATCGTGGTCTCGGGGATGTCAACCTTGTTGTCATCTTTGGCCCCCGGAGCAGTTTCCGTTGTTTCCGTTGTGGATTCGTGGGCGAACTGCGAACGGGCAAACGAGCTGCTGGCGTGTCGCATCACACACCCGCTGATGCCTGCCAGTGCAATCCAGACGGCCGCCGTTCCCACTGTAATCCAAGTGAACATATCGCCAGCTTTCGTTCCGAAGGCACTTTGTCCGCCGGTGCCACCGAAAGCCCCCGCCAGTCCGCCCCCACGTCCCCGTTGCAGGAGAATGATCAACATGAGGAACAGGCCGATAAACAGCAATAAGATCTGGAGAATCAACGCAAACACAACTGATCCCTTTCACAAAGCTGGGCCGTCCTGACGCCAGCAGATATTCCGTTTCCTGCAACACCACGAAAGATGCCAAATTCGCATTTTGCCGGTGGACAGATTTGTTTTCTCTTGAATTATCTCTGAATTGCCTGAATTCCAGCTTCGATAATCGGAAGGAAATCGTCGGCTTTCAGGCTGGCTCCCCCCACGAGTGCTCCGTCCACATGCGGCTGGCCGAGCAGCGCGGCCGCATTTCCGGCTTTCACGCTTCCGCCATAGAGGATTCGCATGGCGTCTGCAACTTCCGGAGTGTAGCGATTCTTCAGCCATGTGCGAAGATGAGCATGAGCAGAATCGGCCTGTTCCGGGGAGGCGGTGAGCCCGGTGCCAATTGCCCAGACTGGTTCGTAGGCGATCACAACGTGCGACAACTGCTCTGCCGTCACGCCTTTCAGTCCACCCTCCATCTGGCGGTCCAGGACTGCCTCCGTCTGTTCTCCCTGTCGTTCTTCAAGGAGTTCACCGACACACAAAATGGGCTGAATCCCTTTGTTCAGTGCGGCCAGCACTTTACGGTTAATGATTTCGTCAGATTCTCCCAGCACATGTCGGCGTTCGCTGTGTCCCAGGATGACGGATTGACAACCGACATCCAGCAGCATGTCCAGCGAAACTTCTCCGGTGAACGCACCCGGAGCTTCGAAATATGCGTTTTGAGCCCCCACTGTCACGTGGCTGCCTTTTACGGCATCCAGCACTGGAATCAGATAAGGGAAGGGGGGACAGATCAGGACGTCCACTCGACCGGCAGCTTCCGTAGAGCCTGCAGCAATGGCTGCGGCCAGTGCCACTCCCTGTTCACGAGTGGTATTCATTTTCCAGTTGCCGGCCACCAGATAACGTCGCATGACAAGTCCTTGAATTCAACACACAAGCTCCCCGTGCCGGACCATTCAGGCAAGGCGGCCAGGGGGGCCAATCGCTCAATATTCAGAAACGGGAGCGGAATCGTAGCAGGCGAAACGGCAGCCTGCGAGTGTCAGAGTGCCTCCGTGGCCTCAGATTGGGGGAAGGGAGCGGGCAGGGCGGTGAGCTTTTGATTTTACATCGGGAGGGCAAGGCGCCTGCCAAGCTGCAAACCGGGGGAAAGCATGATCTTTCGCAGCTCAGCAGGACTTTGCTCTTCCGGAATCTCATTCAGTCTGCAATACCAGTCCGCAATAAAGGGTGAAAGCCCTGAGGCAGCAGACAAAGAGTATTGCCGATGCGATTGGTTATGAACTTTTGGGATGATGCAGAGTTTCCCGGTTTCGGCGGATCTGGGTGATCAATGTTGTCTGAAATTGCTGCAGTTGCTGCAATCCATCCAGGTCTCGTTTGATGGCGACCAGTGAAGCGCCGTCGGTGGCGCCAGCTTCCTGAGAAGCTGGAATCTGGGGCTGTTGATCAGACGCTTTCGGACGCGATCGTTTTTGAGCCATGATGCTTCGGTTTTCGTAAAAGTACGTTGTCTGGGTTAAAGGAATTATCTGAGTTAAAGGAACGGTCCAGAAACAACCTTCCGGTTTCTCGCCAGCTTTGGTTCTGAATTCCGCGTGGCAGTTTTTCGCCCATATGGGATGAACGCACTGTCGTCGACAACAGGTTGTGCTGCAAAAACGTCGCGTATTAGAGCAAGTTGCTCTGGCCTGGGCCCGCACAGCTCGCGTTTCATTCGATGAAAGACTGCTCGCCGCGTGGCGGAACGCGGCCAATGCGGGAGTCATGCGCTCTAACAGGCAAAAACGCGTATTTTGTAGGGACATCAAGGACCAATCTGTGTTTCCGTTACGAAAACGTGGCAAATCGGTATGATCCCTTCTCAAAACTGAAAGTTTGTGGGTGTCTCCGTCTTCCGGGCCTTTCAGACGGCTGAGTGGATCTCCCTGTTTGTGTTGAATACAGCATGAAATCTACCCAACTGGGTAAATCTGGTCAAGGCTCAATTCCTCATCCGTTCTCCGAGCGATTGGCGGAAATTCGTCGCCTGCGATATGGGGAAAGAGGTCGATCGAGTTTTGCGCGGGACCTTGGAATTCCGGTCACCAGCTACATTCACTATGAAACAGATCGTGTTCCTCCCGCCGAATTGCTGGTGGCTGCGGCCAGTTTGACGGAAACGCGGCTGGAATGGCTGTTGTGCGGGACCGGGAACCGCAACGAGATCGCCCCGGGAGCGATTTCATCGCATGCTCAACAAGTCGCGGATGACCTGCTGCAACTGCTGGCCTCCGCGCCGCAACTCATTCCCTCGGCGGAAGAGTTTGTTCAGCTACTGGCTCGCATGGAAGAAAACACCAGTCTCACATCCATGAAACGCTGGGGTGGAAAGACGTTCGACTCTCTGATTCCGGTGATTGGAAGTACCGCTGCCGGCCTGGCCCGCTTCTGGCATGAACTCGATACACAATCGGGCGGACCGGACGCGGACGCCCGACTGGAGCAGATGCTGGATCAACATTCCCGGCAGACAGCGCATTCATCCGGCAAAGCCATCTCTGCGGCCCCGCAGGAAACCGAAACTGTTTCGCTGGTCCAATTCTCCGAACCGACAGAGCAGGGGATTCTCGAATTTCTCGATGCAGCGGGTCTGAAAACGCGATACCCCGGCGCTGTTGCCTGGCGAATCGACGGTGAGAGCATGTCGCCCCGTTATCGGGACGGCGATTTCGTGATCACCAGTCCGAATTATCCCGCTGTGGAAATGCAGCCTTGTGTGGCCCGTCAACAAGGTCAAATCGGGGTGAATTGCAAACTCTTCCAGACAGACAGCGAAGACATTCTGCTGATCCCCATTTCGGAATCGAGCCGCGTTCAGAAGTTTCCCCGCCGGGACCTGCTCTGGGCCTGGAGGGTCCTGGCTTCCGTCCGACTGCATTGAGTTAGGGGTTAGGATCTAGGATTTAGCTAACACCTAACACCTGACACCTCGATCTCAGGCATCGGCGCCGCAGCACTTCTTGAACTTCTTGCCGCTGCCGCAAGGGCAGGGATCATTACGGCCCACTTTCTGATCGAAATTACGAATGGGGTCGATCGCCTTTTGTTCCTGACCTGATTCCGTCGTACCGGATTCGCCCGGGCCGCTGGTCTGATATTCCTCGACAGCTGTTCGTGCATGAGAATGCTGCTCGGTGGCGTTCGCCCAGAGCGATTCCAGAAACTGCGGTGAACTTTCAGCCTCCAGGCGAAAGACGGCAGAAGTGGATTGTTCAGCAATGCGATCCCACATCTGCTCAAACGCTTTCATCCCCTCTCGTTTGTATTCCACTTTCGGGTCCTGCTGAGCATAACCGACCAGACCGATTCCGGAACGCAAATGGTCCATGTAGTAGAGATGCTCTTTCCAGGAATGATCCAGCATTTCCAGGAGCAGATAGCGTTCTGCCTGTCCGAGTTCCGGACGATACACGTCGTCAATCTTTTGCAGGCAATATCGCTGGGCCTGCTGATTGCCCAGGTTTTCCAGTTCTTTCGGCTCAATACGAATGCGAAACTTGTCCCGCAGAATATTTGTAAATTTCGTCAAAGAGCCGTTTCGATGAACTCCGGCCCCGTTGGATTCGCTTGACGGGAAGGCTTCCTGCAGGGCGGGCTGAAGTTCTTCGAAGGCTTCCGTCCTGGGGTACGCAGCCCGGCTGCGGTCGAACAGGAGATCAGCCACCTGAGTCCGTTCTTTTTCCTTCAGATCGTCTTCGGTGAGATGAGTCTGGAAGCGGCTGTTGGCCCATTGAATCAGCCCTTGACGATCGGATTGCTGACCGTTCAGGTATCTGTTCATCCCCACAATCACAGGGAAACGAACTTCCCGTTCATGGTATTTTTCGCGAACACGAGCCTGTATTTCCGGAATGGCATTAGAAGCAGCATCCAGCTTCGCAATTTCTTCCGGAGCGATGACCACCCCGAAGTGGTGTCGCAACCAGCCGGCCAGATGCTGGTAGGGGAAATCTTCCGCCAGGAAAATCTCCAGTGGTGAAAAATCAATTCGGGCGATGGCTTCATGAGCCCGCTGATTCAGATAACGGGCCACTTCATCCCGGTCCAATTCTCCTTCCGGAAGGTTTCCGCGAGCGATCTTCCGGAGCTCTCGATCGTTGATATTCAGACCGAAATGATGGTTGGCCCAGTTCGCGAGCGTCTGCCAGTTCCATTCCCGCTGATCCACATCTCGAGAGAGTGTTTCGTCCAGCTGATCTCCAATGGCTCCTTCCGCCTGCCGCTCAGCTTCCCGGGAGAGATAGTCGACAGCCTGTGCCTGATCCATATCGCGCACGTCGTGCCAGTCCACCACCAGTCCCATGGTGGTGGACGCGAAGTTCGCCACCGTTTCCCAGCGATACTGGGGCTGAAGGAACTGTGCCGCCCATTTTTCGACTTGCTTATCAAGCATGCCCATCAGCAGTTCACGGCAATTTTCGCCGTCGAGAATCCGCTGTCGATAGCTGTAAACTTCTTTCCGCTGAAAGTCCATGACTTCATCGTATTCCAGCAGGTTTTTGCGGGATTCGAAGTGTCGTTCTTCCACCCGTTTCTGGGCTTTTTCGATCTGCCGGGAGACCATCGGATGTTCGATCGATTCCCCTTCCTTCATCCCCAGCCAGGTGAGCATGGCTTTGACTTTGTCACCGGCAAAAATCCGCATCAGGTCATCTTCCAGCGACAGGAAAAACCGGCTGGAACCGGGGTCTCCCTGACGACCGGACCGACCTCGCAGCTGCAGGTCGATCCGGCGCGAATCATGACGTTCTGTCCCGATCACATGCAGGCCGCCGAGTTCAGCAACCTTGCGACCGTCCACTTTCATGCCCTCTTTCTGGGCGATGTCGTCCGCCAGTTCATCCCATTCCCGTTTAGGAACGTCCAGGCGGGATGCGTACTTGTTTTTCAGGATCTCCCAGGCGAGATGTTCGGCATTTCCCCCCAGAATAATGTCGGTTCCGCGACCCGCCATGTTGGTGGCGATGGTGACGGCGTTCAATCGACCGGCCTGGGCGACGAACTCCGCTTCCCGTTCATGATATTTGGCATTGAGAACGCTGTGCTTGACTCCCCGTTTTTCCAGCAGAGCGGAGAGGCGCTCGCTTTTCTCGATGGAAACAGTTCCCACGAGGATGGGCCGGCCGGTCTTGTGGACTTCGGCAATTTCATCCACCACCGCTTTCCATTTCTCCGGTTCGGAACGATAGATGACGTCGTGGTAGTTAATGCGTTTCATGGGCCGGTTGGTGGGGACAGCCACCACATCCAGACCGTAAATCTTGAAGAACTCGTTTGCTTCGGTCATGGCTGTCCCGGTCATCCCGCACAGCTTTTTGTAGAGCTTGAAGTAATTCTGCAGGGTGATTGTCGCCAGTGTCTGCGAGACCTCTTTGACGCGTACTCCTTCTTTGGATTCAACCGCCTGATGCAGTCCATCGCTCCACTGCCGGCCATGCATTTTGCGACCGGTATGCTCGTCCACGATCACGACTTCGCCGTTTTCAACCACGTAATTCACATCCCGTTTATAGAGATGATGGGCTTTCAGGGCGTTGTCGAGCAAATGCGGCCATTCCATGTTGCCGGCGGAATAAAAACTTTCCACTCCCGCCAGACGTTCGGCCTTGCGAACCCCTTCATCGGTCAGGTGAGTGGTATGCTCTTTTTCCTTGACCTCGAAATCGACATCTCTGACCAGTTGCCGGGCAATCCGGTCTGCCCGGGGATACTTGGTGACGTCATCGTGTGCCGGACCGGAGATGATGAGCGGGGTGCGGGCCTCGTCGATAAGAATATTGTCGATTTCGTCGACGATGGCATAATCCAGCGGCCCCTGCACCTGCAGATCCGCGGTCGGTTTCATGTTGTCGCGAAGGTAATCGAAACCAAACTCGTTATTGGTCCCATAGGTGATGTCGGCAGCGTATTCCTTCTGCCGTTCATGTGGTCGCATGGGGGATTGAATGGCCCCCATGGTCAGTCCCAGCCCCATGTGCAGCGGTCCGACCCATTCCATGTCGCGTTTCGCCAGATAGTCGTTGACGGTGACGACGTGGACTTTGCCTTTCAGGGCATTCAGGTAGGCGGGCAGGGAAGCGACCAGGGTTTTCCCTTCCCCCGTCACCATTTCGGCGATCTTGCCCTGATTCAGAATGTATCCCCCCACCATCTGGACGTCATAATGCCGCATTTGCAGATAACGGACACTTGATTCCCGTACGGCTGCAAAGGCTTCCGGGATCACCTGTTCCAGCGTCTGGCCGTCGGCCAGTTTCTGCTTGAGCTTGCCTGTGACACTCTTCAGTTCACCCTCAGTCAGCTTTTGCATGTCTGGTTCAAGCTGATTGATGCGGTCCAGCACGCTGCCCGGGATGACACGGCTGTTACCATCCCGTTCACGGACGAACCCGATGTTGCGAATCGCTCGATCGTTAGAAGAACCGAACAGCTTGCGGATCACCCGTTCCAGGTAGACGGTGCAAGAGCTGAAGAAATCGCCGAGTTGATCAAAGAAATCCATGTCTTCTGTCCAGACGTTCCGAGAGGAACCATCGACGAAACACCTTCAGCCATGCTGATGCGCCACTCCGTCGACAATCACCTTCCTTAATAAGTGTATGTTGCCTGTATTAGAGCAAATTGCTCCCGCCTGTGCCCCTGCAGCATACCTGGGCAGCTGAAAGCAAAAAGGGCAATGATCTTGTCAACCCTGAAAACTCTTGGCAGTTATATTGTAAATCCGTAAACGAAAATATGTTATGACACAATGCACCTGAAGCCAGGCTGTCAGGCACACTCCTGCCCGATCACTTCTTTCAATCATCTCCCCATCTCGCCGAATTCTTGATCGAGACAGGATCCAGTGCCTCGTCTACTCTAAAAATTGGGGTTCGTCTAAACGCAAAGTCCGACAACGAAGGATGTTTCGTGATGACGCATCCCGTAACCAAGCCCTGGCAGGGCACTAGAAGTACACGTTGTCCGCGCAAATTTCTACGCAACCGGCAGTGTCGTCATAAATTGTCCTCTTGGAAAAGTTTATTTTGATTGAAAGTATCGGTCAATACGCCTCTCGAGTGGAGTTTCTGGTTGCCCGGCCAGAATCCGGAGCCAGGAGCCCGCAATGCTTCCTTTGCGATTTAAAGCGAATCAGCCTGTTTTTTTTCAGAAGATCTTAAAAATTCAGAACTTAGGCCTAACCAGTTGAACGGTCAGCGCTCTACGTCGCGAGAAAGGGGCAGGAAAGTCGATGACAAATCAAAGTTGCCTGTTGAAGAACGAAGAACAGAAAATAACGAAGAAATAACGCTCAAATGCGGAAAAAACCTAAATTCTCCGGTCGTCAGTCTCACCTGAATTTTTTATTTTTCATAAAGTTGCAAGCTCAAAAAAGGTGAATCGCCTTTGACAATCATTCGGGTACGCTGTAATCTGATATCTATTGTCCTTCATCCGTCATTTCGATTTTCTCCACACACTTCCTGTTGAATCGTTGAGGAATCCCTTCTTCAAGATAATCAAACTTTGAGTCCCCAAATTTCTTTGCGGGACCGTGTTGCCGGATATTTCAGGCAGACTTGTCAGGTTCGCATTGATGCGTTGTCTGAGATTTGCCTGTGGTCCGGTAAATGGAGTTCATGTCGATGCGCCACGCTGAACTGAAGGTCATTTCAGGGAAACAGGCGGGAAGCCTGATCCCTCTTCCTGCGGGAAAGTTTTTAATTGGACGGGAAGAGGACTGCCATTTACGGCCCAACAGCGACATGGTGAGCCGCCATCACTGTGTCTTCACTGTGGATGACTATACAGTCCGGTTGCGAGACCTCGGCAGCACCAATGGAACTCTCGTTAATGGAGAGCGTATCCGGACAGGCGTGATGCTCAATCCCGGTGATGTGATCAGCATTGGCAAGATTGAATTCGAAATCCTCATTCGCAGTCCTTCTCTCGACACCGCTTCCGAGTTGCAGCTGGAAACCGATACCAGAGTCGGCAATCCCGCCATTGCTCCTCCTGTGGAAACACCTCCTCCTCCCATCGTCGTCGACATGGACTCTTCCTACCAGATTCCGGTGGGCTCCGAAACGATGATGGAACTGCCTGTGACCCCTCAAGCAGAGCAGGGGGGACAACCTTCCGTGGAGGACACGCAGTTCGCCAACCCCATGCAGCAGATGCAGATGCAACCCGCACTCGGCTATCCACAAATGGGCTATCCGCAAATGATGCCCCCTTACGGATACCCTGGATATCCCGGCATGTATCCGCAGCAGATGGGTTATCCCATGCCCGGTGCTTATCCTCCGCAAATGCAGATGCCCATGCCGGCTCCCGCCCCAGCTCCGGCGGCACCTGAAGTGGCTCCTCCACCAGCATCCGCGAGCCACTTTCCGGACCAGCTGGCCATTAAACTCCCCGATCCAGAAGACACAGGGGTCAAACCGCCCGCCCCCAAACCAGCCGCCCCAGCTGGTGGAGATCAGAAAACCGCAGAAGCCAAGTCCAAAGAAGAAGCCCCCAAGATGGCCGACGACATCATCCAGCAGTACCTGAAACGACGCCCCACCACCGGCGGAAAGAAATAGTGCCTATCGTTTTTGGGCTGGGAAGGCATACAGGGCATGAACCGGGGCGGTGACTTTATGCACCGCAACAGCTTTGTCGCCGAATGTCGACGAGGTGGAGTGGAACATCCTTCAGGCCCCGGCGGCTCCTACAAGTAGGGCGGCTAGAGCGCCTCACTTCCGCATGGGCCGCGTCCCGCCACGCGGCGAGTTGCATTTCATCAATCGAAACGCGCGCTGCGCGGGCCCAGGCCAGAGCAATTTGCTCTAAGAAAACCCCTCCAACCAAATTCCGATGAGTTGCTTGTAGCAAACGAACTTTCATGACGTCACCTGGTCAA
>Ga0182738_1006152_pt1 | contig 12563 bp, 5 predicted proteins | sample eDN5th30CBELigMG_FD_128876 | JGI IMG/M metagenome (GOLD analysis project Ga0182738, IMG submission 128876) | Enriched Miracle-Growth compost microbial communities from Emeryville, California, USA - eDNA 5th pass 30_C BE-Lig MG (version 2)... ...
ATCCTTCGGCTTCCACAGGCTATGAAAAACTTTCTTCTGGTCCAAATTACCTCTGCAAGTTGGGAATTAATTAATTTTTTTTTTCAATCTTTTTTTTTTTGAAAAAAATCATTAGAATAAAATAGGACTCTGGAAGTCCAATTTAAGTTCATATGATTCAAAAAAGAAAATCTCTTGAAGAAGAAATAAGCAAAAAATGAACAAGAGAAGGAATTTAATAAAAATGATAAGATAAAATTTTTTGAGGAGTTCAAATTATTTTATTCATGAAACATGTTTTTAGACAATCACGAAGAAAAAAATTTGCAGGGTCAATAAAAATTTTCTCAGACCGAAATATAAGTGAATTCTGAATGAGAAAGGTTTCTAAGAAATATTTATTTCTTGAAAAATTACGAGGGAGAAATTCCAGTCTGAGTAAGTTGAAAATTCATAAATAAAAGGCTAGTTTATTTCATCAAAAAATTCCAAAACTAATTTCTTCTCAGGCTTAGAAAAGGCTTTCTTGAGTTGAGTTTTGTTAAACTGACTGATAGTTACTTCCATAAATTGATATATGTAATTTTTCTTAATCGATTAGATAGTTAGAAAATATATTTAAGTATATGAAGAGATCCTTCTCTGTCTTTTTCCAAAGACAAAAAAATTAGATCTAATTATTATTAAACCCAAATATATATTTAGATAGCATGATTAGTAATAATTTGCAATTGCTCTTGAGCAGTTTGAATCTTCATGTTCATGTGGCTCAAGTTGGTGTAAATCTTGCAGTCGTTTTCATAGGTGATTTGACTGGTGTATTTACCCCAAACCTTATCGCCATACATGATCAAATCATCAGCAGTAGAGAGCATAGTAAAGACGTAGTCACCTTCCTTAACTTCGTTCTTAAGGAGGTCATCCAAATAAGTAGAGAGTTGGATGGGGCCGGGGGCGATACCAGGGTAAAAACCGTTGGATTTACCGCAGGTAGGAAGACTGAAAGCGAGGTAGCAAGAGACCAAACCGAGGTTAGCGCCAGAAATACCCAAGAAAGTATCAACCTTGGGGGCGAAAGAGTCACCGAGTTGGTAGGTGGTGCCGCTATCTTGCATGCTTCCACCTCTGATGACTTTTCTGGCAAGAGTGACACCCATGGAGTGAGCAATAACGTCGATTTTCTTGGCCTTGGTGTACTTGAGAACAGCTTCAGTGAAGTTTCTCAAATAGGAAACATACTCGTAAGAGTGAGTTTGTTGAGAAGCGAGCATTTGGTTGGCGGGACCCCAAGTAGTGATGTAGAGTTCACTGGTCTTGTAACCTTGGGACAAGAAGTAGGAGATGGAGTCAGTAAAACCGTTGAATTGGTCACCTTCAACACCGACGGCGTGATCACTGTTACCGTGGAAGAAAATAACAGGTTCCTTGGAAACTTTGTCCTTATCGTCAGTTTTGCCTCCGTAGCTGCCACCAGAGATGTCAGCTCTGTCAAAGTTGAAGCTTCCGTAGCCATTATCTTGGAGCCATTGCTTGAAGTGGGGAGTAATGGATTGGGCGAGTTGAGCGCTAGAGGTGATAGCGAGGAAGGCGAAGGTGAAGGCAAGAGCGAGGAAGAGGGATTTCATCGAGAAATTAAATTAATTTTTATAGTAATAAAAAATTTTAAGGTGTTTGAGATGTTTGGTATTAGGATTTTAATTAGATTAATTTTTTTGTTTCAAGATTTGAACAAATTTTTAAATTAAAGATCCGCGTGTGTGTGTTTGAAATACAGATTTTTATTTTTTGTACGTGAAAAAGTATTCAAATTTGGTGACAAATTGACAGTTTTATAAATTTAAATTTCAATTTCAATTCACACCAAATAAATTTTGTAAACTTTTTACAAACTTTCAATACTTTATCGATCCAAAACGTATATAACACATAAACTTGTCTCTCAAAAACTATATTCAAAGCCTTTCTTCAAGAAAAAATACTTCAAATAACTGGGTTCTAAAGATTAATCAACTTGTAGATTTAAATATTTTATAAGGTCTTTCGAATGATTTACCAAACATTTTTTCTCATAGTGCGCAGTCTCAAAATTTGATGACCTAATTAACTTCTATTCCTTTCCCTTACTACTAATTTTAAATCTTCCCGCAACTTCAATCTATTAATTTGAACCCTAAATCATATCAAATCTCTTCTCTTTTAAGCCTCTCCTCTCTCTTTCATTGAACTTCACTTGACGGTGAAAATCCCAATACACCTCCATTTACACATTCTTCAGAGATTAGTTCTTTTCTTTTAGCCCATTTAGATCAAATCCAACATGTAATCTGGCTTATATAAATTTTAAGGGACCAATATATAATCTAGATTTTCGTATTTGTACTTGAATTTTTTTGAATACAATTTTGGCCTTTATCTTTGAAAGATCTAAAAGGTCTGAAAGATATTATTCTTCAACCAAATCATAAGCTCTTTAAGTTCCTTCTTGTTTTTTTTCTTTCTAAACAAGGAAAATTACCTGAAATATAGATCCAAATATTTTTCCCTCGCGACTGCCTTTATTTTCTCTCAGACAAAATATCTCTTCTCTTATCCACCTAAAGAAACTTTTTAGCTCTTTATTTTGGCTCATAAGTGAGAAAAGACACCTTTGAAGCCTATATAACCCTTTTTATAGCTTTTTCTTTAGTTTAAATAAAATCCCCCTTTTTAATATCTGGTTGATCTCTCTCTCTCCTTTAGCTCTGAGTTTACCTCAACGTTTTATCTCAACTTTGACTTTTTTTAAACATTGAAAAAAGAAGAGTTCAACAGACTGGATCAGCGGGTCAAGTTGCCAGGATTTTTGAAGGATACTCTCCGGGAGCTGATGTGGAAGATAATTAAATAAAAAAAATAACGTAATGAGAAATCTAATGAGTCCATTCAATTGATTCAATTTCTTGTCCAAAATACAAGAGATATCTGAACGTGATTGCTCCGCAAAATTTTCCCAGAAGATTATTGTTGAATCAATCTATTGCCATATCTTTCATATCTTCTCCATTTTCTACTTCTTATTAGACTCCAAAGACCGTTCCCATTGTTTATCTCCTCATTATATCTAATAATTTAATTCCCAAATAATAGAAAGTTTCCTGGTCTTTTTAGAATGAATTTGGAGCTTTTGGCTCCTTTTGAGCCTTAGAACAAAATAAGGAAGGAAAGACAATTGATGGATAGAGAAGGAAAGAAAAGCTTAATTTCGTATTTTTCGGCTTTTTTTTGGTTTTTTAGAAAATTCAAAAAAAAAACTGGGGTCAATTTTGTTGGCAGAATAAAAGAAAGAAATTTAAAATTAGTTTTGCAACGTAAAAACAAAAAAACTGGGAAAAAGAAGAAACTGAAAAAGCGAGAAAACAAAATTTTTTTTGTTCCGTCATACCTTAACATTGATAACTCATTTGTTAATTTCAAATTAAAAAATTTTTCACCTCTAAAAATTCACTCTCGGATTGATCTCAGAATTTTAAAACAACACTCCTTTAATTAAATTTTCCTTTTTTCGCACCGTAATCCTTTAAATCACAATTAAAAATATTTAACTATATATCTCATTTCAACCAAATGGATCTCAAAAACTCATGAAGTAAACCAAAAATCTGTCATTGTTTTGGGATAAACACCCTTTTTCCTTTGAGCCACCGTGATAGAAAACCCTTCTTCTGGCTAAAAACTAGGATTTTCCCAATAGATAGTGATGCCTTTAGTCTTTTTTAGACTTCCTTTAATAGGAATAAATGGGTCATTTAATGATTTATTTCGGGCGAATAGGCTTTTCCGAGTCTGAAATCTTATTGGAATCGAGGAACAAGGGCTCTTTTGAGGTAGCTGAAACGGAAATGTGATCGCCTGGTCTCAGATTAAGGTCTAGAAAGTAGATATAGATTAGATATTAGTAAGAGACTGATAATAAGAAATTAAGATAAATTGAAAGAATAAATAATATAACTCAAAAAACTAGATAAAAAATCCCACGTTACAGAGTAAAAAAGGTGAAAGATTAGAAGAGGCAGCGTCTGAACCAACTCTCAACAACAAAGAGAGGGTTCTCATGGCTCACATTGAAAAATAAAGCAAACTTTTTCTGTATGTTAAAATTTAAATTTCAAAAGAAGAACAGCAATTAAAATTTAAGGCATCTCAAATCCCCGCTCGGAAGTTTCCTTCACGGAAAGCGTTGGAACCAGCTCCTCTAGCCTGGAAGCTATTTAGTATAGTAAACATTATAGATTTTGCCAACAAATATGACATGTCTTGTTATAATAAAAAAAGGGCGGTTTTGATACTCTGGACAAAAAAATCCCTCAGAAAATTAAAAAAAAATATCCATAAAAATTAATTAAATTTAGCGCACACAACCAAACAAACAGCTATAAATACTAAAATTTTCAGACTCATTTATAAAGATTTATTAAAGAAGCTTAAAATAAGATCTCACATGAAATCTCTCTACTTAACTCTTATCTTTGCCTTCCTCGCTGTTCACGCCACCGCTGAACTCGTCCAATCCATCACCCCTCACTTCAAGCAATGGCTTCAAGACAACGGCTACGGAAGCTTCAGCTTCGACAGAGCTGACATTGCTGGTGGCAGCTACGGTGGTAAATCCGATGACAAAGACAAAATTGAAAGAGAACCCGTTATTTTCTTCCACGGTAACAGTGACCACGCTGTTGGCAATGAAGGTGAACAATTCAACGGTTTTACTGACTCCATCTCCTACTTCTTGTCCCAAGGTTACAAGACCAGTGAACTCTACATCACTACTTGGGGTCCCGCCAACCAACAACTTGCCTCCCAACAAACTCACTCTTATGAATATGTTAACTATTTGAGAAACTTCACTGAAGCTGTCCTCAAGTACACCAAGGCTAAGAAGATCAACGTTATTGCCCACTCTATGGGTGTCACCCTCGCCAGAAAGGTCATCAGAGGTGGCAGCATGCAAGATAACGGTGAAACTTACCAACTCGGTGAATCTTTTGCCCCTAAGGTTGATACCTTCTTGGCTATTGCTGGCGCCAATCTCGGTTTGGTTGTCTGCAAGTTCAGCTTTGTCCTTCCCACCTGCGGTAAATCCAATGGTTTCTATCCCGGTACCGCTGCTGGCCCCGTTGGTCTCTCTACTTACTTGAATGACCTCCTCCAAAACCAAGAAAAGGAAGGCGATTATGTCTTCACTATGCTTTCTACTGCTGATGACTTGATCCTTTATGGTGATAAGGTTTACGGCAAGTACACTAGTCAAATTGATTACGAAAACGACTCCAAGATCTATACCAATTTGGGACATATGGCTATGAAGAGTCAAACTGCAGCTGAACAATATCAAGTTATTACTAAGCACGCTTTTTCACAACGCGCTACTGCTTTCCTCTCTGAAAGTTTTTAAAGAGTAAAAGTAACGTGTGTGTCTGTGTCTGATTGCTTTGAATATATACTAAATATATAATGAGCTCATATATAAAAATGATTAAACTTTCATATAATGTTTAATCAACTTATTATCTAATAAAATTTTGAAACAAACCTAAACGAAAATACTTTTCCAAAAAAAATTCTCTTTGGAGAAAATTCCTTCCTCTTTTTTCTTTATTAAATTTGTAGAGGACACCGGGAAAAAAATCGCATCAAAATGATTTTTTTTTTTTTGATCTCTGTCAAAGCTCAATAAAATTTGTCATCCATGAATAAAAAAATTCTTGCAGAATTATTTTACTTGACGAGAATAAAAAATGAATGGACTAAATTTGCGAAAGAAAACTTTTGCCAGAAGATTCTGTTTCCTGTTTTTATGAAGGAACGAAAGCAGAAAAATTCTCATTCAGTGATTGAAAAAAAATAAATCCAATTTTTTAGGGAATAAGTTCTTCAGGAAAAGCTCCCAAATTTTTTTCAGAAAACAATCGCTGAACAAGCTGCCAAGCCAAATTTTTAAGGAAGATTTTTTTTTGGAAGTCTCCTCAGATATATCAATTTGTTATGGCTTTGAAAATTTCTTTCTGTGGAAAATTAAAAATGAGAAAAAAATATGAGTTTTTCCCTCCCTTTATTTCCTGAAATTTTCTTCAACAAAAAATTTTTGAACAGAGAAAATTTTTGAGACTTGCAATCAATTCGAAAAAAAATGACAAAAAAATATTCGACTTGAAAATCAGTTTATTTTTGATTCCTGAATCTGAGCGTAAGTTTTTCCCTAAATTTAGGGAGAAAAAAATTGCTTAAATGATATGATTAAGACTGAATGTAAAAACCAAAGAGTTTAGGATAAAAAAATTGTTGGAGGGTAATTAATATTTTTTTAGTATAATTTATCAATATAAAACAAATTGTTTGTTAACCATACTGTTCCAATTTTTATTGAAAATACTCAATATACTATTTTCAAAATATCTTACAAACGAATAATGTATCGCAATCTGATAATATAAATTTTATAAACACAATCTCTGTATTTGATTTTATTTTATAAAATTTCTTATTACTGTTCGAGCCAAGTTAAATACTCAACCTTTTTCCACTTCAGTCAAATATACAGCAACAACAATACTCACAAAATCATCTCCATTGTCTATTGATTTTTCTTTTCAGAGTGATGAGCTCTCATACTGGGTTTTCTTAACCCTAATTCCATTCCGTGTTTTTCGAAATACGCATTTTTGGCAATCTCAAAAATCTGCTTTGATGAAATCGGTCCGGTATTTTGGACCATCACTGAGAAATGGCCTTCTTGATTTGTAAACTCTTCATCACCAATATTCTTCACCAACAACTTGTACGGCTCATCAAATTGCACTTTCCTTCCTTTACTCAACACCAAAACCTTATCATAATTAGCAATAGTCGTCAATCTGTGAGCAATGGTAAATCTTGTTGCATCAGCAAATCTTTGGTCAATCTTCTCTTGCAAGAAATTATCAGTATCGTGATCCATATTAGCCGTCGCCTCATCCATGATCAACACAGGAGCTGGCTTAAGGACAACTCTAGCCAAGCAAACCAATTGTTTCTGACCCACAGAGAAGATCGAAGAGCCTCCATTAATCTTTGTATTCAGCCCATCACTTTGCCTCGCAATATGTTCTTTCAGCCTTACATCCTCAAGAACTTCCCAAATCTCATCATCAGTGCTCAACCCAAGAGGATCAATATTCGTTCTAATTGTCTCAGAGAAGATATATGGGGTCTGAGGAATCATCGCAATACTACTTCTGAGCAACTTAAGGCCCACAGTTTGCGTATTTACATCGTCAACGTTAATGTAACTATCTTTGGAGCCCTTCTCTTTACGATCAATTTCTCTCATTCTGTAAAGCATCTGGACAATAGAAGACTTTCCTGCTCCTGTTCTTCCTACACAGCCAACCTTTTCGCCAGGTTGTACTTCAAGATCCAAATCTTTAAGAACAAAGTCTCCATCAGGTCTATACTTCATATAAACCTTGCTCATCTCAAACTTTCCTTTATCGGGCCAGCCTTGCTCTCTCTTCTCGTCATCTCCTGGAAGTTCCTGAGGAGGCTCTGAAGGGATATTGCAAAATTCTTGCACTCTTGCCACAGAAGCCATTGAGATATTCAGAGTACTGAACTGTCTCAAACCGTATTGCAATAAACCAGTGATACCGAGAAGCAAAGCAAGAGAGAAGGCAGAAAGATAGGCTTGGGTTGATCCGGAATCGCTCTTTGCTGTGGAGATAAAGATACAGCCGATAACAGCAATAGTATACGCCATATCAGAGTAGAAACCTCCGATTCTTGAAGACAAAACAAAAGCGAAATTTCCTTTAGAACTTTTATGCATATCTTCACGGAATCTCTTTTTAAAGTTGTCTTCTTGCTTGTACATACGCATGATAACTACACCATTCAAAGTTTCTGAAAGCAGACTGAAAGCTGGACCTTTAGCACGGATCTCGTACAATTTTGCCTTTTCAATTGATGGATAGCACATCAGGATATTTACAATAGCTACACAAAGAGCTCCCAACAAAGGTGCCAATAAAATTGGGCTCACGATACCAACGGTAATGATAATTGTGATCAAGAATGCAAAGATGTTGAGACAATCGGTGACTCCCAAGGGAATATATCGATCCATTGAACCAATATCAGTGGAGAATCTATTGACAACTTGGCCCACAGAGTTCGTATCAAAGAACAGAACCTTGCCGTTAATCACCTTACTAAGCATTTTCTCGTGGTATCTTCTTGAAGCACGGAGAGTTGTCAGACCAACCATAATGAAGATAATGTTGAACATAAGAATATCAAAGCCGACAAGGCCTCCCAAAATAGCTGAAGTCTTCCAAGCAGGGAAGGTTCCTGCGATCCACGCGCCTAGAATTCTTCCGTAAGCAATGATGGCCATCTGACTGCACGTCACTGCGGCGATAATCCCCAAAAAGGCAGGAATGCCACCCATTTCTTTAACCAAATCCACGTAAGTCTTGAATGAAACTCTTCCTGATAACATCTCTCCAGAAATAATCTTCTTGTCCTCTTCTTCATTGTTAAGATCTGTCTCGCCGCTTTTCTCCATTGAAGTCTCAATAATATGATGATCTTTTTGGTGTTTTCTGTCTCTGTGTCTTCTTCTTCGGCCCTCCGAAGGGGCTTCCGCCATCTCGACACTTTGGGCTGGACCATGAGAAGAATCTCTTCTAACATGTTTAGTCGAAGTAGGACCTCTGTGAAGCTCAGGCTCCTCGATACTCGGAACTCTGGATAAGTCTAATTCAGAGTCACCTTTCTTCTCCGTATCTCCGAAAATGTTCTCTGGGTGCACTCCTTTGGCATCAAGTTCTTCAAGAGTACCGCTTCCGAGGACTTTACCAGCTTCCATCACGATAATGTTCTCACAATTCTTCACGAAATCGACTTGATGGGTGACGAGGATAATAGTTTTGCCTTTCAGAGCACCTTCGATGGCGTTCTTGTACAAGCTTCTGGCGACTTTGGGATCGACAGCGCTCAAAGGATCATCAAGAAGGTAAATATCAGCGTTAGCGTAGACAGCTCTAGCGAAGGCCAATCTTGCTTTCTGTCCTCCTGATAAATTGTTACCGCCTCCAACGATCTCTGCCTCATCTCCTTTTGCAAATAACTTCAGATCGCTCTGTAAATTACATGCCTTCACTGCTTGCTTGTATCTTTCCTCATCGTATGGCTTGCCGAACAACACGTTCTGCTTAAAAGTACCAGCAAAAATCGTGGGCTCCTGCTCAACATACGCGATATTACCACTATATCTCAAGGTTCCTGTTGTCTTGGGCATCTCTCCTGTAAATGACATCAAGAAAGAGGTCTTGCTTGAGCCGACAGTACCAACCAAAGCGTTGACTGTTCCTTTCTTGATATTCAAGTTGATTTCACTGAGGACAGGGACTAAATCTGTCTTGGTCATTTTTTCTTTGGTTTTGGTATTTTCAAAGGATTCAGGAGCGTCTTTAGGGTTGTCAGTTTCCCAGTAAGCAGAGAAATTCTCATATTCTACAGCATTTTCAGAGTCTCTGGGCTTCTCAAATCCCTGGGTACCAATCTCTGGAGCTCTGAGGATTTTTTCAATGGTCTTGAAAGTCGTGTGAGCTTCTTCACAAAACATGAAACTAGCTGCAGTGAAATATGAAGAGAAGATTCTCAGATATCCCAAAGTGAAATACGCAGAGAAAACGTCAGCAGTGTTCAGAGTGTGGCCAGTATAATAATACGCGATAAACATCAAGAAGCTTCCGCAATCTTGCACACTAAAAGCACAAGCACGGCCAATAGCAGATCCAACAGTCGCGCCTTTCAAAAACTTAATCTCCTTCTTACGGATATTCTCAATCTTCTCCTTAAATTTCATCTCCCATGTGTACATTTTCAGCAGTCTGATGCCTTCTATCGTCTCACTGGTCGTTTTCACTCTTTCATTCGTCAAATTCGTGGTCTGGGCTCTTGATTTGGTTGAAGAAAAGATACTGATGATCTGCAGAGGCCACCAAGCGACTACATAGCCCACAGAAATCAACGTAAAAACGCCAAAAGACTGCCAGATAACCACTGCGCCAGCTAAAGCAGCAGCAGGAGCAACGACTATACTTGCAAAGAACATACCAAAGGCGTCCAAGAAGTTCAGGCTGTTTGATGCCAGGTTAATTATACGCCCCGAAGAAATCTGTGTCAAGGAATACGAAGAAAGTCTTGTGATCTTGGTGTAAATGAGATTGATAAGGGCGTTCTGGACCACCACTGGGTAATAAGTGGCTGTAAAATTCCAATGATGCTCAGCAAAGAAGCCGACGACCAGACAGCCAGTGAGAACGCAGGCCCAGCCGAAAGATTCGCCAGAGGAAGAGTTGGTGTCTGTGTAGGTTTGGACGAGTTGTTTGATGACCCAAGTGGAGAAAATTCTGACCCAAACAAAGATTAATTCAACAATGACGTTATATAAAAGGGTCCATTTTATAGCTTTGAAAATAGCAAGGGTCAAATTTAATTTTGTCTCGGGTTTTCGACGAAGCCTTTCTTGCATATAATATGATATTCTGTCTGCTACCACATCAGATCGCTTATTCCATGGAATTGTTGGAAGGTCCTTCTCTTCAAAAGGCCTATCGTCCTTCTTGAAATACTTCCTTATAGCCCCTCTCCAGGCCACAGGGAACCCATATAAGAAGAATAAACGACTTATTGGATTTGCTTTGTCCACTGTAGAGCGAAAACGAGGATTATTTTCGACCTTCCTTGGGTCTATTGGCTGCCTGGTAAGTGTCTGAGGGCCGGCTTGGGCTGGCCTGGGGCTACTGCCTTGTGTAGTAGAGTCCTTGGGAAGGCCTTGAGAGTCTTTTTCTTTGTGAGGAGGGATGTCATGGAGGGTCTCTTCTTGACGACCAGCATCCGGAGCTTGGACTGGAGCATTGTCAGTCATCTGTGGAAGAAAAGAAAATTGGTAATTTTTGAAAAAATTATTAATTTAGAATAGATGAGAAAGAGCTAAATAAAGGAAAAATGGAATCAAGACAGGAGAGTGTTATTAAAATTTTTCTTCAAGAAAATTGTTTTTAAGTCAAGGACTGTAGAAAAGGAAATTTGAAGATAAAATTAGATAATTATTCCTTCTCTTTTGGTTTTTAAACAAGCTTTAATTCAAAAGAAAAAAGCTAAATTTATCAAGAACCAATAGAATTTCATTTCAATTTATACCACGACTCTAACAGTTGAATCTCAAATACCAAAGGTCCAAATCTCAATTCAAGCTTCTCTTCTTTGGTTCTCTCTTTTCATAGACCCTGTTGAGATAGCAGAAATAACGGATTCAATCTCAGTAGAATATCCTTCTAAGAAAAATATGCTTCTTTGTCTCTCATCCCTATTAGAAAGAATTGCTTTAATAAAAGATGCATAGAGAGAAGAAGAAAATCGTGCAAATTGATGGCAAGCCGGATGAAATCTGAGGATCATTAATTAGTGAGTAAATCCAGAAGCAACAAGACCAAGTGTGTATTTTCGTACCAAAATTAATAAAAGATCAAAAAGCGAAAAAATTTTAGATTTTTTTCAGTCAAGGCTCAATCTTTAATTTTGTCCCTCTTTAAATTTGAAATTATCGCCTTTTCTTCAATATTCTCCAAACTAACCCTTGAGATTCCTTTCTATCATTAAAATTTCTCTTCATATTTGAACAAAAAGAATCCTCTCCTATTTCCACTGTAAAAAGTGAACTTTTTTCAATATTGCCAACAATTTAAATTTTCTTTAGGGAAAGTCTGTATAAAATTATATCTAAGTCGAAATTATTCGATACCTATCATCGTTTATTTTATTAAACTTTTCGCCTGCTAATTTTCTTAGGAAACTCCTCGCCTACAAAAGAAAATTCGGATAAACCCCTTTAAAATCCTCTCCCTCTTATCTTCCTTAAATCTCCCTACAAATCTCTCTTACACTTCCCCAGGTCTTCCAGTTATCCCATCTTCAGGTCTCTCAAATACCTCAAAAATAAACCAAATAACCCATTGACGACGCCATTTTTATAAAAGGAAGTTTTCTTAACAAATTTAATTTTCGAAAGAAACTCGCCGAAAAATCTTTTTTATTTTTAACTTTTTTTTATCTCGCCTTATCTTCCTTTCAAATCTCCACCATTAACGCCTTTTCCCTCTTTCTTCCTGAATACGACTTTCATTTCCTCAAAAATTACTCGTCAAGCACTCCTACGAACATTCTCTTCTTTCTCTTGATTTCTCCAAGAGTATTTTGTTCTCGAAGATTTCACTCGTTTATTGGAAGGATTTTACTTTTTCAAAGGATTTGACTTGCTTTTGGAGGTTGGAGTTGCCATAAAACAAAAAGCTCGTGCAACAAAATCCCACAAGAGAAACGATTTCTTCGAGAAAAACAAGGGATTTTAAGGCAATGGTACAGGCAAGAGAAAATAGAATTCTAATTATTATCAGGCTGGAGAATTTTGAATTTTTACATTCACATGAGAAACCTTTTATCTGGGCCAAATTTCTTCTTTTCACTCTTTTATTTTGAGGCTAAAATGCAAAACTCTTACAATA
>Ga0182738_1006153_pt1 | contig 12562 bp, 10 predicted proteins | sample eDN5th30CBELigMG_FD_128876 | JGI IMG/M metagenome (GOLD analysis project Ga0182738, IMG submission 128876) | Enriched Miracle-Growth compost microbial communities from Emeryville, California, USA - eDNA 5th pass 30_C BE-Lig MG (version 2)... ...
GCTTCGGTGGCACCTACGTCGCCCATCGGCCAGGGCTGCTTGTCCGCGGGGGGCAGATTACGAGGAACACGCACCGGCTTGAAGAACACATCCTTGGCGCCGATCGGCAGAATCGTGCTGCCCTGGTCGCCATTGTACTTGGCCGTGCGTGGCGGCGCGCCGGGCGCGGTAACGGTCACGGTCTTACGCTCGTAGTCGACTTCGTACTTGAAGTCCGGTTCCCAGCCCGTGTACTTGAACGGCGCGATATCTTGGGCAACCACTTCCTCGGGCGTGCGCTGGTAATTTCGGCCGGTTACCCACAGCCCCGAGCAAATATGGTGCGCGGCGAGGGCCGCCCGCAACTCGCGGCTTTCTATGGTGGCCTTATCGACCGCACGATCCTGCGCCACGGCGTGGGCGCTGAAACCCAGAATGACAAGCGCGGCAACGATCCGCGCGAACGGGCCAACAGGCATCATCGGGAGTTCCTTCGTGGGAGTGGTAACAGCGATGGTGACAAACTGCCGCCAATGGGCGTGCCCAAGCGGCCCCCCGATCGTACTCCAAGTGTGCGCGGAATGACAGATTTTGCCGCCGCGGCCGTTTGCTGGCATGCCCCGGCGGCAGGTCTATAATCGGTGGAGCAAGCGGCACCAGCATTTAGCAGCCTGAGGTGTCTACTGGAGGGCAAACTGCCAAAATTGGCATCTGCCAAGCGCAGAGGCAGCGTCGGCTCGCTAGAATTTGCTGGCTTGCCTGAGGGTGCGTCGTGCGGCTTGCCCGATTGGCCGCGGTTTGCCCATTCCTGTCTTACTTGCCACGTGTATTGCCTGTATGCCTACCGACGCGCCTTTGCTTTCGCCCGACTTCCTCGCTCAGCTTGAGCGGTTGGAACTGGTCACGCGGAAGGTTTTTCGGGGACGGATGAAGGGCGAGCGGCGCAGCAAGCGCAAAGGGCAGAGTGTCGAGTTCGCCGACTTCCGCAACTATGTCGCCGGCGACGATCTGCGGTTCATCGACTGGAACACGTACGCGCGGCTCGACCGCCTGTTCCTCAAGATGTTCCTGGAGGAAGAAGACCTCCACTTCTATGCCCTGATCGACGCCAGCCGTTCCATGGATTTCGGCGAGCCCACCAAGCTGCAATATGCCAAGCAGTTGGCGGCGGCGCTGGGGTTCATCGGCCTGGTCCGTGCCGACCGCGTACGGATCGAAGCCCTGGGGGCATCGAACACCCGGCCCGGTCCTGTTCTCCGCGGCCGCGCCAGCGTGTGGCGATTGCTCGACTATTTGGATCAGATCACGCCCGGCGATGGCGTGCCGCTAGCTCGGGGCGTCCGCGACTTCTGCCTCCGCAACAAGGGTCAAGGCGTCGTGGTGCTGATCTCCGACTTGATGGACAAGTCTGGCTACGAGGAAGCGTTGCGCTACCTGGTCGCCCGGCAGATGGATACCTATGTCATCCAGGTGCTGTCGCAAGAAGAACTCGACCCGGAACTGGTCGGCGACCTGAAACTGGTTGATAGCGAAGACGGCGACATTGCCGAGATCACCGTCAGCGCGCCGCTGCTCAAACGGTACAAGGAAACGCTCAACGCGTTTGTCGGCTCGGTGCGGGAATATTGTGGCCGGCGCGGGATGACTCACATCCTGGCCCATAACCAACTGCCGCCTGAACAGTTGGTGGTGAACTACCTGCGGCGGCGGGGGCTGGTGCGCTGATGGGCGAACTGGGCACGCTGCTGTCTCCCTGGCAATGGGCGATCATGGCCGCCCTGCCGGTGCTGCTGGTGCTGCTGTATTTTCTCAAGCTCAAGCGGCACCCGGTCGAGGTTCCCAGCACGTACCTGTGGAAGAAGTCGATCGAGGACCTGCACGTCAACAGCATCTGGCAGCGGCTGCGCCGCAACCTGCTGCTGTTCCTGCAACTGCTGGTGCTGCTGCTGGCCATCCTGGCGCTGCTCATTCCCTACTGGGGCGAAGGCACCACCTCGGGCGAACGCTATATCTTTCTGATCGACAACTCGGCCAGCATGTCGGCCGACGATGTTACGCCCTCGCGGTTGGCCGCGGCTAAGGCCCAGGTCAACAAGTTCCTCGACGAACAAAAGCGGTCGCAAGACGCGGTGATGATCATCAGCTTTTCCGACACCGCGCGGATCGTGCAGGAGTTCACCACCAGTGCGGCCGAATGCCAGGCGGCGTTAGCTCGCATTCCTCCTACCACTCGGCGGACATCAATCAACGATGCGCTGAGTTACGCGGCAGGGCTGGCCAATACGCCGCGAGCCTCGTACGACCCGGAGGACGAACAGGCCCCCGAACCATTGCCGGCCAAGCTGTGGATTCTTTCCGACGGCAACTTCACGCCGCCCAGCTTTTCGCTGGGCAACCTGGAAGCCAGCTATGTGCCGCTGGGTAAAGACAATGTCGACAACCTGGCCATCGTGGCTTTTAGTGCCAGCCGGCCCGACGAGCGCTCGCAGCAGTTGCAGATCTTTGGTCGGATTGAAAACCACGGCCGTGAAGATCGCACCGCCTTGGCCCAGTTGTACGTCAACGATCAGCCGGTCGACGTGCAGCAGGTGGAGGTGCCAGCCGGCAAGAGCGCCGGCGTGGTTTTCACCCAACAGCAGTTGGAAACGGCCGTACTGGAAATGCGGCTGGATGGGAACGATGCCCTAAACGCCGACAACGCGGCCTGGGCCGTGATCAATCCGCCGCAGCGCGGAAAGGTGCTGCTGGTTACGGCAGGCAATCGGCCGCTGGAGTTTGCCTTGCAGACACCGCGGGCACAGGCCATTGCGGACCTGTTGATCGAGTCGCCGCAATTCTTGCAGACCGAGGAATATCGCCAAGCGGCGCTGTCCGGGCTGTTCGATTTGATCATCTTCGACCGCTGCCTGCCGGAACCGTCTGCCGGCTCGACCGATGCCCCCACGCCGATGCCGCAAAGCAACTGTTGGTTCATCGGGCTGCCGCCCAAGCTGGAGGAGTGGGGCTGGAAGCCGGGTACTCCTTGGCCAGCCAGCCAGGTGGTAGGGCCGCAGATCATCGACCTGGAACGGGCTCACCCAATCATGCAGCTATTGGACGTTGAGCGGCTGCTGATCGCCCAAGCCGCTGTGCTGACGCCGCCGTCTGGATCGGTCACGCTGATGGACGCCCTGGCCCTGCGAGAGGTGGAAGGCAACGGCGAGCCACAGCGGGTGCAGGTGCCGGTGTTTGCCATCGCACCACGGCGGGGGTTCGAAGATGCCGTGCTAAGCTTTGACATCATTACCGACGAACAAAACGCCAATACCGATTGGATCAAACGGCGAAGCTTTCCGGTCATGGTGCTCAACGTGCTGCAATACCTGGCCGGGGGCCCAAGTGAGGGCGGGGCCGACAGCCTACGGCCTGGCCAGCCGATTGAGCTTCAAGTTGCGACGGCTGGCGAAACTTTAACGGTGGCTACGCCCGCCGGGCGTGAGATCACCGTGCAACGTTCGCCCGGCAATGTCTTCCGTTTTCTTGATACCGACGAACTGGGTGTCTACCACGTCCAAAGCAATGGTGACACCGTGGAGCGGTTCGCCGTCAACCTGTTCGACAGCCAAGAGAGCAATCTCAAGCCTCGGCCTGAATTGGACTTCGATTGGAACAAAGTCCAGGCAACCGCTGATACGCGGCCCCAACCGCGCGCCGGTTGGAAGATTCTGCTGCTGTTAGCCCTCTTCGTCCTGTTGATCGAGTGGTATATCTACAATCGTCGTGTATATTTGTAGCCTGCCGCGGCCAACCCACCGGGTGGTTGCCACCGCGCAGCCGCGAGGCCCCGCGGACTGCCGCGGCTTGCGCAGGCCGAGCAAAAACATGCGCAAAGGCCCCAAAATTGCAGCTTTTTGGCGGCCGACGTGAAGCCGCACACCTGCCCCCCACAAACGCGTCCAAAACTTGCGGGCGCAAGGGTCGAGCGGGCTGTTCGCTTCGCCACCTGAAGGTTGTTCCTTCCTGCATTGCATGGCGTGAAAGAGGTGCGATGGGCATTCGAATACAAGAGCAGCCATCCCAATCCCCGGCAGACGGTTCGCAACCCAAGAGCAAAAAGAAAGTGCTCAACCGGATTGTCGAGAACCGGATGATCGACAAGCTCAGCTATGAGGAATACCGGGACCGGGTCCGCGAGGTGTACGACGGCACCCAAGGCTCGCTCCTGCTCACCTGTAGCAGGCTGTCGCTGCACATGCAGTTGGGCGAGCGCCTGTTCCGCCATCGCAAGTTCGATCTCCGCGGTGCCAAGCGGATCTTGGATGTGGGCAGCGGTGCCGGCCAGATTGCCAGCCATCTGCTCAAGTACGCTGATCGCGACGCCAGCATCACCTGCTTCGATCTTTCGCTGGCCATGGTTCACCGAGCCATTCGCCGCTTGCGCAGCAACCTGCCCAATTTCCTGGTGGCCGATCTTTCGCGGCTCCCTTTCGCCGACGGCAGCTTCGACTGCGTGACCTGCGGCTACGTTCTGGAGCACCTGCCCGACCCGCGGCTGGGCCTGACCGAACTGGCCCGCGTGCTGATGCCCGGCGGCCGGATGCTGCTGCTGACCACCGAGGACAACTTCGGCGGTGCGTTGACCAGTGCCCTGTGGCGGTGCCGCACGTATAACCGCAACGAGCTGCAGCAAGTTTGCCATGAGGTGGGCCTGCTCTGGAAACAGGAGCTATGGTTTACGGCCATGCACCGGTTCCTCCGCGCAGGTGGAATCTGTGTCGAAATTGTCAAAGCCTCCTGAACTCCTCCCACCGCGGTCCCCAGCCCCGCCATGGTAGAAGCCCGACGGTTCACCCTGCTCAACGTCGTCGTGGTGCTGCTGGTCCTGTGCTTTGGCTTGGTGCTGATTCTGTACTTTGTCGCCAAGCAGCGCTGGGCCGCTCAGCAGCAAGCCACCGCCACCCGGATGGTTCTGCTCTACCAGGCCATCGACCAGTTTGAGACGGCCCAGGGTATCTACCCGGGCTACCGTGTCACGCAGGCGATCGACAGCAGCGGCAACCCGGCGCCTGCCAGTTGGGCGTTTGCAATTCTCACCTACTTGGACAACGCCGACGCTCAGGCAGCCTACCAGCAGTACGGCCCGCAGGGCCCCGATGCCACGCGCGGCCAGAAGCCCGACCTGCGAGTGGCCGACTTCATCGCGCCAGGTTCCACGCGGCCGGGCCCCGCACTCAGCTTTGTCGTGAATGCGGCATTGCCCGACGGTCGGGCTACGCCCACCATCCCCGCCGACTGGCCCGCCAACGGTATCTTTCAGAACGCGTTTCCCCATCGGGTTGATGGCGAACTGGTCGCCCGTTCGACGGTCAGCGAATCATTCGTGCAAGACCACGATGGGCTGGACGCGACGCTCCTGCTGGCCGAGAACGTCGACGCCGGCAACTGGACCGACATCGAGGAACCGCTGGTCGGTTTTGTGTGGCTGCCAACGCTCGATCCGCCGGCAACCGCTCGCATCAATGGCAAAGCCGAAGGGAAGGTAAGCGATCCTTACCTGCTGGCCCGCCCTTGCAGCCGATTTCCTAAGACGGCCCCGGTACTGTTCGCCAGCGGCCGCTATACCTTCATGGCAGCCGAGATCGATTACCTGGTCTATATGCGGCTGATGTGCCCCGCCGATGAACTGGCAGCCCCGGCCGGTGCCGACGCGGATTACGAGCTGCCCTCGGCCCTAACCAGCCTGCCCCTGGGGCCGGCCCCCAACTTCTCGCCACTGGACGGGCAGTAGGGGCCGCTGTGCTCATTGGTAGGGTCTGCTGTGCCTACCACGAATTGGGCACACGCGATCTATCACCGCCGGACCTTGCTTACAATTGCGCTCTGGCGTTAAAACTCGCGCGGCACATTCATCTGCCCGTAACGTTGCGACCGACCTTGCGGCCGGGGACAATGGGCGCCGCGTTCGCATCTCTTGTCGCGGCGTTGTCTTTCCGCGTTCAATTCTTGTTTCTGCAAATCGGGGGCTGCTCATGAACGTGCGCCATCTGACGCCACAGGTGTTACCTGTCCTGGGAGCATTGTTTGTTGTGTTGCATCTGGCCAACGGCGCCGCTGCCCAGCATGACTACAAGCCTTCCAGTCAGTTGATCTTCGCAGGCAAGTTCGATAATGCCGTGGAGGTGCTTCAAGGCAAGCTGAAGAAACAGGCTGACGATTGCGAATGGCATTACCAACTGGCCATCGCCCAAGCTCAGCGTGGCGAGTACGACTCGGCCGAAGCAGCACTCAAAGAGGCCCTACGGCTAGGCGTAGCGCCGGGCCGTGCGGCGGCCGATGCCCATTATCTGCTGGCTCCGCTACGACAGCGGCCGTACTTCCAAAAATTGCTTGCCAGCCAGCGGTACCTGCCTACGCAAGGGCCAATGGTAGGCCATATGACCGATACGGCCGCCAGCATCTGGCTACGCACCGCAGAACCTGCTGAAGTGCGCGTGGTGGTGACGCCTGCTGACGGTTCAAAGCCAGACAGCCCTCAAACGGCCTCCGCGCAGACTTCGGCCGATAGCGATTACACGGCCGTGGTGCGCGTCGGTGGTCTGCAGCCGGGTCGCCGCTACCGATACACGCTAGAGATCGATGGCCGTGCAGTGACGTTGGACCAGGAAACGGAATTTTGTACGGCACCGACGCCAGGCAGCCCGCTACAGTTCTCGCTGGCCTTTGGAGGCGGGGCCGGTTACGTGACCGAGCACGAACACATGTGGGACACCATCCGCAATGAAAAGCCGGACCTGCTGCTGATGCTGGGCGACAACATGTATAGCGACGCCCCCAAAAGCACGCCCACTCAGCGGTACTGCTATTACCGCCGGCAATCGCCGCCGCCGTTCCGCAACCTGGTGAGCCGCACCGCGGTCTACAGCATCTGGGACGACCACGACTTCGGCGACAACGATTGCGAAGGCGGCCCGGAGATCGACAAGCCAGCCTGGAAGCGGCCGGTGTGGGAGGTATTCCGACAGAACTGGGCCAACCCCGGCTACGGCCAGGGCGAGCAGCGGCCGGGCTGTTGGTACGATTTCCAGGTGGGAGACGTGCAGTTCTTCATGCTCGATGGCCGCTATTATCGCCACCTCAAAGGCGGCACGATGCTCGGCCCGCAGCAAAAGCAGTGGTTGAAGGAACGCCTGCGAGCATCGCAGGCCACCTTCAAAGTGATCTGCTCGCCGGTACCGTTCGAATACCGCACCAAGGGCGACTCGCGCGATACCTGGAACGGCTACCGCGATGAGCGCACGGAGATTTTTGACTGTCTCACCGATCACAAGATCACTGGCGTGATCCTGATGAGCGCCGACCGCCATCGTAGCGATGCCTGGAAGGTTGAGCGGCCCGGCGACTATGCACTCTACGAGTTCAACTCGTCGCGGCTGACCAACCATCACAAGCATCCGGAGATGAAAGAGGCGATCTTCTCATACAACCGCACGCCGTCGTTTGGTCTGGTTGAGTTTGACACAACCAAGGCTGATCCGACCGTTCGCTATACGGTGATTAACATCAAAGGCGAGCGGAAACACACGCTGGAACTGAAGTTGAGCCAGTTGAAGTGAGCCTGACTGCCCGGCTCTTTCCCCGCAGCCATCGCCTGCAAGAATGGTAGGCGGAGCGGCGCCCGTGCGCGCCGCGGTCTCGCTGCCTGCGCACGATCGCCGGAGGCAGCGCTGTAATTTCCATTCGGTGGGCGTTCCTTCCCGCACGCCGAATGCCTTGGCTTAAGGAAGCGCCAGGTGCCCGCCATGCTGGAATCGCAGAAACGATTGTCGCCGCGGCGAAACTCGACAACCGCAAGCAGTGTCGAGGAACTGGTTGCGGAACAACTGGAACATTTCGGGATCGATGCGGTCAGCGAAGTCGGCCAGGTGATGGCTCGCATCGCCACGCGGCTTTACGAGAACCAGGGCGATTTGGAGCGGCTTTGGCAACTGACCTTCGACGCGGCCACCCGCCTCAACCGCACCGAACGGATCGCCCACTTCAACGCCAAGAAGTTTCTTTCGTTCCAGTTGGCCAAGTCGCTGGATACGCTGCAGAACCCGTCGCGGCGCAGTTACCAGAACCTTGGCTACAGTCCGACGACGCAATGTGCCAAGGGGCCGTACGCGGTGTTCGACAACGTCACGGCGATCTTCTCGGCCAACCCAGTGATTGCCCGTACGGCCACTTATATCTATGCCTGCGCGGAGTGGATCGAGGACGCCTTCAAAGGCAAGGAACTGCTGCTGGAGATTTACTCGCGGCTCCTCAATCCCACCGCGATCGCGTTGGCGAATCACATTGTGGACCTGGAAGCCGGGCCGTACTCGCACGAGTATTTTGCCTGGAACTTCAACAGCGGGATGGCCGCAATCGATGCGGTGCTGGCGCACCTGCTGGGCCACGGCGACGTGCTGCTGGTCAGCCGCAACATCTACGGCGGCGCCCATCAACTGATTCACGATTGGTACGGCAAGTCGGCTAACTTAGACATTGCTGTTGAAAGCTTCGCTGGCTACGACGCTGACGCCTTCGACCAATGCTGGCAGCAGGTGCGGCAGCGGCACGCTGATCGCTTCGCCCGAGGTTTGAACGCCTATCTCTACCTGGAGTCGCCCTGCAATCCGCATGGCTATGTGCTGGACCTGCCGGCCATTTGTCGCCGGGCGCACGAAGCGGGCCTGCGGGTGATCCTCGACGCCACGGTCGGCACGCCATTTCTGGTCAAACCGCTGCAGCGCGACGATCCCGCCGAGCGGCCCGACTTCATCGTTCACAGCTACACCAAGGATCTATCGGGCACCGGATCGGTGATTGCCGGTGTGCTGATCGGGCGGGCTGAAGATATGTTCCTGCCCAAGGGCGACAACCATAACGGCCGCGCCTGGCAAGAAACGGTATTTTGGAACGTGTACTACGTGAAAGGTGCGTTTCTCAATGCCGATGCCGCCTTTGAAGTGCTGCAAGGTATCCGCACGCTCGAAGTGCGGATGCTGACCAAGTGCATCAACACGCGGATTCTGGCCCGTTTCCTGGCGGCTCATCCGAGCATCAACGTGCATTGCAACGAACTGCCGCACGACCCAAACCACGTGCTCCGCGAACAGCATCTGCACCTGGGTCTGCCGGCGCCGCTGTTCACCTTCGATTTTGAAGGGGCCAACATTCCGGCGGTGGCATTCCAGCGGTTCTTTGATAACTTGGCGCCGACCTTCGATCACATGATCAGCCTGGGCCAGTCCAACACGATTGTTAGCTGCCCCGCGTTGACCACGCACTCGGAACTTTCGCCGGAGGATCTTGCCCGGGCCGGCATCCCGCCCACGATGATTCGCGTGGCGGTGGGCGATGAGGACCCGCGCGACCTGCTAGTGCATCTGGTGAACGCGGCCAAGCTCGCGATCGATCCGGAGGTGCCTGGCTTTTCAGACGGCTTCCCCTCGCCCGACGAAACGCGGACGCTGGTCCACGAGTGCTACGTCGACAGCCATCGCAAATATATTGAAGCCAAAACGGTAGACCGCTGGTAACGCCGCAACCCAACGTCGCCACGCCGCCCCGCTCAGCAAGCCCACCACCATGGCCAAACCACTACAACGATTACGGAGTATTGGCCCGGGGCTTTTGGTCACGGCGGCCTTCATTGGGCCCGGAACGGTCACTACGGCCAGCACTGCCGGGGCCGGATTTGGCTATGCGCTGCTGTGGACGATCGTGTTTGCCGTCGCTGCGACGATCGTGCTGCAAGAGATGTCAGCCCGGCTGGGATTGATCAGCGGACAAGGACTCGGCGAGGCCATTCGCACCACATTTGGCTGGCCGGTGGCCCGGTTTGCATCCTGTGGGCTGATCGTGGTCGCGATTGGTTTTGGCAACGCCGCCTATCAAACCGGCAACGTGACCGGGGCCGCCGTAGGCCTGGAGATTCTGACCGGAATCCCGGTCGCCACCTGGTCGTGGCTTGTGGGTGCCGTGGCCGCGTTCATGCTGCTCAGTGGCGCGTACCGCGTCCTGCAATCCGGCTTGATCCTTCTGGTGATCAGCATGAGTGTGGCCTTTGTGGTGACGGCCGTGCTGATCCGCCCCGACCCCATGGCCGCCCTCTCGGGCGCCTTCATTCCACAAATTCCCCCTGGCTCCCTGACAGCGGTTGTGGCCCTGATCGGTACGACAATTGTGCCTTACAACCTATTCTTGCATGCTTCGAGCGTTCGCCAGCATTGGCCAGCGGAAGTTCCGCGCGACCAGGCATTATCTGAGTCGCGGTTTGATACGGTGCTGGCGATCATCATCGGCGGCATCATCACAGCGGCCATCACCACCACGGCCGCCGCGGCATTTTTCCCCGGCGGCGAGCGCATCACGGCCGCGGATATGGCCCGGCAGCTTTCACCCAGCCTGGGCAGTTCGGCAGCGACGGCGTTGTTCTCGCTGGGGCTATTGGCGGCGGGACTGACCAGTGCGGTCACCGCACCGTTGGCCGCCGGGTATGCCGTGGCCGGCGCCGTAGGTTGGCCCGCGGAGTTGAAAAGCTGGCGTGTGCGAGGCGTAAGCCTGGCGGTGCTGCTGACCGGCACCATCCTCGCCGCCAGCCTGGGCAAGAGCCCAACAGAAACCATCCTGGTGGCCCAGGTCGCCAATGGGCTGCTACTGCCGCTGGTAGCCGTGTTCCTGCTGGTAGCGGTGAACCGCCGCTCCGTCCTGGGGCGTTATGCCAACGGCTGGCTGGCAAACCTGGCCGGTGTGACCGTGGTGACGATTACCACCGCCCTGGCCGTGTGGAAGCTGGCCACGCTGTAGCAGCGTACAGAAACGACTCGCGTGAGTGTTTACCGTGTGACCGCAGATTGCGCCGCGAGGAACTACGCCCCCAGCACGTCGTTAAGTACGTCCTCGGCCACGTAGATCGGCAGAACCGGATCGCAGGTAACAGCAACCGCGATGGCGTCGGAGGGGCGGGCGTCGACTTCCACCAGTTCGCCATCGAGCATGATTCTTAGCCGGGCGAAATAGGTGTGTTCCTTCAGTTCGTTGATGACCACGCTGTGCAGTTCACCGCCCATCGCTTCCACGGTATTCACCAGCAGATCGTGGGTGAGGGGGCGCGGCGAGGCGTAGCCTTTAACCCGGCGGTCGATACTGGTTGCTTCGAAAATGCCGATCAGGATTGGGAACGAGCGATCACCATCGACCTCTTTAAGGTAGATCACCTGCTGGTCGTTGATCTCGCTGATGATGATTCTCGCCAACTCCATCTGGACGGGCATGGCCGGTAAACCTTGTGTGAACGCCGGAAAATCAGAGAGCAACGAACGCCCGGCAGCGCGGGGGACGACGCCGGGTGGTTACGATCGCTTGGCCAGCCCCCGCGGCGGCGGATCGGTCAAGCCAACCATCTCGATTATAGTTGGCCAGACAGGCGGGGAACCAGTGGGGGTGAGCAAGTGCCGACATAAACGATCCCTGCGTCGGCCGAGAACTTTCGCGACTTCGTAGCGAATGCTGGCCGCCCTGATTGCGTAGCGTCCCTGCTTTAGCCTCGAAATACCTCATCAGTGATGGAATCTTTTGTCCGGGGAGTCGACGTCGCGCTTGAATCGTTCGGCAATTCCCTTGATCAAGCAATCACCCATTTGGCGACGTTTGCCGTCATGCGGCACGCGTTGCGCGAACTGCTTCGCTTTCTGCCAATCCTGGGGGAGAGTGTGTCCCGCATCCACGACCTCAAACACGGCTAAGAACGCCCGAAACAATTCCAATTCGTGACCGTTCCTCGCACCTGCGAGAAACTCGACCTCTACTGGACTGACAATTGCATTGCTTTCGCGCAGGTTGACAAGTTCCCGAGCCCAGCCTTTGACCATGTCTTGAGTTACATTGTCTAACGATCCACCCTGGAGTTTAGAGTGCCAGAAATTGATTAATCTGCCCGTATCGAGAATGCGTTTGGGCATATGGGGAATGCTCACACTTCCGAGGGCTGTTCCAACTCCTGCAGCAGTTCCACCCAGCGATTGGAGAGATCCTGCAAGACGACTCCCATCTCGCGTGCCTCAAGGCGGCGCACGGCCGAGGCGACTACCACTATCCGTACGTTGCCGGAAAGGTATTCGCGCCGAAACGGCCGTAATTCCACGTCGAAGCCCACAGGATCAATGTCGCCGGCTGCTTGGTTGACGTACTTGCGGATCAGGTCCGCATGCTCGCGCATCCACTGCCGTACGCCGTCGGGATCGCTAGGGAGGTCGCCTTCGCAGCTTACGTCCACCCACCACAACAGTGCAGGGTCGGCGTCTTCTGAACCGGGGACGAAGTGGTGCCAGATTGTTTCGCCATCGATATCGATGCCGGTGCGAAAGCCGTCGTCCTGGCGTTTGTTAGCGAAGAAAGTGATTTTGGTCATACTGATTTCCCTCGATAGAGATGGGGAAGTACTTGCGACCGCTCAAAGCTCGTACTGAATCCGCCCGTGCGTCTGGCTCCGCGAGATGCGGTCGGTGGCATATAGGCCGGCCAGTACAAACTCCACGCAGCTTGCCCGCACCGCTTCGTCGGTCGAGGCATTCAC
>Ga0182738_1006154_pt1 | contig 12559 bp, 10 predicted proteins | sample eDN5th30CBELigMG_FD_128876 | JGI IMG/M metagenome (GOLD analysis project Ga0182738, IMG submission 128876) | Enriched Miracle-Growth compost microbial communities from Emeryville, California, USA - eDNA 5th pass 30_C BE-Lig MG (version 2)... ...
CGTGCAGGCGAACATTCTAGCCGCGACGGCTCGCGTACCGGACGCGATCAACCAGATCTACAACGTCGCGGTCGGGGATCGCACAACACTGAACCAGTTGTTCGAGTATATTCGCGAAGTGCTACGGCCATACCATCCGGGCGTCGAAGAGATAACCGCACTGCATCGAGAGCCGCGCAAGGGCGACGTACGGCACTCGCTGGCAGATATCGGCAAAGCGCGAAGCCTTCTCGGATATGAGCCGACGCATACGCTGCGCGATGGCTTGCACCAAGTCGCAGCGTGGTATGCGGCGCAAGCGAGAGCGCGCTAGCATGTGCGGCATCGCGGGATTCATGCAGATCGGGTCGGAGACCAGGAGTTTTCCCCCGCCTCAAGTGCTCGACCGCATGACCGACACGCTCGAACACCGCGGCCCCGATGCGCGAGGTACGTGGTACGATACCGAGCGCGGAGTCGGACTGGGGCACCGCCGTCTTTCGATTCGCGATCTTTCCCCAACGGGCGCCCAGCCGATGACGTCGTCGTGCGGACGCTTCGTCATCGCCTATAACGGTGAAGTCTACTCGGACAGGGAGATAGCCGCTGATCTGGCTCAGACTCAGCGTCGGCTCCGTGGACATTCGGACACCGAAGTGATTCTCGAGGCTTGCGCCGAGTGGGGGATCGAGCGCGTCGTGCCGCGCTTGATCGGCATGTTTGCCATCGCACTCTACGACAGACAGACCGGCGAACTCGTGCTGGTCAGAGACCGTCTTGGGATCAAGCCGGTGTACTGGGGCGCGGTCAACGGGCTGCTCTGCTTTGGCTCAGAATTGAAAGCGCTTCGGGCCGTTCCCGGCTGGACACCCACCGTGGACCGCACGGCACTAGCCTCGTTTATGCGGCACAACTACATTCCCGCGCCGCTGACAATTTATCAGAATGTCAACAAACTCCAGCCTGGCAAGCTTCTCCGGGTGCGGAGTGACGGAAGCTTGAGGATCGAGCCGTACTGGGATCTGCGATCCATTGTCGAAAAGGCAGTCGCCGAACCGGTGGCGATCGGTGACGAAGACGTGGTCGACCGCCTTGAAAGTCTTCTGGTCGACGCCGTGAGACGGCGCCTGGTCTCGGATGTGCCGATCGGCGCGCTGCTATCGGGAGGCATCGATTCCTCGCTCGTGTCTGCCCTGATGACCGAGACCGCGGCGGGCAAGGTCAACACTTTCTCCATCGGCTTCGCGGAGGAGGGGTTTGACGAAGCCCCGTATGCGCGTGAGATCGCCCGGCACCTGGGGACCGACCATACCGAGCTTTATGCAGAGGCCAGACACGCCCTCGACATGGTCGAGAAGTTGCCGACTTGGTACGATGAACCTTTCGCCGACTCCTCACAGCTACCGAGCGCGCTTGTCTGCCAGTTGACGCGTCAGCATGTGACGGTCGTGCTCTCCGGTGACGGAGGGGACGAGTTGTTCGCGGGTTATCAGCGCTATCAACTCGCACTCGATATGTGGGCCGCATCAAAGCGAACGCCGTCGCCACTTCGGAACGCCTTCGCTCGCGGTCTGCTGGCGGTTCCGCAGGGGATGCTCAATTCATTGGGCGAACATCTGCCCCATCGCTTTCGGCGCGCCAACCTCGGCTCCAAGGCTCAGCAGTACGCATTGGCGATCCTGGGAGATGATCCGGATGTGCTTTACCGGCGAATGCTGAGCCATTGGCACGAGCCTGACGCCATCGTTGTCGATGGACGTGAGATGAAAGGCGTATTGTGGGACGAGCGGCTAAGCGACACGGTTCCGCATTTTCTCGACCGCATGATGCTGCTCGACACGCTCACCTACTTGCCGGATGACATTCTCACCAAAGTCGACCGAGCAAGCATGTCGGTTGCTCTCGAAGCGCGTGTTCCTTTGCTCGATCACCGCGTCGTCGAGTTCGCCTGGTCACTGCCGCGGCATCTGAAGCTTCGCGACGGTGTTTCGAAATGGGCGCTGCGTGAAGTGCTTTACCGCCGGGTCCCTCGCAAACTCCTTGAAAGGCCAAAGATGGGTTTCGGCGTGCCGATCGCTGAGTGGCTGCGCGGACCGCTGCGCCCATGGGCGGAGGAGCTGTTGTCGGAGAAAAGGTTGGTGCAACAGGGCCTTTTCAACCCACTACCTGTCCGTGAACGGTGGCAGGTGCATCTCGATGGTACGAATTGGGCTTATCCGCTGTGGAATGTGCTCATGGCCCAGGCGTGGCTCGAGGCCAATCCGGAGGTTCAGGTCTGATGGTATTGTCGGCCCCATTCGAGGCCATCGTCCGGCATCGCGAACTTGTCGTCGAACTGGTCAAGCGGGAACTCAAGGATCGGCACGTCGGGCAAGCACTCGGCGTGGTCTGGGCTTATGGGCATCCGCTCTTGCTGATGCTGATCTATACTTTTCTATTTGCTTATGTATTCCCTACCCGTGTTGCCGGTGGCCCAGGCGGCGAGCATGACTTTGCGGTGAGCGTGCTTGCCGGCGTGCTTTCGTGGCTCGCGTTTCAAGACGTCCTGGCGAGAGCAACGACAATTCTCGTATCGCAGGCGAGCCTCGTGAAGCAGATCGTGTTCCCCGTCGAGGTTCTGCCCATAAAAACAGCGATCGCCAGCATCCTGCCCTATTCGTTGGCTCTCGTGTTCACGATCGCCTATGCGGCATTGCACGGCACTCTTACCGTCATGGTGTTCACCGTTCCGTTCCTTATTGCCGCTCAACTTGTCGCAATGATTGGCGCTGCATTCATGCTTGCCGTTATCGGTGTCTTTTTTCGCGACCTTCGCGACCTGGTCACCGTTTTCTGTTCCATAAATTTATTCGCGCAACCCATTCTGTACAATCCCGACGCACTGCCCGCGGTCATGCAGTGGATCTTCCTCTTCAATCCATTCAGCTATCAGGTCTGGTGCTGGCAGGACGCGCTGTATCATGGCCACTTTGCGCATCCGGCAGCATGGATCGTTTTTCCCTTCTGTGCTGCGGTGACACTGGCTGTCGGATGGGGGCTTTTCACGCGCCTGAAGCATCATCTCGGGGACATGCTATGAGCTCGCCAGGACCAGCAATCCGAGCTCGCGGGCTGCGCAAAGCCTACAGGCAGTACGCCAATGCAACCGACTCGCTTCTCGAGCTCATCATGAAAGCGCCGCGGCACAGCGAGCGCGTGGCGCTCGACTCCGTCGACCTTGAGCTAAAGCGCGGAGAGATCGTCGGTATCCTTGGCCGGAATGGCGCCGGCAAGTCGACGTTGCTGAAGATTATTGCTGGCACGCTGGAACGCACATCCGGAGAGCTGGAGATTTCCGGCCGCATTACGGCGATCCTCGAACTGGGTACGGGGTTTCACCCCGAATATACCGGTCGCGAAAATATACGGATGGGAGGTCTTTGCCTCGGTATGAGCCGGGCGGAGATCGATCGCAAAATCGAATCGATCATCGATTTCAGTGAGCTGAGAGACGTGATCGATCAACCTTTCAAAACGTATTCCACGGGAATGCAGGCGCGGTTGACCTTTTCGACGGCAATTAGCGTCGAACCGGAGATCCTGATCGTCGATGAGGCTCTTTCGGTGGGTGATGCGCGCTTTCAGATGAAGTGCTTCGGCTGGATACAGAAGCTCAAGCAGCGCAACGCGACGGTTCTCCTCGTCTCACACGACACGAATACCATCACGACATTCTGTGATCGGGCATTGATACTCGAGAATGGCCGCATATTCGCCGAAGGTGACGCGAAGCCTATGACCGTGCTTTACCACAACCTGCTGTTTGGGAGGGTTGCAACAAGTGCGCTGGAGATTGCGCCCTGTGAGGCAACCGAAGGCAACCCCATCGGTAGCAGTTCGGGCACCGACGCGGAACGCACGCTTGATACTACGGTAAAAGTGGCTCCGAGTTTGCCGACCGGCGCGTCCGCATCGCCTTCGACGCCGACCTCCGACCAAGCCTCTAACCGCGTTCGATACGGCTCAGAAGACGCGGTGCTGGTCGAGTGGGGATTGTACGATGAGCAGAATCGACCGTGCTCGCTCATTCAGAGCGGAGCGAAGTGCCGTCTCGCAATGCGTCTCGAATGCCGCAAGGATATTTCCGATTTGTCGTGCGGATTTGCAATCAAAGATCGAAAAGGCACGGTGGTCTGGGGCGAGACGAACATAACGCATGCGCAGGAGTCGTCTTCTGTCCGAGCAGGCGAGCTTTTGACGATAGCCAGTGATCTCACCATGTGGCTGGCCGACGGAGACTATTTTGTCACGTTGGGTGCCGCGCACGTCACGGATGGCGCGAAAATCGATTTCATCGAGGATGCCATTCAGTTCCGCGTCGTAGGGCCTGGCGGGATATTCACGACGTCGCTGGTCAATCTCGATAGTCGTTTCTCGATAGCGACAACTCAGGCTGGCGACATCTCTGCCGCGCTGCAGGGAGCGGCAGAATGAGGCTCAGGAGCGTCATCGACCTCGTCTCGCGCCATCTGAAACCTGCGTCGGCGACGCTGAACGTGACCACACACAGGATCGCTCCGACAGATTCAGTTGAGCAGTTGGCGCGAGACCTTGCGACAATTTCGCCGGGCGGAGCCAAAGAATTGCTGACTCTCGTTAAGCAAGGGCTCGATTCTCGCACGGAGGAGGATCGCTTTATTGCTGCCGAGGCGCTCTGCACGGCGATCTATCCCAAGTATAAATTTTCCGAGTATGGTCGGCTGTTCCTCGAGGACGAAAAGTTCCTGGCCTATTACCGTGGTGTCATGGATCCCGGCAATTGGCATTCGCTCGATCGCAAGTACACGCTCGACCAGATGCTGAAGCTCGTCCGCCATATCGATGGCGAGGTGGCCGAATGCGGAGTCTACAAGGGTGCGTCGGCTTTGCTGATGTGCCGCGCACTCCTCGGTACGACCTCGCTCGTCCATCTCTTCGACAGTTTCGAAGGGTTGGCCGAGCCTCTGCCGGTCGACGGCAGATATTGGAAGAAGGGATCGCTTTCGACCAGCGAGGCGGATCTGCACGAGACCTTGCGTGGAATGGACAATTATCGGGTTTACAAAGGCTGGATTCCCGAGCGCTTTTCAGAGGTCGCGGATCGGACGTTTCGTTTTGTCCATATAGATGTCGATCTCTATGATCCGACCCTGGCGTCGCTCGCGTTTTTCTTTCCGCGTTTGGCGAAGGGCGGGATGGTGCTGCTTGATGATCACGGATTTGCCTCGTGCCCGGGTGCCAAGCAGGCCGCGGATGAGTTCTTCAGCGGCAGGCCCGAATCCATCGCGATGCTTCCGACCGGGCAAGCGTTTGCGATCAAGCAATAAGCGTGGACTGGCTTTCTCGCGCTTGCTGGCTGGCTATGATCGTTGGCGGTGGATCGGAGCGCTCGCAGCTTGAGAGGTCGCGTACGGTGGCGTAGAGGTCGTCTCGGTCGCGCATTCCCGGTGGCAACGAGCCGGCGAGGAAAAGTGTGTCTGACGCTTCAATTCACGAGGATGCCGAAGATGAAGCCACAGAGACTGAAATGGACGCCGGAACTGGTCAGTCGATTTTGGGATGGCTTTGCGCAGACCGAACTCGTTCAATTCAGTTTTGCACGGCAAGCAGGCACCAGTCTCCTCATTGCCATCGACCACCTGTTGCCGCGTGACGGTGTGATCGTCGATTTCGGTGCCGGCGATGGTTATCTGGTCCGCACGATGTGCGAGCGGGGGCTGCGGGCTGCAGCGTACGAGCCGTCGGCCGGACGCATGGAGCTCCTGAAAGCTCGACTCGCTGATGTGGAAGGGTTTGAAGGCGTCGTCGGATATGAGACGCAGCGAACCTTCGATGTTGTGATCATGTCGGAAGTCATCGAGCACATTCTCGATGAGGAACTCGATGCGACCCTCGCCTGCGTGGCAAAGCTGACGAAGCCGGGTGGAATTTTGGTTGTCACGACTCCCAATAACGAGAACCTCGAGCTTGGTATGGCCTATTGCCCAGCCTCGAATATGCTGTTCCACAGGTGGCAGCATGTTCGCTCATTTACGGTTGAATCGTTGGTCGAGTTACTGGCGCGATACGGATTCGGGGAAATCGCTTGCCATCGACTCGGATTCGACTCGGCAAGTTTTGTCCCGTGGGACCCAACCAAGCAGCCAGAGGATGCGGATGCTCGACACAATGACTCCGCGTTGCCGGACTATCTCGCCAAGCTCCGTCGCAATGAGAGCGTTAACTGCGGCAGCGAGAGCAATATCATGTTCGTGGGTCGCCGACTTGCGGATTGATCTTGCATTGTACAAGGAGCTAGGCGCGTGAGGGCGAGGTTGGAGCAAAACCTCTGGAGCGCCATGAAAATCCCGCGACGAGTTGCGAGGATTGCAATTCATTCAATCTCGCATGTCGTCGCTGGCGGCCGATATGCGCTCCGCGCTCCGAGGGTAGCATTCTCAGTCCTCTGGCATCGGCTGGCTGCGTGGAGGCATCTGCTGTCAGCTCGGCCTGAGCAACTGACGATCGCTCAGCGCGCGAAGAGGCAGGTACTGCAGGCTTTCCTGGCCTCTCCGGACTTTCGCTACCACCGATGCTTTGCACGTTTCGACAGGATGCGCGAGCGGTCGCCGGAAGAGCACCATAGAGACTTTTCCAACGGCATTTTGATGATGATTGGCACACTCGGCCCCGGCGGAGCCGAGCGGCAACTCGTAGCAACGGCGAAAGCGTTGCGAACTCGCGAGAAACTGGATGTGGACGTTACGGTTGCTTGCTCGAATCTGACGACTCCTGCGCACCGTTTCTTTCAGACCGATCTCGAGGCCGCGAACATCGAGGTGACGCTCATCGGCTCCGAGCGAAAAGCCGAGATGCCGGATGAACTGCGTGCGTTCCTTTGCAGTTTGCCGTCCGAGCTCCATGACATCGGTCGATACGCGGCGACGTTTTGGGCACGCAAACCCCAGATTGCTCATTTATGGCTGGACGAAATCAATACCAAAGGTGGCCTGGCCGCCGTCTTGACCGGCGTGCCCAAAATCATTGTGTCGCAACGGAGCCTGCCGCCCACTAATTTCACATTCCATCAGCCCTACATGCGCGAGGCATATCGCTGGCTAGCACAGCATCCTACTGTGACCATGATCAATAACAGCGAAGCCGGAGCTCGCTCATACGAGACGTGGCTCGGACTACCTCATGGTGCAATCAATGTCGTGCGGAATGGCTATGCGTTCTCCGATCAGGAGATCGCATCGCATTGGGCGGCGCGCGGCCGGTATCGCGAACAGATCGGCATTCCCCCTGTTGCGCCCATTGTCGGCGCCGTTATGCGGCTGAGCGAGGAGAAGCAGCCGCATATGTGGCTTGAAATTGCGGCCCTCGTACGCGCTGACGTACCGGATGCTCATTTCCTGATCGTTGGTGACGGTCCGCTGCGCGGATCGCTCGAAAAGCGTGCTCTTCAACCGGATCTCGATGGATCGGTCCACTTTATTGGACACCTGAGAGACGCGCTTGACGCGATCGCGGATATGGATCTCTTACTGCTGACGTCGCGCGCAGAAGGACTGCCCAATGTTCTCGTGGAGGCGCAGTTTCTCGGCGTGCCGGTTGTTGCCACGCCCGTGGGCGGCGCACCAGAAGCCATCGACCACGGAAAGTCGGGTTGGCTCCTGGGGAGCGGTGATGTCCATTCACATGCCGAGCGGATCGTCGCTTTGCTCGAGAATAAGGATTGGCGTAGGGCTGCTGCCGAGTATGGGCCAAACTTCGTGCGAGCCCGGTTCAATATGCAGCGTGCCATAGACGAGACTCTCGCCTTGTATGGCGAGACGATCGTTCGCTGAACGAGGATGAGGCATGACAAAGGTCGTGGAAGAGCGTTTTGAGTTCGGCAAGAATTGGCACGATTTTATTCAGAAGAATTTCGACAAGGAAAAGGTCGAAATCTCGAGGCGCCACATTCTCGATTTCATGGGCCGCACTGATCTGAACGGGCTGTCCGTGCTCGATATCGGTTGTGGCAGTGGCCTTCATTCGATTGCAATGCTGCAAGCTGGCGCAGCGTCTGTACACGGCTTCGACTACGATCCGAACTCAGTCAAGGCGACCCAGTTCGTCCAGGCTCAAACCGGAAAGTCGTCCAACTGGACAGTCGAGCAAGGTTCGGTTCTGGACGACGATTATATCGTCCATTTACCCCAATACGATCTCGTCTATTCCTGGGGCGTACTGCACCATACCGGTGACGTATGGCACGCGATCCGGAACGCGGCCAGCCGCGTGAAACCGGGAGGGAAATTCTATATTGCCCTTTATGCAGCCGATGTCCAGATCGATCCGACACCCGAGTTTTGGCTCGATGTCAAGCGAAAGTATGTCAATTCCGGCTGGATGAAACGGCGAATGATGGATTGGTGGTACGTTTGGCGTTTCCAGATGAACAAGGATATCAGGAATTTTCCGGCGTTCCTAAAAAGGATGCGCGAGTACAAAAAGAATCGCGGCATGGATATTTTTACCGACATTCGCGATTGGCTCGGCGGTTGGCCGATGGAATTCGTTTATGACAAGGATGCGATAGACTTCGTCGAGAAGCTGGGTTTCAAGCTCGAGCAAATTACGACGGGTGAGGCCAATTCCGAGTTCTTGTTCGCGCGTGATGGCTGACCGATCGGTTGTGACCCCGACACGGCATGTGGCGAATTCGCCAGCGCCCAAGCACATTTTGTTTGTGATCGGGACGCTCGGCGCGGGCGGTGCCGAACGCCAGATGGTACTGCTTATCGAGGGGCTCGTCCGTCTGGGAATGAGATGTGAGGTGTTCGTTTTGGATGGAGCGGGTCCCCTGCGAACGCGACTCGATATGATGGGGGTTCGCGTTCACGATGCGGGTCTTGCCGGTGCCTCGTCCAAGTTGACTGGCATTACGACCCTCTGTTCCGCATTCGGCCGCCTCTGGTGGACGGCGCTGAGAAGTCACCCGGACGTCCTGCAGGCTTACCTTCCGCTTACGAATTTTATGGGTGCACTTGTCGGATGTCTTGCTCGCGTGCCCGTGGTGATCACATGCCGGCGTGGCTTGGGCACGCACCAAGACCGTTACAGATGGTGGCGAAGCTGCGACCGCATCGCCAATTACTTGAGCCACGTCGTTACCGCAAACAGCCGCGCCGTAGCCGACGATACGATAGCGCGGGACGGCATCGCGGCGGGCAAGCTGGTAACGATCCGCAACGGTCTCGATCTATCGTCCTTCCATGCGACCTGCGCGCCAGAGGACGTGCGTCGAACACTTGGCTTGAAACGAGATGAGATAGGCTTTGTGTGTGTTGCCAACCTGATCCCCTACAAGGGGCACGCCGATCTGTTCCGGGCGCTGGGGCGCGCGCGCGGGGCGATGCCTCCGTTCAAGCTCTTCGTCGTCGGCCGGGATGACGGCATCGGAGGCGAGCTTGGTGCCCTGGCCACCGGTCTCGGCATTGGGGAGCGTGTCGTCTTCCTCGGATCGCGAAAGGACGTCGGGACCATCCTGCGCGCCATGGACGTTTTCGTGCTGGCGAGTCACGAAGAGGGATCGTCGAACGCTTTGCTGGAAGCAATGGCGAGCGGGCTGCCTGTCGTGGTAACGGATGTCGGTGGGAACCGCGAAGCGCTCCAAGAGGGACGATTTGGTCTGATCGTGCCCGCACATGATGTTGCCGCGCTCTCTGACGCCTTGTGCGCGATGGCCTCGGATCTCCACGAATGGCGAGGAAAAGCTGCTGAAGCGGCAAAGTATGTCGGTGACGAGTTCTCCGCGCAGAAAATGGTAGCGAACTACATTGCGCTTTACCAAAGATAGAATAACCGCTGCAAATACGCTCCCGAACAGTCGAATGAATGCTGCCCAGTCTGTCGATGTTACCCGCCGGTCCGATTGTTTTGGAGCCGGCTGGTGCGGTCGAGAGGACTCGAACCTCCACGCCTTGCGGCGCTAACCCCTCAAGCTAGTGCGTCTACCAATTCCGCCACGACCGCATCGTCTGGGAAGGCGCACTCGATAGCAGAGCCAGCCGCGCCGAACAAGCGTCATCTGTGCGAAAACGCGCGGGAGCGGCCGGGTTGCCGCTGCGCGTGGCGATAACCCGCGGAACCGCACGCATGTTTCAGCTGTGCACCGCGGCTGACGGCTCCGCTTCGCCGACGAACGGCTTGAAGTGCCGGCGCACGGTCGTCTCGGGCAAGTCTTTGGTAATGAAAACGATTCTGGATATACGCTCCTCGCCCTTCCAATCCTTCAGGGTGTCCGGCGGATAGAAAATGTGCTGCACGCCATGCACGACGAAAGGCCGCGGCTGATCCTTGATGTTCAGGATACCCTTCACCCTCAAGAGCTTCGGCCCGTAGAGCTGCCCGAGAAGGCTCAACGCGTTCGACATCTCCGGCCCATCGAGGGGTTCGGAGAACGTCAGGCAGAACGAGTTGATGCCGTGAAGATGCTCGTGGTGGTGGTCCGGATGATCGCAGTCGGCGCCAGAGCAGGTATGAGCATGCGCATGGCCGTGATCATGACCGTGATGATGGTGGTCGTGATCGCAGTCCGCGCCGCAAACGTGATCCGCGTGATCATGATCGGGCTCGAATCGACCGGCGGCCAGCCACGTTTCCGCATTGGTTCCGACAAGCGCCGGCTCGTGGGCACCGAGGCCGATCAATTCGGAGGGGGCAATCGCACCTTGAACGGCGCGTGTGATGATCGCCGACCTGTTGAGGGCTCGGATGCGCGCGTCCAGCCGCGCCACGTCGTCCGGCCCGGCAAGATCCGTCTTGGTGACCACAACCCGGTCGGCAACGGCGATCTGCTTTGCGGGCTCGAAGTGCTGGTCGAGCTGCGAGAGCCCGTGCTGTGCGTCGACGGTCGTGACGACACCATCGAGCTGATAGACGCGGTAGACGCGTTCCTCCGTCATGATCGTGTGCATGATGGGCGCGGGATCGGCGAGACCGGTCGTCTCGAGTACGACGCGGCGAACCTTGGGAATGTCGCCCCATAGCGAGCGCGTGTGCATGCGCTCCAGCGCCTCGACCAGATCGCCGCGCACCTCGCAGCAGACACAGCCCGACGGCAGCAACACCGCGTCGTCATCGATCTTCTCGACCAGGGTATCGTCGATGCCGACCTCTCCGAACTCGTTGATGATGACGCCTGTGCCAGCCATGGCGGGGTCGTTGAGCAGGCGCTTCAGCAGGGTCGTCTTACCGGAGCCAAGGAAGCCCGTCAGAACGGTCAAGGGAATGGTATCGTCGCTCATGGGGCTGGGGCTCCTGGAAGCTTGTCTTTGTCTTGGCGGCAGCTCTCGCTGTCATCGTTTGCGCGGAAGCTTATCCTGTCAGGCAAGGCGCGGCAGGCGAAAAGGTGAGCATTGCGTTATGGATCCTGGTGTCGACGAGGATGAGGTGAGGCGCGAGGTTCTCGAGACCGCGGTGGCGATGAGTCGGCGGGGGCTTTCGCCGGGCCGCTCCGGCAACGTTTCGCGGCGTTTCGGTGACGGAATGCTGATCACGCCGTCCGGACTCGTGTACGAGGAGCTCGATCCGGCGGACATCGTTTGGGTCGGGACGGACGGCACGCGGCGAGACGGGGAATGCAAGCCGTCGAGCGAATGGCGGTTCCATCTGGCCGTATATGCCGCCAGACCGGATGTGTCGGCCATTGTTCATACGCACTCGATCCACGCCACCGTTCTCGCCTGTGCACACCGGGAGATCCCGGCTTTCCATTATATGGTGGCGGTGGCGGGCGGGAAAAACATCCCCCTCGTTCCGTATGCAACCTTTGGGACGGAGGAATTATCACGCCACGTGGTGAAGGGCCTCAAGAAGCGCAATGCTTGCCTGATGGCGAACCATGGCCAGATCGCCGTGGGAAAAACGGGCAGTGCGGCGCTCGAATTGGCGGCCGAGGTCGAGCTGTTGGCCGAGCAGTATTGGAAGGTGCTCTCGATCGGCAAGGCCAAGGTCCTTGGCGACGACGAGATGGCACGGGTTGTCGAGCTTTTCGCCGGCTATGGCCAGAAGGCGCAAGGATAGAGGCGCTCTTCGGGGTCCCCGGAAACCGCGCGGCGGTGTTGTCCGGGTCTTTCTCCGTTCGAGTTGCGCAGAGGGCTGCTCTGGCAGCCCTCTTAGGCGGGCAAGGGCCCCGGCTCAGCGCGCTCGCTCCGCAATCGCTTGGCCGGGGACTCGGAGAAATTCCTTACTTCCGCTCCGCATTCTTGGGAACGTCGCGGAAGGGACGATCGACGTCCGTGCGGGGCTCCTTGGGCATGTTCAGCACGCGCTCGGAGATGATGTTCTTCTGGATCTCGTCCGTGCCGCCCGCGATGGAGATGGCCGGCGTCGAGACGAGGATTTCGGCGATGACGCCTTCCAGCGGGCTGTCCTTACCCGTCAGCATGGCGTCGGCACCGCTGATCATGGTGTGCGTTCGCGCTGCGGCGCGGGCCACGTAGCTCGCAGCGAGCTTGCCCAGCGAGCCTTCCGGTCCCTGCGGGCGCCCTTGCTCTTGTGAAACACGTGCCCGGCGCGCCGTCCACTCGGC
>Ga0182738_1006155_pt1 | contig 12559 bp, 11 predicted proteins | sample eDN5th30CBELigMG_FD_128876 | JGI IMG/M metagenome (GOLD analysis project Ga0182738, IMG submission 128876) | Enriched Miracle-Growth compost microbial communities from Emeryville, California, USA - eDNA 5th pass 30_C BE-Lig MG (version 2)... ...
AGATCGATCACATGGTTCCTTTGAAAAACGCTTACGTGAGCGGCGCTTGGAGATGGTCGCAAAAAGACCGTTGCGCTTACACGAACTTTCGCGCCAATCGTTTTCACTTGGTCGCGGTGAGCGGCCACGAAAACATGAGCAAGGGGGATCGTTCGCCCGCGGATTGGTTGCCCTCGAACCCGGCTTTTGTGTGCGAGTATCTGAAGGATTGGTTGTCGGTGAAGCTGATCTGGGGACTGATTTTGGGACCTCGTGAAGGCAAGGCCATCAAGCAGGCTTTGCGCGCTTACCGCTGTCAGCCGGAAGAGTTCGAGATGGCGCCCGGCGAGTTGGCGGAACAGCGTGTGGCCATTCAACAAAGCTATGCTCAGTGCCATTGAGCTGACTTTCTGGACGAACAGCGCAAACGGGGTTACAAAAGACCCCTATAAATGAAAACCTCCAGTCAACTGCGTCTTTTATTAGCTCTTTACCGTCATGTGGCCGACCAGAAGAAAAACATCTACTTGGGCACGGCTTATTCCGTTTTGAACAAGGTGTTCGATCTCTTCCCTCCGCTTCTGATCGGTCTTGCCGTGGATACGGTGGTGAAAAAGGATCAATCATTTTTGGGCCGGTGGGGCGATTGGGATCAGTTCGGTCAGTTGGTGGTGATTGCCGTTTTGACCGTCGTGATCTGGAGTTTGGAATCCTTTTTCGAATACCTTTATTCGGTGAAGTGGAAAACTTTGGCGCAAGAGATCCAGCATCAAGTGCGCATGGAAAGCTATTCCCATCTTTTGCGTCTGGATCAGGGTTTTTTCGAGGACCAGCATTCCGGAAACCTGATCGCCATCGTGAACGACGACGTCAACCAGTTGGAGCGCTTTTTGGACGTGGGCGTGAACGAACTGATCCAGGTGACGGTCACCGTGCTGGTGATCGGGGCGATTTACTTTTACGAAAGCCCGGTGCTTGCGCTGTTGAGTTTCATCACCATGCCGGCGATCGTTTACGGCAGCGTTTGGTTTCAGCATTTCCTGACGCCTCTTTATAAGGGCGTGCGCGACCGCGTGGGTCTTTTGACCGGCGAGATCAACAACAGCCTCCAAGGGATTTCCACCATCCGCAGTTTCGCCCGTGAAAACGAAAATTACGAAAAGATGAAGGAATTCTCCCTGAATTATTACCGCGCCAATGAAAAGGCCATTCATGTCAGTTCGCTGTTTACGCCGCTGATCCGAGTGATGGTGATGATCGGATTTTTGATGACGCTTTTAGTGGGCGGTCGGCTGACCTTAAGCGGACGGATTGATGTGGGAACTTATTCCGTTTTGATTTTTCTCATCCAAAGAATGTTATGGCCGCTGACGCGGTTGGGACAGACCTTGGATCTTTTGCAACGGGCGATGGCGAGCGTGCAGCGGATTTTCTTTTTGTTGGACACCCCGGTCGGACTGCAAGAGGGAGCCCTGAAGATTTCGAAAAAGGACATTCGCGGGGAAATCGAGCTTCGCCACGTGACCTTCGGTTATAAGGGGCGTGAAAAGGTCCTTAAGAATTTCAATTTAAGAATCAAAGCGGGGGAGTCTTTAGGACTTGTGGGCGCGACCGGCTCCGGCAAGAGTTCTTTGGTGAAATTGATCCAGCGCTTTTACGATCCGGATGAAGGCGAGCTTTTGTTGGACGGAAAAAATCTGAAAGATTATTCCTTTAAATCCCTGAGGGAGGCGCTCTCCCTGGTGAGTCAGGACGTTTATCTTTTCCACGGCACGGTGATGGAAAATTTGAAATTCGCCAAACCTCAGGCAAGTTTCGAAGAGGTGGTGGAAGCCTGCCGCCAGGCTTTCGTGCATGACTTTATTTTAAGTCTTCCCGAAGGCTATGACACCATCGTCGGTGAAAGGGGCCAGCGCTTGTCGGGCGGACAAAAGCAGCGTCTCTCCATCGCCCGCGCGCTTCTTGCGGATTGTCCCATCGTGGTTTTGGATGAAGCCACCAGTGCGGTGGACAATGTGACCGAAGCGGAATTGCAAAAGCAGCTGGAAAAAGATTTGAAGGGGAAGACCACATTGACCATCGCCCACCGTCTGTCCACCGTGGTCCGTTGCGACCGCATCATTGTGATGAAGGACGGCCGCATCGTCGAAGAGGGCAGTCATGCCGAATTGATCAGCCGTAAAGGAATTTACCATGAACTTTGGAGCGTTCAGACCGGAACCCAAAGGGAGCTGAATCCCGTCTATGTATAAGTATAAAGGTCCGGCTTCCCTCCATTCCACTTGAACATTGAGGGGCAAACGGGAAAACTTGCTCTATGAAAACACACATCATTTCTTCTTTTCTGTTCATTCTTTTGGCTTTTCCTTTTCTGTCCTGCACGAAGACTGGCGTGTCTTCGAAGTGGCAGGCTTCTTCGACGGAGGTGGCCGACGATCAAACGGATCTCGATCAACTTCCCAAAGAAACGGCGGAACTGGTGGACCCGCCGTTGGCTCCGGCGCCGATCACTCGGAAGACGCCCGCCCGCGTGAGCATCAATCTTGAAGTGCGCGAAGAAGTCAAAAGACTGACCGACGGAGTCGATTACACCTTTTGGACTTTTAACGGAACCGTTCCCGGCCCGATGTTAAGAGTGCGCGAAGGGGATTTCATTGATTTCACTTTGTCCAATCATCCGAACAACAAGGTCCCGCACAACATCGATCTGCATGCGGTGACGGGTCCGGGTGGGGGCGCGGAAGGCTCTTTCACGGCGCCGGGGCATCGCTCGACGTTTTCGTTCCGGGCTCTTAATCCCGGTCTTTATATTTACCACTGCGGAACGGCGCCGGTGGGAATGCACGTGGCCAACGGAATGTACGGGATGATTTTGGTGGAGCCGAAGGAAGGTCTTCCTAAGGTGGATCATGAATACTATGTGGTCCAGGGCGAAATTTACACCAAGGGAAAATTCGGAGATCGTGGGCTTCAATCCTTCGACATGGAAAAGGCCATTCGGGAACAGCCGGAATATGTGGTGTTCAACGGATCTTTGGGGGCCATCGCGGGAGAGCATGCCCTGACCGCCAAAGCCGGGCAGACCGTGCGTCTTTTCGTGGGTAACGGCGGCCCCAATTTGATTTCGTCTTTTCACGTCATCGGGGAAATTTTCGATCACGTTTATCAGGAAGGCGGCGTGATGGTCAGCCAGAAGAACGTGCAGACCACGGTGATTCCGGCGGGAGGAGCCGCCATGGTTGATTTTCGCGTGGACACTCCGGGAAATTACGTGCTGGTGGATCATGCGCTGTTTCGGGCTTTCAACAAGGGTGCTCTCGGTAACTTGAAGGTGGAGGGAGAGTCGAACCCCAGAATCTACACGGGAAAAATTTTGGATTCCATCTACTTGGCGGAGGGGCAGGCCATCAGCCCGGTCTCCACGCCTCAGAAAAACGCCGCCGCTCCTTCCAGTTATGAGGAACGATTCAAAGCGGGAGAAATCGTTTTCAAAGCGAACTGCGCCGCTTGTCACCAGCTCAGCGGTCAGGGGATTCCCAATGCCTTTCCGCCTCTGGCGAAATCGGATTTCCTGATGGCGGATAAAACGCGCTCCATCCAAGTGGTCAAGCACGGTCTTACCGGAGCCATCACGGTGAACGGCTCCACTTACAACAGCGTGATGCCGGCCCTTGGGCTTTCCGACGACGACATCGCCAGCGTGTTGACTTATGTCCGCAACAGTTTCGGCAACAAAGGGGATGAAGTGACGCCGGAAGAAGTGAAAAAGGTGAAATGAGGTTTCTATCCGCCGCTTGGACGGTGAGTTTGATTTTTTGCGCGGGCGGCGCTGCCGCCACCGCCACGAAAGAAATTGCTCTTCCGCGCGGCCTCTATGAGCCGGTGTTTAAGGACAAGGGAGAAAAAAGCACCCTCGTCGGCCCGCTGTGGATGGATCAGACGGCCGTCACTAACGATCAATTCCTTTCCTTCATCAAAAAGTATCCGGAGTTTTCAAAATCCCGCATCAAACCTCTTTTCGCGGACGAAGCTTATCTCTCCCCTTGGAGCGGCGACAGGGTCTTTGAGAGCGGAAAGGGACGGGAGCCCGTCACCTCGGTGTCATGGTTCGTGGCGAGACGTTACTGCGCCTCTCTCGGGAAAAGGCTTCCGTCGATCGCCGAATGGGAGTTTGCCAGTGACGCCGAAAATCCGGAAAACGAACAAAAAATTCTGCAGTGGTACTCCACACCGAAAACCGTTCTGAAGGAGGTGAATCTCACTCAGGCAAATAAATTCGGCCTCAAGGGAATGCACGAGCAGATCTGGGAATGGGTGGAGGATTTTTCGCAAGTGATGATGCCTTCGGATTCAAGAGACACTTCGGCGAAAGCCTCGTTCTTTTGCGCGGGTGCCGCCCTGAAGGTCAAAGATCCGAAACGCTATGCCGCATTTCTTCGGTTTGCTTTTCGCAGCGGTTTGAGCGGAAGATACACCTCAAAGAATCTCGGCTTTCGGTGTGTCCGGGACAAAAAAGGAAGTGGCTCATGAGAATAATTTTTCTTTTGATTTTTGCCGGTGTGTTTTCGGCTCCGGCGTTTGCTCATGATCACCATCAAGAGATGAAAGCTTCCGCCCCCATGGAGGGACTTTCCGTGTGGCAATTGGATTCCGTTTGGAAAAACCAAAAGGGAAGAGAAGTGCGACTTTCCCAACTGGCCGGAGAGTCGCAACTGGTGGTGATGCTTTACACCCATTGTGAGACAGCTTGCCCGTTGATCGTTGAGGACTTAAAGCAGGTCGCGCAAAAATTAAAGGCGTCCCAAAAGGTCCCTGTCGGAGTGACCATTTTTTCCATTGATCCTCAGCGGGACACGCCCACGGCGCTTGCGGCCTTCGCGAAAAAAAGAAAGCTGCCCGTCGACTGGCAGGTGTTGACGTCCAATGATTCCGCGGTTGCCGAGTTGGCCGCGGCCTTGGGCTTTCGCTACAAGCGCCTTGCGGATGGGGAATACATCCACTCCAACGTGATTTTCCTTATGGACCGCGACGGGGTCGTCGTGGCACGCAAAGAGGGCCTAAAGACCCCCGCTGAAGATTTTCTTAAAAAAGCCGCACAGCTCTTGCACTCTTCCAAAGAGTGAACTTTCAAAAGGCCTTTATTTTATTTGGGCTGTCGATCCTTTTGACAGCCTCCTGCCCCTCTTGGGCCCAAGCGCTTTACGAGCGCTTCGACGCTTTGGAAAAGGCGGCGGCAAAGGCCTATGAAGGCGCGGACATCGATCTGTTTGAAGCCCGCTTCCAAGAGTTGCGCTCCGAATACCAAAGCCAGCACCGCCCCCAGGAAGAGATCTGGGCTCTTTATCATTTCGACTACGACAAAGAAGCCGCCCAGTTAGAAAGCGACCTGAAGCTGCGTTTAAAGACCGAAGAGATTGTTGAGGAAAAGGCCCTGCCCTTGGGCCGCAGCACGGTTCGCAAGGCGATTTTAAGCAGCGGTCTGTGGGTGATTCTGCGTGATCAAATCACGGAGGACATCGGCCCCAGCGTGCGCCACGATGCCCAGGTGTACGAAGTCAGTCGCGCCCTTGGATTTCATCTGGTGCCGGTGACCGTGGTCAGGGCCTATCAGGATCGTTTCATCAGTCTTCAAGTCATGATCCGCGATCACGAAAGGACGCAGCGGGGTTTTGTTTATAGCCCCTATGAAGACGACCGCCTGCAGCTTTTGGATTATTTAACCGGACAATTGGACCGGCACTCCGACAACTGGTTGATCGCGCCGGGCGGTCACGTCGTGGCCATCGACAATGACGTCGTTTACGGGCATCCCCGTTACGCTCAAGCCCGCACGATGATCGGCAAGGTGAGCTCCGATGAACCTCCCGTGGTGTTGACTCCTCAAAATCGCCGCGCGGTGGAAAGATTGAAGAATCAACTGGAGACTTCTCCGGCGAAATTCCAACTGACTCCTTTGGAAAGGGCGTCTCTTTCCGCGAAAATCGAGACTCTTTTACGCCTGCCTTCCTCCTGTCAAAGCTTCCTTTCCGCCCGTTAATGGCGTAATTTGGTGGGACAAAAAGGAGAGCCTGATGGAACTTCCGATCGCCCGTACCTCCCAAGGCAAAGACATTCATTTTCTTTCCGAGATGGCGAACCGTCACGGCTTGATCGCCGGCGCGACGGGCACCGGAAAAACGGTGACGCTTCAGGTTTTGGCCGAGCGCTTTTCCTCCATTGGAGTGCCGGTGTTCATGGCCGACGTGAAAGGGGATCTTTCCGGGATTGCGGCGGCGGGAGTTTCCTCTTCGAAGCTCACGGAGCGTCTTCAGCGCTTGGGACTTCCCGAACCCGTGTGGGGCGCCTCCCCAGTGATTTTTTGGGATGTGTTCGGAAAGGCGGGACATCCCGTGCGCACCACCTTTTCGGAAATGGGGCCGACGCTTCTCAGCCGCTTGATGGCGCTGAATGAAACTCAAAGTTCCGTGCTTCAGGTGCTGTTTAAGATCGCGGACGATGCCGGACTTTTGCTTTTGGATCTGAAGGACATCGATGCCTTGATCAAAACCGTGCAGGAAAATCTGGGAAAGTTCAAAGATCAGTACGGGCATTTGTCGCCGGCCTCTTTGGGAGCGATTCAACGCGCGCTTTTGACTTTGGAAGAGCGCGGGGCGAAAGATTTTTTCGGCGAACCCGCTTTGAACATCGAGGATCTTTTGCAGACGGACGCCTCCGGAAAAGGTGACGTGAATATCCTGGCTGCGGACGGGCTTCTTCTTTCACCGGTGGTGTACTCGACGTTTTTGCTGTGGCTTTTGTCCGAGCTGTTTGAAACTCTGCCGGAAGTGGGAGATCGGGAAAAGCCCAAGTTGGTGTTCTTTTTCGATGAGGCGCATTTGTTGTTCAAGGACGCGCCCAAAGCACTGACGGAACGGATCGAACAAGTGGTGCGTTTGGTGCGCTCCAAAGGAGTGGGCGTTTACTTCGTTACTCAAAGTCCCAGCGACGTTCCGGACGCGGTGCTGGGGCAGCTCTCCCACCGTGTGCAGCACGCTTTGCGCGCGTTCACTCCTTCCGATCAAAAGGCGGTAAAGGCGGCGGCCCAGACCATGAGAGCCAATCCGGATTTTTCCACCGAGGAAGCGATCACTCAAATGGGAGTGGGAGAAGCTTTGATTTCCGTTTTGGATTCCAAGGGTGTTCCCACCGTGGTGGAGCGAGCTTTTGTTTTGGCGCCCGCGGGCCGCATCGGCCCTTTAACTTCAGAGGAGCGGGCAGCGGTGATGCAAGGCTCTCCCGTCGCCGGTTATTATGAAAAAGCCGTGGACCGTGAATCCGCTTATGAAGTTTTGACGGCAAGACATGCGGCGCCGACGTCCGCTCCCGCGGCACCTTCTCCTACGGATTCGTCCTCGAGCTCGTCCTCCTTGCTTCAGGAACTTTTGTTCGGCTCCGTCGGTCCACGGGGCGGCCGTCATGCGGGATTGGTGGAGAAGGCCGCCACCAGCGCCACACGCAGCATCGCCTCCTCCGTGGGACGCGAAATCGCCCGCGGTTTGCTGGGCTCTCTTCTGGGAGGAAGTGGACGGCGCCGCTGAAATGCCCTTTGACCTCCGCCCGATTATCGGGTTTAACTTCGGAAATCGGCGCGTAGCGCAGCTTGGTAGCGCGCTTCGTTCGGGACGAAGAGGTCGCTGGTTCGAATCCAGTCGCGCCGACCAATTTAAATAAATAAAGTTTATATAACTACGGAAGTTCCATCAAAGACTCTTCAAAAGCTCCAAGATCGAAGCGTGAATGGGCTTGAAATCCTTGCGGGACACATCGGCGGGGCCCTCGTAGGAAAGGAGAAGGGTCTTGTCTTTTTTCTTCTTTGTATAAACCAGAACGCGGCGGTTTTCTTTACCCTCGTGAATTTGAAAAATCATAAAAGAGCTGTCCTTGGAAAGATTCTCCTGGCTGATGACCACGGCTTTTCCCTCCAGGTAGCGTTGATTGATCCATGCCGCCGTCTCTTTTTCCGGAGCATTTTCTTCGAATTCCAAAAGAGCGCTCATCACCGGAGTTTTCTTGGCGGAAGTGAACGTTCCTTTAAAAGAGGGATCTTTGTCGTATAGAAAAGGGTTTTCCTTGTTGGGCTTGTGAAAAGTCCAATTGGAAGAGGCCGGCGCGGCAATCGCCGTCATACTCAAAACGCAGCAAAAACAAAGAAAGAAATTTTTCATTTTCATCACCTCACCACCGAAGCGCGGTAAATGTTGCTGTCCGTTTTGATTTTAAAGTTTCCCGAACCCAGCGCTTCGATGTGCGCCTCTTTTTTTCCGAGCAGGCCTAAGTTGGCCACCGCCTTTAAACCCGAGCGTTCCGCGCACAATGAAACATAAGCGTTTCCCTCCGGAGTTTCGGCGTAAATGCGGTCTTGATATTTGCTCAAGGTAAAAACTTTGTCTTTTCCGACCAAGCGGAACTTAACGGCTCCGCTGGATTGAATTTGATCGATGTCCAAGCCGGGCAGGCGCTCCGACAGCTGATCGATTTGCGACCATTTGGAAATACAGGCGCCAAAAGCATTGCCCGCAAAAAGCAGGGCCCCAAGAGCAAGGGCGGGGATCCATCGTGTCAAAGACGCCTCCTTTTGCGGGATGTTTGAGGACGATGCAGCCCCTATGCCCACTCTTGTCGAAAGGGAGGGGCCTCGGCCCACGAGGACCCTCAATCCGCCGAACAGCTGTCTAAACCTTAGACGCCTCGACTGGTTTTCATTTTTGAATTGTTTTTGACAAAAGGAAGGCCCTTCCAAAAGATTGAAAGAAAACGGCTTTCTGGAGAGTTTTATTAAATTCAGTCCCTCACTTTTAGTTTCAGTGATTTTTCACGTGCTCCTGTTGGAGATGCTGCTATGGGCTCCTGCGGAAAAAGCGGCTTCTTTTTCCAAGGCTCAGCGCCGCGGCACTTCTTTTGTGGAGGTGGGATTGGTGAACGCGCCCGCAGGGAGAGATCAAAAAATTTTTTCTTCCCGGAAGGCGGGCATGAAAGCGGCGGGAACGACAAAGACTTTTCTGGGGCATTTGGGAAGCGCTCAGGGAAGTGAGCGAAACGGCGCGGCCGGTTTTGATGCCGCGGCAAGGGCGTCGGAAAGAGAGCGTTACATTTACGCGCTTCAACTGCTTTTGGAACAAAGAAAAACTTATCCGAAAGCTTCCAAAGACTTTCACGAAACGGGGAAAGTGATCGTTCAATTTTTTATCGCCCAGGACGGACGCATTGAAAATGTGAGTGTGACCGGCCCCTCCACCTTTGAAAGACTCAACCAAGCGGCCTTGCAATTGGTGAGCGGTTTGGAAAAGTACAAGCCCCTTCCGGAAAATTTACGGGCTGCGTCTTTGAAGATCGAAGTTCCCATCGAATACGTTTTGAATCAGTAAGTTTTCATGTAGGCAATCCCTTTGCCGTCCTCTCTTCCAGGTGGTACTCAGGCGCAAACATCACAAGGAGGACAACTTGAGAACTCTAGCACTCACTGTTATTTCTTTTTTCTTTCTTTCCGCCGCCCATGCGGCCACCCATGAAATCAAAATGTTGAATAACGGCAAAGAGGGGATCATGGTCTTTGAACCGTCTTTCCTGACGGCGAAAAAAGGGGATGTGGTCAAGTTCGTTCCCACCGATCCCGCCCATGACGTGGCTTCCATCGTTGTGCCCAAAGGCGCGAAATCCTGGACGGGTGCTTTGGGAAAAGCCGTGACGGTGACTCTGACGAAAGAAGGCCTTTATTTTTATGAATGTAAAAGCCATGTTTCCATGGCGATGGTGGGAATGATTCAGGTCGGCAAGGCCTCCAATCTCGCGGAAGTCAAAAAAGCCGTGGATGAATTGCGCCCCAAGATAATGATGTACAAGGAGCGTCTGGATCAATATCTTGGTAAAGTTCAAAAATAGGAGTGTGATTTATGATTCAGAAAATCGGTCTTCTTCTTTGCGTTTTCCTGACAGCCTGCGCCCAGGTTTCAAAAAAAGAGCAAAGTCCTTCTTCTCCGCTGGAGGCGGGAAAAAAAGCCCTTCATCAAATGACGGGATGTTATCTGGTGGACTACAGCTACGTGGAAACCGATCCCTTGAAGAAGGGTTACGTGCGCGATCCGCGGGTTTACGACGTCAATAAAAACAAGTCGGTCAAGGAGTGGATTTACGCCGAAGACCTCTCGCCCACGCGGGTGCGCCTGCAACACATTCTCTTCGCCACGGATGAAAAGGGCGCGTTGATGGAAGGCAGTATTCTGAAACATCAGGCGGAAGATTGGGAGTTCAATGCTCCTTTCGTGTATGACTTTACCGCTCCTTCTCAATGGGAGGTGAAACGGCAAAGTCCCGACGCTTCTCTTTGGACACGAAGGATCACGAACTTGGACGACGGCTTAAGATACCAGTGCGCGGCTTCCTGGGATTCCTCCAACGAGTATTCCCAGTGGACCTGCGAGGGAGCGGCTCCGATTCCCGGTCGTGAAACCCGGGACATGGGCCGTAAAGACTACAACGTTCTTCAACGCTCCACCCATTTGGTTGTTTACGACAACAGTTGGTTGGAAAGACAAAACAACGTCAAGGTCAACCAAACCGCCGCCAAGAAAACTCCTTTGGTGAAAGAAGTCGGAAAGAATTGGTACGTGCGCCTTCCCCAAGAACAATGCCAAGGGGTTCAGGAATTCGTGGCCGCCCGCCGCCCGTTTTGGGATCTGCTGCGGGAGTCTTGGGATCAGGTCTATGCGCAAGAACTTCCTTTTCACGAAGTGAAGAAAAAGCCTTCTCGTTATGCGAAAATTTCGGACTTGGAAGAAAGTTCTTTGGGAAAAAACCTCGCGGACAAAAAAGTACGTGCGGAACTTCAGGATGAAATCTTAAAAGTCATTTCGGATTTCCGCGTGCAATAATGATCTGGATTTTTCTCGCTGTTTTTCTCCCCGGCGGCGCCGCCGCTTGGGCCCAGGAGCCGACTTCTTACGAGTTGGCTCCGGTCGTCGTTACTTCCGATTTGGACAAGCAGGATTCCCCTCTGGTGACGGCACCGGGAAGCTTTGTAAAAAAGGACGGTGAGGACTTAAGAAAAAATGCGGCGGAAAGTCTCGAGGGCTCCGTCGGCTTGGAGCCCAACGTGGATTTCGGCGGAGGTCCCAGAAAAACCGCCCAGTCTCCACAGATCCGCGGCCTTGGAAGTGAGCGGATTCTTATTCTCGAAGACGGCGCCCGTCAGAATTTTCAGAACGGACACAATGGACGCGGACTGGGTGATTACTCGCTGATTGAAAGTCTGGAAGTGGTCAAAGGTCCTTGGTCCTCTCTCTATGGGAGCGGCGCGATGGGGGGAGTCTTCAGCCTCAAGCGTTCGACCGCCCATGACTTTGTTCTTCGCAGCGGAAAAACGCTGGGTGCCCAGGCTTCTTTGGAAGGAGCGACGGCGGATGAAGGATTCGGGCAGAGAGTGACGGCTTTTGCCAAGAAGGGAAAGTTCGAACCGCTCTTTTCCTATCATCACCTGTCCTCTTCCGATTTGCGTTTGGGCGGGGATGACACCCTTTCTTATTCGGGCTTGCGGTCGAACGACTTTTACTCTTCTCTTGCCTATGTCTTTGACGGCTCTCAGCGCTTGACGGTGAAGTTGGATCGCTATGAGGAGGATTCTCAAACGCCTTTAAATCCCCAGGGAAACACCAATGACGACACTCAACTGGGAAATCAAAAGGTGACGAAGACGGATGTGATCACGGATTACGTGCTCCGTCGGTCCAATTATGATTTTCATGCGAAACCTTATGTGCGGGAAACCAAAATCAGCAAGGCCCGCTTGAGTGACGGCCAGACGGACGTTCAAAAGGTCAAAACCACCGGCATCGATGCTTGGAACAACCTGCGTTTTGAAAGTGCGGCGGGAATCAAAACAGTGGTCACGACGGGCCTTGAATACTTCACCGATCAAAACGACGGCAGCCGCAACGGCGGCACGCTGGATTCATTTCCCGACGGCCGCAGCGAACAATGGGGCCTTTATCTTCAACCGACGTTTCATTTTTTTGAAAAGCTGCGGTTGATTCCCGGAGTGCGCTACGATGCTTTCAAGAACTCCGCCTCTGGTCAGAAAACGAATTCCGGAGACAAAACCTCCCTGAAAACTTACGCCACCTATGAATACCTTCCCGAGAAAGTTTTCTTTTTGGGTTGGGGGCAGTCATACAATGCACCGAGACTCCAAGACATTTATATTTCCGGCCAACATTTTCCCGGCAACTTCTTCGTGGCAAATCCGGATTTAAAACCCGAAGCCGCCGAAACTTGGGAAGTCGGTACGAAGAACTGGTTTCATTTTTCCACCGGCGTGCTCTCTTTGAACGCGACTTATTTCCAAACGCGCGCTCATGATTTTATTTCCCGCCACGTCGACATGGGTGCGGGGCAGACCACCTTTGAAAACTTGGATCGGGTGAAACTGCATGGAGCGGAAGTGTCCGGACTTTGGCGCACGGAATTTTTCGGGTGGGGACTTTCTTACGGCAGCGTGCGCAGTTGGAACCAAACCAGTGGGGAGCCTTTGGAAGATACTTTGCCGGAT
>Ga0182738_1006156_pt1 | contig 12557 bp, 11 predicted proteins | sample eDN5th30CBELigMG_FD_128876 | JGI IMG/M metagenome (GOLD analysis project Ga0182738, IMG submission 128876) | Enriched Miracle-Growth compost microbial communities from Emeryville, California, USA - eDNA 5th pass 30_C BE-Lig MG (version 2)... ...
ATGACGACGATGCCGGCGTCGGACGCGCGCACCAGGTTGCCGACGTCGATCAGCCGCATGCCGGTGCGCCCCGAGATCGGCGCCACGACCGTCGCATAGCCGAGCACGGCGCGCGCGTTCTCGATGGCCGCGCTGTCCTGCTTGATCTGCGCCTCGAGCTGCGCAACGAGCGCGCGCTGGGTATCCACGGTCTTGGCCGCGATGACGTTGGCGGAAAGCTGGGTGTAGCGCTCCAAGTCGCGCTTGGCGTTCGTGAGCTGGCTTTCGTCGAGCGCCTTCTTGGCCAGCGCCTGGTCGAGCTGTGCCTGGAAGGTGACCGGGTCGATCTGCGCCAGCACGTCGCCCTGTTTGACGTCCTGCCCTTCCTTGAAATCGATGGACAGGATCTTGCCGTCGACCTGGGGTTTGATGGTGACGGTGTTCCGGGCCTTGGCGGTGCCGACGCCTTCCAGCCACACGGGCACGTCGGCCAGCTTGGCTTCGGTGGTGACCACCGGCACCGGGCCGTCCTGCCGCGCCCAGCGGCGCCCACGCTGGGTCTGCTCGGTCGTCCCCGTCGTGAAATGGATCAGCGCGACCGTCAGCGCCCCTATGACGAGGACGGCAAACGCCGATTTCAAGAACTTCATCACTTTGAGGATCCTGTCCCTAGCCCCGCCCAGACCAGAAGCCGCAAAGCGGCAACACTGCGGCATGTGGGGCGAAAACGGGCGACAGGGCTAAAAACCGTCGCGGCGGGCGACGGGCGCATGGGGCGGGGCCCTCAAAGCAGGGCAAGGCGCCAATTTAACGACTGGTGCCGGGGGGAAACGGTGGCCGGCACCCGGCCGCTGGATGAAGCCGCAGGCGGTGTCGCCGGCGTGGCCGGAGTGCGGGCGCAGGGTCCGCCGGGGATGGCCCTACTGCTTGGGCGCGGTGGTGCCGCTGTAGAAGTCGCGCGGCATGCCGATCGGCGCCGGTGCCTGCGGGGGCTGGGCCGACTGCTGCTGCTGCGGCATGCGCCGTCTTTGCTGCGCTTCGATCGCCGCCCGCTCCGACCGGTCGGCCTTGCGCTTCACGCAATAGAAGATCGCCTGCTTCATGGACGTTTCTTTGCGCATCTTCTGCGCGGCCTTCTCGCACATCGCCATCGTCGGGAACTTCTGCGTGGTCATGCGCTTGGGACCCGAGGCTATGGCCATGACCGCATAGAGCGTCGCAGCATCCATGTGCATTTCCCCCCAATCTGGCACTACGTAATCGCGGCGCCTAGCACGGGCTTGCGTCGAAGGCCGGGCCGGGCGCTTGGTTTGCACCGAAAAACCGCAGCGGGCCGCCCACGTCAAGAACGATAGGCAACTCGATCGCTATCTGAGCTTGAGGATCAGGCGGCGTCGGCCGAGCCGCGGTAGCGGCGGATGGTGCGCGCCTGCGGGGGCATCTGGGCGTCGGTGAACCAGCGCGGCGGCAGCACATGCGCTTCGAGGCCCGTTTCGTCGTCATCCATCGCCTCGCCGGCACCGATGACGTGGACCCGATTGCGGCCCAACTGCTTGGCGGCGTACAGCGCGCAGTCGGCACGGTGGAACAGGGCGCCGATGTCGCAATCCATATCGTCGCAGGAGGCGATGCCGATGCTGACCGTGCTCGCAACCGGCAGGCCGTCGATATCGGCGGCGGTCTGCGCGAATTCGACGCGGACGCTTTCCGCCTGCACGGTCGCCGCCTCGAGGTCGGCGCCGGGAATGATGGCGGCGAACTCCTCGCCGCCCAAGCGGCCAAGAATGCTCTCGGCGGCCAGCCGCTCCGACAGCGTATCGGAGAACAGCTGCAGCACGCGATCGCCGAGGCGGTGGCCGTAGGTATCGTTGATCTTCTTGAAGTGGTCGAGATCGAACACGAGCACGGCGATCGGCGCGCCGCGCGTCATGCGGGCTTGCTCCCCGAGCGCCGCGGCGGCTTCGAAAAGCGCCCGGCGGTTCGGCAGCCCCGTCAACGCGTCGGTGAGCGCGAATCTGCGCTGCTGCACCTCCTGGCGTTCCTTGACGAGCGCCAGCACGACGAAGGCGAGCGCGATGCGGCCGAGCAGGGCGATGAGCACCACCGCCCCTATCCACTTGCTGGCGTAAATCAGCCCCACGGCGCGGATCGGCATGGTGATGATCAGAGGCATCCACGCGAGATAGCAGAGGCCCACGGCCAGCAGGAGGAAGGTCGCGGGCCAACGGGAGAGGAGCGGCTCGCCGCGTTCGCGCGTCAGCTCGACGGCTGCCAGCAGATGCAGGATGCCGAGGGCGGTGCAGGCGACGATCAGGCGATCGTCGAACGAAGCAGCAATGCCGGCGGCCGCCACGATCACGAATGCGCAGGGCCATATGGCGACCCACAGCGGATTGACCTTTCGCCCTTCGAACTCGCGCACGGCTATCCACTGGATGGCCCCGGCCAGCAGCATCAGGGACTGACCGAAGACCGTCAGCGACGGGGTCTTCGAGAACGCCGCGGCGCCGGCAAAGGCGATTCCCGACGCCATGACGAGCTGCGCGACGCCCCACCAGCCGATCAGCGCGCTCGTCTGCTCGCGCCACCAGATATAGCAGAGCAACAGGCCGAGGATCGCGGTCGCCGAAAGCGCGACCAGGGAGATCGTAGGAAGGTCGAGGGTCATGCGTGCCCCGCTGGTCGATCCGCGACCGGATCGTATGCGCGGGCCATATTGGGGAGGCGCCCTTGATGGGTTGTCTAGAAATTCGGTGAAATTGGATGGATTGGCCGGCGCGAGCCGGAACCGGCATCAGCGCCGCTGCAGAATTCCCAACACCACCAATAGGATGACGGCTCCCAAAGTCGCCGCGAGGAAATTGGCGCCGGTCGATTCCGGCACGATTCCGAGGCGCGGAAGGATGAGGCCGCCGATGCACGCGCCGAGGATGCCGATGACGATGTTGCCGACCAGCCCGAAGCCGTATCCGGCGACGATTTTCCCGGCGAGCCAGCCCGCCAGCGCGCCGATGATCAGCCATCCGAGGAACGACATGGGAGCCAAGGTCATGCTGCTCTTCCTCGAGCTGTGAATCGCGAAACGCGCATCCATTCCTACAGGCTTGCGCGGCGATCGTCACGCCGCCCGGTTGATCCTTCGCGCGTATCCATGAAAGAGTGATTGCCGGACTGTTGCGAAGAGGGAATGCCGATGACCAATCCGCTGCCGCGCGCCTGCCAGACCATCGACGAGCTGAACGTCGGCGACACGTTCCGCCTCCCGTACTCGATCAGCGACAGCGATGTGCAGAAGTTCGGCGAGATCTCCGGCGACTTCAATCCGGCGCACTTCGATGAGGCGTATGCCAAGGGCACGGTGTTCAAGAACCGCATCGCCCACGGCATGATCTCGCTCGCCAAGTTCTCGGGCATCTTCGGCATGGATATGCCGGGCCTGGGAGCGATCTGGGGCGGACAGAACGTGAAGTTCCTGGCGCCGGTGCAGCTGAACGAGACCTACACGGCCGTCGCCACCATCAAGGAGAAGGGCGAGCGCAACGTCGTCTTTTCATGCTGGGTCGAGGACAAGGACGGCAAGCACATGCTCGAGGGCGAGGGCGTGCTGTATCCCATTCCGCGCAAGGTCAAGGACAAGCTCGAAAGCGAAGGCGCGCTGAAGACCCTGCTTGCCGGATAGTGCCGGCTACCGGCGATATTCGACTCTCCCGTGCAATGGCGCGACGGCGTGCTTGACCCAGTTGCGCGCGGCGCTACATCAGGCGCCGTTGGCAAGGAGCGGGCATGGACAAGATCAATCAGCAGATTGCGACCGAGCTGGGCGTTGCGACCGGTCAGGTCGCGGCGGCGGTGGAGCTGCTGGGCGAGGGCGCCACGGTTCCCTTCATCGCCCGCTACCGCAAGGAGAAGACCGGCGGCCTCGACGACACGCAGCTGCGCAAGCTGGAGGAGCGGCTCGGCTATCTGCGCGAGCTGGAGGATCGCCGCGCCACCGTGCTGAAGACCATCGACGGGCTCGGCAAGCTGACCCCGGAGCTGCAGCGGGCCATCGCCGGCGCCGCATCCAAGACGGAGCTGGAAGACCTCTACGCGCCCTTCAAGCCCAAGCGGCGCACCAAGGCGCAGGCTGCCCGCGAGGCCGGGCTGGAGCCGCTGAGCGAGGCGCTGCTCGCCAACCCGTTGCTCGATCCCGAGGCGGAAGCTGTCAAGTTCGTCGACGCGGACAAGGGCGTAGCCGACGCGAAGGCGGCCTTGGAAGGCGCGCGCCACATTCTCATCGAGCGCATCGCCGAGACGCCGGCGCTGGTCGGCGGCCTGCGCGAATGGCTGTGGAGCGAAGGCGAGCTGAGATCTTCGGTCCGCAAGGGCAAAGGCGAGGAGGGCGCCAAGTTCGCCGACTACTTCGCGTTCGGCCAGCGCATCAAGGATATGCCGTCGCACCGGGCGCTAGCGATGCTGCGCGGCGCCAACGAGGGCGTTCTCGACCTCGATCTCGATGTCGCGCACGAGAAGGGCAAGGCGCATCCGGCCGAGGGGCGCATCAGGAGCGCATTCGGCATCGCCGACCGCGGCCGGCCGGCCGATGCCTGGCTCGGCGAGACGGTGCGCAAGGCATGGACCGACAAGCTGTCGGGATCGCTGCAGTCGGGTCTGCTGACGCGCCTCAAGGAGCGCGCCGACGCCGATGCAATCGGCGTGTTCTCGCGCAACCTCAAAGACCTGCTGCTGGCGGCGCCGGCCGGTCCGCGTACGACGATGGGCCTCGATCCGGGCATTCGCACCGGCGTCAAGGTCGCCGTCGTCGACGCGACGGGCAAGGTTGTCGCCACGACGACCGTCTATCCGCACGAGCCGCGCCGCGATTGGGCCGGCGCGCTCGCCACGCTTGCTTCGCTGTGCAAGCAGCACAAGGTCGAGATCGTCAGCGTCGGCAATGGCACCGGAGGCCGCGAGACCGACAAGCTCGTCGCCGAGCTGATGGCCAAGATGCCCGATCTGAGACTGACCAAGGCGATGGTGTCGGAGGCGGGCGCTTCCGTCTATTCGGCATCCGAGCTGGCGGCCAAGGAGTTTCCGGACCTCGACGTCAGCCTGCGCGGTGCCGTGTCCATCGCCCGCCGGCTGCAGGATCCGCTGGCGGAGCTGGTCAAGATCGAGCCCAAGGCCATCGGCGTCGGCCAGTACCAGCACGACGTCGATCAGGGCGGCCTCGCCCGTTCGCTCGATGCGGTGGTCGAGGATTGCGTCAATTCGGTCGGCGTCGATGTCAACACGGCCTCGGCGCCGCTGCTGGCTCGCGTCTCCGGCCTCAATCAGACGCTCGCCTCCAATATCGTCGCCTTCCGCGACGAGAACGGCGCCTTCAAGGCCCGCACCGCTTTGAAGAAGGTGCCGCGCCTCGGCGCCAAGGCGTTCGAGCAGGCGGCTGGCTTCCTGCGCATCATGGACGGCAAGAATCCGCTCGACGGCTCGGCCGTGCATCCGGAAGCCTATGTGGTCGTCGAGAAGATCGCCGAGGCCACCAAGCGGCCGCTGAAGTCGATCATCGGCGACCGGGCGTTCCTCAAGTCGCTGCGGCCGGCGCAGTTCGCCGATGCCGCGTTCGGCATTCCGACGGTCACCGACATTCTCGCCGAGCTCGAGAAGCCGGGACGCGATCCGCGTCCGGAGTTCAAAACGGCGACCTTCAAGGAAGGCGTCGACAGCATCGCCGACCTGGAGCCGGGCATGCAGCTCGAGGGTGTCATCACCAACGTTGCGGCCTTCGGCGCGTTCGTCGACGTCGGTGTGCATCAGGACGGCCTGGTGCATATCTCCGAGCTGGCCGACCGGTTCGTCAAGGACCCGCATGACGTTGTGAAGGCGGGAGACGTGGTGAAAGTGCGCGTCAAGGAGGTGGACGTCGGCCGTAAGCGCATCGCGCTGACGATGAAGACCGGCGCCATCGGCCACGGCGACATCGGCACCGGTCGCCCATCGCCGTCCGCGCCGCGCGCCAGCGCTCCGCCGCCGCGCAACATACCATCGCAGCCGCCGGCAGAAAGCGCGCTCGCAGCGGCGATGCGCCGTGCCCAGGAGAAGGATCGCGGGTAGGGTGGCAGCCTGTCGCGTGAACCCGGCCGTCGCCGGCAGCGTTTACGCGGAAAGGATAATTTCGACAGTAGGCGAATGAAGGCCGCGAGCGAAATCGAGAACCGGCTGCTGCTGGGCCTGCCGCGGCGCGAGCTGGAGCAACTCAAGCCCCGCCTTGAGCGTGTTTCGTTGGGCTACAAGGACATCCTCGTCGACGACGAGGCGAGCCTCGACCACGTCTATTTCCCCAACAGCGGCGTTGTGTCGGTCATCGGCGTCTACTCCACCGGCGAGACGGCCGAGCTGGCAAGCATCGGCCGCGAGGGAACGACCGGTTTCCAGGAGATTCTCGGCGCCCGCGCTTCCGGCACGCGGCTCCTGGTGCAGATCGAGGGCACGGCCATGCGTCTGCGCCGGTCCGCCTATGATCGCGCCGTGAAGGAGCTGCCCGGCTTCCGCGACCTCATGTACACGTACCTGCATGCTTTTCTCCAGCAACTGATGCTGGCGGGGGCCTGCAACGGCACCCATTCGGTTAACCAGCGTCTCGCCCGCTGGCTCCTCATGATGCACGATCGGAGCAACGGCGACACCCTGCCGATTACCCAGGACCTCATTGCCGAGATGCTTGGCGTGCACCGCCCGACCGCTACCAAGGCCTTGGGATTGCTCGACGATGCGGGTGTCATCCGCGCCGGCCGCGGGCGTATCGACATCGTCAACCGGGACGGGCTGACGGGGCATGCTTGCGAATGCTATCTTCTCATTCGAACTCGCACGGCCAATCTGCTGCCGAAAACGTACTCGCCGAGAAAGTAATCTAGATTACTGACAGCGGCTTGCGCCGGCCTTATGAAGCTTCCGATACAAAGGAGCTTCCAGCATGCGCGCCCGCCGCCTTCTCGAAGGCAGCACCTTCACCGCCGAGACGCTCAGTGTCGTATTCCAGGCCTATGATGCGGCGTGGCGAGAGGTGGAGCACCTCTTCGCAGCCGATCCCGAGGATGCACGCGCGCGGCTGGCGCATGCGGTGCTCATCGTCGCCCGCGAGGATACGCGCGACGTGGAGCGGCTGAAGGACGAAGCCCTGCAGGTTTTCGCACTCGCCATCGGGAGCGCGTTTGGCCAGGGCGACCGATGACGGCATGATGGCGCGGGCCTGGGGTCGCGCTAAGCCTCGCCGCCGTGCGTGAAGCGACCGTTCATCATCGTCATGTCGATCTTCGTGCCGGCGATGGTGTGCGCGTCGGCGGTGAAGATGTCCTGTTCCAGCACGATGAGGTCTGCGAGCTTGCCCGCCTCGATCGAGCCGACCTTGTCTTCCATGCGTAACTGGTAGGCTGCACCGAGCGTGTTGGCGTGGATCGCCTGCGCGAGGTTCAACCGCTCCGAGGCAGGCTGCAGGACCGGCGCCTCCGGCCGTCCGACGAGCTGGCGCGTCATGGCGATCTGAATGGAATCGAGCGGCTTGTAGGTCGAGAAGTAGCCGGCTGCCGGCCAGTCGGTGCCGAATGAAACGCGCCCGCCGGATTCGAGTATAGATCGCGGCCTGTAGATCTTGCTGTGCCGCTCCGGCCCGTAGCGGTCGAGCAGGATGTTGAGCGTGTCGGGATCGGCCGTCATCCAGTTGGCGGAGAACTGCGCCGTTACGCCGAGCTGCTTGAAGCGCGGTATGTCGGCATCGTCGACGAACACCAGATGCGCGATGGCATTGCGGCGCTCGCGCTTGGGGTTGGCGAGCATCGCGGCCTCGATGGCGTCGAGCGCCGTGCGCGTCGTGCGCTCGCCGCAAGCGTGGATGTGGACGTCGATGCCGGCGAGATCCGCATCCGAGACCAGCTGCTTCCAATGGTCGGGCGTGAACGGCGAGGCGCCGATGTCGCCTTCGCGGTCGGCATATGGCTGCAGCAGCCATGCCGTATAGCCTTCCTGCGTACCGTCGCCGACGATCTTGAGAACGTTCGCCTTGACCAGCTCGGTGTCGATGCGGCCCTTGAGGTTCAGCACCTGCTGGGCGGTGCCGTCGACTGGCGGCCCTTTGATCGCGTAGCAGGCGACGACCCGGAACGGCAGCAGCTCGCGCTTCTCCATGTCGGCGTAGATCTGGATGAGCTGGCCCTGATCCTCGCCGATGGGCGGCACGCCGGCGTCGAAGACGGTGGTGATCCCGGCGGCGGCGGCCTTCGGCAGCCAGCCTTCGAGCAGCTTCGCCATGGAAGCGGCGGAGATCCCCTCGATGGCATTGACGACCGACAGGACGGCGACGACCTCGAGCACGTATCCGGTCGGGTCGCCGTTCTTGTTGCGGGCGTAGTAGCTGAAGCCGGGGATGGGGTCCGGCGTGTCGCGCGTAATGCCGGCCAGCTCCAGCGCCTTGGAGTTCACCCACAGGCTGTGCGCGTCGATGGCGAAGAAGAACGCCGGCCGGTCGGGCACGATGGCGTCGAGGTCGGCCGCCGATGGACCTTCCGGGGGGAACATGTCGACGCGCCAGCCGAAGCCGCGCACGGGTCCCGTGGGATTGGCCTTGGCAAAGGCAGCGATCGCGGCCAGCGCATCCTTGCCGGTCGGGAGCTGCAGGTCGACGCCGGCGGCGAGGAACGCGCCGAGGAAGGGATGGGTGTGGGCCTCGACGAACCCCGGCAACATGAGCCGGCCGGCGAGGTCGACGGTGCGCGTGTCGCTACCGGCGAGCTTGGCGATATCGTCGTTGCTGCCGACAGCGAGAATCTTCTTGCCGCGTACCGCCACGGCCTCTGCCCACGGCGCGTCGGGGGCCTGCGTATAGATCTTGCCGCCGCGGAAGATGATGCCCGGCGGGCCGCTGTCCTCGGCCACCGGGGCGGCCTTCTGGGCTTCGGCCGCAATTGCCGCGCGGGGAAGGAAAACGGCCGGCAGCGCCGCGCTCGCGGCAGCGCCTTCCAGAAACCGGCGGCGGTCGATGCCGAGCGCGGGACCCGCAGCACGCGCGGGCGCGGTCCTGGCAGTGCTGGTGGCGTGGCCGATCGCCTCGGCAAGGCGGCAGTTGATGCACATGGGACCTCGGATCGTTCCGGCCCCAGGCTAGCGCGCTATGCTTTCCGAGATCTGAACGCGGTTCCTATTCTGGAGCTGTCCCGCGATGCCGTTCATGCACCCTCGGCGGCAGCATCGCGCGGCCGTCGCGCTTGCGGGACCCCGGCGCCAGGACTGATAAGACCGCGCACGCGGACACCACATAGGGAGACAAGTGAGAGCCGATGGCCGCCAGGGCGATCATGTTCCAGGGCACGGGCTCCGACGTCGGCAAGTCCCTGCTGGTTGCCGGCCTCGCGCGTCTTTTGCGCCATCGCGGCCTCGCGGTGCGCCCCTTCAAGCCGCAGAACATGTCGAACAACGCCGCGGTGACGGCAGACGGCGGCGAGATCGGCCGTGCCCAGGCGCTGCAGGCGCTGGCCGCCGGCGTTCCGCCGAGCATTCACATGAACCCGGTGCTGCTGAAGCCGCAAAGCGAGGTGGATGCGCAAGTGGTGGTGCAGGGCCGCGTCGTCGGCAACATCGCGGCGGCGCGCTACCAGAGCATGAAGGCCACGCTCATGGCATCCGTGCTCGACAGCTTCACGCGGCTGTGCGGCGAAGCGGACGTCGTGCTCGTGGAAGGTGCCGGCTCCGCCTCGGAGGTCAACCTGCGCCACGCCGACATCGCCAACATGGGCTTTGCGCGCGCCGCCTCCGTTCCCGTCGTGCTCATCGGCGACATAGAGCGCGGCGGCGTCATTGCCAGCCTCGTCGGCACCAGGGCCGTGCTGCCGGCGGACGACACTAGGCTGATCGAAGGCTTCATCGTCAACCGCTTTCGCGGCGACAGCGCGCTCTTCGTCGGCGGCATGCGGGCGATCGCCGACGCCACGGGCTGGCGGCCGCTGGGTCTCGTTCCATATTTCGACGGCGCGCGGCATCTGCCGGCGGAGGACATCCTCGGGATGGCCGAGCGCGAGCCCAAGCCGGACGCCAAGGCGCGTGTGGTCGTGCTTGCCTATCCGCGCGTCTCGAACTTCGACGATTTCGATCCCCTGCGCATGGAGCCCGGCGTCGAGCTGATCTTCCTGCGGATGGGCGAGCCCATTCCGGGCGACGCCGATCTCGTCATCCTGCCGGGCTCCAAGGCGACGCTGGCCGACCTCGCCGCCCTGCGCGCCACGGGCTGGGACATCGACCTTGCGGCGCACGTGCGGCGGGGCGGGCGCGTCCTCGGGATATGCGGCGGCTACCAGATGCTGGGAGCCAAAATCGCCGATCCGGAGGGCATCGAGGGCGCACCGATGACGTGCGCGGGGCTCGGCCTGCTCGATGTCGAGACGGCGCTCGCCGGCGACAAGATGCTGCTGGAGGTGTCGGGCAGCACCGCCGACGGCGCGCCGTTCAGAGGCTACGAGATGCACGTTGGACGAACCGGCGGCCCGGACTGCGCAAGGCCGCTGGTTACATTCGGCGATGGCCGTATCGACGGGGCGACGAGCCCCAGCCTCCTGGTGGAGGGCTGTTACGTGCACGGCCTCTTCGCGCATGACGCGCAGCGCAGTGCATGGCTCCGCCGCCTTGCAGCCGGCACGAGTGCGATCGGCTACGGGCGGATCGTCGAGACGACGCTGGATGCACTGGCGGAGCATCTGGAGCGCCATATCGACTGCGAGGCGCTGCTACGGATGGCGCGTGCGCCTCGGTCGGTGGCGGCAAATCTGCAGCGACCGATCTTGCAGCCGCGATGACGCTGCAAGTCTTGTCGCGCGGCGGATCGCGAGGCGGCGCGCTCACGGATCGTGGATATTTATCCAATCCGTTCACCCGCGGGATCGTCTTCGGCGGTAGACTGCTCCCATCGCCGACGCGCAGTGAGTGAGCCGCATGGGCCGCGTGCAGACAAAACGCATCTACGATCCGCCGGCGGGCACGGACGGCTTTCGTGTGCTCGTCGACCGGCTGTGGCCGCGCGGCGTCAGCAAGGAGCGTGCGGCGCTCGACCTGTGGATGAAGACGGTCGCGCCCTCGCCCGAGCTTCGCCAGTGGTTCGGCCATGATCCCAAGAAGTGGAGCGAGTTCCAGCAGCGCTACCGCGCCGAGCTGCGCGAGCACGGGGCGGAGCTGGCCGAGCTGCGTGCGCACGCGCGCAAAGGTACGGTGACGCTGCTGTTCGGTGCGCGCGATGTCGAGCACAACGAGGCCGTCGTCCTCAAGGATGTGCTCGCCAAGCGCTAAGGGCCCGGTGCTCACGAGGAGGTCGATGGCGCGACCCACGGCTCAGAGGCGGAGATCGCGGCCGATGCCGCGCGCACAGCGGCGCTGGATGGGATGGGCTATCGCGTGGTGCGGGTGTCGAGCGGTGACGTCGAGTGCAACATCGACGGCGTGCTCGAATGCTGCATGAGCTGCAAGGCTGCAGCTAGCGACAGCGCTACACTGGCGTGCGCTCGGACAAGCGGCTGCCCCTCACCCTAACCCTCTCCCCGTGAAGAACGGGGAGAGGGAATAGCGTCATCCCCTCTCCCCATCGGGCTGCACTTCGATGGGGAGAGGGTTAGGGTGAGCAGCAGAAGCCGGGTGAGACGTCGGGACCTGCGCTGCGCGGAGCCGGCCGCCGGGCGTGAAGCGGCCGAAAGGCGCTGCGGGAATGGTGCACGGACGCGCCACCATAACGTCATCCAGACGCAGGTCGGGATCCACGCCAGCTTCAGCGCATGATTGGTCGAAAGAGGTGCTTCACCAGCGTTGAAATTCCGGAGATTTGCGTAGGTGCCGGCCTTCGCCGGCATGACGAAAGCAGGTTGCAACGCGCATCGATTGCTCGTCTGTCATCCCGGGCAAGCGAGGCGAAGCCGAGCGTAGACCCGGGACCCAGCGGAAAATCGTCTTCAGCTGAATGGGGCTTCGCTCACCTTTCGCTGGATCCCGGATAGCCGCTTGCTCCGCTCACGGCTTCCGGGAGGACAGATGGAAGGCGCGAGTGGGAATGGCGCGCAGCGCTACACTGGCGTGCGCTTGGACAAGCGGCTGCCCCTCACCCTGACCCTCTCCCCGTGAAGAACGGGGAGAGGGAATAGCGACTGCGCAACCGGCAACTCGGTGGTTTCAAATTCGTCAGCTGCCCATCGGCGGCTACTTCGGCGATTTTGCCTGCCGCGTCGCGAAGCTGATCGTCGGCTTGCGCGGAAGTATCCCGCGGGAAGGACCGGTGGTTTCACGTCCGCGTGGCGTCGAGGAACTCCTGGCGCGTCACCGGACTGTCGCGGAAGCAGCCGAGCATGCGCGAGGTGACGAGGTCGGTGCCCGGCTTCATGATGCCGCGCGCGGTCATGCAGAAGTGCTCGGCCTTGAGCACCACGCCGACGCCCTGCGGCTGCAGCACGGTGTTGATGGCATTGGCGATCTGCGCCGTCATCTTCTCCTGGATCTGCAGCCGCTTGGCGTACACCTCGACCACGCGGGCGAGCTTGGAGATGCCGACCACGCGGCCGTTGGGGATGTAGGAC
>Ga0182738_1006158_pt1 | contig 12555 bp, 12 predicted proteins | sample eDN5th30CBELigMG_FD_128876 | JGI IMG/M metagenome (GOLD analysis project Ga0182738, IMG submission 128876) | Enriched Miracle-Growth compost microbial communities from Emeryville, California, USA - eDNA 5th pass 30_C BE-Lig MG (version 2)... ...
ATTTCATTTGAAAATACCCTGTTCATAGCCCTTGGGATTGATGGTGTTTTCTTTGTTGCTCCATCTTCCTCGATTCATTACAGCATACCCTTCAGAATGTGCAATTGAATTTCGCGATTCTGAATTTTTTAGAATTCTCTGAGAACTCCTCTTGGTCTCAATTGAACTTTGGAAACTATGCATCATATTATTCAAATAAACCTATATCTGTTACTGATGTAATGGTTCTTCCATTTTGGTTGGAGTATACATTTGAACAAGGGGTCTTGGAGGATCAGAGTCTTCTTTCTTTATTTGCAATGATTTTCGACTTAAATCATTCTTGGGCTTGTTTTTGTCAACAGAAGTTATCCTTTTTTTCTAACTATTTCACACAAATGCAAATTTCATCAGTATACCACAATATGAGTATTCAAAGATGGCAAAGAGTCTGCAGGCGGGACTTTGTTGAATGGCTCATTCAAAGATCCATTTATTACGCAATTAAGCAGTAACAAAGCATAATTATTCCTGTTTTGCTTCCAAGTAGAATTCAGTGTTACTTGGCACAATTTCTTACTCCATTGCTCAATTCGAATTTTGTCATGCTTGTTGAACGATGCATAGTGCTTTTCGACCTCCAACATTGTTTTAATAAACTCCTCATCCAATTTATTGTCTTGAGGGCTTGGTTCTTCTGCTTGTTGGCTTAAAGTACTTCTTCTCATTCTTCTTCTTTATTGAAAATTTAAAAATTGGAATACGATTTAATACTTTTGTAGAATTTTATTAATCTCTCTCTGTATTTAATCAGGTCGAAAATATTATCCTCCTCTGAGGTCATGATAGTCCAATATCAAAAAGGTCGTTTGGAGAAGAAAAAACTTTGAGCAATCAAGTCTTTTTTTTCGGAGTTGTGTTGGACGAATATGATTTTTTTTTTTTTTTTACAGCTTCATAATCCAAGAGAAAATCCTCAATTTAAAAATTAAAACTCATAGGACAAGAAAAAGACTTTTTAGAGAATGAGGCCCTCAAGATCTAATAGTTCAGTCCAGATGGCAAACAAACTCAATGGACAGCAATCACCAATAAGAAGTCATATGTCAGATCCCAGATTTATGCCAAGAGGCCCCAGTAAAATCAACCTTGTTCCTGTTAAAAGAGAATTCTCTGACAATGTCAAAAGATTGCTCAAAAAGGTTAGATTCAGAGTCAAACTCTTTCTATCCCTCCGAAAAGCAGGAAGAGAATCAGATCTCTTGGTATAATCTCTCTTTTGCAATCACTAATTTCACATAGAATAATTTTGTTGATCCAGCATACAGGCGCCTTGTCAAAATCCTCAGAAATCATTATCGATCCAATGATAGTGCTAAAGTACTATTTGAAATGAATGAGAGAATAATAACATTATTAGCAAATCCTTGAATATATTAAATCACTGCCATTCTTTTCCAAGTTTATCAGTGATTTGGGCGATGTTAGCGATACTGCATTATTGCAAGTAATCATTAATGTTTTTTCATCCAATCTCTTATCACTTCAACAAAGTTGTGTAAACATCTGAAATATGAATCAATGCTCGGGGATCAGTGCATTTTCAAAGAAAACGATGTGTCAAATGACAAATTCTATGTGATTATAAAGGGATCAGTCAGCATTGTAAAGAAAAAAGATAACAATGTTTTTCAACAGGAAAATGAAAAACGAAATGGCTCCAAACCCGCGACGCTCTTGAATCTTAATGAGAGCTCTGAGACAGAAAATCCTGAAAATAAAACGAGCACATTAAACCAGCTAATTTCAAGCCTGGGAGTCAAAATCAAGGACATGAAAGAGGGAGAAGGATTTGGAGATAAAGCTCTAGTCGAAGAGTCAGCCAAAAGAACAACTTCTGTTGTTACAAACACTTTTTGCGAATTCATTGTGATTATGAAAAAGGATTATTTGGACATCATCAAGAGATATGATAAGCGCCGACAAGCCAAAACAGAGTTTATGAAGAACCAAATCCCCTATTTAAACACAATCAATTCAAGCAATATTTGGGAGGACATCTTTTATCTCATCAAAGATGTTGATCATACTCATGGATCTGCTATTGTCCACGAAAATGAAATCGGCAATAGAATTTTGTTTGTTGTCACTGGCTATTGCCAATTAGAAAAAGAAATAGTTTTTCATGACAAAAACGATCATTATGAATATGAACCAGTCAAAGCCACCAAAGTTATTGCCAAATTCGGATCTGGAAGCTGTCTTGGAGAAGAAATATTAGTATCTAAAGATCAGAAATATAATTATACCATAAGAGTATCCTTCTTGATTTTTCAAATTCTCAAATTTATCAAGGTTCAATCTGCAGTAGCAAATATATTTTATGTTGAGAAAGAAGCATTTCTGAAAAGATTTCCTCCTGATACAATCAAGGCAGTCATAGAAAATTTTTTTGCCAAAGAGCATGTTCATAAACAAAAAATTAAAAAATTTTCTCAAGAACTCCACCAAGAATCTGCTGAAAATAACCAAAACAAAATTAATTTCAAAACAAACCAAATCTTCCGCTACATTCAGCCAGGGTCCTTTGCACAAATGAGAAAGAAAATTCAATCCACCCAAATGAAAAATTCACATAGTGAAAAAAACTTGTTTCAAAAAGTCTTTAATTATTCTTCTGAACTTGCTGTTGCAGCTGAAACCAATGATCCCAAATCGGATAGCCAAAATCTCCTTGACATGAAGCTGCAACTTGACAATTTCCTCAGAAATACTATTCGAAAAAAACCCAATAAATTCAAGTAGCCGATCCTATTGAAAAAATTTAAAATAATTTCTTTAGGTTCCTTAAAAAAGTGGAAAGTACTCCTCAATTTGCTCCCAATAACTCCGCAATAACACTGACAAAACTTGATGATACTAAGCCTCCTTCCAAATTTCTCAAAGAGATCAACAAGAATGATTCAAAATTGACACCTGCAAATCTGAAAGATCATAATATTAGTGCATTTCATAGCAACCCAGAGTGGAACTTCAGAAAAACTGCTTGCTTTAAAAGAATGGAATATTTAGATCGAGATATTAAATCTCCATCTGAATGCCTTGATAGCGCCGATGACGATTTTGAGCCAACCAAATTAGTCTCTCAAAAATTTGATTTTGGTAAAAACTTTGTTTTTCGGCAAACAGCCAAAGCCAAAAAAAGTGTCGAAAAAAGAAATGATCAAGAAAGAGAAATTACTCCTATGCAAATCTTGGCCCAAAATATCAAAAATAAAAATGCTTTCAAAGATGATAGGCCAGAACCAACAACTTCACTACCAGACTCAGATAATCATGTCAATTACCATCTGCTTTCAACTTTCCGACGAAGAACTGCAGCAAAACCAGCGCCTTTACAAAAAACCAAAACAAAGTTTGCCACCAGTCAAGAGATTCCAAGATCTCCTACTAATCTCAGACTCGACTACACTCCAACAGAAACTCCCAAAACCAGTTCATTCCCCAGACCTCAAAATAGCCTTCAAAAAGAAAGTTCATCATTCTTAACTTCACTCAAGCCGGCTGGGGAGGATGACTATTCATTCAGAAAATATGAGCTCACGAATTTGGAAAATAAAATTGACAAATCTCCCGCAAATTCCCAGTATCAGCAAAATAGCTCAGTTCGACTTTCCAAAAAACCAAGAACCAACACAACCAGCACGGTAAACACTTCTCTTGTCCAAGATCAGATTTTGTTACAGACCCAAATGGCCAAACTTGGCCAGGAAATCATTTCAAACACTCGAAATACGAGTCTACCAATATCCAAAAGCCGAAGTGCGTCTCGTACCAAAGTCAAATTTTACTTGAGCAAAAAGAAATATGATTATTTTAGACCTGAATACTAATTGTTCATGGTCCTGATCATGTAATTTATAATAATTTAATTTTGTAAACTCACTCACTTAAAACTTGTAGGGGCTACAAAGTTTATTCATAAAACTCGTTTTTAATACTAATTCTCTCAGACATTTTTTACAATCTATAAAATACTCTGTAACAGTTTTAAAGTCAATCGTTTGATTAAGCGTTGTGTAAAATTCATCAATGTTTATAAAACTCTCTTTGTTCTTTGCTTCAAATGAAGTTGGAAATTTTTCATCAATCTCCTCTAAAATCCTTGTCAAACACTCCACTCCAATATAACTCATACCAAGGAGGATCTTTTCAAACATTTTTGGGTTTGAAATCAGAAAATCAAGAATAAAAGGTCTTGCACGATGCTTGGGTATCTCAAGAAGGCTCGCCAGGAAAAGAGTTCTACCAATCTCTTCGTCTTCTTGAAAAGTTTTTGTGATCTCATTGGCATTACCAAACGGAATCTTTTGACTCCTAAAAGTTCCCAAGATTGACTTTTTGTAGTTTGGTAAGAGCTCCTCCTTTATTTCGGTTTCCAGCTGTTTTGCAATCAAATATTTGAGCAAGTATTTTTCTCTACCATTACACAAATCTTCAATTGAGTTGAACCAAACATTCAAAGCAATAATATTCTCACTTCCAACTGAGGCCACCTCATGGTACCAACCTTGAGGCACAAACACGATTTGGTTTTCTGTCAGAGTGATTTTTATCCGACTTTCAATATTCTTTTGAACACGTTTTGACTGATGAAATGAATTAGTTATTATCGATTCACTCACAACCCCTTTTTCATTTGGAGGATATAAATAAAAAACTTTTTTCCCCTTCAACATGAAAAGAAAGTTGTCATAAGAATCATAATGTAATTTACTAAAAGTTTCCTTTTTGCTAAACCAAAGGTTTATTCGATGGATCTCACCATTTAATCCAAGACAAAAATCTTGAAACATTTTGTGCCCTGCAAATAGTTCATTGAGACTTTTCAAGCTGTCTTTTTTGCTTCTTCTTTCAAATAGGGGAAATTGAGCTAAATAAAGATTATACTCGCCTTGATAATCCAAAAACTGAGCAAAACTCAAAGATATTGTTTTGTGATCTAAATAATGTCCTGAAAAATCCTTGTTAGCCGAAACAGAAATATCCAAAACTCCAGAGCCAGCCTTCTCCAGAATGTTCTTTACTTGATTTTCCACATTATCAGGGTAGCCAAACATACTTGGAACGTTTACAAGCCTGAATGGACAGTTCTTTGAAATAATTGTCGGCATATTCTCCAAAAAGAATTGAAAAGTGTAAGATTCTGGACTCTTGGAATTAGAGAGCTTTCCGTTGAGTCTCATCACCTTTCTCAAAGGAGTCCGAATTGCTTTTTCTCTTTTATGAATTTTTTTACCAAGTATCTTGATTGGATTTTCCATTAATTTTATTTTGTAATGTTTTGCCAAGACGAACAAGAATTTAAAAATAACGTATATTGCAAAAAATTTTTATCTTTTTGATACATGGAAAGTAGCCGACGTACCAAAACGCCAAGTAAATCTCAAAAACAAACAACAACCAAATCTAGCATATCTCGGAAAAATACTCATTCTTCTGGCAAAGCTGGAAAACCAAAAAAAGAAGTCAATGTTACAGATTTCTCTTCTGCAAGATCCTACCAAACCCTGAACAGCGAAATGAAAGCAAGTATTCTCTACAGAACAATCACAGAAAGCGACAAGGAAAGACTTCATACAAACACTTCATCGAGTCCTCCCAGAGTTATGACTCAACCAAATTATGCTTCAGACACTCAAAAAACTAAATTATGGAAACTTGAACGTAAACCGACAACCAACCAGATCAGAACACAAACCTATAGTCCTGTTCACGGTAAAAGACCTCTTTACTCCAACCAGAAAGGATCACCGACTTCCATGAGCTTTGAACCTGGAAGCTTTTTTTACGAATCTCCTGGCAAAAAGAAAATCAGTCTCGGAACTTCCTCAGTTCAAGTCATGAAAAAAGTGTTTGATGAAGAATACTCTCTCCACTCACCAAGCAGGAAAAAGTTCTCTGAAAAGGAAACTCAAGAGTCTTTCCAGGAACATTTGAAAACAGAAAAAAGCTCCCAAGGAAGTAGATCTGCCAGAATCAGGGAGCCAGAAATCAATTTTGAAATATTGAATCATGCCTATCGAAGTTTCTTAGAGAAGCTTCACCTCAACCCTATGATGCAGAATGCTGATGTCTATACCTACATCAGTGAATCGCTTTCCTATTTTAGCTATCCAGAGACCGATTTGAAATTAGGCGCCATTATCAACATTTTTGATATGATTTACTACAACAAACCAAATATTTCAGAAGAACAACTCAGCACCATTTGCTTACAGTTATTAAACTACATACCCAGATATCAAGTTCTCGACGACTTTTACCTCTTGTATTTTTCACTTGAGACACTTGGTAAATTCTTTCTTTGAGGAAAAACTAATTTTTCGAAAAAGCTATAATTGGGCCAAATTACACCATTTATGAGAATATAAATATCTTAATGACACTCATTACAGATTCTTCAGATTTGCTCATTAAAGAAAAAGCAATCCAGACACTTGCTGACTTTGATTATCCTGGCTTATTTGCCCTCCTGGATCTCACAAACAAAGATTTCGACGAACTTCCTCTTGATATCTTAAATCGTCTTGCACAAGTCCCTGAAATCCAAGCAAGAGTCATCGTCCCTTCTCTCCTCAATAGTCTAAGTTCAGGAGACTCCAAAAAGAAATACTCTTCTCTTGCTGCTCTCAATAGGATGTTTGGAATGATTCGTTACGGTGGCGGATTACCAGTTCTTATCAATCTTTTGAATGAAGGGAATATTGAAAGAGAAATCATTGCCAGCTGTATCATGGCATCTGGGCCCTCAGGAGAACAAACTCTCTTAAAGGTAATTTTGACTTTTCTTCAAAAAATTTATCTCGCTCTTTAGATTTTGAAAGCAACGAATAATTCAAAGATTAAACAGGCAATTTGCAGTGTTCTCCCTTGGAGAATTGAGCGTTTCGATCGAAGCTTCGTTGGAATTAGAATCGTTCCTTACAAAGTCTCAGAGCATTACCATAGCAATCCTGGAACTATGTGCACATACTTAGGAAGTTTGAAACCTTTATCGCAATTGGGCATAGCAGGAGAATTCCCCTCCTCTTCTCAAACAGAAGATATGATTGAGATCAACTCCCGAGACTTCCTTGCTTCTCTACAAAGACTGATTTCTCTCAAATATCAAGAGTTCAGTACCAAAGAGAAACAAAGCACTCTTTCTGAAAAGGTCTCCCCTTCTCTCTTACACAACTCAGAAGAGCTTAGAAATTTCAATAATGCTAGTCATCTTATTCTTGCTGATTTCCTTATGGGTCAGGAAGATAAAGAAGATGTGCCCACAAAACTTCCCCAGGTGGTTTCTTCGAATATCATCAAAACTCTCATTCAGGTTTTCAATCATAAAGATTCCGCCGTTCGAGAATCTGTCGTTCATGCTTTTGGGCTGATTGGACCTCCAGAAGCTGCCGATGCACTTGAAATTCTCGACAAAGCTTTATATGATACAGACGGCCAAGTCAGGGCTCTTGCTGCTTGGGCACTGGGTAAACTTGGCGATATCACCCCACCGAAAACTGCTAAACGACTCGTTGAGTTGCTCAAAGATAAATTCTGGAAGGTAAGAACATCTGCTTGTATCTCTCTGGGATATATGGGGGACAATATCGGCTCGCAGGTTTTCCCTCTTCTTGTCAAAGTCCTCAAAGAAGGAACTATCAATAAAGTTGTCGTTTGTGAAACTCTCGTTAGATTAGGAGTTCAAGGCGAACATATTCTTCTTGACATCCTTAAAAATGCTCCCAACACAGATTATGGTTTAAAGTCAGCTATCATCCAAAGTTTTGAATTAGCTGATGTTGACCGTCCCACCATTGATTTTGTTATCGAAGAATTATTCAAAAATGCAGCGTAATATCTCTTTCTTTCACGCGTATTGGTCTCATATATTTCTCTTAGGGATTCAATGGTTCAAGTTCGTAAGGCTTGTTTACTCACTCTTGAAAAACTTCGCCTCAAAGCCCACAATAACAATATCACTTATCTCAAATCCAGAAATATTCTCCCCTTATTCTATTATTTCCTTCGCGATTCCGATGATGAAATTAGAGCTGTAACTTGAGAGATTTCTATTATTGAGAACCTAACTTATTCTCCTAGATGGCATTACAATCAATTTATTTGTTTGGACCACAAGGAGAATTAATGTTGATAGAAGGACTTGCTAAAGATAAAACTCCGATCATCAGAGCTGAATGCGCAAGAGGCCTAGGTAACCCAATAAATCCTCTCTTTTCATCAACTCATCTGATCACAGGGCTTTATGGACCTCATACATTTAGAACTTTACTTTTTGGATTGAGAGATAATGAAGAAATTGTTCGATTGGCAACAGCAGCAACATTGAAATCAAGATTTTCTCCTGAAATTATTATTCAAGCTTTCAAGTAACTTTCATTTATATTCCATCATTAAAGTCGCCCAGTGACAAGCACCATCAGAAACCTGGATTGATATATTCCATTGGAGAAATTTTGAAATTAAATCACTATTATTCGGATTCAACAAGGAGATTCCTTTTGGCTATTCTCAACCATTTCCAAAATGAATTGAATATGAGCGGTTCTTTGTTTGATACACAACAACAATCAGTTGATAATCGAGACAAGGCAGAATTTATTACAATCACAGAATATGAAGAAAATGCAGAAGAGATGAATACTCCACCCCTGCATATTCAAACAATCAGGACATCTCATTCGCTCAATCTGAGCCCCAGAGAATATGAAAACCAACTCTACCAATCTCAAAATTAATTTCTCTCTCTCTTATACTTTTGTATTCGTATTATTCAATAGGGCACAGCAGTGTTTATATCTTTTTGAAGTAAAGAAATTATTCTTTCTTTTATTCTCATAACACATAAAAAAATCACAAAATTCACAAGGCAACACAACAATTTAATAAAGAGTTTTATTTGTTTTTGTCATTGTAAGGGTTCTTTCATTAAAAGAATCTAATAATTGCTGTTTTATTTTTCCAGGGTTGATATTTCTGATATCTTTGGGGAACAAATATTGAGCATTTTTTAGCATTCTCTTAAAGTGCTTGGTCTCGAGATCCTTCATATAATTGAAAACATTGTCAACATTGCTTCTTATAACTTCTTCCTTATCATTTACATAAATCCATTCTTTCAAGTATCTCACAATAAGCTCCTATTAGAGAACCATTTAGTACAAAACATTCATCTTATTCACTTTACTTTGTATTTTCTTCGATCAAACTTCCTTTCAAAATAAAACATCAAAGTATTTATTCCCATGTCATAACTATTGGAGAGATTTGTTTTCAAAGGGCAGTCCTTGAGATTCACTTCCGATAAAAATTTTAATTCTGCCATTTCTCTCGGTAACCACTTCACCAACGTTGTGCTTAAATCCAAAGTTTTCAGCTTCTTGCATTCAGCAATCTCCACAGGAACTACTGAAAGAGGATTGTTATTTATATATAAAGCGACTAAATCCTGGAAGATCTTGATTTCAGGAGGGATGGCTTCAATGTTGTTGAAACTAAGGTCGATTATTTTCAAGCTTGTAAGTTGAAACATCTATCAGAAAAGGTTCGATTTGAGCAATCAAAAAAATTTACCGGCTGTGGCCAACAATTCAGAGAGAAGGCCCCTAATTTCAAGTTGCCTGTTTTTTCAGCCAAGGTTAGCTGCTTACTCCTCTCATTATCTTGAGGACTCACTTTCCTCTGAAATAAATTTTCGCGTTTCATCATTGGGTAGCAGTTAATGTAGAAAATGTATTTACAATTAGTCTTGATTAAGAAATTATTAAACTCTCAAAAATATTAAAGACAAATACAATAAAGACTTGAATTATTAATGCACAGGAAGATTCTTTTCTAAATATTTCTTGACTTGTTCAAATGTCACAAATGTGATTGCGTTCGCTGGAAGAACTCTGACCAAGTCAATTCTCAACCCAGAATATAGGCCTTTAATTCCTTCTTTCCTCACCGTTCCTTGGATCATTGATATCATGGAAGTTCCATAATGATTGGCAGGCTTTCCTTCTTTCATAGGAGTCCTTTGGTCTTGCTGTCTTGTTCTGATCACCACATGAGGATAAGTAATAACCATTGCAGTCACTAAAATTTTTTCAAGAAATCTTCAACAAATCCAAAGACTACCTTTTGAAGCCAAAGAGGTTAAAAAGAAATCGACTCCAGTTAATTCTCCTTTCCAGAGTTTCAATCTTGATTTCAAGTTCTCGTAAAGTGGATAAAGAATTGCAGCATGAGAAAGGCCAACGTAAGAAGTAAATAATCCTTTATAGAAGGATTTTATGCCCTCCTTCAACAGATTTAGAACTTCTCCAAAGAAAAAATACCTCTCTATACATCTTGGTCAGTCCACTTATAAGTCCTGTGTATTTCTGCTGCTCCCCGATATGCAAGAACTGACTTTGAATTCTTGTTCTGATCACCCACAAGGGATTGGTGAGTGTGTCGCAGATAAATCCAGTCGAAATAGCAGCTGTAACATTTGTCAATAATTGCTGCGTTTGAGGAATCCATTTTTCATTCAAAAATCTCTTGATTTTGTAAAAGATTGAAAAATATAAAGAATGGAACAGAGGAATGCTCACTGCAGTCACATTGTAACCTTGAAAATATTGAACGTAGAAGACCAAAACACTTTATACCTCGGTACAATCCTCTAATGCCTTCATTTCTCACAATCGTCTTTGCCGTTTGTACAAACCCTTTGTAAGAAACTCTATCAGCACTGTTAGTTGTCGCCTTACAAAGAGTTATTAAGCTGAATCATTCAATATTTTTACAAGGATCATATGTCTGGTTCTTGCTAGATCTAGTGGAGCGCAAGCTGATACTGACACAAAACCACCAACAAGTCCTGATAGCCAGTCGATAAATATTTTTCTATGTTCTCCTGTCGTCAAGTACTCAGGCACAAATGACAACTTGGTGTTTTCCTTTTTTGATACTGCGTCCATCTTTGTTGAAAAAAGCAAATTTTCTCGAAAATAAAATATTAGATTCTGATTAGAAGATTCTCTTAATAATTCCGTTTATTCAAACAAGAGATAAAATTCTCTTTTATTCTCTCATCTTTCTCTAAACCTTCTAAATTTTCTTTCTTATTCAAATTTCTTGTTGAATAGTAAAATATTTCGTTATTTTCGAGGTTCTTGTTTCTTTCCAAAAAAGTCCCCCCTAAAAATTCTTTCAGTATTTTTTTTATAAGAAAAAACATCTGGCAGCTCAAACGCGAAAAATTTTTTCTTCCATTAATCAGAAAAAATTTCCATTGAAATTCTTTAATTCAATACATCAGTTTTTTATTTTTTGGAATTTCTTCTTACCGAAATTCAAGAAAAGAGAAATTTTCCAAGGAATCTTCAGAAAAAATAAGTCGTCAATAATTATTTATTTACAAAGTCCTAAAACAAAGAAACAAGTACTCATATAAACATAAAGCGAATATTAAATATGATTTTCGAGTGATTTCTTTTTTTGAAATCCTTTTCAATTTCCGCTCTCCCTCAAGTAGTTTTCGTCTTCTCTCTCTTTTTCTTCGTTCTCGATCTCCCTGATATACTCTTGGAGACTTCTTTCATTAACTTCATCCTTAGCTTCTAAAGACATTCTTTCAGCACTTGTGGCAGCTGTGCCTCCTTCATAGTCATCATATTTCATTTGTTCGAGCTTATTTAAATTATCAGCAAGTTCATCACTTTTGTAAAGTGGTGGGTCATCTAAGACGAGTCTTTTTTGTCGAAATTCGTAGAGATCCCTATCAAATTGTCACAAAAAAAGGAAATGTATTAACTATACCTTATTTTTTGCGAATTGGTGAGGTATGACCGAGTTGCTGAGTAAGACAAGCATGGAGTTTGCTTTCCTAGTACAAGGAATGCAGTTCCCTTGGAGTTAAGTAAGGTCTTGTTCAAGAAGTTCATGATTAATAAAAGAGATTAAATTATAATTTGTATTATTTCAACGATTAGCACTCAGAATTTATTTCAATATTAAGGAGGGAAAGATAACAGATTTACATCTCAGACAGTCGAAATTTCTAGTTTGGATTTTTCTGGATAAATAGCATTAATAAAAGAACAAACTTAATTTTTCCATAAAAGAAATCAATCTTAAATTTCTATTTCGTAGATATTTCTAGAAAACATTAATTTTCCTCTTCATATATATGAATGAATAATTATCAGCTCTGTTCGTTTAATTCCAAAAGACCCTAAATCACTTATTGAGGTTTGGAAATTCCATTTTAGTCAATCTAGAGATTTCTTTAAATTTGATATTCTCAGTTTTATTTTTTCAATGTTGGTCATTCTCTCTTCTTCAATAGATAACCCAGAGTTTTTACAGAATTCAAAAAAGTTCCAACCAAATTCTTGATGGCCCATCTCTCTACATTTTCAAGAAATTGAGATTTCATCAAGAAAAGATTGACACATATTTTTTTAATTTCAAATAAGACAATAATAAATATTTATCTGAATTTTTCATACTTGCAGTGAGTGAGTTCTTTTCACTTTATCA
>Ga0182738_1006160_pt1 | contig 12554 bp, 9 predicted proteins | sample eDN5th30CBELigMG_FD_128876 | JGI IMG/M metagenome (GOLD analysis project Ga0182738, IMG submission 128876) | Enriched Miracle-Growth compost microbial communities from Emeryville, California, USA - eDNA 5th pass 30_C BE-Lig MG (version 2)... ...
GCTTTCAAATCCAACTACCAAACGTTTTGTTGTTGCTTTTAGAGGAACTGTTGGTGGTATTGAACTCCTTCTTGAGGTTCTCGAACGTAATGCTGTCCCATATCAGCTTGCCAACATCACTGGAGCCTTAGCTGATGATTATTTCTATCAACATTATGTGAGTGTTCTCCGTGACACCTTCTTTGCTCAGCTCAAAGTAGCTTATGGAAACTATTCAGATTATCAATTTGTTTTCACAGGCCACAGTTTGGGCGCTGCCTTTACGACCCTTGCTGCCTTTGATGCTATTACTCAAGGAATTATTCCAAAAGAGAAAGTCATTGTGTACAATTACGGAATGCCAAGACTTGGCAATTATATCCTTGCGAAAGCAATTGAAGGGTCTATCAAGTCAATTTATCGTGTTGTTCATTGGAAAGACATCGTGCCTCACGTTCCTTTCTGCCAACAAGGATCTTCTGGGCAATGTGTGAATGGATCCAGTGCTGCGAATCCACTTCCTGGATCATGGCCTGCTTGGCATGTGATGCAAGAAATTTGGTATAATGAGACTAACTCTGGGTATGTTGCTTGTGGAGGAGATGGTGAGGATCCTAATTGTTCAGATCAAGTGAGTCTGACTCAAGCAAGTGTTGTGAATCATTTGTATTATTTTGGAGTGTTTATGGAGTGCTTCAAGACTACTGCTTTTAGTGTGCCTGAAAATTACGACCACAATATGAAAAGAGCCTCTGAATTCTCCTTTAATAAGATCAAGAAGGGAAATATGAGAGGTCCTGAAATTGAAGATTTGTTAGAAAAAATTGAATTGGTTTTTTAACAGTCCAGTTTATATTTCATGAAAAACTGAAAAACAAACTTTAAACTCCTATAAAAATTATTTCGTAAAAGTTTTTTCATTCATTTATATAAACGAAGAAAACTCCCTAATCTAGCGTCGAAGGAAAACTTATTCTCCTTCACTTTAAAGTTGTAAGTCCATCCATAGAACCTCAAGTAGCCACATGAAGATAGACTTGGAACAATAACTTCCCAAAGACTTGCTTTATTCACTATTAGAAAATTTAATCTTCTTTATAAAACTAAGTTTAGGTGGGAAATCGTTGTTTTTTTGAGAGGGAAAATTGAGTTTAATCAAACTCCCAAAGCCAAATGAATTTCTAGTTTACAGTGTTTGAATTTCTCTTTCTTTTCAATCTGTTCAAACAAAACTCTATTATTTTCTTCGGACAGGAGAAAAACTTTCACTTCTTGTTAATCTTTGAAGACTTCATTGTAAATCTGATTAACTAGTTAAAAAAGGTTAATCCTGTGTTGTTGGATACCGATTTCAATTGGAAAAGATCAATTTACCCCCACTTCAAACTCCCTCCTTTTTTTTATGCTTGCTCAATTTCTATAAATTCCATTTTTTTACGATACTATAATAACTTTTTTCTCTCTGAGCAATCTTGCAGAAAACTTCACCATGAAAAAGATAGCTCTCGGCCTCCTTTACCAAATCACATCATGCCTCTATTTTATTTCAGCTACTTACGACCCAAATAAGGCTTTAACCTGTGCCTATGCTTCAGCACTATCCCATTGCAAGCCCTCAGATATCGAAGCTTGGAACTGTGGAGTAGCTTGTCAAAATCTTACTGGCTTCCAAAATTATTTCTCTACTGTTGTTCCTGTCACTTTTGATCAATCTGTTGCTTTTGCGATGATTGTGAATCCCTCAACCAAAACTTTTGTAACATCTTTTCGAGGGACGGCGAGTCCAGTGCAATTTATCTTGGAGGTGTTCGAATATCAAGGAGTTCCTTATAATCTCTCAAGTATCCCTGGAGCTCAAATTGAAGAATATTTTTATAAACACTATGTTAATTACCTCCGCGAATTAGTCATTAAGAACCTTCAAACTGCTGTTGAAGCTTACCCAGATTATGAGTTTATTTTTACTGGCCATAGCCTAGGCGCTGCATTCACAACTCTTGCTGCTTATGACTCTATCACTTCAAATATTACAACAAAAAACCAAACTGTTGTCTATAACTATGGAAGCCCAAGAGTTGGAAATTATATTTTTGCTAAAGCTGTTCAAGGAGCTGTCAAAGAAATCTACAGAGTTACCCATTGGAGAGACCCTGTTCCTCATGTACCACCTTGTTTGACTGATGAAACAGGAGAATGTATGAAAGATGAACCAATGTCTTTGTTGGATTATGAGAGAATGAAAAAATGGCCACTTTATCACGTGAGTCAAGAGATATTTTATAACGAAGAAAACTCGGATTTTGTCCTCTGCCATCCAGATGAAGAAGACCCAAATTGTGTCAATCAATTTAAAATGAAAAATTGGAAAGGATCTGATCATGACTTTTATTTAGGTGTCGCGATGGATTGTAAATCTAACTCTTCTGATGTTGCAGGAAATTTCTTAGAAAAGAATTTTGATAAAAATTATTTCTGAATAAAATTTTCAATTATGTTTATACAAAGAGAGTTCCTAAGACTTTTAAATTCTCTTTAAATACAGATAGATGTTGCAATGTCAATCTAAAATAACTGCATTCTTATACTAATTCTTTTCTAAACCCAATTCTGAAAATTTAGAAGCAATAACAATTTTTGACACAGGCTGACTCATGTCAACAAAAAACACACACATACCAACACAGAGCCCAAATCAAATCCAAATTTGGTGACATATTAAATGACATCTTATTGCTCCCAACAAAACTTTACACATAGTCTCAAACAAAATCCTCAATTTTATCATCCTTATAATAAATTTTAATAGTTGCAAAGTCCTCTATATTAGCTCCCTTTTCAGCAATCTTACCTCATGCCAAATCTCAAGCTTGGCTTGATCCTCCTCATCGCCTCCCTTTATATTGCTTCAGCTGCTTATGATCCAAATAAAGCTTTAACTTGCGCTTATGCTTCTGCATTAACTCATTGCAAACCAGCAAATGTTGAAGCTTGGAACTGCGGAGCTGCCTGCAAAAACCTTACTGGCTTCCAAAACTACTTCTCCACTGTCGTTCCTGTCACTGTTGACCAATCCGTTGCTTTCAATATGATCTTCAATCCTTCAACCAAAACTTTTATCATTACTTTCAGAGGCTCTATTGGTGCCGTCCAAGTTATTATGGAATTCTTGGAGCCTGGCGGTGTCCCTTATAACCTCTCAAGCGTCCCAGGAGCCTTAATTGATGATTATTTCTACAATCACTATGTCAAGTATCTCCGTGATCTCGTTCTTAGTCATCTCAAAACCGCTGTCCAAGCTTACCCTGACTACGAATTTATCTTCACTGGCCACAGTTTAGGCGCTGCCTTTGCAACTCTCACTGCCTATGATTCCATTATCTCAAATATTACCACTAAGGATCAAAGCATAATTTATAATTTTGGAAGTCCAAGAGTTGGAAATTACATCTTTGCTCAAGCTGTTCAAGGAGCTGTCAAAGAAATCTACAGAGTTACTCATTGGAGAGATCCCGTTCCCCATGTCCCACCCTGCATCACTGATAAATCAGGCCTCTGCGTGAAAAATAAAACCAAGTCAATGGATACTGAAGGATCAATTATTTGGCCCGCATATCATTTGAGCCAAGAAGTGTTTTATAATGAAGCAAGTACAAATTATACTCTCTGCAACACAGATGGAGAGGACCCCAACTGCATTGATCAATTTAAAACTATTGATTGGAAAATCCCAAATCATCTTCATTATATGAATGTCCATATGGATTGTGATCCTAGCCCTTCTGCTTTCAATGGGCATTTCCTCAAAAAAAGACTCGTTCAAAATTTCTAAGAAATCATAATTCGTTTGAGTATGTGTATGGATTTAATTAATTGATTGATAGTTCATGCATTATAAATTTAATTAATATTATAAAGAAAATCTGGAACTAAATCATTTTTCTGAAGATCGAGAAAACTAATTTAATTTTTGTTTGATATTTTTGGAGATCATATATTCACTAAATCACCATTTCTGCACTGTGAAACTTCAGTAAAATCACCTTAATTGTCCTTCTAGCTCAAAGTAAATAGCTTCAAAAGATACCCTATAAGGCAAAAAGAACTTGATTATTTCAGAAAGCCCTCTTCATCTTTGATCTCTTAAATCCTCGAATTTATAAAATTTTATTTCAATCCAAGTTCAACAAAAACAGCCTTTAAATACTCTTAAATCATTCGCAAGAATGAAAATAAAAAATCCAATTTCTAAAACCATCGTCAACAAAAATTAGCTCCTCCAGTCTATATATAGCTGTTATCTTGATATTACATGCAATATTACACTCTAATATAAAAATTTTAACCCTCACCTTCAAGCTCCAACTTCTCCACTCCTCATCACTTCCCCTTTCTCACACACCCTCTCTATGATTCGAACCATTTCCATCTTCCTCCTATTAACACTCAACATCTCATTAGCCTTTGCTGCGTACAACGTAACACTCGCAAAAGAATTTGCTTATGCTTCTGCTCTTATTAAGTGTCACCCTAACCAGATCCAAGCTTGGAATTGTGGTCAAGCCTGCACTAATCTCACTGGCTATAAGCCATATTACTCCCAAGAATTCAACGCCTCTTATGGTGAATCTTTTGCTTTTGCAATGATCTACAATCCTTCCATCAAAAGATTTGTGACCAGCTACAGAGGTACAGTTGGAACCCTTGAGCTTATTTACGAGATGATTGAAGGCGATCCAGTTGCTTATAAGCTTTCTAATATCACAGGAGCTCTCGTAGATGATTATTTTTACAATCACTACGTGACATTTCTGAGACCTCTTGTGATTCCCCAATTGAAAAATGCTGCTCAAGAATTCCCAGACTATCAATTTGCCTTTACAGGGCACAGTCTTGGAGCTGCTTTTACTACACATACCGCTTTTGATGCGGTGAGTCAAGGGATTATCAAGAGAGAACAGGCTATTATGTACAACTTCGGTAGCCCAAGGGTTGGAAACTACTATTTTGCTCAAGCAGTCCAAGAAGCTGTCCCAGAAATCTATCGATTGACTCATTGGAGGGATATTGTGCCTCATGTGCCTCCTTGCTATAATGATGCTGTTGGAAATTGTATGATTAATTCTACAAGCAAATTTGGGAAACCACTTCCTGGAGTTTGGGCAGCATATCATGTTGCTCAAGAAATATTTTATAATGAAGATTTTTCAGAAGTTATTGAGTGTAATGGAGGAGAAGAGCTCCATTGCTCAAATCAGTTTAGCTTAATACAGACAACAAAGGCAGATCATGACTTTTATGTCAATGTCAGTATTGCATGTACTCCTAATTCGTATGAAGAAAGTGAAGCTTCGATGCTGTTTCTTCAAAAATTAGAAAATTTGGTTTTATAAAAGACCATCACCATCATATAATTTACAATATAATTCATACGAACTACTTATTTAATAAATCATCTATCTATTCATAATTCATTAAAGTTATCAAAAAAAATAATAACTAAATTCACTTCAGCTCTATTTGCACCTGAAATTTAATTAATTTCTCGAAATTCTTTCGATACATGTCATCATTAATCTCGTTCATTTTTAAGAATTACAACGATATTTAAAAAATAAAATGAAATGTTTTATTTTCTTCCTCCTCTGTGTCGCTCTCACACAGGCTGCTTTCCTGTCTCCCACCCTCAAAGACGATGACCCAGTTGAACAAACCCAACAAATCTTTAATGGTTTCTGGGCTGAAGCTAATCTTACAGAACCAACAGATCTTGCCCAAACTTGCTTTGGCTACAACACCTCTCAACTTTTCATCAACACTTTAAAAGAAGCCTTGGCTGATCTTGCTGTGAATAATGTTGTTAAGGCTTTGAAGGCAGCTAATGCTTTCTTTAATCAAGCTCCACCTGAAGTTCACACATGTATGAATGATAGCCCATATGCAAAAGAAGCTTATGAAGCTTACGGAGTCGCAAATTTGACCGTTGCTCAAATGAGTTCAAGAGTTGGAACATACATTATTACTCATTTGGAGAAAGTGCATCAAGAAGTTGTGAATGCGAATAACGATATTCAAGCAGGAAATTATTTCCAGTTTGGCCAAGATGGAGGTAAATTCGCTCTTGAAGTCTTCAATTCTTCATCTTTAGTTGATTCTTCATTTACTTATAATGTAAAAATATAAGATTATTTATTTATGACAAAGAAATATCTCTGTGCATTCTTGCAAAAATTCTCGCATTCCAGTAATATTTTTCATTTCTTTCATGTCTTCGGCGCATGGAGCATATTTTATTGACGGGAAACAAGAGATAACTCTGAGCCTTTCACTTCGTTCGGCAAAGATTTTCATTCAATAATCTTAAAAACTAATTTCTTTTAATAAGAATCTGAATTCTAAAATATTATTATTGTTAAATTGATAAAACTAAAAACTAGCTTTCACACTCCATGATCAAATCTCTTGTCATATTTGTCCTTGGACTCGCTGCTATCCACACTGCCTTCTTACCTCAAACCTTCACCAATACCCAAGATGATGACTCTATTGCACAAGTCCAAGAATTATTCAACGGATTCTGGACAGCTGGTGGGATTGATGAGCCTACTGGTCTTGCTGCAAAATGCTTTGATGAAGACAGTGCTGCTTTTATGATAACTACTCTCAATGAGACATTGGCAGACCTTGCAGTGAATAATATTGTCAAGGCAATTCAAGCAGTGAGCAAATTTTACCATGGAATTCCTCAGACCATCAATCAATGCATGAATAACGATTCACATGTTCAAGAGATGTATCAAGCTTATGGAGTTGTCAATATGACTGTCGCACAATTGAACCAAAAGGTGCTTACCTATGTTATCAGCCATTTAGAAAAAGTTCACGGAGAGGTTGTGACTGCCAATAATGATTTCCAAGCTGGAAACTATTATCAGGTTGGCCAAGATGGAGGGAAATTTGCCCTTGATATTTTCAACTCTTCTTCTTTAGTTCTCATGTAAAAGTACAAAGATTAGACAACTCAGGTGAATTTTTATTCAAAGAAATTTCATCATTCAAAATTATATGACGCTTCTGCTCGTCATTTAGATATCCTCCATACGAAAAATTACTGTAATAAAAAAAAATATGAAGTCATACTTTCATCTAGTGAGGCAAAAAAAGCAAAAATTTTAAAACAATAACCTCATCACATCAACTATTTCTTCTAATAAATCAGGTATGATTTACTGTTATTATTAATCCTTAAAATTAAAACTAGCTCTCACGACGCCAAAAATCCTTGTATGATAAAATCCCTTGTTATTTTTGTCCTTGGACTCGCTGTCATCCACACAGCCTTCTTACCTCAAAGCTTCACTTCTACCCAAGACGATGATTCTATCTCCCAAGTCCAACAATTATTCAATGGATTCTGGGCAGCTGGTGGTCTTGATGAGCCTACTGGTCTTGCTGCAAAATGCTTTGATGAAAACACTGCTGCCCTTGTGATAACTGCCATGAATGAAACTATGGCTTATCTTGTCGTTAACAATATTGTAAAGGCAATTCAAACTGTCAGCAAATTCTATCGCCAAGTTCCTCCCAGTCTCAATGATTGCATGAATAATGACTCACATGTTCAAGAAATGTATCAAGCTTATGGAGTTGTCAATATGACTGTCGCACAATTGAACCAAAGGGTGCTTACTTACGTTCTCAGTCATTTAGAAAAAGTTCATGGAGAGATTGTGGTTCTCAATAATGATTTTCAGGCTGAGAACTATTATCAGGTCGGCCAAGATGGAGGAAAATTCGCCCTCGATGTTTTTAATTCTTCTTCTCTTGCTTATTATTGAATACTTCATTGAGCTTAACAACATCTATTTATTCATAAATGAATGAAATATCTCTTCATAGTTATATTATGACATGTCAAGAAATTATTTCACGTCAGATAATACGATAATTAATTTATGAAGTCATTAACATCATAGTAATCTTGAGAGTAATTAATCTTTTTTCAAATCTTTCTTGCCAAGATTCCTTGCCCACAGACTATTTTTTGAATAAAAGCTATTATTACAACATGTTGAAAATTCTTTTTAAATTGAAATTCGAAATTCGGTCCCTTTTTCGAATTCCTCCGAGAGACAATTAAGATTATGTGAGAGAGCACTTTTAAATTATTATTATCATCAAATATAAGGACAGGAAGATGAATCAATCACATACGTTATCAAAATCTCGACAAACGGAAGTATTCATAAATTCTCTTGTATAAAATGCAAATCTTTTGAGTAGATTTAAAAATTATACAGGTCCTTCATTTATATAATACTTCGCCAAGATTATCTTATCTTATTATTTCATTAGTCTCAATTCATTTAAAGCTTGGGCTTAGGTAAACTGGCAGCAGCCTTAAATTGATGCTCAGTACTTTCAGCGTTTGTAGAAGCAATCAAATCGTTGTTATTAACAAGCATTTGTTGTCTATCAACTAATTCAGCGCCAGACCATCTATGCGACAAGTTTAGTAAAATTTCATTCAAAAAAATCCTCACTTTTGATGTAAAAGTTGATCGACGTTGTGGACTCTTTCTTGTCTCTGGACTCTCTCGACGTAGGCAATCATGTATCTTTGAGAATAATCCTTGGCCAAAGCTTCACTTGCCAAAGCGTTCAAATGGAACCCAGCGAGAGTAATAAACTATGAAAAATCATTAGAACTTCTTTAAAACAATTCCTGTTACCTGCCACACATATCCAAGCTTACCAAGTTCGATGCTGAATTCACCGATTTCTTTGTCAGTCATACCAGCAGCGTCCCAATTGAAAGAAGGAGAGAGATTATAAGAAAGGAATTTCTTGGGAGCGTATTGTCTTAATCCGTCAGCAAATTGCTTGGCAACCTTAAGGTTAGGGGTGGGAGTTTCCATCCAGATCATATCGCAGTATTTGGCGAATTCCTTGCATCTAGCAACGCAGAAATCAACAGACCCCTTGACTCTGTAATAGCCTTCTTCGGTTCTTGCCTTTTCCCAGTCGAAGTAGAATTCAACGCCCATAGCCTTGGCCAAAGTGAGAGCGTCAGTAAGGCTCAATCTAGTGGCCTTTTCTTGCCATTGTCTAAGTCTAATTTCAGCTTCGTTGCCGGCAAATCTGGCTCTGATGGCAGCGGCACCAGCTTCGACGAAGGTGGCCAACTTGGTGGGGTCGTTTCTGTCAACGCAACCAAGAATGAAAGGATGATCAACGGGATCAGCATTGTTATCAAGAAGCTTAGCATCCAAAGCATCAGTTCTGGCAACAACAACGAGATCAACACCCATAACATCGGCTTGGAGTCTGGCAGCAACAAGTCTGCTGACATGTTCGCGGCATGAAACAATGACTTTACCACCCATATGGCCGCACTTCTTGGTACCAGGTCTTTGATCTTCAATGTGGATACCTAAGAGGATATTAATGAACTGATCATTTTAAATGAAAAAAACAGGTGAGATCATAATCATGCTATACTAAGACCTCAAAATCAAAAGAACAATCTTTACCTCCAGCACCAGCTTCGATGAAGAGCTTGGTTAATTTCATGACAGAGGTGATACCACCGAAACCGGTATCAGCATCAGCAATAATGGGAGCAAGATAATCGTATTCAGGGGTCTTGTCTCTTTCTTCAGGGGTCATTCTGTATCTGGCTTCGTTTTGTCTTCTGTCATGGAACATCATAGCCTTCACCAATTGATCAACCTAAGGAAACATTAAGAAAATTAAAATTCCTCTGACATACCTTGGTGGGGACAGTATTGTAGGGATAATCGGCGAAATCAGGACCTGGTTCGTTGGTGACACTAGCAGTAGAAGAGCATTGCCAGCCTGAGACGTAAACGGTGGACAAATATTTGGTGAGATTGATGAGTTGAACGGGATCGAGGGCACCGAAAGTGTGATGGAAAGTCTTTTTGTTGTAGGCATCATCGAGCTTTTTGTAGAGTTTCTTGGAGAAATAGTGAGAGGGATAAGTCAATTGGATGTTGCCTCTGAGTCTAGCGACATCTTCAGGAGTATAGTTTCTTTGGATGCCTTCCCATCTGGGTTCGGACCACCATCTAAAGAAGGTTAGAGCGGAGAGGGAAAGGGGAGTTACTGTCTGATCTCCTCGGTTTTGAGCTTGAGTCTGAGCATAATGTCTTCTGCTTGCATAGTTGATATAGACAGTTTTGATTTAGAGTTGCAAAAAAATAAATGTTATTTTCTTGAATAAAGTGCCTTTAAATATCTGAATCAACGGATTTTAAGCCACTTAAATACGAGCCCTTTTTCTTAATGGTTATCAATTAGATTTTTGCCTCTTTACTATTTCGTGTTTTCATTTTTTAAATTTCTTTCTTGCCTAGTTTTAAACTCTCAGATCCTCTTTGTTATCGAGACACGTACGCAAATCTTCTTTCCTTGAACACTCAGAGAAATAAGCAGGCAGGAATTGGCACTTTAAAGTTAAGTAGTTCATCCTGAATGCGCTGGTTTAAGTCTGAAGAGAGGGAAATCAATTATTCTATAATCTATAAATAAATCGTCTCCAAGCCGCCACGCAACCTTCTCTCAATGCGCCCCTCCCTCCATATTTTCCGAGGTTAATTATGCCCTGAGTCCCTCAAGTGAAACCTTGCTCTATTTTCTCATCGTGACTAATTAAAGTAGAAAGACAGACTGATCCTTATTATTGAAATTTGAAAATTATTCAAAGAAAAAATATTTTAAGAACAATGAGATTTTTCATCGAAACTCAATTTTTTTTAAGATGCTTGCCTCCAAGATTTTTACCTCTCTTCAATCACCTAACCTTAAACCAAGTTTTTTCATCTAAATTTAGAAAACTAACCCTCATTCAGAATTTCAAAATCTACTGACCTTTCTAGAAGGAAAAATACAGGCAAAACACTCATAGAACCGGTTTTTAAACCCCACATACGTCACTCATTCAACAACGTTAAATTAAGGAAAATTTCAAGCTGTTAGGTGTCCTGTTGTCTAATCTACGTCATCGATAAAAAAATCTGGGAATGACGTTATTTTAAATTTTAGTTTCAGATAATACTCAAGTGTTTTCTCTTAGTTTGTCATCTTCCCTCTCAATTATTTTTGGCTTTTTTATAATCATTTTTCTCTTTACCCTCCAAGCCTTTCCCTTACTTTATTATTTTCCCCCTCAAAGGCGCAGACCCTCCTATATCTATTATAACTGAAATTCAAAATTGCAAATTTGAACTATCTTTCAGGACTTCTAGAAAGATTTTCTTTAATATTTTTCTTGTCTTCAACTGAACTGAAATTTCCCCTTTAAACTATTTTTCGTTTTCAAATTCATATTTTGATATGTTCAGGTCATTGGCAAACGACTCAAAGGAGAGTAAATACCATAAACAAAGAAAAGGCAACTAAAAATCTAAGAATCCGAAAAGAAAAGATCAATCTATAGTATCATATATAAAAATTAAATTACCTGGAAAAATCTTTTGTATAAAAATAATCTCCGAATTAAAATCATTATTTCCCAAGAAATCCTCAATGTTCAACTGTCAAAATCCAGCCAGCGCTTTTTCCTCCATAGCCGAAAAATTGTTCTTCTCGAGCCAAACATTCTTCAGCCCGGGAAATGACATCATGTTTTTATTAATTTTTCTTTCAATTTAATAAAATTGGCTTTTATTACTAATATTAGATTACAGTTTTTATAGACAAAAATGATTTCAGCAAAAATTAAAACCCAGATTTAATTCCGTTCCGCTCATCCTTGATTAATTTCTTACTTATACTGTGAAATTGTGAAGTCTGACATGTTCATTCTTGCCTTTGACTTGAATCTTTTATGTGACGAAACAATCAGGATTCCGAGGCTTCTCACATCATTAAAATCAATAGCAAGCTCAGCTTGAGTTTTTCTGTAACTCTTTCTATTGATTCTAAAAGATTAAATTTCCATAATAAAATATAAAATTCCTTCTTTTCCTTTTCACAAAAGAATTTCTATTTTTGTCCTCTTTGAGAGCCTTCCGAAACCGAAACTTGCATCAAAGATCAAACAAAATTCTTTCAAGGTTGAACTTTTTAACGAATGCGTTTCTCTCTTTGCAAATTTAGCCCAAAGGAAAGAATTTATTGAGAGAAGATTTGGGGAAATATTTTTCCTCAAGGGAGCATGAGCTGAACGCCTAGGCTTCCTTCAGCAAAGAATGCATTTACATTTATTAGGTTTTCTTTTTATCATAAAAAAAGTGTTTTGGAAATGCAGAATTGCGGCAAATTGATTTTAGAATAAACTTTTTCGGGATTATTTTACATCAAGTTCAGTTTCAGTTTTAATCATGACAAATAAAATTAAAGGAGTTGCACTGTTTCTCTGTTTGTCTCAAGAATTCCCCAGCTTTCCCTCCAAAATGCCAAACTTGAGGAAAGTTCGCAAAGTCCCTCAAATATTTTCTAAGAAAAAAATCTCATTTACCAAAAGAAGAAAAAGGAGAATTTTGAGAATGTCTTGAGTTGAACATTTTCTTATTGAATAATGAAGACATGAAGTGAAATCATTTCTTTCTTCA
>Ga0182738_1006161_pt1 | contig 12554 bp, 13 predicted proteins | sample eDN5th30CBELigMG_FD_128876 | JGI IMG/M metagenome (GOLD analysis project Ga0182738, IMG submission 128876) | Enriched Miracle-Growth compost microbial communities from Emeryville, California, USA - eDNA 5th pass 30_C BE-Lig MG (version 2)... ...
CCCAGATCATCTTCAGCGCGACGTAGGCGATCAGCACGAGGCCGATGTAGGAGATCCAGGGATAGCGCTTGAGGATCCTGGCGATGAAGGTCGCCGCGATCCCCATCAGCGCCACGGAGAGGGCGAGGCCGAGGATCATGACCCAGATGTGGTCCCGCGCCGTGCCCGCCACCGCGAGGACGTTGTCGAGCGACATCGAGACGTCGGCGATGATGATCTGGGTCAGCGCCTGCCGGAACGTCTTGGGCGGCGGCTTGGCCGCCTCGGCATCGGCACCGGGGATGGCCTGGCCATAAAGCTTCGAATCGAGCTCGACGTCGAGCGCGTCGGCGCCGGCGGCCTCGGCATGGTAGCTCCGTATCTCGCGCCAGAGCTTCCACGATACCCAGAGGAGGAGGAGGCCGCCGACGAGGAGGAGGCCGATCACGTCGAGGAGCTGGGTGGCGAAGAAGGCGAAGACGATGCGGAGCACGGCCGCGGCGGCGATGCCGACGATGATCGCCTTTCGCCGGAGGTCCACGGGCAGCCCCGCGGCGGCCATGCCGACGACCACCGCATTGTCGCCGGCGAGAACGAGGTCGATGACGATGACGGTGACGAGAGCCGTCAGCTCGGCGACGAGTAGCGATTCCATGTGTTCAAAGCGATCCTGTGGCGACCTGCGCGTGCTTCAGGCCGGCGTCGGCGTATGCTGGGGAACGAGGCCCTCGCCCTTGAGGTCGCTCCACAGCGCCGGGCCGATCGGCAGCGCCATCCACGCGACGATCTGTTGGAGCTCGGCGGCCGATCGCGGGCCCGGGATGACGCTCGAGACGATGGGGTGGGCGAGCGGGAACTGGAGGGCGGCGGCGGGAAGCGGGACGCCATGGGCATCGCAGACCGCGGCGATGGCCTTGACCCGGTCGAGCACGGCCTGGGGCGCGCGGCTGTAGTTCCAGGTCTCCCGCCCGGCGAGGATGCCGGAGTTGAACGGACCGCCGATGACGACGGAGGCGCCGTGCTTCTCGAGCGCGGGGAAGAGGTCGTCGAGCGGGTCCTGCTCGAGGAGCGTGTAGCGGCCGGCGAGGAGGAACGCGTCCCACCGGCCGTGGTCGAGCGCATCGCGGATCGGCTTCGATTCGTTCACCCCGATGCCGATCGCCTTGATGTCGCCGTTGCGGCGGAGCTCGTCGAGCGCGCGGTACGTGCCCTCCATCGCGGCGCGGTGCATCGCAGGCTGGGCATCGGGGCCGTGGGTGAAGTCGTCGATGTCGTGGATGTAGAGGATGTCGATGTGGTCGAGGCCGAGCCGCTGGAGGCTGTCCTCGTAGGAACGCATCGCGCCGTCGTAGCCGTAGTCGAACCGCGGCTCGAACGGCAGCGGCGCCGTCCAGGGATCGTCGGCCGACTGCGGCGTCTTGCGCGGCGCGAGGATGCGCCCGACCTTGGTCGACAGCACCCATCCGGTCTCGCGGCGGAGCCCGTCGCCCATCATGTGCTCGGACCGGCCGTAGCCGTAGAAGGGCGCGGTGTCGAAATAGCGGATGCCGGCGTCCCACCCCGCCTCGACCAGCTTGCGGCCGTCGTCGTCGCTGAGGTTGGCCATGTTGCCGCCGAGCGTGGCGCCGCCGAGGCCGAGGACCGTGACTTCGAGGGAGGTTCCGCCAAGGGGACGGGTTTCGAGCGTCATCGGGATTTCCTCGCTGGTTCCGGCGGGCGATCGCTGCGCCCGATAGATGAGCATGCGCCAGCCCCGTGGCTAGTGGCCGGGCGGGCGGAATGCAAGACGCCCGCGGCGCTTTTTGGCCGCAGGCGCCCCGGCAGGTGCCGGCAGTGTCAGCGGATGCAGGTGCCCATGTACTTCTGGCCGAAGATGTTGACCCGCTGGCACTTGTACGTGTGCTTGCCGATCAGGTAGCCGCCGCCGGCGCCGATCGCGCCGCCGACCAGCGCGCCGCCGACCGAGCCCGAGGCGATGCCGCCGACCGCGGTGCCGATGGCGCCGCCGACCACCGCGCCCTTGCCCTCCGGCGTCGTCAGGCAGCCCGACAGCATCGTCGCCGCGCCGAGGGTGGAGACCAGGACAATCGTCGCAATCCGCATTGCTCAGCCCTCCATGCCCGGCCGCGGCCGGGGCGCCAGAATCCGGGGATTATGCCAAAGCGCCGGGCCGAAGAAAAGTTCAGGCGCGGCCGGGCGCGGGGCGGCCCGGCGCGACGCGGGCCTCCTTCATCCGGCGCCGGATCTCGGCGAGGATCGTCACCCCGAGGCCGGCCGCCAGCACCCACCAGGCGGGGCGTATGGAATAGCTGAAGTCGAGATTGGCGAGGAGCGGCCGCCACCCGCCGATGCCGGTCGCAAGCCCGTACCAGGCCGCCTCGACCGCGGCGGCGAGGAGGGCGGCGGCGACCGACAGCGCCAGCAGCGGCAGCAGCCCGTCCTTCCGGCCGCGGGCGGCCATCGCCCGATAGCCCATCAGCCACAGGAAGAGCCCGGTCATGAGCACCGGCTGGCTGACGTCGATCTTCGATTGCATGAAGTAGTGGATGAGCGCGAGCGCCGTGATGACGTAGACCAGCCGGTGGAGCCGGTTCCAGCGGATCGCGCCGAGGCGCCTGATCATCCCGTCGGTCGAGGTGACGCCGAGCGCCACGAGGCCGAGGAGCGCGGTGAAGCCGATGAGGAGGTAGACGCGGAGGACGATCTCCTTCGCCACGAAGCCCGCGTCGAGCCGCGAATCGACGACATAGAGCGCGAAATGGCCGAGGATGTAGGCGAGGGCGGCGACGCCGAGGATGCGCCGCACCTGGATCAGCTTCGGCCAGTCGAGCAGCCGGCGCGCCGGCGTCACCGCGAGCGTCGCGAGAAGGAGATAGATCGTCCAGTCGCCGAGGACGTGGATCGCCTCGGTGAGCGGGCGGGCGCCGAGGTCGCCCGCGACGGCCCGGTAGAGGAGGTGGAGCGCGGGAAGGCTCACGAGGGCGAGGGCCGCGGCCTTCAGCGGCGCGAGGCGCCCGGCGCGATCGTTCCAGGGCAGCTTCGCGGCGAGCGTCCGGGTCTCTGCGGGCATGGCGGCAGGTCCTCGCATCGCCTGGAGATAGGTCCGCGGCGACATCACTGTCACGTAACGTCTTCGTAAGGGGGAAGACGACGTGGGGCACAGTAATTTCTCCGGCTGCCCTTGCGACTCCCCGGGCATTGTGGTGTCTGCGACTTCATCCATGGACGCCCCGGAACCCGCGCGCCCGTATCTCGGCATCGCGCTCAAGGTTGCATCGACGATCGCATTCACGGGCATGGCGACGCTGGTCAAGCTCGCCAGCGAGCGCTACCCGATTGGCGAACTGACCTTCTTCCGCAGCTTCTTCGCGATCATCCCGGTGTTCATCTGGGTCGGCTGGCGCGGCGAATTGCCCACCGTCTTGCGCACCCCCCATATCGGCCAGCACCTGATCCGCTCCATCGCCGGCGCCGGCGCCATGTTCTGCGGCTTCACCGCGCTGTCCCTCCTGCCCATCGCCGACGCCACCGCGATCGGCTACGCCGCGCCGCTGCTCACGGTGGTCTTCGCCGTGCTGCTTCTCGGCGAGAAGGTCCACGTCTATCGCTGGTCGGCCGTCGTGGTCGGGCTGATCGGCGTCCTGATCATCCTTGCCGACTACGTGGTGCCGGGCTCGTCCGAGCGGTCGGAGCACAACGTCGTCGGGGCGGCCTTCGCGATCGGCGGGGCGGTGCTGGGCGCCCTCGCCGCGACCCAGGTCCGGAGCCTCGTGCGCTACGAGAGCGCAGCGACCATCGTCGTCTACTTCTCGCTGTTCACGGCGCTGTTCTCGCTGGCGACGCTGCCCTTCGGCTGGTCGCTGCCGACCGGGGCCGACCTCGCCATGATGGTCGCCGCCGGCATCTTCGGCGGCCTCGGCCAGGTCTTCCTCACCCAGAGCTACCGCTTCGGCGACGCCTCGCTGATCGCCCCGTTCGACTACACCTCGATGCTGTGGTCGCTGGTCGTCTCGGTGCTGATCTTCGCGACCTGGCCGAGCGGCATGGTGCTGCTCGGCGCCGGCATCGTGGTCCTTGCCGGGCTGTTCGTCATCTGGCGCGAGCACCGGCTCGGCATCGAGCGGGCACGGTCCAAGCGGGCGCAGAGTCCCACCAACACGCCGTCGACGTGAAGTCGTCGCGTTTCGGCTAATCTCGGCGCGGAATCATCGTCGGGGAGCCGGTGAATGGCTGAGGTCCTCTATTTCGTCAGTGACCTTCATTTCGGCGGAGACGGCGAGCTGCGCCATTGCGACTTCGCGGGCGAGTTCATCGCCTTCCTCGATGCGCTCGAGACGGCGGGCGAGGACGCCGAGCTGATCATCGCCGGCGACACCTTCGGCTTCTGGGAGACGACCACCGTCAAGGGCACGGCGAAGCTCGACCGGATCATCGCCGACCACCAGGCGATCTTCGACCAGATCCGCCGGACGGGGGAGAAGGTCGCGGTCACGATGATGGCGGGAAACCACGACTACGACCTCGCCTGCGACCCGGAATTCGCCCCGAGGCTCGCCGCCTACAACATCCGCCTCGATACCGCCGAGAACCTCCGGCGCGTGGCGGGCGGCCGCACGGTCTGGATCGAGCACGGCCAGCAGTCCGACCCCTTCAACGCCTCCCCGGACTACGGCAACCTCTATGCCCTGCCGGTCGGCTACTTCATCACCGAGACGGTGGTGGCGGGAGCGAGCCGGCTGTCGTCCTTCGGGCGGGGGACGTGGCTGAAGGACATCCGCTCCGTCGCCACCGAGCAGATCCCCGACTGGGTCTTCTCGAACTACTTCTATCGCGAGATGTGGTGGGTGATCCGGGCCGTGGCCTCGATATTCCTGCTCCTCTTCGCCTTCACCCTCGCCGCCATGGTGGCCGAGGGGCTGCGGGCCGCCGGGGTGATCGACAGCAACATCTTCCTCAACAACCCGCTGTTCCGCGCGCTCGGCTTCGTCGGCAACATCCTCCACGTGCTGATCGCGGTGAACATGCTGATCATGTTCTTCATGCTCGTGGTCGCGATACCCGGCCTGGTCGTGCTGCACGACATCCGCGACACGCTCCGCCGCTTCCAGATCACCGGGGCCGAGGTCAGCTCGATGGCCGGCCATTCCGACGAGCCCTACAAGGAGCGTGCCCGGGCCGTCTTCGCGGCCCATCCCGAGGTCGCGGTCTACCTCTTCGGGCACACCCACCACGCCTTCCTCGAGACCGAGGCGGACGGGCGGGTGATCGCCAATCTCGGCACGTGGCTGAAGATCCTCCACCGCGTGCCGGTCCGCTTCGGCTACCTGCCGGCGGTCTATTATCCGACGTTCCGCCTCAATTATTTCCGCATCCACGGCGATGATCGCGGCGTGGTGGTCGACTATGTCGAGGTGGCGAAGCGGCCGGAGCCGGAGCTGACCGTGCTCCAGCGCGTCTTCACGCTCGGGCGGCGCGTGCCGCCTCCGCCGGTCATCCCGGCGCGGACCGTGGTCCGCCCGTCGCGAACCTGAGAGGGGAATGCCCATGTCACGCGGATCGATCGGGCTCAGCTCGGTGCTCAACGACTATGTCGTCCAGGCTCATGGCGCCGAGCATCCGGTCCTCGCCAGCCTGCGCGAATCGACCGGCAGGATGCGCAATGCCGGAATGCAGATCGCGCCCGAGCAGGGTTGCTTCCTCGCGTTCCTCGTTCGCCTGATCGGCGCCCGCCGGACCCTCGAGGTCGGCACCTTCACCGGCTACAGCGCGCTTGCGACGGCGCTGGCGCTGCCCGAAGACGGCACGCTCGTCGCCTGCGACGTCAGCGAGGAATGGACGGCGATCGCCCGCGCCCACTGGGCCGAAGCCGGCGTCGCCGACAGGATCGAGCTTCGCCTCGCACCGGCGCTCGACAGCCTCGCGGCGCTGCTCGACGAGGGCGGGGCGGGGTCCTTCGATTTCGCCTTCATCGATGCCCACAAGCCGGAATACGACGGGTACTACGAGGCCTGCCTCCGGCTCGTCCGCGTCGGCGGGCTGATCGTCTTCGACAACATGCTGCAGGGCGGCGACGTCGTCGACCCGAGCGAGACCGGGCCGGGGGTCACCGCGATCCGGAGCCTGAACGCCAAGCTGGCGGTGGACGACCGGGTCGAGGTGGTGCTGCTGCCGCTCGGCGACGGGATGACGCTCGCCCGCCGGCGGCGCTGAGCCTCAGGCCTCGCCGACGGTCTCGAACAGGACGCCCTCGAGGGCCTCGGCGGCATCCTTGCCGGCCCAGACGACGAACTGGAAGGCCTGGAAATAGCGCTCGCACGCCTCGATCGCCGTCACGAGCAGGCGCTCGACCTGGGAGGTGTTGGGCTCGGCCCCTCCCGAGAGCAGGAGCGCCTGGCGGAACATGATCACGCCTTCCGAGGTCCACAGGTCGAAATGGCCGATCCACAGCTGCTCGTTGACCGAGGTGATCAGCCGCATCACCTCGAGCTTCCGCGCCTCGGGCACCTTGAGGTCGAAGGCGCAGGCGAGGTGGATCGCCTCGCGGTCCTCCATCCACGAAAAGGACACGTGATAGTCGGCCCAGCCGCCGGCCACCGAGATGGTGATCTCATCGTCCCCGGCGCGCTCGAACGTCCAGTCGTTCAGGGCAGCGATCTGCTCGATCACATCCACCGGATGCGATTGGCGGTCCTGCTCGAAATCGATGAGAGTCATGCACGGGGCCTTCGACGCGTATCGCATTGCCGCGACGGATCGGCCCGAAGGCCCGCGGGATACCGGACACCGGGTGCGTCGACCCGAATCTCCGTTAAGAATCAGTATATAGGGGCCCTGTGTGACGGAGCCACCATTCGTTGCATGGGGAATGTGGTTTTTTCACAGATGGCTTGAGGGAAAGTCCCCCGGGACCTACTCCGAGGCGGGCCCGGCCCCGTCCGGGTCGGCGGGCGCTTCGCCCTTCGGGGCGGGTTCCGCCAGCCTCGCCTCGAGGGCGGCGATCCGCTCGGCCAGCCGCTCGTTCTCGGCGCGGGCGCGGGAGGCCATTTCCCGCACCGCCTCGAAATCGTCGCGGCGCACGAGGTCGAGGTCGTTGATCCAGCGGTCGGCCTGGCTGCGGAACGCGGTGGCCGCCTCGCGCTGCACGCCCTGGGCGACGTTGCCCGCATCCGTCATCAGGCGGGCCAGTTCGTCGAACAGCCGGTTCGAAGTCTGGGTCATGGACACGGGCCTCCTTCGCGCGCGACGCAGCGTCCCCTGTAATTATGGTCGGGGCCGCGCTACCGCAAGCGGTCTTGCCGCATGGCGGCCGCGGTGCGACAAGGGCGCCGCCGTTCGCCTCGGGGGCAGGAAGGGACGAGAGGCCCGATGACGCTGTTCGCCATTCCCTTTCCGGCCATCGACCCGGTGCTCGTCGAAGTCGGCCCGGTCGTGATCCGCTGGTACGCGCTCGCCTACATCGTCGGGATCTTCCTCGGCTGGTGGTACGCCAAGTCGCTGGTCCGGAACGCGGCGATCTGGGGGCCCTCAGGCCCGCCCATGAAGCCGGCGGACATCGACGACTTCGTCGTGTGGTGCGCGGTCGGCATCATCCTCGGCGGCCGGATCGGCTACGTGCTCTTCTACGACCTGCCGCGGTTCATGGAGAACCCGCTCGAGATCTTCGCCCTCTGGCACGGGGGCATGTCCTTCCACGGCGGCTTCCTCGGCACGGTGCTGGCGATGGTGGTCTTCGCCCGCCTGCGGAGGATTCCGGCCTGGTCGCTGATCGACGTGATCGCGCCCTCGGTCACCTTCGGCCTGTTCCTCGGCCGTCTCGCCAACTTCATCAACGGGGAGCTGTTCGGCCGGGCGACCGACGTGCCCTGGGCGATCGTGTTCCCCAACGGCGGGCCGGAGCCGCGTCATCCGAGCCAGCTCTACGAGGCGCTGCTCGAGGGGCTGGTGCTGTTCCTGGTCCTTCGCGTCCTGACCAACCGCATGGGCAAGCTGCGCCAGCCCGGCTTCGTCTCGGGCGCCTTCGCCGCCGGCTACGGCGTCGCGCGGACGACCGCCGAGTTCTTCCGCGAGCCCGACATCCAGATCGGCTACCTCGCCGGCGGCCTCACCATGGGGATGCTGCTGTCGATCCCGATGATCGTCGCCGGCATCGCCCTCATGGTCTGGGGGGGCGCCGGAAGCCGGCCGGAAGCGCCGCCGCGTGACCCCCCTCGGCGCGCGCATCGCCGCGCTGATCGCGGAGGCCGGGCCGATCACAGTGGCCGACTACATGGCGATGTGCCTCGGCGACCCCGAGCACGGGTACTACATGGCCCGCGAGCCGTTCGGCCGCGGCGGCGACTTCGTCACCGCGCCCGAGATCTCCCAGGTCTTCGGCGAGCTGATCGGGCTCTGGGCCGTGGCGGCGTGGATGGCGATGGGCGCGCCGCCGTCCGTCGCGCTGGTCGAGCTCGGTCCCGGCCGGGGCACGCTGATGGCGGACCTGCTGCGCGCCGCCCGCGTCCGTCCGGCCTTCCGGGAAGCGGCCGCGGTGCATCTCGTCGAATCGAGCCCGCGGCTCCGGGCCGTGCAGGAGGCGACGCTCGCCGGGCAGGCGGTCACCTGGCATGCCGCGATCGACACGCTGCCGCCGGGACCTTCGATCGTCGTCGCCAACGAGTTCTTCGACGCCCTCCCGATCCGTCAATACGCGCGGACCGGGGGCGGCTGGGCCGAGCGCATGGTCGGGCTGGACGGCGAGGGACGCCTCGCCTTCGGGCTGAGGCCGGCGGGCGGTGCGTCCCCGTCCCCGGCGCTCGCGCTTCCCGAGGCGGGCCGGGAGGGAGAGCCGATCCTCGAGGTCTCCCCGGCCGCGACGGCGATCATGGCGGCGCTCGCGGCCCGGATCGCGCGAGACGGCGGGGCGCTGCTCGCGATCGACTACGGCTACGAGGGCCCGGCCTTCGGCGACACCCTGCAGGCGATGCGGCGCCATGCCTTCGTCGATCCGCTCGCCGATCCGGGGGAGGCCGATCTCACCGCCCATGTCGACTTCGCCGCGCTCGCCCGCGCCGCGTCCGAAGGGGGGGCGCGGCCGCGGCCGCTCCTGACCCAGGGCGCGTTCCTCACCCGCCTCGGCATCGGGACGAGGGCGGCGCGGCTCGCCGCCGGCAAGGATGCCGGGGCCGCGGCGGCGATCGCGGCGGCGGTGCGGCGCCTCACGGCGCCCGAGGCGATGGGAACCCTCTTCAAGGTGCTGGCCGTCGCGCATTCCGGCCTTGCAGCGCTTCCTGCCTTCGACCACGATGAGCGGACGGACGGAGCGTAGGGGCGTAGCCATGCTGAGATCGGGGACGGTCGCCTGGAGCGGCGAGATGGTGAAACCCAAGGCCCTCACCCACGGGCTGCTCGAGGCCGCCCCGGGCATCCGGCACGCCTTCTTCACCCGGATCGGCGGCGTCTCCTCGGGCATCTATCGCAGCCTCAATTGCGGCATGGGCTCGCAGGACGACCGCGGCTTCGTGTTCAAGAACCGGGCGCGCGCCGCCCGCGCGCTCGGCGTCGGCCCGGACCGGCTGGCGACGCCCTACCAGGTCCATGGCGACGTCGCCGTCGTGGTCGACAGGGTCTGGCAGCCGGGCGAGGGCCCGAAGGCGGATGCCGTGGTCACCGCCAAGCGCGGCGTCGCCGTCGGCATCGGCACCGCCGATTGCGGGCCGATCCTCTTCGCCGACCCGACGGCGCGGGTGGTGGCGGCCGCCCATGCCGGCTGGCGCGGCGCGCTCGGCGGCATCCTCGAATCCACCATCCGCGCGATGGAGGAGCAGGGGGCGCGGCGCGAGCGTATCGTCGCCGTCATCGGGCCGATGATCAGCCGGCGCAACTACGAGGTCGGGCCGGAGCTCGTGGACGCCTTCGTCAAGGCGAGCCCCGCCTACGGCGCCTTCTTCGCGCCCGCGGCGCGGCCCGGCCATGCGTTCCTCGACCTGCCCGCCTTCATCGCCTCCCGGCTCGCCGCCGCCGGCGTGCTCGCCGCCGATCTCGGCCTCTGCACCTATGCCGACGAGGAGCGCTTCTTCTCCTACCGGCGCGGCACCCACCGCGGCGAGCCCGACTACGGGCGGCTGCTCTCGGCGATCGTCCTCGAATAGCCCTCGGGCGCGCCTGGGCGCCGCAGCGCTTCCTGCTTGGGAACGTCATGGACCCGTGCCAAGGAAGTGGCCCATGGCGAATCCCTATGTCGAGATCTTCCGCGTGCCGGGCGCGGCCGCCTTCTCCGCGGCCGGATTCCTCGCGCGCCTGCCCCTCCCGATGGTCACCATCGGCATCGTGACGATGATCAGCCAGACCCATGGCCGCTACGGTCTCGCCGGGGCGGTCGCCGCCACCTTCGCCGTCACCAACGCGCTCGTGTCGCCGCGGATCTCGCGCCTCGTCGACCGCCGCGGCCAGGCCCGCGTGCTCGTGCCGGCGACGGCCGTCTCCGTGGCCGCCTTTCTCGGCCTCATCCTCGCCACGTGGCTGCGCGGGCCGGCCTGGATCCTGTTCGCGACCGCCCTCGTCACCGGGCTGATGCCGAGCATAGCGGCGATGGTGCGCGCCCGCTGGAGCGAGATCTATCGCGGCACGGCGGAGCTCCACACCGCCTTCACGGTCGAATCGCTGGTCGACGAGATCACCTACATGGCCGGCTCGGTGCTGGCGATCGGGCTGTCGCTGTCGCTCTTCCCCGAGGCCGGGCCGCTCGCCGCCGCGATCCTGCTCGCCATCGGCACGGCGCTGTTCGCGGCGCAGCGGCGGACCGAGCCGCCGATCCATCCGGCGGCGGCGCGACACGGGCGGCCGGCGATCGACATACCCGCGGTCCGGGTGGTCGCGATGACGCTGGCCGCGGTCGGCGCCATCTTCGGAACCGCCGAGGTCTCGGCGATCGCCTATTCGGAGGCGCTCGGCGACAAGGGCGCGGCGAGCCTGGTGCTCGCCGGCTATTCGCTCGGCTCGCTGGTGGTGGGCATCGTCTACGGCATGCGGAAGCCGGCGATGCCGCTGCCCCGGCAGTTCCTGATCGGCATCGCCGTGGTGACGCTGACCACGCTCCTGCCGCCCTTCGTCGACAGCATCCCGATGCTCGCGATCGCCCTCTTCCTCGCCGGCGGGGCGGTATCGCCGAGCTTCATCACCGCCTTCGGGCTGATCGAGCGCCTGACGCCCAGCCCGCAGCTCACCGAGGGCATCACCTGGGGGATGACCGGCATCGGCCTCGGCATGGCGTTCGGCTCCATCGCCGCGGGCTACGTCATCGATGGCTTCGGCGCCCGGGCCGGATTCTGGGTCTCCGTCGCCGCCGGGGCCGTGGCCCTCGCCTGCGTCGCGCTCGGCATGCGGAGCCTCCGGTCCGAGGGCCGCCCGGCCGAGCCCTACTTCCCGTCCTCGTAGGAGAGGTAGCGGACGATCCGCCAAGCCCCGTCCTCCTCCCGCCGGAGGATGTCGATGCCGGGCTCGACGACGGTGACGTTGAGGGGGCTGACGAACAGCGTCCAGGTGAGCCGGACCACCGCCAGGTCGCCGGCGACGATCACCTCGTGGATCTCGGGCTGGTAGTGGTAGTCCCGGGCCGGGTCCTCGATCGACCGGGTGAGCAGGTCGCAGCGGAACGCGTAGTCGCGGTCGCCCTGGCCGCGGACCGTCGACAGGAGGTCCTTCGAGAACAGGTCGCAGACCGGCTCGGTCCGCCCGGCATTGAAGTCGTCGGTCCATTGGAGGAGCCGCTCGCGGACATCGGCCGCGTCGTCGGCGCGGGCGGGGGCGGCGAGGAGAAGCGCGGCGATCGCCGCGGCGAGCGTCGTCCTGGTCATGCGTGGGCCCGGTGGTGGTGAATGAGGCCGGCGAGGCGGCTACGGTCGACCCGGCCTTCGATGAACAGCACCACGACGACGAAGCCGGCGAGCGCCAGCCCGGCATTGACCTTGAAGGCGAGGGCCATGCCCTCGGGGAGGGAGGGGGCGGTGACGACCAGCGCGGTGTTGAGGCCGAGGCCGATCGATCCGCCGGCGATCTGCGCCATGTAGATGATCGCGCCCGCAAGGCTCGACTTCGACTTGTCGAGGGCCGTGATGCCGGCGGTGGTGACCGACGAGTAGAACAGCCCGACGCCGACGCCGAGCACCACCATGCCCGGGACGAGGTCGCCGAACACGGTGCCGGCGTCGATCAGCGAGAGCATGAAGATGCCGGCCCCCAGGCAGAGCGCGCCCGCGCCGACGATGATCTTCGGGCCGAGGCGGTTGTAGAGCGGCCCCGCCACGAACGAGGTGAGGGCGAAGACGCCCATCATCGGCAGGAGGCCGGCGCCGGCGCCGATCGCCGAGTAGCCGAGCTGCTTCGCCATGAACTGCGGCAGGAACACGAGCGCCGAGAAGAAGATCGCCGACATCATCAGCGTGGCGAGGCAGGCCGCGGCGAATTGCCGGCTGCGCAGCACGTCGGCGGGCACGAGCGCGGCCGCGCCCGCGCGGCGCTCGAGGAAGCCGAATGCGACGAGGCTCGCGGCGCCGAGGACGAACAGGCCGAGGATCAGCGGGTCGGTCCAGCCGCGCGCG
>Ga0182738_1006162_pt1 | contig 12552 bp, 3 predicted proteins | sample eDN5th30CBELigMG_FD_128876 | JGI IMG/M metagenome (GOLD analysis project Ga0182738, IMG submission 128876) | Enriched Miracle-Growth compost microbial communities from Emeryville, California, USA - eDNA 5th pass 30_C BE-Lig MG (version 2)... ...
GCCCTGCCGGTCTGGCGCGAGCTGCAGTTCTGGTGGAAGCACCGCGAACATGCCCGGCGCCGGCATACCTTGCCGACGCTGGGGGCACTGGCGGGCCTGCTGCTGGTACTGCTGCTGCCCTGGCGCACTTCGGTGGAAGTGCCCGCGGTGCTGGAAGCGTCCCAGGTCAGCGAAGTGCATACCCCGGTGGCGGCCCAGGTGCGCCGCGTACTGGTCGGCGAAGGCCAGGCGGTGGCGGCGGGCGAGCCGCTGCTGGAGCTGGCGTCGCCGGACGTGGAGGCCCGGCTGCGCATCGCCGGCCATGAAATCCGCGCGTTGCAGCTGCAGATCGCCCGGGTCACCGCCAACCCGCTGATGGTGGCCGATGCGACGGTGCTGGAAAGCCAGCTGGCGCAGCAGCTGGCCGATTACCGCGGCCTGGCGGCGCAGCGTGAGCGCTTGCTGCTGCGCGCCCCCCAGGCCGGTGTGGTGCGTGACCTGGACCCCGACCTGCGCGCCGGCCAGTGGCTGGCGCCGGAACCGGTGCTGCTGCGGGTGGTCGGCAACCAGCGGCCGAAGCTGCGCGGCTATGTCGAGCAGCAGGCGCTGGCGCGTCTGGAGCCTGGCGCCGAAGGGCGCTTCGTCGCCGAACAGCCCGGCCTGACGGCGTTACCGGTGCGCCTGGTGGGCCTGGACACCGCCAGCAGCGCGATGCTGACGCTACCCTTGCTGGCCTCCGACCTGGGCGGCCCGCTGGCCGTGCGCCGCGATGCCGAGCAGCGTGCGGTGCCCGAGCACGCGCAATATGGCGCGCGCCTGGAGGTGACGGGGGAGGTGGGCGCGCTGGCCCAGCCATTGCGCGGCATGGCCATCCTGCATGGCCGCAGCGAGTCGATGCTGGGCGGTTTCCTGCGGCGGCTGGCGGCGCTGGGTGTCAGGGAGAGCGGGTTCTAGGCCCGCCTGGTGAGCCGGGGCCACCGAGGGTGTGAGGATATTGCATTTCACTCATACTTTTTCTGTACGAAAGTTCCTACATGAAATAGCATTCGTACTAGTTGCATTTTGCCAGTTCGCAGCAACGCAGGGACGCCCAAGCCAGCACCACGCCTTCTCGCGGCCGCCTCCAGCCAGGGAGCGCTGCCGCCGTTCCCGCCTACGGTTCCCTCCGTACTGCCTCCGGCCGATCGCACGCCACGACGATTGACAAGAACCAGAGCTCCGGTCTGAACCGGCGCCGGCCAAGAGGTGCACTGCATGCAATGGATCAAGCGCATATTCGGCGCGGCTGAACGCCGCCAGGCCGGCCCTCGGTCATCGCATTCCCCGCTGATCCTGGCCCTGGAGCCGCGCATGATGTTCGATGGCGCGGCTCTGGCCACCGCCGCCGAGGCCGCCAAGCCCGAGCCGGCGCCGACCGGGGATGCCGCCGGCGCCGATAGCCATGCCGACGCCCAGCACGACAACGCTACGGCCGCACCGCCGGCGGCCGCCACAGCCGACCAGCGCCATGAAGTGGTATTCGTCGACAACAACGTGGCCGATTACCAGCAACTGGTTGCCGACGCCAAGCCGGGCAAGGAAGTCGTGGTGCTCGACGCATCGCGCAACGGCCTGCAGCAGATGGCCGACTACCTGCGCGGCCGCGAGGGCATCGATGCCATCCATGTGATCAGCCACGGCCAGGCCGGCGAAGTGCGCTTCGGCAGCCTGGTGCTGAGCGAGGCGAACCTGTCCAGCTATCAGTCGCTGCTCGGCGAACTGGGCCATTCGCTGGCGGCGGACGGCGACTTGCTGCTCTACGGCTGCGATATCGGCGAAGGCGCCGCGGGCAGCGCCTTCGTCAAGGCGCTGGCCAGTGCGACGGGCGCTGACGTGGGCGCCTCCAACGACCCCACCGGCAGCCTGGCGCTTGGCGGCGACTGGACGCTGGAAACCCGCAGCGGTTCCCTGGAAGCGGCGCCGCTGTTCGCCCAGGGCCAGGCGGCCGACTGGAACCACCTGCTGGCCTACAAGGCCTTCCCCACCGACAAGACCTACTCGGAATCCGCCCAGGGGCAGGACGTCGATGCCTATACCACCAATGCCGAGGGCAACCGCGACCTGTTCCTGCTGAACCAGTCCGGCACCTATACCTTCTCCGGCCACGTGGAGTCCGGCGGGCCGAACGACGGCACCGACGTGATCCCGATCGAGCTGCCCCAGGGCGCGTACATCGACAGCTACACGCTCAGCATCAACAACGTGCTGATTTCCAGCGGCACCTCGTTCACCCTCACCAGCCTGTCCGACCCGACGTTCTTCCGGCAGACATCGATGATCAGCCAGACGGTCACCAACGACGTGCCGTCGGGGTTGTACAGCTTCTATATCGGCAACGGCACGGTGGTCGCCGACTACGTGCTGACGCTGAACGTGGTGATCCCCAACAACGCCCCGACGCTGCTGGACAAGAGCCCGGCGTTGACCAGCGAACTCAGCACCAGCACGGAGTTCCCCAGCGCAGGCTCGGGAACCCTGGTTTCGCAACTGATCGGCAGCAGCGGCATCGGCAACTTCAGCGACGCCGACGCCGGCACCACGGCCGGAATGGCCATCACCGCAACGGACAACAGCCAGGGCGGCGTCTGGTGGTACAGCACCGATGGCCGCACCAGCTGGAGTACCATGGGCGCTGTCTCCAACAGCAGCGCGCTGCTGCTCAAGGCCGATGCCGGCACTTACGTCTATTTCCAGGCGAGCAACAGCGGCTGGTCCGGCACCCTGAACTCGGCCATTACCTTCCGCGCCTGGGACCAGACCAGCGGCGCCGTCGGGAGCAAGGCGGACACCAGCGCCAACGGCGGCACCACGGCATTCTCCTCGGCGACGGACAGCGCCAGCCTGCAATTGGTGGCGCCCAACGCAGCCCCCGTGGTCACCACCGATGCCGGCAGCGCCAGTTTCGTCGAGAAGGGTGGCGCAGTGGTCATCGACAGCGGGCTCACCGTCACCGATAGCGACAGCGCCAACTTGAGCGGCGCGACTGTGCGGATCACCAGCGGATTCCAGGCCGGGGATGCGCTGGGCTTCGTCAATGATGGCACCCACATGGGCAACATCACGGGAACCTACGACGCCGCCACCGGTACCCTGACGCTGAGTTCGGTCGGTGGCGCGAACGTTGCCCAATGGCAGGCGGCGTTGCGTGCGGTGACCTACGGCAATGCATCGGACGCACCGAGCAGCACCAGTCGCACCGTGACCTTCAAGGTCAACGACGGGAGTTCCGACAGCGTCGCGGCGACTCGCTCCGTGACCGTGACCGCCGTCAACGATGCGCCTGTCATTGCCGTAGGCTCCCAGGCCATACAGGTTCGCGAAGACACCTCCGTGGCGCTGAACGGCATTTCCTTCAGCGATGCCGACGCCGGGTCCGGCAGCGTGACCGTGACCTTCAGCGTGCCGCAGGGCAGCTTCTCCGCCATCAGCGGCGGCGGCGTCACGGTCGGCGGCATCGGCACCTTCCTGAGCCTTACCGGCAGCATCGCCAATATCAACGCCTTCCTTGGCGGCAGCAACCTGCACTACACCCCGGCCGCCAACGACACCGGCGACAAGCTGGTGTCGATCACCATCAGCGACAACGGCAACACCGGCAGCGACGGGGCGAAGAGCGCCAGCGCGAGCTTCACGGTGCACGTCGAGCCGGTCAACGATGCGCCGCAGATCACTGGCCCTGCGACCTATTCCCTCGACGAGGACACCAGCCTGTCGCTGAGCGGCATCAGCTTCAGCGACGTGGATGCCGGCAGCGGCACCATGACCGTCACCTTCAGCGTGTCCAGCGGCGTCCTGGTCGCCATGGGCGGCGCCGGCGTGACAGCCATCAGCACGGGCATTGGTCAACTGACCCTGAGCGGCAGCCTGGCGGACCTCAATGCCTTCATGGCCGGCAACAACCTGACCTATACGCCGGTTGCCAATTTCAACGGTAGCGTGCAACTGACCGTCGGCATCAACGACAACGGCAATGGCGGTAGCGGCCCGGCCGATGCACTGAGCAGCGTGAAGCATGTCGACCTCACGATCAACGCGGTCAACGACCCGCCGACCATCAGCGTGCCGGGGGCGCAGAACGTTTCGTCGGACGGCAGCCTGACGTTCAGCAGCGCCAACGGCAACGCCATAGTGGTGGGCGATGTCGATAATGCGGACAGTGGGTTCACGCTGAGCGTTTCCGTCAGCCATGGTTCCGTCCTGTACGCCGGTATCCCCGCTCAGACCTGGTTCCACCGTGGGTTCCTGTCCGACCTGAACGCTATCCTGAACGGCCTCGTCTACCAGCCCACCAGTGGATACCAGGGTAGCGACACCCTGGTGCTCCAACTCACCGACAGCTCCGGGGGCACCACCAGCATCAGCGTGGCCCTGCAGGTCATCACCCCGAGCCCGCAGGTGCAGGACGTCGCGGCACTGAGCCCGAACGGCGCCTACAAGGTCGGCGACACCATCCAGCTGCAGGTGACCTTCGACCAGAACGTGTTCGTCGACGGCACGCCCGGCCTGTTGCTGGAGACCGGTCTGTTCGACCGCGTCGCGAGCTATTCCGCCGGCTCCGGCGGCAAGGTGCTGACGTTCCTCTACACCGTGCGGGAAGGTGACGTGAGTGCCGACCTGGACTTCGCCTCCACTTCGGCGCTGCAGTTGAACGGCGCGACCATCAAGAATGCCGGCGGCGACTCCGCCATCCTGACCCTGGCTGCGCCGGGCAGCGCCCACTCCCTGGGCGCCAACGCGAACATAGTGGTGGACGGTGTGGCTCCGTCGATCGGCAGCGTCAGCGTGCCGGCCGACGGCACCTATCGCGCGGGGCAGAGCCTCGACTTCACCCTGCACCTCAGCGAGGCGGCGACAGTCGACGGCGTGCCCCGGCTCGCCGTGGATATCGGCGGCCAGACCTACTACGCCGACTATCTCTCCGGCACCGGCAGCAGTGCGCTGGTGTTCCGTCTCAGCGTGCCGTCGGGCCAGCAGGACAGCAACGGCATCAGCCTCGGCAGCGTCGACCTGAATGGCGGCGGCATCCGCGACAGCGTCGGCAACGCCTTGCAGACCACCCTGAACAACGTCGGTGTCACCAGCGGCGTGCTGGTGGATAGCATCGCTCCCTCGGTCAGCGGCATCGTCCGTGTCGATGCGTCGCCGAGCAATGCTTCCTCGGTGCGCTACACCGTCACCTTCAGCGAGGCGGTGAGCGGCGTGGACGTCGGCGACTTCGTGGTGGTGGGCAGTCAGACCGCGAACGGAATCGTTACCTCTATCACCACCCTCGACTCACGCACCTACAGCGTGCTGGTGTCCGCCGTGAGCGGCACCGGCACCCTGCGACTCGACCTCGCCAACGACAGCAGCATCAGGGACCAGGCCGGCAATGCGCTCGCCAGTGGGCTGCAGGGCGAGACCTATGCCGTCGACCGCGACGCTCCCCAGGTCAGCCTGGTGTTCGCCCCGGGAGATGGCACCTACAAGGTCGGCGATATGCTGGTCTTCTCTATCCTCACCAATGAACCGGTGCAGGTGGGCACCCAGGGCGGTACGCCGCGCCTGGCCTTCGTCATGGGGTCGGAAACCGTCTACGCCGACTATGTCGTTGGCTCCGGTACCAACCAGCTGGAGTTCTACTACGCCATCAAGGCGGGGGACAATGATGCCGACGGCATCACCATCACGTCCCTGCAGACCAACGGCGGCAGCCTGAAGGACAGCGCCGGAAACGATGCCCTGCTGACGCTGAACAACATTCTCTACAGCCCGAATATGCGGGTGGATACCCAGGCGCCTGTCGTTTCCAGCGTCGGCGTACCCGCCGACGGCACCTACAAGGCCGGTGACCTGCTCAGCTTCACGGTCGAGGCCAGCGAAACGGTCACGGTGAACGGCTCCCCGCGCCTGGCCCTGACCATTGGCTCCAGCACGGTCTATGCCGACTACGTTTCCGGCTCCGGTACTTCCACGCTGGTGTTCCGGTACCAGGTGCAGGCCGGCGACAACGACGCCGATGGCATCACCGTAGGCGCACTGGCTGCCAACGGCGGCACTCTGCGTGACAGCGCCGGCAACAATGCCGTCCTGACGCTGAACAGTGTCGGCGCCACCACCGGCGTGCTGGTCGATACCACGGCGCCCAGCGTGTCTTCCGTCAGCGTGCCGGCCAACGGCGACTACAACGCCGGCGACGTGCTCAGCTTCACGGTCAACGCCAGCGAGGCGGTCTTCGTCAACGGCAGCCCGCGCCTGGCGCTGACCATCGGCTCCAGCACCGTCTATGCCGATTACGTATCCGGTTCGGGCACCGGCGCGCTGCTGTTCCAGTACCAGGTGCAAAGCGGCGACACCGATGCCGACGGCATCGTCGTGGCAGGCCTGCAGAGCAACGGCGCGACGCTGCGCGACAGCGCCGGCAACGATGCCAACCTGACGCTGAACGGCGTTGGCGCTACCACCGGCGTGCTGGTCGACACCACCGCGCCCAGCGTGTCTTCCGTCAGCGTACCGGCCAACGGCGACTACAACGCCGGCGACGTGCTCAGCTTCACCGTCAACGCCAGTGAGGCGGTGGTCGTCAACGGCAGCCCGCGCCTGGCGTTGACCATCGGTTCCAGCACCGTCTACGCCGACTACGTATCCGGCTCGGGCACCGGCGCGCTGCTGTTCCAGTACCAGGTGCAGGCCGGCGACACCGACGCCGACGGCATCAGCGTCGTCGGCCTGCAAAGCAACGGCGCCACCTTGCGTGACGTCGCCGGCAACGATGCCGACCTGACGCTGAACAGTGTCGGCGCTACCACTGGCGTGCTGGTCGATACCACGGCGCCCAGCGTGTCTTCCGTCAGCGTGCCGGCCAACGGCGACTACAACGCCGGCGACGTGCTCAGCTTCACCGTCAATGCCAGTGAAGCGGTGTTCGTCAACGGTACTCCGCGCCTGGCCCTGGATATCGGCGGGCGTACGGTCTATGCCGACTACGCGTCCGGCTCCGGCACCGGCGCGCTGGTATTCCAGTACACAGTGCAGCCCGGCGACACCGACGCCAACGGCATCAGCATCGTCGGCCTGCTAACCAACGGCGGCAGCCTGCGCGACAGCGCCGGCAACGATAGCGACCTGACGCTCAACGGTGTCGGCAACACCGTGGACGTGCTGGTCGACACTACCGCGCCCGTGGTGGGTAGCGTTTACGTGCCGTTGAGTGGCTATTACAACGCTGGCGACGTGCTGAGCTTCACGGTCAATGCCAGCGAGGCGGTCTTCGTCAACGGCAGCCCGCGCCTGGCGCTGACCATCGGCTCCAGCACCGTCTATGCCGACTACGTATCCGGTTCGGGCAGCGGCACGCTGGTCTTCCAGTACCAGGTGCAAGCCGGCGACACCGATGCCGACGGCATCGTCGTGACCGGCCTGCAGAGCAACGGCGCAACGCTGCGCGACAAGGCCGGCAACGATGCCAACCTGACGCTCAACAACGTCGATAGCACCAGCGGGTTGTTCGTGGATACCACTGCCCCGCATGTGGCCAGCGTCAGCGTACCGTCCAACGGTTACTACAACGCCGGTGACGTGCTGAGCTTCACCGTCAACGCCAGCGAAGCGGTCTACGTCAACGGCAGCCCGCGCCTGGCGCTGACCATCGGTTCCAGCACCGTCTATGCCGACTACGCCTCCGGCTCGGGGACCGGCACGCTGGTGTTCCAATACCAGGTGCAGGCTGGGGACACCGACGCCAACGGCATCGCCGTCGTCGGCCTGCAGGGCAACGGCGCGACCTTGTGCGACATCGCCGGCAACGATGCCAACCTTGCGCTGAACAATATCGGCAGCACCGCGGGCGTACGGGTCGACACCACCGAACCCGTGGTGGCGAGTGTTGGCGTTCCGGCCGCCGGCGACTACAACGCTGGCGACGTGCTCAGCTTCACGGTCAACGCCAGCGAGGCGGTCTTCGTCAACGGCAGCCCGCGCCTGGCGCTGACCATCGGTTCCAGCACCGTCTATGCCGACTACGTTTCCGGTTCCGGCAGCGATGCGCTGGTGTTCCAGTACCAGGTGCAGGCCGGTGACACCGACGCCGATGGCATCAGCATCGTCGGCCTGCAAGGCAACGGCGCGACGCTGCGCGACATCGCCGGCAACGATGCCAACCTGACGCTGAACAGCGTTGGCGCTACCAGCGGCGTACGGGTGGACACCACCGCGCCCGTGGTGGCGAGCGTGAATGTCCCGGCTGCCGGCGACTACAACGCCGGCGACGTGCTCAGCTTCACGGTCAACGCCAGCGAGGCCGTCCTGGTGGGAGGTACTCCGCGCCTGGCCCTGGATGTCGGTGGCCGTACGGTTTACGCCGACTACGTGTCCGGCTCGGGCAGCACCGCGCTGGTGTTCCAGTACCAGGTGCAAAGCGGCGACAACGATGCCGATGGTATCAGCGTCGTTGGCCTGCAAGGCAACGGTGGCAGCCTGCGCGACAGCGCCGGCAACGACGCCGACCTGACGCTGCTCAACGTGGGCGGCAGCGGCGATGTGCGCGTCGATACCACCGCGCCTGTCGCTACCGCCATCGTCCGCGTCGACGGCTCGCCGAGCAATGCCGGCAGCCTGGCCTTCGACGTCAGCTTCTCCGAGCCGGTCGATGGGCTGGACGCGGCGTCCTTCGCGCTGCAGGCCAGCGGCAGCGCCACTGGCCGGATCCTCGGCGTGGTCCGCATCGATGCGCAGACCTGGCGTGTCAGCGTGGGCAACGTCGGCGGCGACGGCAACCTGGCCCTGGTGCTGCGCGCCGACGCCCGCGTGCAGGACGCCGCCGGCAACGCTCTGGCCCGGAGCCTGCAAGGCCCGGCCTACGCCCTGGACCACAGCAGCCCGCAGGTCAGCGCCGTGCAGCTGCCGGCCGACGGCCGCTACACGCCGGGGCAGACGCTGGAATTCAGCGTCGACTACAGCGAAGCGGTGCAGGTGGACACCCGTGGCGGCGTGCCGCGCATCGCCATCACTCTCGACCGTGGCGGGGTGGTCTACGCCGACTACGTTTCCGGCTCGGGCAGCAGCCGACTGGTGTTCGCCTATACCGTGCAGAGCGGGCAGGCCGATATCGACGGCATCCAGCTGGGCGACCAGATACTCGCCAATGGCGCACGCCTGAGCGATAGCGTGGGCAATGCCGCCAGCCTGGCGCTCGGCAGCCTGCCATCGAGCCGCGGCCTGCTGGTGCAGGGCAACGTCAGCGATGGCGATCCGCAGTTCCGCAGCGAGGACGGTATCGCTCCGCCGGCGCCAGCCGGTGGCGGTGTGGCTGCCGGTGGCGCGCCGGCGCTGTTCGGGGCACCGGCCTCGCTTGGCCAGGCTCCGTTGCTCGACAGTCGCAATGGGGGCGCCGGGCAGTCGCTGCTCGGCAGCCTGTTCCACTCCGGGCCGAGCCAGAGCCAACTGGCGCTGGTGTTCTCCGGCGCCGCCAGCAGCGGCTTCGGCGATGGCTCGGGCAGCGGCTTCCTCGGCTTCGGCGGCGGCGATGCCGGGGTATTCGGCACCTCCACGCTGGGGGCGATCTTCGGTGCCGCGCGGGCGGGCGACGAGCAAGCACTGTCGGCCTTCGGCCCGCGCCAGGGCGATCTCGGCCAGGGGCTGCGGGGGATCTTCACTTCGTCCGGACTCGGACAGCAACTGCAGGAAATGAATCAGCGCGAGCAGCGCCAGGTCGCCGACCTGGCCAACGCCTTCGGCGAGCTCGGCCAGGAGCGGCCGGCCAGCTGATGGCGGGGCGTGAAAACAGCAGAAGCCGTACAGGGGGCGGCTCGATAACAATGAACAGGCATTTCCGATTCTTCAGCGTCAGCCTGCTGGCGCTGGCCATCAGTGGCTGCGCCGTGACCAGCGAACCGATCAGCCGCGCGACGAGCGAACAGCGCGCCCGCGACGATCTGGCCGGGATGTTCCGCACGCAGGAGCCGCTCACCGGCGAGCTGACGCTCAACGAAGCCACCGCGCGGGCGATCAAGTACAACCTCGAGGGCCGCCTGAAGGTCATGGAGGAGGCCCTGGCCCAGCGCCAGGTCGACCTCGCCACCTTCGACATGCTGCCGCGCATGGCCCTGGAGGCCGGCTACGCCGGGCGCAACAACGTCAGCGCCTCGTCGAGCAAGAGCGTGCTGACCAACCAGCAGTCCCTGGAGCCTTCGACCTCCCAGGACCGCGACCGCGACGTCGCCGACCTGACCATGGTCTGGAACGTGCTGGACTTCGGCGTCAGCTACGTCAGCGCCAAGCAGCAGGCCGACCAGCGCCTGATCGTCGAGGAGCGCCGGCGCAAGGTGCGCCAGACCATCGTCCAGGACGTGCGCTCGGCCTACTGGCGGGCGGTGGCCGCCGAACGCCTGCTGGGCCGCATCGACGGCCTGATGGCGCGCGTCGAGCAGGCCCGCAAGGACAGCCAGAACCTCAGCAGCCAGCGCATCGGCGACCCGGTCCAGGCGATGGGCTACCAGCGCTCGCTGATCGAGGCCACCCGCCAGCTGGAAGCGCAGCGCAAGGCGCTGTCGCTGGCCAAGACCGAGCTGGCCACGCTGATCAACCTGGCCCCTGGCACCGACGTCAGGCTGGCCATGCCGGCCGACGACTACCCGATGCCGGAGCTCAAGGTCGGCATGGACAGCCTGGAACGCGAAGCCCTGGCCTCGCGGCCGGAGCTGCGCGAGCAGGACTACCAGGCGCGGATCAGCGCCGCCGAGACCAAGAAGGCCATGCTGCGCCTGCTGCCGGGCCTGGAGTTCTCCGCCGGCGGCCACTACGACAGCAACAGCTACCTGGTCAACCAGAGCTGGGCCGACTACGGCGTGAAGGTCACCTGGAACCTGTTCAACGTGCTGTCCGCCCCGGCCGCGATCAAGGTCGCCAAGGCCGGCGAGGATGTCGCCGCGGCCCGCCGCCAGGCGCTGTCCATGGCGGTGCTGGCGCAGCTCTACGTGGCCAATGCCAACTACCAGGAGGCGCGCCGGCAGTTCCAGACCAGCGAAGAGCTGGCCAGCCTGGACGGGCAGATCACCCAGGAACTGCGCAACCGCCGCCAGGCCCAGGGCATCGGCGAGCTGGAGCTGATCCAGGGCGAGCTGAACAACCTGCAGGCCGACCTGCAGCGCGACCTGGCCTACGCCGAGCTGCGCAACGCCTACGGCCAGGTGTTCGCCAGCGTGGGCCTGGACCCGCTGCCGGCGCAGCTGAAGTCCGACTCCCTGGCGGACATCGGCCAGGCCCTGGCCAACCGCGAAGCGCAATGGCAGCGCGGGGAGCTCGCCGCGCAACCGCGCTGAGGCGTCCGCGCCATCCCGATCGCCGGCTGCAGCGGGCCGGCGCTTGCCTTAGACTGCAGCCTCGCCTGTCATGTCGGAGGACACATGTACCGGGGAAGCTGTCTGTGCGGCGCCGTCGCCTTCGAACTGGAGGGCGAGCTGGCGCCCATCCAGGTCTGCCACTGCGGGCAGTGCCGCAAGGCCCAGGGCGGGCCTTTCGCCACCAACCTCCCGGTGCGCCGCGAGGCCCTGCGCCTGCTGGCGGGCCAGGAACAGCTGCGCGCCTTCGAGTCCTCGCCGGGCAAGCGCCGCTGGTTCTGCGCGCGCTGCGGCTCGCCGATCTACAGCGAACGCGACGCCTTGCCCGGCATCCTGCGGCTGCGCGCCGGCGCCCTCGACGGGGAGTTGCCGAGCCGCCCGGAGGCTCATTACTACGTGGCCTCGGCGGCCAACTGGTGGCCGCTGGACGACGACCTGCCGCGCCATCCCGCCGGCAAGCCCGGTTGAGCGCGGCGGCGAGGTTGTCATGTTCGTTGCGTTCACCGCGCGTTACCCTGTGGGCCGTTTGAGTGGCTGATCGTCAAGGAGAAACGATGTCGGCATCACCCGGCCATTTTCGCGTCATGGTGCTCGGCGGCTATGGCAATTTCGGCAGCCTGATCGTCCGCCGCCTGGCCGGCATCGACGGCATGCGCGTGCTGGTCGCCGGGCGCGACCGCAAGCGCGCCGGCCTGCTGGCCGCGGAGGTGGGCGGCGAGGCGGTGTGCCTGGACATGAACCAGCCGACCCTCGCCGGGCGCCTGCGCGAGCTGGGGGTGGACCTGCTGATTTCCACCGCCGGCCCGTTCCAGGCCCAGGACTACCGGGCGGCGCGCGCCGCGGTAGCGGCGGGGGCGCACTACGTCGACCTGGCCGACGCCCGCGAATTCGTCTGCGCCATCGGCGAGCTGGACCGCGCGGCGCGCAGCGCCGGGGTGCTGGTGTGCGCCGGCGCCAGTTCGGTGCCGGCGCTCAGCGCCGCGGTGGTCGATGAACTGTTGCCGCGCTTCGCCCGCCTGGACGCCATCCACCACGGCATCAGCTCGTCGGCGAAGATTCCCGGCCAGGCTACCCTGGCGGCCGTGCTCGGCTACTGCGGCAAGCCGCTGCGCCAGTTGCGCGACGGCCGCTGGCAGGCGGTGTACGGCTGGCAGGACCTGGTCGCCCACCGCTTCCCGGCGCCCCTGGGGCGGCGCTGGCTGGCCAACTGCGACGTGCC
>Ga0182738_1006164_pt1 | contig 12550 bp, 19 predicted proteins | sample eDN5th30CBELigMG_FD_128876 | JGI IMG/M metagenome (GOLD analysis project Ga0182738, IMG submission 128876) | Enriched Miracle-Growth compost microbial communities from Emeryville, California, USA - eDNA 5th pass 30_C BE-Lig MG (version 2)... ...
GTCTTCGATGTGAGTCAGACCGGTGGGCGAGAAGGCCGACAGCGCGGCGGCGGTCTTGTGATAGGCCACCGCCTCGGGGCTTTCGGCCGGATAGAAGAACGGCGTATCCATGGGACCCGGGCCGACTGCGTTGACAGAAATGCCGCGCGCGCCAAACTCCTTGGCGGCCGCGCGGGTGTAATGCTCGACCGGCGCCTTGGTGCCCGCATAGGCCGCGTAGAACGGCGTGAAGGCGCCCAGCAGCGAAGTCACCAGGGTCACGATCTTGCCGTTGTCGTTGACGTGCCGGCCAGCTTCTTTCAGGAAAAAGAATGCCGACTTGCTGTTGATGGCAGCCATCTCGTCGTACTCGGCCTCGGTGATTTCCGTGAACGGCTTCTTGAGCACCTTGCCCACCGTGTTGATGGCGATGTCGGGCCGCCCGACCGCGGCGATGGTGTCGGCAAACAGCTTTTCCACCGCGCCGGCGGTGGTGAGATCGCCCTGCAAGACCACGCCTTGCGCGCCGCTGGCCTGCATCGCAGCCACTGTGGCCTCGGCGGCCTCGCGGGACGACGCGCTGTTGTAATGAACGACAACGGCGCGCGCGCCGTGCTTCGCCAGGTCGCGGGCGATCAGGCCGCCCAGGTTCTTGGCGCCACCCGCAATGAGCGCCACCTTGCCGTTGATGGAATGATCAGCCATGGGAAAGCTCCTTCGTGCATCGATGGGAGTCTCAGCTTAGAAGGAACGGCGCCGGGCGATAAACCGGCGCTGCCTGGATAGATTATCCAGGAAAACCGCCCAATAGCATCAGGCGCGCCATTCGCGCCTGGCCGCGCGCGCGATCCCGCACCCAGCCTGCTGGTCATGACACGCCATGAAAAAAGCCCTCCGGAGAGGGCTTTTTTGGGGCGCAGAACCGCTTAGATAACGCGGATCTTGGTGGCCTGCGGTCCCTTGGCACCTTGCGCCTGCACGTAGCTGACGCGCTGGTTTTCTTCCAGGGACTTGTAGCCCTGGCTTTCAATGTCGGAGAAATGCGCGAACAGGTCTTTGCCGCCGTTCTCGGGCATGATGAAGCCGAAGCCCTTGTCTGCGTTGAACCACTTGACGATACCGGTTTCCATAGTTACTTCCTTAATATGACAACATGCGAGCGATCGCTCGGAAAGACGATCAAGGAAGGACTGTGGACAATGATGGCACGTTAACCGTGCATGACCGCACGACGATCACGACACTTGAAGATCAGTGGCCACTATGGGCGCCTTGCCTCCGGAAGTCAACCGAAGTTTCAAATGCCTTGCCGCGAAGGTAATACGCAGCATGACAGCGCGCTTGGGGAGGCGCTTCGGACAGTACGCGCACCCATGGCGGGTGCGAGCATCTTTCTGGCGACGCCCAAAAACAAAAAACCGCCCGGCGGAAGGCCTGGGCGGCAATGTAGCGGGTGGGAGCCCACTGGAATTCTGGTAGGCGGTATTGCAACCGAAACGGCCAGCTAAGTCATTGTTATATCTATAGGTGGGCTACGATTGATGGGACATATACCCTCATCCGTACCCCCAAAATGTACAGCCACTACTAATGGCATCGAAAAGCGCGGGCAGCTCGAAAAATTTTTTAAGGTGCGCGGGCTGCGGTAGGGATGCTCGTGGGCTCGCTAGCGACTTGCATCGATGCATTGGAGCGACCTACTGAGGCAGCTGTGTTAGCAGTGCTCGCTCAAGCGAGCATCAATTTTTCCAAGATTGCCGGCCTGGAAGCGTATGAAAAAGCCCTCGAGAGAGGGCTTCTGAACAACCAAGCGGGGTCAGAGAACTCGGATCTTCGTGGCTTGTGGGCCTTTAGCTCCCTGAGCCGATACGTAGCTTACACGCTGGTTTTCTTCCAGCGCTTTGAAGCCTTCGCTTTGGATTTCCGAGAAGTGAGCAAACAGATCTTTGCCACCGTCCTCAGGCATGATAAAGCCGAAGCCTTTCTCCGAGTTGAACCACTTAACAATACCGGTTTCCATAGTACTTCCTTCAAAAGTAACGCTCGAGCAATTGCTCGAACTGACGATCAAGGAAGGACTGAAGACAATGATGGCACGTTAATCGCGCATGACCGCACAACGATCACGACACTTGAAGATCCTTGTCACTATGGATGCCTTTCAGCAAGAAGTCAACCAACGTTGCACATGAGCTATCAAGGCAGGCCCAAAACCCTTCGGCGCGCCATGCACACAGATTTTCAGCGGTGACCTAACTCAATGGAAACGATCACGTGGCTTGCCTTCAATCCAGCGAAGAGCATTGTTGAGTTGCGCTGCCAAGTCTTCCGCCTGATCGTTGGTCAGCGCAAAGATCTTCGCTTGCGTGTCGGCAACATCATCTTTCCCTGCTGATGCATCAGGCGACGCCGCATATGCAATGCGTAGCATCAGTGCATCACTCGGTCCGGCAAGCGCCCCCACCCGAATATTGACGACGCTATGGGCGCCGACCTTTGATTTGCCCATAACTCGACTCCTCAGACAGGGTATACAGGTTGTTCACGATGCCAGGCAAGCTCAGCGTCCCTTCCTCTATGGGTCTTATAGCTTGGACAGCCGAGTCAGGCGCAACCCATTGGCGCCCGTCCACGGCACTGCGTCAGCTACTCGGGGAATTGCGCACGGCACATAATATCGTCGCCTCGGCCACAAGCTCTCCGCCGACAAATGCCTGACCTCGGTACTTGCAAATGGCGCGGCTTAACCGCAGCGCCTGTACTTCTATGCGCAATTGATCTCCAGGGATGACTGGCTTCAGGAACGTTGCATCATCAATCCCAAGAAAGTAGTAGACGGCTTGTCCCTGGTCGGGCCGCCGCCCTTCCCCCTCATCCGCGAAGGAAAACAAGGCCGCCGACTGTGCCATCGCCTCGACAATGAGCGAGGCTGGCATGCATTGACCATGGGATATGAATGGATCATTGGCCGACACATTCTTGATGGCAGTGATTTTTCGCTGTGGAACCATCTCAGCGACATGATCTATCAAGAGCATAGGATAGCGGTGCGGCAAACGCGCCATGATCGACTTGATGTCCAGGTCCATAGCAACCTCTAGTGGTATCACAGGAACCCGTGACGGGGCGAAGGTCCGCGACATGGACCAACCGTACAGTCTCACATAAAAGCTTCTGTCAGGCGACTCTTATCGTGATTGCCTTGGCATCGAGCGGTAAGCGGCTATTCCATGCGGAGCGTTTGATCGTGCAACCAATGCAGCCCCGCCGGGATCGGGCCCTCCAGAAGCTCTCAATTACGCATCAGGCTGAATCAATCCAACGGCGCCGCCGTCGTCCCCTGCCTTGCATCGATCAATTTATTGCTGCGCTGACATTCTTGACACCGAAAATAGAATCCGTCTTCGTCACGTTCCGCATCAATTTCTCCGGCCTTCACTTCGGCGCCACAGTGCCTGCATCTCCACATCGCACTCTCCAGCATGCCGATCGGAGCAAGACCCTCTACTTGAATAGGCGAGCTATTCGAGCCTTCACCACCGATTCATCAAAAGTCCTTTGAACCAACTCGCGATTTAGCACTTTTTGCCGCGCATCGTCGGGAAGCTCTTCCCACAGGCTAAGAACCGAGGCTCCCAAGAATGCCAGGATGCGTCGATCCGTTTCCTCCAACTCCTCTATTGCGAATGATCTGGCTAGCTCAGCAATTTGCGATCCGCCTTCATCATCCCATCTCTCATTGTCACTTTGCTGTGTTGACTTGACCATATCGATCTCCTGAAATCCGACACTCAGTGTATAGCTTGCCAAATGATTAATTGTTTCAATTGATCGCTAGGGAATTGGACAACAATGGCGCACCGTGAAGTGGTGGCATCTCGTCACGACAACCCAAAGGTAACTATCATGACATTCCCCACTCGTTTCGGCCTTTCCGCCGGCCCCGCCGATCAACAAGACCAAGGCAGCCCCTCCGACAAGCCGCAAGAGCAACAAACCCAACAGCAAAAAGAAGATGCTGCGCGCAAGCAGGCTCAGGATGCTTCGAACAAGCAACGCGCGCCTCAATAGCGAACGTCAAGGTTCTGAGAACTACGGCATGATTTTTCTGCGGTACCGTTGATGAACAGGCTACCTCGGTAGATCTAAAAAGCGACAACGGGCTTTAAGGCTAGTCATCGGCTTGTCATCGTGTGCTGACTCATCGCCTGGACGCGAGAGTCGGCAGCACAAAAATCGGCGCAAGCACTTCTCTCGACTATCAAGAACTGTGCATTCAGTGGCCCAGTCGATGTCGACTCTCCATCACACGAACAACATGATAGATCCGCTCTTTCGAGGAGCACTAATGAACAGCCCAAACAACGACGACTCCAGCTCACCGGTTGGACCCAAGTCCCCACCTCTCGTCCATGCGTCCAATTCCTCCACAACGGAGGACGAAAAATCAGCGGTACACCAAGACAAATGGTTTGATGGAGTGTGCGCGGCAACCAAGGACAATATCGACAACGTTGCAGATGCCTCTACGAACTTCGCACGCAACAATCCGTGGAAAATGATGGGTATCTGCGTTGCGGCCGGCGTGGCTCTCGGCGTAATGATCGGCCTACGATAAGCCTCTTTGATCGATTTCGCGCAATGTAGCAGCCACTCAAACTGAACTCTCTGGTCTCAATGGCGTACTCCAAGGATCAATAAAATCGGGTACGTGACTGTTGAGTCCAAACATCCTCGTCTGCTTCGGCCGCTTCAATAAATTTTTCAAGCGCCGCTTCAACCGATGAAAGGATATTCTCCTTTCCGTCGAGCTCCATCGTTTCCGTTGGAATCAACGTCACAGGTTGCCGGCCGCGCTCACGACATATATAAGAAACCTGAGCCTGCCGCTCCGCGCCAATGGTGACACGAAAACCGAACTGCATCCTCACTTGCGACGGCATTACGTTGGCCGAGTATGCGAAGCTCAATTCTCCACCAATGAGTGGCGTAGAATCGTCTCGAATGCGATGAACTTCCGCTGCATAACCGCAAGCTTTTGCGTCAGCCGCTTCTGTCTCAAGATACCGGATAATTTCTTCAACTAATTTTCCAGCTTCTGCCTCCAAAGCTGTCAACGCCGCATCGCGGCTATCCTTTGCGCTTTGCTCAGTTGCTATTGCCGCAAGGCGTCGGCGTTGCCGTTTTTCAGCTAATCGTTTGAACACGCTCATGATGCTCTCCTGTGTAGGATAATTACTTGTATCACGCCATCAACGGCGGATACTCGCTACGCAGAAAATGTCACCAGAAAAGTTGCACCTATTCCCCGCAGCATAGCCGCTGCCATGTCTCGTTGCCTCCGCCTGAACACAATCATCGGCAGAGCTTATCTATTGTTTCATTGCTTCGCACAGTGTGCCGCACCAACCGAGTCGGTGTGGCATCGAGTTCGGCCTGAGATTGCCACCGGAACACCTCGGCATGGTCGCAGTACGGCGCGGCGGCTCTAGTCGGCGGCTCTGTTGCGCACCCAACGTTTAGCGCGCTCGCGCACAGCAGCGTCAGACAGGCCATCAATCTGTTCACGCACATTCCGCACCTCCTGCCGCGCCTGGGCGGCCTGTTCGTTGATCTTGGCGTCGCGCTCGGTGCGCTCGGCTGCTTCGCCGCTGGAACGGCCGCGCAGGTAGGCGCCTGCCACGGCCACCAGCGCCACCACCGCGGCAACGATGTAGCCGCCGAAACTACTCAGCAGGCTTGTCAGCATCGCTGCTCTCCTGCTTGATAAATCGGCCGATGGTGCCCAGCACCAACACAGCCATCGACACACCGCTCATCCATCCGGCCGGGATACCCGCCTTCAGATCGTCGGGCATCAACATCCAGGTCCCCTGAATGGCAGCCACAGCCGCCATGCAGTTCACCGAGATCCAGCGCCGGCCGCGGCGCCAGTCGTCTACCAGTTTCAATTTCATGTGCCTACCTTGTAATGCCAGGCGTTGGTCCGCATTTGCTCGGACATGCGGCGCGCGCGCTCGGGCGTCTGGCGCGCCCACAGGCTTGCCAACATGCCGCGCGCGGCGCCGTCGAAGTCCCCGGCCTTGACCATGACCAGGGTGTTCTTGAACTTCAGCAAGCCGTCGACGCCCAACTGGAACGCCATCGCCAGAAGGACGGCGCGGCGCGCATCGGGCAACTGGCGCCACCAGGGCGAAGGCTATCCCTATGAGCACCCCGAATTCGAGGCCCTGTGCCGCGAGCATGGCATATGGGGTACCGCCGAATCTGCGCTGTGCGCGGTGTTCTGGCGGGGCGCGCAGAAGCCGGACGGCGCGGGCAGCCCGAACCTGCACCACTACGGCGACGTGCTCCAACCGTTCGTGCATATCATGGCCGACGAGCTGCTGGCGAATGCCGGCAAGGGTGATCGCCCTGGCTGGCTGTCGTGCTCGGCTGACGCCTTGATGCTGGAGGTCTACTACCACGCGGCGAAGTTGCAGAAGGCGGTGAAGGATGGCAATAGAGACGGCATCCGCGAATACTCGGCCGATGTCGCCAATTTGGCGATGATGGTCCTGGATGTCTGCGGCGGGATCGACGCCGCCATATCCGCCCAGCAGCACCAGGAGGGAAAGCCATGAAAACCCTTGAAGATGCACGGGAAGAAGCCCGGGCCCGTCACGGCCATGCATCGCCGTACCGCGTCGGCATTTTCGTGGCGCTGCTTGGCGTCGAGTGCAAGAACCCCTACCGGCGTGGCAGTCGCGGATGGAACAGCTACGAGGAAGGGGTTGCTGAAGGGCGTAAGCGCGCCCAAGCCAGCCAGCAGCGCCAGGGCGAAGGAGAGGCGTGATGGAATCGCTATTGCTACGGCTGGGCCAACGCAATATGGTCACCATCGCGCGGCCCAACGTTCACCAGCTTGTTCCTGCCGTCGCATCCAGGGCAGACGAAATAGCACCCCTCGTCGTCAATCTCCGGCTGAACGGCGGAAAACATGACCTCCAGCCCGCAATGCTGACATTTCCACATGGCGCTCTCCCTGAATGGAATGCCCATATTACCGCTGCCACGGCGAACGATGGGGAGGCCGGCCATGCGTAACATGAGCTTTGCCCTCACCACACAGCAGATTCTGGACGGCACCAAGGACGTGACGCGCCGGATGGGCTGGGAGTTCTTGAAAGCGGGAGATTTACTCAGGCCCGTGCGCAAGTGCATGGGCCTGCGCCCGGGCGAGCGCATCAGCGTCTTGCGCGATCCCATCCGGGTCGTCAGCGTGCGGCGAGAACCCCTACAGATGATGATCGACGATCTTGACTATGGCTTCGAGGAAGTGCGCCGCGAAGGATTCGCCGACCATCCAGACTACCACTGGCCATCGGTCTGGGTGGCGATGTTCTGCGCCTCGCACAAGGGCTGCACGCCAGCCAGCGTGGTGACCCGGATCGAGTTCACCTACGACATCGACGGGGAGGCATGATGGCCGAACACAGCAAGATCGAGTGGACCGACCACACATTCAACCCCTGGGAAGGCTGCCAGAAAGTGGGACCGGGCTGCGACTACTGCTATGCCGAAAGCCGCAATGCTCGCTATGCCGACGGCCAGGCCGTGAACTGGGGCCCAGGCGCGCCGCGCCGTCGCACCAGCGCCGCCAACTGGCGGAAGCCGCTGGCCTGGAACAAGGCGCACGCTGAGTTCTTTGCCCTGCACGGCCGGCGCCAGCGCGTGTTCTGCTCCAGTCTGGCCGACGTCTTCGACAACGCCGTGGATCGGGCCTGGCACCGCGACTTATTCGATCTGATCGAACTGACGCCGAACCTGGACTGGCTGCTGCTGACCAAACGCATCGGCAATGTCGTGCGCATGCTGCCCACGCACGACTGGGCCGCCCGCGACAATGTCTGGCTGGGCGCCACGATCTGCAACCAGGATGAGGCGGACAGGGACATCCCCAAGCTTCTGGCCGTGCCGGCGGCCAAGCGGTTCCTATCGATGGAACCGATGCTGGGGCCGGTCGACCTGGCCCGCATCGATCTGAACGGCCATGCAGAGATCTACCCGCTCAAGGGCACGACCGGATGCGAAACCGACGATGGCGATCCGCTTCCGGACATCCCGCCACTGGACTGGATCATCGTCGGCGGCGAGAGCGGCCCCGGCGCGCGGCCGATGCATCCCGACTGGGCCCGCGACCTGCGGGATCAGTGCACGGCCGCCGGCGTGCCGTTCCTGTTCAAGCAGTGGGGTGAATGGTGCCCGGCAGAATCCGTGCCTGATGACGATGAGCGCAAGCTGGACGAACAATGGCTGAGGCACGATGGCAGCCTGCGGGCCAAGGGCGATTGGGTGGATTTCTTCTGCGGTGATGAGGTGCTTTATAGGGCTGGCAAGAAGGTCGCCGGCCGGTTGCTCGACGGCCGGGAATGGAACGAGGTGCCGCAATGAACGTACCCACTACCTGGCGAGAGGTCCCCGAGGCCGCCCTGCGCCGCGTGGCCGACGTGTTCGGCCCGTCTGGCGATGCCTATCGGGCCGTGCGCCAGGGCATCGCTATCCAAGAACAAGGGCTTCCGGCGGCCTTCTATTACACCGGTACGGCCATTGTGGCCATCAGCACCCAAGGAAAGCTGCTATGACGCAAACCGTCACGACCCACACCGAACCCCGCCGCGGCCGTCACCCGGTTGACACGATCCGCCCGGAGGGCCTGTACCGCTGGAACGAGTTCGAGGACCGCATTCCGTTCTCGCGCGAAACCTGGCGCCAGCGCGTCAAGGCTGGTCGGGCCCCCAAGCCTGAAAGCCTCGGCGAAAACTGCACGGTCTGGCGCGGCGCCGATCTGCTCGCCTGGTTGGACAACCCGGCCGGGTATAAAGCTGCCGACGACTCCAAACATTGACATCTGGGAGGATTGAATGGCCAGGCAGATCGTGCCGCTGACGGATGGCAAATGCCGTCAAGCCAAATACAGCGAAGCCGGCAGCAACCGGCTGTTCGACGGCGGTGGTCTATATCTGGAGCTGGCGCGCTCCGGGGCAAAGCGGTGGCGGATGAAGTATCGCCGTCCGGTCACGCGCAAAGAGAACGTGCTCACCTTCGGGGACTACCCCAGCGTGTCGCTGGTGAGGGCGCGCGAAGCCCGCGCCGGCGCACAAGCGCAACTCGCCGCCGGCATAGATCCGGCGATACAGCGAGAAATCGACCGCCTGGACGCTGCCATGGCGGCAGCCGACACGTTCAAGGCGATCGCTGAGGAATGGCTTGCCACGCGCGAGGGGAAATGGAGCGCCGGGTATATGAGTCGCATGCGCGGCGCGCTGAAGAACAATGTCTACGCTACCCTTGGAAACAGACCGATCGCTAAAATCCCTGGCAAGATGGTGCTGGATGCCGTCAAGCAAGTCGAGCGCCGGGGCGCGCTGGAAATGGCCTCACGCGTGCTGAGCGCCATCGGCATGGTATTTCGCTACGCCGTCGGCACCGGCCGAGTCCATGCCGACGTAACGCAAGGGCTCGAGCAGTTTTTGGCTACCCGGCCAGAGGCGCGGCATTTTCCGCATGTGTCTACGGACAACCTACCTTCGTTGTTGTGGCACATTGAGCGCTACCATGGCCGGCCAGAGACGCGCTTGGCCATCAAGCTGATGATGCGCACGTTCCCGAGTACCAACGAACTGCGGTGGGGAGAATGGTCGGAAATCGATTTCGACGGCGCCTTGTGGACAATCCCCTCTGAGCGCATGAAAGGCTCGGTGCTTCGCAAAGCGAGTGGTGTCGCCCACCTGGTGCCCTTATCGCGCCAGGCCGTTGATATCCTGCGCGAGTTGCAGGAATACTCGGGCCGCTACCGCTTCATGTTCCCCGGCATCCGCCGGCCGGCCCAGATCCCGATGAGCGGCGAGACCATGAACAAAGCCTTGAAGATCATGGGGTTCGGCGGCGACCAGACCGGCCACGGGTTCCGTGGCCTGGCATCGACTATCATGAACGAACAAAGCGGTGTACGGGAAAAGGTGATCGACCGGCAGCTGTCGCACAGGGACCGCAACAAGGTCCGCCGGGCCTACAATCACGCCGAGTACATGGAAAAGCGCGTCGCGCTCATGCAGTGGTGGTCGGACTATCTGGACACCCGACTGGCCGAGGCAAAACCGCCTGCGGAGCCATACCCCCAAGTGGAATAGGCCGTACCCCCAAACGTACCCCCAAAATCATTTGGCAGCCTTGTGCACCACTTGGCACTATCGGGAATAAAAAAGCCGCCAAGTCAACGACTTAGGCGGCTTTCTTGGCGAGGCTTGGCACCGCCAGTAAATATTCTGGTAGGCGGTATTGGAATCGAACCAACGACCTCTACGATGTCAACGTAGCGCTCTAACCATCTGAGCTAACCGCCTGCAAAGAAGAAAGATTATATATGGCTTTTATAGGCCACGCAAGCGCTCATCGGCCTGACGCACGGCTTCGAGCAGCGCGCGGATTTTGTCCGGCGATTTCTCGCCCGGCGCGGTTTCGACGCCGGAACTGACATCGACTGCCCAGGGGCGGCAGGCTTCGATGGCGGGCCCGACGTTGGCGGCGTTCAGGCCACCCGACAGGATGAGCGGCCGCGCGGCGGCATCGGCCCGCACACCGGCCAGCAAGGCATGGTCGAAGGTCTGCCCGCTGCCGCCGTAGCCGGCGCTGTAGCTGTCGAACAGCCAGCCGGCCGCCGCGCCATACGCACGGCAGGCGGCGGCCAGATTGTCGGGCGTATCCAGGCCCGGGGCGCCGGTACGGAATGCGCGCAGAAAGCGCGTGCCGTAGCGCGCGCATTCGGTCGCGGATTCATCGCCGTGGAACTGGATCAAGTCGGGGCCGACCTGATCCAGCACGGCCTGCACGTCGGCCGGCGCAGGATTGACGAACAAGGCCACGACGTCGACGAATGCCGGGACCGTGCGGCGCAACTGAGCCGCCAGGGCAGGCTGCACATAGCGCTTGCTGCCCGGATAGAACACGAACCCGATCGCGTCCGCCCCGGCCTGCACGGCCGAGGCGATGTCTGCTTCGCGGGTCAGACCGCAGATCTTGACGCGTGTACGCATGCGGATTACTTGAATGCGGCGCCCGGGTCGGCCGCCTCGTTGCCGTAGATGCTGTTGCCGTAGGTGGTTTCGATTTCGATCTTGACCGTGCTGGGGTCGACCGTGGACATGCCGGCCTTGTAATGCATGACTATTCCCGGGAAGATCATCACCGCCGCCACCATGACCAGCTGGATCACGATGAACGGCACCGACCCCCAGTATATCTGGCCCGTGGTAACCGGCTCGATGCGCTGCCCCGTGACCTTGTCGCGATAGGCGTCTTTGGGCGCCACCGATCGCAGATAGAACAGCGCGAAGCCGAACGGCGGATGCATGAACGACGTCTGCATGTTCACTGCCAGGATGATGCCGAACCAGATCAGGTCGATGCCCATCTTGTCGGCCACCGGCCCCAGCAGCGGCACGATGATGAACGCCAGCTCGAAGAAGTCCAGGAAGAACGCCAGCACGAACGTCAGCAGGCTGACGACAATCAGGAAGCCCCACTGCCCGCCCGGCACGCTGGTCAGCAGGTGCTCGACCCAGAGGTCGCCACTGACGCCGCGGAAGGTCAGGCCGAACACCGTCGAGCCCACCAGGATGAACACCACGAAGCAGGACAGCTTGGTGGTGGTATCCATGGCCTGGCGCATCAGGTCGAGCGTGAGCCGCCGGCGGATCAGCGCCATGATGATCGCGCCCACCGCGCCCATCGCCCCGCCTTCGGTCGGCGTGGCAACGCCGATGAAGATGGTGCCCAGCACCAGGAAGATCAGCGCCAGGGGCGGGATCATCACGAAAGTCACCCGTTCGGCCAGCGCGGAAAGCATGCGCAGCCGGAACACCTTGTTGACGATGGCGATCACGAACGCCGTCAGACCCCACAACAACAGGCTGAGCACGACCTTTTCGTCGACCGGCGCGGTGTCTTTTTCGAGCCATTGCGTGATCAGGTAGGCCGAGGCCGCCGAGATCAGCATCAGCACCAGCAGCGAACGCCCGCCGCGCGAGCCGTTGGGCTCGCGGAACGCGCGCGCCTCTTCGGGCAGCGCCGGCGCCATCGACGGCTTGATGATCGACACCAGCACGACGTACATGATGTACGACCCGGCCAGCAGGAAGCCCGGCACCATCGCCGCGCGATACATATCGCCGATGGAACGGCCCAGCTGGTCGGCCAGGATGATCAGCACCAGCGACGGCGGGATGATCTGCGACAGCGTGCCCGATGCCGCGATCACGCCGGAGGCCAGCCTTCGGTCATAGCCGTAGCGCAGCATGATGGGCAGCGAGATCAGGCCCATCGAGATCACCGACGCCGACACCACGCCGGTGGTGGCGGCCAGCATGGCGCCCACTACCACCACGGCAATGGCCAGGCCGCCGCGCAGCGGCCCGAACACCTGGCCGATGGTTTCGAGCAGGTCTTCGGCCATGCCGGATCGTTCGAGCACCAGCCCCATCAGGGCGAAGAATGGCACGGCCAGCAGCGTGTCGTTGGCCACGATGCCGAA